>WNGC01003550.1_pt1 | contig 12119 bp, 15 predicted proteins | sample 5400051 | NCBI WGS metagenome assembly WNGC01 (sample SAMN13153368, study PRJNA577476) | soil metagenome | isolation source: 20 cm soil or saprolite under grassland replicate 2 | place: USA:California | collected 2016-06-15 | reverse complement strand
ATACACGGCCCGGGGCAATACGACCACCGTGCTCTTCAGCGGTGATCTTGGCCGCTCCAATATGCCCATTCTTCGCGATCCTGAGCCTCCGCCCCCATGCGACGTATTGATTCTTGAGTCTACCTACGGCGATCGGCTGCACGAAGCCGACCGGGAGATCATGAAACAGAAGGCGCTGAACCTTCTCACCCATGCCACAACCCATAAGAGCAAGATTATCGTCCCGGTATTTGCGGTTGGACGGACCCAGGAATTGGTCATGCGGATCAAAGAACTCGTCGGCGAGGGGCGCCTCGATCCCATCCCGATCTATATCGATTCCCCGCTGGCCTCATGGGCCACGGAAGTCTTTCGTCGCCACCCGGAATGCTACGATGAGGAAACCGCCCATATCTTCACGTCCTCTGGCGGCCTCTTTGCCTCACGCTATATCCATTTTGTCTCTTCGCCGGAAGACAGCAAGCGCCTCAACAGCATGAAGGGGCCCTGCGTCATCATCTCCGCCTCCGGTATGTGCGAAGGCGGTTGCGTCGTGCATCATCTCAAGCACGCGATTCAAGACGAAGCCAACGTGATCGTCTTCGTGGGCTTTCAAGCCGAACATACCCTCGGACGCAAACTTGTCGAAGGGTGGGATGTCGTGCTGATTTTCGGCGTGCCCACCCCGCGCCGGGCGCAGATCGTCAAGTTGAACGGGCTCTCTGCCCATGCGGATCGTCAAGATCTCTTGGTTTACGTGCGCGCAATCAGGCTGGGCCCGAGTAAGGTTTTTCTCGTCCATGGTGAAGAAATGCAGGCCCTTTCCCTGGCCGCTGCCATTCAAGCGGAACAACCCAAGATTGAAGTAACCATCCCCCATGTCGGATCGAGCCATGAGGACTAACGGCAGTACCCCCCTGACAATCCTGCTGCTGATCCTGGCCATCGGGATCTCTGTAGCCCCATGCGTTTCTGCCCAAGCCGGTGAGCCGGGAGAGTCCCGATTGCGATCTCGTGCTCTTGGCATCGTCGTCGGCTCCTACACCCCGGGGCCGCTCAATGCGATCACCGACGTGGCCGGTGTCACCGTGGGCCAGACCACCCTCATCTCCGGCGACGGGCCACTCAAGCCGGGGTTCGGCCCTATACGAACCGGCGTGACGGTCGTCATCCCTCGCGACGACGTGTGGCATAAGAAAGTGCCGGCTGGGTCGTTCGTTCTCAACGGCACCGGCGAGATGACCGGGCTTGCCTGGATCAGCGAATCCGGCTTCCTCGAGTATCCGATCGCCCTCACAAATACATTGAACGTCCCACGAGTGGCCAACGGAGTCATGAACTGGATGATCGCACGCTATCCAGAGATTGGAATTACCGACGATACCCTGACACCAGTGGTCGCCGAATGCGACGATGGGAGGCTCAATGACATTCAAGGGCGGCATGTCTCGGAAGCGGATGTGGTGAGCGCGCTCAATGGCGCCTCTTCCGGAGTCGTAGAGGAAGGATCCGTCGGTGCTGGAACGGGGATGGTGTCCTATGGGTTCAAGGGGGGCATCGGGACCTCGTCACGGCGATTACCAGAGACTGAAGGGGGTTATACGATTGGCGTGCTCGTCAATGCGAACCATGGGCGACGGCCTGAACTCGTCGTGGGCGGAGTCCCGGTCGGTCGGCTCTATGAAACTGTGCCTCCCGTTGCACAGGCCCTTTCACCTGCGCAAAGCGAAGGCTCGATCATCGTCATCATTGCTACCGATGCTCCGCTCGACGGTCGCCAGCTCACGCGGCTGGCGAAACGAGCCGCGCTGGGATTGGCGCGCACAGGCTCCACCGCGCGCCACGGCAGCGGAGATTTCATGCTGGCTTTCTCCACCGCGAACATTATTCCGCATTACCCGAAAGAGCCGATTTTCCAGCAGATGCACCTCGCCGACACACATCTGAACCCATTGATCACGGCGACGGTCGAAGCCACGGAAGAAGCGATTCTCAATGCGCTGACCATGGCGACGACGGTGGTAGGACGCGACGGCCACCGCGTCGAGGCAATCTCCCTCACCAGACTCCGTGCCATCCTCGATCACCAGGCCAAGTAGCTGCGGAGAATCGGCACCCGCAGGCCAGGGGATTCCCTCACTTGCATTTCCCTCTCTTGCCTCGCTATCCTCTCGCGACTCTCTTGCGTCTGGAGGATTAGCATGAACGAGTACCAACTCGGTGGTAGCTTGAGTCTCATAACTGTCCTGGGGAAAACCAATGCGTTCGCTAAGTTCTTAGAAGCCCGCATGGTTCGTGCCTTAGAGACAGAAGATCCTGCAGAACTGCACTATCTCTTGGCCCAACTCGACGACTACCATTCCTACATGTGGCGCTACTATAAGAAACTGGCAAAAGACCGCCCGGAACGGATGGACCCAGGGGTCTAGCATTTCGGCGACCGACAGGCGGCACAGTCATACCATGACGAGTCATTCCACAGGCACGACCGCTCCGGCCACGCTTCGATTCGCGACCGCAGTTTCGCGCAAGACTGATACGGAAGCCGCCATTCGCGATCTCGCGGATGCCATCCTGATGCAAATCAGCATGGCCCCCATTGATCTGGCCTTCGTCTTCTTTTCCGCCCATCATGCGGCCAACGCCTCCATGATTTCCGCCATGCTGCAGAGGGAACTGAGGGCGAAGGTCTGTCTGGGCTGTTCCGGTGAAGGTGTCATCGCCGGCTCCGAAGAGATTGAAACCGCCGCAGCCCTGACTGTCTGGGTCGCATGCCTTCCTGATGTCAAACTGACCCCGCTGCAGATCTCCGTGTCTCAGCTGCAAGACCAAATCCGCATGCCTGGGTGGCCAGAGCCCGGACTTGAAGATTCGACCTTTCTCCTTCTCGCTGACCCCTTTTCGACACCGATGCAGGAGATCCTGTCCTTGATGAACGACCGATACCCTCACGGCAAAGCTGGCGGGGGCCTTGCCGGCGGAGGCCAGGACTCTGGAGAGAATCGCCTGTTGCTCAATGATCAGTGCTTCGACGGGGGAGTGGTTGGAGTGCAACTCACCGGACCGGTCGCCGTGCGAACCGTGACCTCGCAAGGCTGTCGTCCGATCGGCGAACGGTTTGTCGTGACGAGAGCGGAACAAAACCTGATCTATGAACTGGGCGGCGCCTCGGCCTTGAAACGGCTCCAGGACATTTTCGAATCCATGGGGGGAACCGAACGCCGCGATGCACACCGCGCGTTACATCTGGGCATCGTGATCGATGAGCACGGCAGTCATTTCGAGAGGGGCGACTTCCTCGTTCGGAACCTTATCGGCGCGGATCAACAGGCCGGAGCCGTCGCGATCGGAGACGTCGTTCAAGAAGGCCAGACCGTGCAGTTCCACCTTCGCGATGCGAAGTCTGCAAGCGACGACTTGCACTTTCGTCTGGCTGCGGATCGAGCGAAGCACCAAAGTCCTCCACTCGGAGCCCTCCTGTTCAGCTGTTGTGGGCGTGGGGAGGGACTCTTTGGCCAACCCCATCACGATAGCGGGGCCGTGCAAGAGCGGCTCGGCCCCATCCCGACAGCGGGATTCTTTGCCCAAGGCGAGGTCGGTCCGGTTGGAGTGCGCAACTTCCTGCACGGATACACAGCGAGTGTGGTCATTTTCTCCGAGCCTGACTCCCGCAAGGAACGTCAGTGAGGGCAGCGCGTTCATAGAGCTCTCGAACAGGATCGCTGGTTCAGACGTTGGCAGGAGTTTCTGTGCGCAATGATTACTGTACTCTGTTGGGGTCGGTCATCGCAGTATGCTAACTGACTATTGGGAAAGGAGCCGTCATGCCGTTTCGGGAAGCAGGTGCCGAAGGGAATGAAATCACGACGTCATCGGGATTGCAGTATGTCGATCTCACGATCGGAATCGGCGCGACGGCAGAGGCTGGACAGACCGTCACCGTGCATTACACAGGCTGGCTGGAAAATGGGAACAAATTCGACAGTTCCGTGGACCGAGGCCAGCCTTTCTCTTTTCCTCTGGGCGCTGGCCGAGTCATCAAGGGATGGGACGAGGGCGTCAAAGGCATGAAAGTGGGAGGGAAGCGAAAGCTGACCATTCCTTCCAAGCTCGGTTACGGAGCACAGGGCGCCGGCGGCTTGATTCCTCCACACGCAACGTTGATCTTCGACGTCGAACTCCTTGGCCTGTGAGCCACGTCATGCAGCGCACGCCACTAATCACGCATCATCAAGCCTGCGGGGCCAAACTCGTCGATTTCGCCGGATGGGAGATGCCTATCCAATACAGCGGCGTTGTGGACGAGTACCATACCGTCCGCTCCCATGTCGGCCTCTTCGATGTGAGCCACATGGGGCGGGTGCGAATCGCCGGGGCTGGTGCCGTTTCCTTCCTCCAACGAATCACCACCAACGATGTCGGCAAACTCGCGGTTTCTCAAGCCCAGTATTCCATGGTCTGCAACGAGAACGGCGGCATCAAAGACGACGTCTTTGTCTACCGGCTCACCTCGGACGAGTTCCTGTTGTGTGTGAACGCCTCGAACCGCGAGAAGATCCTGTCATGGTTACAATTCCAGCTCGCCCAGGACAAAACGATTCGTCTCGAAGACCGGTCAGTCGAATTGTCTCAAGTCGCCGTTCAAGGTCCCAAATCTCGCGAGCTGCTCATGAGTCTTGGCGGGACGGCACTTGAAGGACTCAAGCTCCATCACTCCTGTGACGGCACGATCGGCAGCCTTTCCTGCTTGGTGGCCCGAACCGGCTACACCGGGGAACTGGGCTATGAGATTTACATCGACACAGACAAAGTCGGTCGCCTCTGGGACCTGCTCGTCGACAAGGGTCAGGCGTGGGGACTTAAGCCGGCCGGGCTCGGCGCGAGGGATCTCCTCCGGTTGGAAATGGGCTATCTGCTGTATGGCAATGATATGGACGAAGAAACGACGCCCCTCGAAGCAAATGCGGACTGGACAGTCAGTTTCCAGAAGGGCGAGTTCATCGGCAGCCAGGTGCTCCTGGCGCAGAAAAAGACCGGAGTTGCTCGTCGATTCGTCGCCTTCGAACTCGTCGAGAAATCCGTGCCTCGCCACGGATTCAGAATCCTCGACCCAACGGCCTCTTATTCCATTGGCGATGTCACCAGCGGTAATTTCTCGCCGCTTCTCCAGAAGGGCATCGGGTTGGGCTATGTGTCTACAAGCTTTGCGGAACTCGGCACCTCCATCCAGATCGAAATCCGCAGCAAGGGCATTCCAGCAAACATCGTCAAGCCACCGTTTTATAGGAAGCCCAAGGGTAGATAGCTATGGCTCATGGCTGATAGCACGGACAAGACACGATGGACCCCTTTTCCGTTTGTGCCATACGCTATAGGCCCTCAGCCGTAAGCTCTTCATGACCAAGAACATTTATACAGGCATCGTCGTGAACTTGAACGTCGACACCGTCACGCTTCCCAACGGCGTCACGGTCGACTTAGAAGTCGTGCGCCATCCTGGTGCTGCCGCGGTGGTGCCGCTGAAAGACGATGGTACGGTCATCCTGATTCGGCAGTTCCGCCACGCGGCAGGCGGGTTCATCTACGAAATCCCCGCGGGGAAACTTCATCCTGGTGAAGATCCCACGGCCTGTGCAGCACGAGAACTCGAAGAGGAAATCGGATACCGAGCCGGGACCCTTGAGCTCCTCTCCAGCATCTTTACTGCGCCGGGGTTCACCGATGAAGTGATCCACATCTACAAGGCAACCGGGTTGACGACGGGTCGGCAACAGCTCGATCGTGATGAGGTTCTCGAAGTGATTATGATGCCTCTTCTGGAAGCGATTGGCATGATTGAGACTGGTGCGATCAGGGATGCGAAGTCAATCGTGGGATTACAAGCGGTATATCTTCGGAGCTGCATCAGGCAGGTAGAACGCCCAAAGGGTCTCCCGCTCTAGGCAGGAGACCCCTCAAGCCAGCTAGCCTCGCCAAAAAACAAGGGGGATTACTTACCCTTCTCGTCTTTCTTCTTCTCGTCCTTCTTCTCTTCGAACGTACCGGTGTAGCCGCCCTTCTTCTCGTCCTTCTTGTCTTTCTTCTCGTCACCATATACGAGGACGTGGCCGCCCTTCTTCTCGTCCTTCGACTCCTTCTTCTCGTCACCTGCAAAGGCCGGAGCGCTGAACGTCACTGCCACTGCCACTGCCATGATTGCCATCAAGATGCGCTTCATAGTATGTCACCCCCTTTTAATGTTTGAATGTTGTGCCCTCCATAGGCACTGCCGAGAGTATGCAGCAAGCTTGGTGCCCAACACATTTGGTCAACACCTCGTTAGAGTTATCAATCGGTTATGTATATTCACTAACCTGTCTCTCAAGGGCTGGACCTTCGGTTTTCTGTGGCAGAATGGCTGACGCCCCACTAAACTGCCTCAGAATAATATGGGCGACTCAAGACAACGATATCGGCGACTCCGCGATTGCATCCAGCCCGGCGTGCTCGTGCTCTTTGTCGGCATCAATCCTGGCCTCCGCTCAGCACAGACTGGCCATCATTTTGCTGGGTATTCGAATCGCTTTTGGAGGCTCCTGCATGAATCGAAGTTCGTCAGTGAGCCCCTGACCTATCGGGAGGATTGGCGCCTCCCTGAATGGCGCCTCGGCCTCACTAATATCATCGGCCGCTGTACCACCGGGATCGATGTCCTCGACCCTGTTGAGTATCGACAAGGCGTAGCGAGCCTGAGACGAAAAATCAGACATTACCAACCTCACATCGTGGCTCTCTTGGGTGTCACGATCTTTCGAATGCTCTTCTCACCCAAGGAACAATCGAAAAGCCCGCTCGATCTTGGAGTGACCACTATGCAACTCGCCGGGGCGCGGATATTTCTCTTGCCGAATCCGAGCGGCCGCAATGCATATTACTCATATCGCCAGATGCTCACTGTCTTTCAATCTCTCCGTGAAAACATGGAGCGGTCTCGCAGGGAGCACGGCTCCTCCACCATGAAAGACTCCACTAGACGGCTGTAGCCAGACTCTTTCTCTGAATTCTTTGCGCCTTGCGCGTCTCTGGGCTACAGTCACATCCATGCGATTGCAACTCTCGTCATTACAAAGTAGTGCGGCTCGGACCTGCCCGAAGTGTAGCTTCGAGCAAGAGGATGGACCGGAGTGTCTGCGTTGCGGGATTGTATTCTCAAAGTTCAAACTGCCGGCGCCGGCTGTCGAGGAAGCGAAAGCCGCAGTCGCCGATACGGAGGCACAGCCAGCGACTCCAAGGCTCTTGTCTCGGGTGTTCCATATTCTCCCGTGGATTTCCCTGATACTCAGCATAGGCGTGCTGTTGCTGATCCTACGCCAAACACCGCCGCTGTCGATTCAAACCGACCCGCAGGCAGCCGATCGTGTCGCCGAGAAGATGGCCCAGCTACAAATGGCCGTGCAGGCGAACCAACCTCACGCAGTACATCTTAACGAAGCGGAGTTCAATCAGTGGATGCGCGACAATCTTGCCATTGCGTCCGCCCATCAAGCACAGCAAGCTGGTATCCCGGCTCCCATCGGAAGCGAGCCGAGCGTGCAAGAGGTTCAATCCGCACTGAAGGATGTCCGCATGAACCTCATGGGGAACCAGCTTCGGGCCTATGCGCTCTTTGCCTTCTATGGGAAAGAGATCTCGCTACAACTCGATGGCACGATTGAGACCCAAAGGGGCTATATCAGGCTAAAACCCACCTCGGGCAAACTCGGCTCATTGCCCATTCCATCGTCGACACTCAACTATGTCGTTCATCAACTGTTCGACTCACCCAAGAATCGAGACAAATTCCAGCTCCCGCCCCAGATTGAATCCGTCCGGATCGAGAACAACACCCTCGTCATTGCTACACGGTAGCGGACATCCCTCCTCTTCTGTGCTTTGGCTCGCTTCGAAAAGCTGTGTGCTACTCCTGGAACAAGCCTGCGAATCGTGCTATCTTCCGCGCGAGCGGAGACGTGCTTCGTCCCTTGTGAGGCGCAGGAAACACTCATCTGTCGACCTGATGAAGGGCCTGAATTTGTGATTAATCAACAGATCATCAGATCGACAGATTCCTGAATTGTTCCACGAGTTACGAGCGGTCCATATAGTGCTAGTTCGCTATTCAGACGAGGAGAATTGAATACAATGTTACTCGACGGAAAGAACGGTCTCATCATAGGTGTCGCCAACAAGCACAGCATCGCCTGGGCCATCGCCCAATCGGCGGCAAACCAAGGCGCCCGGCTGCTGTTCAATTTCCAGAACGAACGGCTACGGGAAAACGTTGAAGAACTGGTCGCCACTATGCCAGGCGCGAAAGCCTTTCCCTGTGACGTGGGAGACGATGTGCAAATCGCAGCATTGATGCAGAACGTGGGGAAAGAAACCGGAAAGCTCGACTTTCTCGTCCACTCAGTTGCCTATGCCCCGCGCGAGGAACTCACGGGGCAGTTTGTGAATACCACGCGGCAAGGATTTGTCACGGCACTTGACGTGAGCGCCTATTCGCTTGTCGCCGTCACCAGAGCCGCCCTGCCCTTAATGATTGATGGTGGATCCGTCGTCACCCTCACCTACCTCGGATCGGAACGGGTCGTGCCCCACTATAACGTCATGGGGGTTGCCAAAGCAGCACTCGAAGCCACCGTCCGCTATCTGGCCCACGACCTCGGCCCCAAGAACATCCGGGTGAACGCCATCTCCGCCGGTCCGATCAGGACTCTTGCGGCCCGCGGCGTCTCCGGCATCAGCAAGATGGTGGAGCATCACCGAGAGTTTGCCCCTCTCCGTCGCGCAACGGAACAAGGCGAAGTCGGCGACACGGCGCTATTCTTAGTCAGTACGCTAGGACGTGGAATTACCGGGGAGGTGATCTATGTCGATGGCGGGTATCATATCCTGGGCTCGCTCATCTCAGCGGAATAACCTAAAGCGTCGTTCGAATCTCGCCCTCGACTGTTGGAATCTGCGCCTCATTCTTCAGCAGCTACTCCAGCGTTCGCCTGAGAGTTTTCAGTTTCCCGCGCTTCGTCTTACTCTCCAACCGCCGTTGCTTTGAACCCATCGTCGGCTTCGTGGCTCTGCGTTTCTTGCGCGGAATGGCAATGCTTTGAATAAGCTCGCTCAGTCTGGTGAGAGCATCCTCTCGGTTCTGCTCCTGGCTCCGATACTGCTGAGCCTTGATGGTAATGACGCCATCCTCAGAGATTCGACTATCTCTTAGTCTCAATAGCTCTTCCTTGTAGAAGGGGGGCAAGGAGGAGGAAATGAATCGCGGACGAGACTTTGTTCACATTCTGCCCACCAGCACCCTGCGACCGCATCGCATGGATGTCGATCTCAGAGTCTGGGATGGTGACGTGTGATGAGATGTGCAGCATCGAGGGTGAGGAAGCGACTGAGAAATTAGGCCGCCCTCTGACACCAGATCGAGGATGACAAGTTGAATTCCATGAGGTCCCTGCTAATTCGAAGGTTGGTCACGGCATCTCGCCGCTTGATCTCGTTGGACCCGCTCGCAGTTCCCTGCTAATACCCATCCAGAGAGCCCAAACGAGGAATCAATCGAATAACCACGAACCCTTCGTTCTTTCATCGTGGCGATGAGTACATTAAGATCTCCGTTGTACTCGACTGGCGGCCAGCCATACTGCCAGGATTTCTCAAAGACCGCTGCGTGATCCCTAATAATCAATGCAGGGTCAATCTCTTCAACGTCGAAGAGGATATTACCAGGGAGTACGTGTTCGAAATGGTGAGCCTGGACGATATTGAACACAATATCTGTGAACTCGGGAGCCTCTTTATCGCGGAATACAGTGTGAAGAATGAGGGTTTTGTGCTCGCAATCGACCTTGTACGAGTATACATGATTGTCGTGAACTGAAGGCTCTGGTTGCATACCGGACGAGTCTACCGGAAAATCAAAAGTCTAGCCAGAATCCCACAGAATATGCGGTGCCATCCCAAATCCATAACTATGGGGCGTAGCAGATTCTATATGATCTGCAAAATGATTCCGGTATTTGCTATTGCAGTTCTGGCAAGCGATCGATAATTCTCAACCGCACCTCTTCTCCCACCTGCATTTGCACCATCTTGGTCGTCAGGCTTTCACGAACCCGATGGGCATCCTCCATCTTAAATTGAATCTGTCCGCCACATCGCTCAACGAGGTGAAAGAGCAGCAAGTTCGTGATATGCTGCAATTCATCGTCACTCGTGTGTGCGCTCAAGTTCAAGATCTTGGACATCGGAGAGGCTCCAGCTCAACTCAATCATCACATCAGCCCCATTTATCACCGAATCCTCTGTTGTTCCACAATGCCCCAAAGGGAGGGGGAAACCTGACGTTATAGAGAAAGCTACCCCTCGCCTGTCATATGAATTCACGCTTAATTCAACTGGCATTACAATGGCTTATTATGTGATAGGCTGATCGCAGTCTCCCGAAACACTCCTGGTGGCCGCGAGGGATTCAACCCAGCCTAGACTGTCTTCAGTTGCTTCGTGTCTGTTCTCATCTGTGACTCCTTCCGCTATCGCTACCGTGGAGTATTCCGCAGAGGGAGCCACGCTTCAGAATGTAACGGACTTCAGTATAACTTCGAGGTAGGAGGGTCAACGAATGAACCCGCATTATTCATGATGGTTCGTCGCGAGATCGCGCAGTCGCGTTGCGAGACGGGCACGCGGAGCCGCGAGGCCCCGATGCGTACTTGAACAGTACGTTGAGGGGGTGAGTGGGGAGCCTGCCCGCCGAAGGCTCGTCGCAGCCGCGAATCCGCGATTGGAGCAGAAGCGCTCATGAATAATGCGGGTTAAGACTTCGAGTCCTGATATTCTTCGTGCCAGGCCATCTGAATCGCTTCGAGAATTTTCTCATTCGATTTCTTTGGATCGTCCGTGAAATCGGGAAGCGCCACGATCCAGGCGTGCATATCGGTGAATCGAACCGTGAGCGGGTCCGTCTCCGGATGCTCCTCAACTAACCGGATCGCAATTTCTTCGGTATCCTGCCACTTTAGATCCATGCGCAGCCTCCAGAACTGATCGCACATGTCGTAAGGCGGGAATCAGCGAAATGGAACGTGCTTCTGCTATTGGCCATACGCTCCCTACTTCCTCGATGTCAACCCGGAGAGCTTCTTGTTCTCCAAGGCTTCTTTCAACGATGTGTCCATCAAAACCTCGGCGAGATGATGGGTGGCCTTTTCGAGATCGGCCATCTTGGCTCTGATCGCCTTGTGATCCGTTCCGGATTTGGCGGCTTCGACTGCGGCCATCGAAGCCCTGATCGAGGACAGGTCTTCCTTTCCCACCAGTTGAGCGCCCTGCTTGATGGCCTTCTCCGTGGCCATGATGATGGTTTCAGCCTCAGTTCTGGCTTCAATGAGCTGGCGCGCTTTCAAGTCGTCAGCAGCAAACTTGAACGACTCACCGATCATCCGCTCAACCTCGTCGTCGCTCAAGCCGTATGACGGTTTTACAGCGAGCGATTGAGTATCGCCGGTGCGAACATCCCGCGCCGAGACATTAAGGATTCCGTTCGCATCGATCAAGAATGTGACTTCGATGCGCGGGACGCCGGCCGGCAGCGGGGGGACCTTCAGCCGAAAGCGAGCCAGACTGCGGTTGTCCTTCACCAGTTCGCGTTCGCCTTGGAGGATATGGATATCCACACCGGTTTGGCCGTCGACATAAGTCGTGAACATCTCCTTGGCACTGGCCGGGATGGTCGTGTTGCGTCGAATCAAGCTGCTCATCACTCCGCCCATGGTTTCGATGCCAAGGGAGAGGGGCGTCACGTCGAGCAGCAACAGGTCGGTCGTTCCGCCACTCAGAATGTCTGCCTGGACGGCCGCGCCGAGCGCGACGACTTCGTCGGGATTGAGTTCGCAGTGGGGTTCCTTGCCGAACAGAGCCTGAACACGCTGCCGAACGAGCGGCATACGAGTCGAGCCGCCGACCAGGACCACCTCATCGATGTCCCTCGAGGTGAGGCCTGCGTCTTTCAGGGCGAGACGGCAGGGCTCGAGCGTGCGCTCCACCAATTCCATAGTGAGGGATTCGAGTTGATCGCGCGTGAGATCTCTTGAATACCGGCCTTTGCTCTCCGGCAGGTC
>WNGC01002239.1_pt1 | contig 12126 bp, 10 predicted proteins | sample 5400051 | NCBI WGS metagenome assembly WNGC01 (sample SAMN13153368, study PRJNA577476) | soil metagenome | isolation source: 20 cm soil or saprolite under grassland replicate 2 | place: USA:California | collected 2016-06-15 | reverse complement strand
GCAAGGGGCGGCGCCCCAGCTTCATCGACGCCGCCCCGCCCGAGGTGGCGATTCCGCTGTACGAGCGGTTCGTGGCGCTCTTGAAGGAGCGCGGCGCCGGGAGCGGGACGGTCGTCGCAACGGGAGAGTTCGGCGCGATGATGGAGGTCGAGCTCGTGAACGACGGACCCGTCACCTTGTTGCTCGAAAAGTGAGCTTCATTCTGGCGAGCGGCTCGCCCCGGCGGCGCCAGCTGCTCGAGATGCTCGACCTGCCGTTTCGCGTGGTCCCCCCGAACGTGGACGAGCTCGCGGCCGATACGACGGTGGTGCTGCGCGGCGCCGTGTTCGAGAAGCCGCACACGCCGGCGGAGGCCGCCGCGATGCTGGCGCAGCTCGCGGGTCGGACGCACCAGGTGATGACCGCGGTCGCCGTGGCGCGGGACGGGCGGCTCGAGCACGCCCTCGACGTCACCGAGGTGACGTTCCGGCCGCTCTCGGCCGATCAGATCGCGGCGTACGTGGCGACGGGGGAGCCGATGGACAAGGCGGGCGCCTACGCGATTCAGGGGAAGGGGGCCGCGCTGGTGGAAGGGATCCGCGGCGACTTCTTCGGCGTCATGGGCCTGCCGCTGCGGCTCGCGCTCGACCTGCTGGAGCGGTTCGGCCTGCCTTACCGCTTCACGCGGTAAACCGGGATCTTCTGCGATTTGCCTTTGACGTGGATCGGGTCGAGCGCGTCGACCGTGGGGGGGCGCTTGAGGAGGCGGTAGAACGGCTCGGAGATCAAGATCTCGTTCGGCCCCGCCGTGCGGCACAGGCGGTTCGCGGTGTTCACGGCGTCGCCGATGACGGTGTACTCGAGCCGGCGATCCGAGCCGATATTGCCCGCGAACACTTCGCCGAAGTTGATCCCGATCCCGACCCCGAGCTCGGGCCGGCCGGCGTCCTTCCACTTGGTGTTCATACTCTCGAGCGCCGTGAGCTGGTCGAGCGCGCATTGCATGGCGCGGTCGGCGTCGTCCTCGTGGGCGATCGGCGCGCCCCACAGGGCCATGATCGCGTCGCCGATGAATTTGTCGAGCGTGCCGCCGTTTTCGAACACGATCTCCACCATTTCGGTGAAGTAATCCGTGAGCAGCGTCGCGATCCCCTCGGGGCTCATCGTCTCGGACATCGGGGTGAAGCCGCGGATGTCGGAGAAGAAGATGACGACGGGGCGCTTTTCGCTCGGCAACCGCCCGGCGTCCTGCTGCTGGGCGATGACCTGCGCGATGTTGGGGGAGAAGTAGCGCTGAAAGTTCGAGAGCACGAGCGCCTCGCGCTGCAGCCGCTCGGAGCGCCGCGAGTTCTCGATCCCCACGGCGGCGAGCGACCCGAAGGCGATCAGGAACTCGAGGTCTTCGTCGGCGAACGAGTGCGTGGCGGTGAGATTGTCGACGTACAGAATGCCCAGCACCTGCTGATCGGTGCCCATGAGCGGCGTGCACATGGCGCTGCGCACGCTCTGGATGAGGATCGACTTGCCCTTGAAGCGCTCGTCGGCGGCGGCGTTGTCCGAGAGGATCGCGACGCGCTCCTCGACGGCCTTGCGCGCGATCGACTGGGGCACGTGCTTCGACGCGGCGGCGGAGCCGGTCTTGCCCTTGGAGACCCGCGGCACGAGCTCGCCCGACTTGTCCTCGAGCAGCAGGATGGACACGCGGTCCACGTTCATGATCTGGAAGGTGAAGTCCACCACCTTGTCGAGCAGCCGGTCCAGCTCCTGCTGCTTCGACAGCTCCTTGGAGATCTCGAGGAGCAGCGACAGCTTCTTCTCGCGCCGCTCCTCCAGCGTCGGCGCGGTGACCTTGAGGTGCGACGTGCCCGACGGACGGTCCACCACGATCGCCGGGACTCCGCCCGAGTGCTTCACCGGCAGCTGCCGCACGATCGTGCCGCCGCCCGGCTTGCCGCCGAGCTCGAACGGCAGCGACGCCACCACCTGCGGTCGGGGCGGCGGCGCCGTCACCGCCTTCACGCGGAACGCGACCTTGCCGAACGTGATGACGTCGTTCTCGGCGGCGAGGGCCTCGGTGACGCGGGCGCCGTTCAGGAACGTGCCGTTGGACGAGCCGACGTCCTTCACCTCGACGCCGCCGTCGGTGAGGCGGAGCTCGGCGTGCTTGCGGGAGATGGTCGGGTCGTAAATCGGAACGTCGCTCGTGACGGCCCGCCCCACGACGACGGTGCGGCCCGACTGGAGATCGATCGCCTGCTCGCCCGTCGTGCTCAGCAGCTTGAACACAGGGGAAAAATATACGTCAGCCCGCGGCCTGCGCGAGCGCCAGGGCCTTCAAGACGGCCTGCGCCTTGGCTTCCGTTTCGGCGAACTCGCGGGCCGGATCCGAATCGGCGACGATGCCGGCGCCCGCCTGCACCACGACGCGGTCTTTGAGGACGAGGGCCGCGCGGATCGCGATCGCGGTGTCCAGGTTCGTCGCGCCCCAGCCGACGTACCCCACGGCGCCGGCGTAGGGGCCGCGCCGCTCCGGCTCCAGCTCGTCGATGATCTGCATGGCGCGCACCTTGGGCGCCCCCGTCACGGTGCCCGCGGGGAAACAGGCCTTGAGCACATCCAGCGCGTCGTAGCCGTCGCGCAGCCGCCCCCGCACCTCGCTCACGAGATGTTGCACGTGCGAGTAGCGCTCGATGGCGAGCAGATCCGTGACCCGCACGGTCCCGAACTGCGCCACGCGCCCGACGTCGTTGCGCCCCAGGTCGACCAGCATCAGATGCTCGGCCCGCTCCTTGTCGTCCGCCAGCAGCGCGCGGCCCAGCGCCTCGTCCTCCTCCGGCGTCCGGCCGCGGGGCCGCGTGCCCGCGATGGGCCGCACGGTCACCTCCCCCTCCTCCACCCGTACCAGCACCTCGGGCGAGCTCCCGACCAGGGTGTGGTCGTCGAGCGCCAGATAGAAGAGGTAGGGTGCCGGGTTCAGCGCCCGCAGGTAGCGGTACAGCAGGAACGGGTCCACCGCGCCCGCCGCGTCCTGGCGGCGCGACAGCACCGTCTGGAACGTGTCGCCCGCCCGGATGTATTCGAGGATGCGGCCGACGTCGCGCTCGAATGCCGGGCGGGAGTAGCGGGACGCGGTCGGGACGGGGGCCGGTGTGTCGCGCAGCGCGAGGGGGGCGAGCGCGTGGCGCCCCCCCAGGCGGGCGATGACGTCGGTCAGGCGCGCGTCCGCCGCGTCGTGGAGCCGCAACCGCTCCGCCGCGGCCGCGCCGGCGGGCACCTCCACGTTCGCCACGACGATCGCGCGGCCGAACAGATTGTCGATGATCACGACCGTGTCCGCGATCATCAGGACCGCGTCGGGGAGGGCGAGGGTGTCCGCCGGCGGCTTGGGCAGGCGCTCGATCGTGCGGACCAGGTCATACCCGAGGTAGCCGACGGCCCCGCCGGTGAAGCGGGGCAGCCCCGGGACGGGAACGGCGGGCAGCGCGCGCATGCGCTGCGCCAGGTGCCCGATCGGGTCGTCGGTCTCGCCGGCGCCGCGCCAGCCGGTGGCTCGTGTCCAGCGCTCGACGGCCCGGCCGCGGTACCGCCATACCTCGCGCGGCTCGGTGCCGAGGAAGGTATACCGCGCCCAGCGCTCGCCGCCCACGAGCGACTCGAGCAGGAACGCAAACGGGGGTCGCGCGACCTTCGCGAACGCCGCCAGCGGCGTATCGGCGTCGAGCACGACCTCGCGGACGAGCGGGACCATGCCGCCGCGCTCGGACCGGGCGAGGAAGGCGGCGCGGGGATCGGTCACTTGGGTGCCGCGACGAGGTAGCTGCCGGGCGCGTCCAATGGCGCCGCCACCGTCGCGCCGGTCGGCGCGGCGTCGCTCTCGCTGACCCAGTCGTCGGGGCCGCGCTGGCGCCACAACCGGAGCGCCAGCTCGAACCCGCGGAAGTCGGCGTACTGGCCGGCCGAATCGTACACGGTCCGGTCGACATAGTGGAGGTACGAGACCTGGACGGTCGGCCGCCCGGCGACGTCGAAGGCGAGGCTCGCCGGACCGACGGTGAAGCCGTACACGCGGGACAGGGGCGTGACCGTGATCGTCACGGTCGCCGTGTCAGCGAGGGGGACTCCATTCTGCGACAGGAGCGAAAGGGGCGTGAAGGTGAAGATCGCGAAGACGGTGCCGCCCGCGTCGCTGTGCTTGAGCGTGTCGACCTCGAGTCGGTTGACCTGCACCGTGAAGGACAATGCGGTGGGATTGACGGTGTCCTGGCGGGCGAGCGCGAGCAGGGCGGTGCGCGGCGTCAGTTCCGGGCCGGTGGCGTGGTCGTGACACCCGCCCGCCACGAGGGCGAGCCCGGCGCTGGTCGCCCCCAGGAGCCGCCGCGAGTTTGCGCCGCGATGTGGCACCGCGCCTTCCTCCTCGCCGTCCTGTGGACGCTCCCCGCGGCCGTGCGCAGCGGGGCGCAGGCGTGGAATTCCCCGGCTGCCCTGGATCTCGCCCGGCGGGCGATCGCGCGCCGCACGCGGGCCGCCGCCGACACCGCCCTGCACGACTACAAGGCCCAGGCACACGGCTTCCTGTTTTTCCTGGGCCAGCTGGGCGAGGGGCTCGCCGATCCGCCCCGCCTCGTCAAGGCGGATCAGCTGGAGCTGGAAGTGTACTGGAAGGCCCCGGCGAGCAGCAAGCAGCGCGTCGTGGGCTGGCGCGACCGCGCCGAGCTCCCCACCGACATTTACTACCACCGGGACCATCTCGGCATCGTGCAGAACAATTTCGGCCCCGCCATCCGGCTCGGCGAAGGGGACGAGGTGCGGGACGTGCCGCACCCGCTCTCCGCCGCCGGCCCCGATCTGTACGATTACGCGCTCGGCGACGGCACGACCATCATGTTTCCGACACGGGAGGTCCGCGTCGTGGCGGTGCGGGTGCGGCCCAAGGACTTCGACGCCCCGCGCATCGTGGGCACGCTGTACGTGGATGCGACGACCGCCGATCTGGTGCGCCTCGCCTTCAACTTCACACCCCACGCCTATCTCGACCCGCAGCTCGAAGACGTGAGTATCGTGCTCGACAACGCGCTGTGGGAGGGCCGGTTCTGGCTGCCCTACCGCCAGGAGCTCGAGATCCGGCGGCGGGCTACGTGGCTCGACATGCCGGCGCGCGGCATCATTCGGGCCCGCTGGGAGATCGACGGCTATGTGTTCAACGTCGGGCTCGCCCCGAGCTGGTTCCAGGGGGACGAAATCACGTTCCTCCCCAAAGCCGAGCGCGACTCATTTCCGTGGCGGGAGCCGCTCGCCCAGGCGATTCAGGCGGTGGCGGAGCCGGTGCGCCAGAACGACCTCGAGCGGGTGCGCGCGGAGGTCGAGCAGATCGCCGGCCGCCGCGCGCTCACGGGGCTCAAGGCGCACCGGCTCGGCGTCCGCGGTCTCTCCGACCTGGTGCGCGCCAACCGGGTCCAGGGGCTCACGCTCGGCGCGGGGCTGGTCTGGCGCGGCGGCGGCGAGCGACGCGAGCTGCGGCTGACGGGGAGCTACGGTTTCTCCGATCGGCGCCCCGAAGCCAGCGTCACGGCGTCGGACCGCGCGGGCCGGGGGGCGCTGGAGGTGACGGCGTTCGACGAGGTGCGCGACGTGGGCGACGAGCCGGTGATCGCTCCGCTCCTCAACTCGTTCTCATCGCAGGAATTCGGAGCGGACTACGGTGACTACTACCGGGCCGACGGCGCGCGCCTCACCTACCGCCACGGCAGCGGCGTGCGCGGTGAATGGAGCGCCGCGCTGGGGCGCGAGACGATCCACTCCCTCGCCGTGACCGCCCAGCCTGCCAGCGGCCGTTTTCGGCCCAACCCCGCCCTGGGGGGCGTCGGCCTGACGCTCGCGCAACTCGCCGTGCGCCGGCGCAGCGAGGGCTTCGCCGTGCGCCGCGACGTGCACTACGAGCTGATCGCGGAAGCGGGGCACGCCGACGACGGGACGAACTACCTGCGCCTGTCCGGTTCGGGGCACGTGCTGCTCCCCGCCGGCGCGACGCGGCTGCTGGTCCGCGCGCAGGGCGGCGCCGCGACCCGCGACCTCCCGGCCCATCGCAGCTTTGTGCTGGGCGGCCGCGGCACGCTGCTGGGGGACGCCTTCCGGTCGTGGGGCGGCGGACGCATGGCGCTCGCCCACGTCGAGTGGCGCGTCGCGCTCCCCTTCGTCTCGCTCGGGGTCGGGCCCTATGCCCGCACGCCGCGCCAGCTCACCATCGCGCCGTACGTGGCGGCGGGCTGGGCCGACCGCGCGGTGCCGGGCACGCCGTGGGCGGCGACCCCCGGGACGCGCGTGACGTTCGGCGCCGGCCTCGAGTGGCTGGGCGTGTTCCGGTTCGAAGCGGGCGTGGGCACGCAAACGCACCGCGCGGGCTTCGCGTTCGACGTGACGCGCGATTTCTGGGGGATACTGTGAAGCAACCTCCACTAACCTCCCCAACCTCCCCCACCTCCACTACCTTGTTAGTAACCGAATGGCCGACACCAACTTCCCCGATGAATGGCTGGCGCACTCCCTCGAGGGAGTGCTGACCCCCGAGCTGCTCGTGGAGCTGCGCGCCAAGGCGCAGCCCGCCCAGACGCTGTGGGAAACGCTCGTCGCCCAGAAGGTCGTGAGCGACGAGCAGATCCTCACCGCCCTTTCGACGCGATTCCGGCTGAAGCTGGCCGACGTCAAGGAGGTGGATCTCACCATCAAGGAGAAAGTCCCGGAGCAGCTGGCGCGGCGTTATCACGTCTTGCCGCTTCGGGTCACCGATTCCTTCCTCGAAATCGCCACCGCCAACCCGTTCGACCTGGACGCGGAGAAGGCGCTGGCGTTCGCGACGGCGCGGGAGATCCGCATGCAGCTCTTGGCCCCGTCCAAGATCAGTGAGAAGCTCGACGAGGTGTACCGGCCCGAGAAAGCCCTCGACAAGATGTTCCAGCAGATGGAGGGGTCGCCCGAGCTGGTGCAGCTCGTGGAGGAGGTCGGCCCGGATGAGATCGCCGTCTCCGAGGAGCAGGCGAGCCAGCGCCCGATCGTCCGGCTCGTCGATCTCATCATCTCCGAGGCGATCCTGGCGCGCTCGAGCGACATTCACATCGAGCCCGAGGAGGGCGGCGTGGCGGTGCGCTATCGCATCGACGGCGTGCTGCGCCAGCAGATGAAAATCCCGCGCCAGGCCGGGCTGCCGCTCATTTCCCGCATCAAGATCATGTCCTCACTCGACATCGCCGACCGGCTGCGCCCCCAGGACGGTCGGGCGCGGGTGGCCGTGAACGGCCAGCCGATCGATCTGCGCGTCTCCACCCTCCCGGCGTCGCTGGGCGAGAAGGTGGTGATCCGGATCCTCGACTCCCGCGCGACCGTCAAGTCGCTCGACTCGCTGGGGCTGAATCCTCAGGAGGTGGAGTCGATCCGGCGCCTGCTCGAGAATCACGAGGGGATTCTGCTCGTCACCGGGCCGACGGGGTCGGGCAAGACCACCACGCTCTACTCCTGCATCAACCAGATCAAGAGCGAGGGCGTGAACATCGTCACGGTCGAAGACCCGGTGGAGTACCGGATGCAGGGCATCGTGCAGGTGCAGGTGCAGGAGAAGGCCGGCCTGACGTTCGCGTCGGCGCTGCGCTCGATCCTGCGGCAGGACCCGAACGTCGTGCTGGTGGGCGAGATCCGCGATCGCGAAACGGCGCAGATCGCCGTGCAGGCGTCGCTCACGGGGCACCTCGTGCTCTCGACGCTGCACACCAACGACGCGGCGAATGCGGTGACGCGCCTGGTGGACATCGGGGTCGAGGCGTACAAGATCGCGGCGGCGCTGCGCGGCGTCGCGGCGCAGCGGTTGATGCGCCGCCTGTGCCTCACGTGCAAGGAAGTGTGGATGGAGACCCCCCCCGACCGGCTCAAGCCGTGGATTCCCAAGGGGACGCCGCTGTACCGGGCGGCGGGCTGCCCCGACTGCGCCATGACCGGGTACCGGGGACGGTTTTCGATCATCGAGGTGCTGACCGTAAATGCGGAAATCGAGCGTCGCATCGCGGCCGGCGAGCCCGCGGAGCAGATCGCTCGGGCCGCGCGCCGGGGCGGAATGAAGTCGCTGTGGGACTCGGGGCTCGGACACGTGCTGAAAGGCGAGTCGACCGTGGATGAGCTGATGCGCGTGGTGGACGTGCCGCAGGAGGACGTGCCGGAACCGATCCCGACGCACGGCGGCCGGCGCGCGTCGGGGGGCGCGCCGGGGTCGCGCGGCACGGTGGAGCCGCCCGCTCCGCATACCGCCGCAACGGCCGCCACGGCCGAGCCGCTCGCGCATTTCGACTTGCTGGAAGAGGGGCCGACGCTACGCGTGTCGGGGCCGCACGGCGTGCCCGCCGTGAAAGTGCTGCTGGTGGACGACGAGGACAGTCTCCGGAAGGTGATGCGCGACCTGCTCGAGCGGGACGGTTACGCCGTGTCGGAGGCGCGCGACGGGGTGCAGGCGCTCGACCAGATCGATCGGGTGGGGCCGGATATCATCGTCCTCGACCTGAATCTTCCGGGGCTCGACGGCTACGGCGTGCTGTCGCACCTGCGGTCGCGCCCCGCCACGGCGTCGATCCCCGTCATCGTGCTCACGGCCAAGGGAGACGAGGACAACGAAGTGCGCGTGTTCGAGCTCGGCGCCGACGACTTCCTGACGAAGCCGTTCCGCGCCCGCGCCCTGTCGGCCCGGCTCGAAGCCGTCCTGGGCCGCCGCCGGTAGCGGCGGCATTCGCCTCCCGGACCGCCATCGGTCTATGTCCGGCGCTGTTTCCGCGGCTGATGCCGCGCTCGCCCTCATCAAGCCCGCGGTTCGCGCCCAGACGGCCTACACGCTCGACGCCCCGCGCGCGCCCCGCAAGCTCAATCAGAACGAGAGCCCGTTCGACGCGCCCGAGGCGGTCAAGCAGGCCGTCATCCGCGCCATGCGGGACGAGCCCTGGAACCGCTATCCGCCGTTCACGCCCACGGCGCTGCTGGAGCGACTCGCGGCGCGTCACGGCTGGCTCGCGTCCGGCGTGCTCGTCGGCAACGGCTCGAACGAGCTGATTCAGGCGACGCTCGCGGTGACGGTGGGCGAGGGAACGCCCGTGGTGACGCCGGCTCCCACGTTCAGCCTGTACCGCCTGCTGACGGCGGTGTACGGCGGCCGCTACGTGCCGGTGCCGCTCACCGCCGATTTCCAGTTCGACCTGGACGCGTTGGTGCAGGCGGCGCGCGACACGCGGGCCCCACTCGTCGTCGTCAACTCGCCCAACAACCCGACCGGCACGCCGCTTCCCGACGGCGCGGTGGAGCGGCTGCTCGCCGAGACGGCCGCGCTGATCGTGCTGGACGAGGCGTACCAGGATTTCGGCGGCCCCACCGCCGTGCCGCTCCTCACGCACGAGCCGCGGCTGGTGGTGCTGCGCACCTTCAGCAAGGCGATGTCGCTCGCCGGCCTGCGCTTCGGGTACGCGCTGGCGCATCCGGCCGTGGCGGCGGAGATCGCCAAGGCGCGGCTGCCGTACAACGTGAATCGCGTGACGCTCGCCGCCGCTCACGCGGCGCTCGATGCGGCCGATGTGCTGGCCGAGTGCGTGCGGGCGGTGCGACGCACTCGTGACGCCCTCGTGGGTCGGCTGGCGCGGATCCCGGGGGTCCGCGCGTTTCCGTCGGCCGCCAACTTCGTACTGATCCGTTGCGAGACGCACCCGGCGGCGGAGGTGTTCCGCCGGCTGGTCGAGGACCACGGCATCCTGGTCCGCGACGTGTCCGGGGCGGCCGGTCTGGAGGACTGTCTGCGGATCACCGCCGGCACCGATGACGACGTGGACGCGGTGGTGCGCGCCCTGCAGGCGATTCTCGCATGAGTCGCAGCGCCGAGGTGAAGCGAAAGACCAAAGAGACCGAGGTGCAGGTGCGACTCGCCCTCGACGGTGCGGGACGCGCGGAGCTGGCGACGGGCATCGGCTTCTTCGATCACATGCTCGAAGCGCTGGCGCGGCACGCGCTGTACGATCTGCGCGTCCGGGCGACGGGCGACCTGCACGTGGACCAGCATCATACCGTGGAGGACGTCGGCATCGTGCTCGGTCAGGCGCTGTCGCAGGCGTTGGGTGAGCGCCGCGGCATCCGCCGCTACGGGGACGCGACCGTGCCGCTGGACGACGCGCTCGCGCGGGTGGTGGTCGACGTGAGCGGACGCCCCTACCTCGCCTACCACGCCGACCCGCCGACGTGGCAGAAGCTCGGCGATTACGACGTCGCCCTCACCCCCGAGTTCTTCCGGGCGCTCGCCACCCACGGCGGGCTCACGCTGCACGTCGACCTGTTGCGCGGTCAGAACGCGCACCATGCGGTGGAGGCGGTGTTCAAGGCAGCGGCGCGGGCGCTCGGCGAGGCGACGAGCCTCGATCCGCGGGTGACGGATGTGCCCTCGACCAAGGGCGCGTTGTAGATGATCGCGCTGGCGGACTACGGCGCGTCCAACACGCGGAGCGTGCTGCGGGCGCTGCTCGCAGCGGGAGCAGAGACGCCCACCCTCACCGACGATCCCGCCACGCTGCGTCGCGCCGAGCGCGTGGTGCTGCCGGGCGTCGGCAACTTCGCGGCCGCGAAGCGACGCCTGGACGAAACCGGTCTGGGCGAGGCGATCACGGACGTGGCCAAGAGCGGCCGCCCGGTGCTGGGCATCTGCCTCGGGCTGCAGCTGTTCCTCGCGGACAGCGAGGAGGCGCCCGGCGTTCCCGGGCTCGGCCTCTTGCCCGGGCGGGTGGCGCGGTTCCAGACCGAGCTGCCGGTGCCGCACGTCGGCTGGGCGCGCGTGCGCCTCACCCCGGGCGGCGGGGCCCACGGGGCGCTCGCGGCGGCGTTCGCCGGTGACGCGGCGTTCTTCTACCACGTGCACAGCTACCACCCGGTCGGCGTGCCCGCCGCGGGCGCTTTGGCCGAGGCCGAGTATGGCGCGCCGTTTCCCACGATCGTGGGCGCGGCCAACGTGCTGGGCGTGCAATTCCACCCCGAGAAGTCTCAAGCCGCGGGGCTCGCGCTGTTGCGCGGTTTCATCCGCTGGACCCCGTGACCCTGGTTCGCGTTTCGTTCGTCGATGTCTACGTGCTGAGACAGGCGGTGTCCGGGCTCGAGATCCTGGTGCTGCGCCGCAGCGCCGCCGGCCGCTCTCCGGGATCGTGGGAGACGGTGCACGGCACCGTCGAGGCGGGCGAGACGCCCGTCGCGGCGGCGCGACGCGAGCTGCGCGAGGAAACCGGGTGCGAGCCCATCCGCCTCTACAACGCGAGCCGCGTCGAATCGTTCTATCGTCATCGCGTCGACGAAGTGGCGCTCGGTCCCGTGTTCGTCGCTTTCGTGGACCGTGCGGCCGAGCCGCGGCTCTCCCCGGAGCACGACCGCGCCGAATGGCTCGCGCCCGCCGCGGCCGCCGCGCGCCTCGCCTGGCCGCGCGAGCGCAGAGCACTGGAAGACATTTTGTCAATAGTGGGGGGTGGAGACGCGGGCTTGCTGGATGACGTGCTGCGGATATGCTAGCGCGGCGGCTCATCCCCTGCCTGGACGTGGCGGGGGGGCGGGTCGTGAAAGGGGTGCACTTCCGGGAGCTGCGCGACGCGGGCGACCCGGTGGACCAGGCGGCGCGCTATGACGCCGCCGGGGCCGACGAGGTCGTGTTGCTCGATATCGGCGCGAGTCACGAGGAGCGCGGGACTCTCATCGATTTGGTGAGCCGCGTCGCTGACAGGCTGTTCGTCCCGCTTACTGTTGGAGGTGGGATCAGGAGCGTGGCGGACGCGCGGCAGGTTCTGCGGGCCGGAGCGGACAAGGTCACTGTCAACACGGCGGCGGTGCGCGACCCGTCGCTCGTCACCCGGCTGGCCGACGAGTTCGGCCGGCAATGCGTGGTCGCCGCGGTGGACGCGCAGGCTCGTGATGCGGGCAGCGGGCAAGCAACGGAGTGGGAAGTCATGGTGCGGGGTGGGCGTGAGCCCACCGGGCGAGAGGCCGTGGAGTGGGCCGTGCAACTGCAAGAGCTCGGAGCTGGGGAGATCCTGCTGACCTCGATGGACACCGACGGCACGCAGCACGGCTATGACCTCCCCCTCACCGGGGCCGTCGCGCGCGCCG
>WNGC01004236.1_pt1 | contig 12128 bp, 18 predicted proteins | sample 5400051 | NCBI WGS metagenome assembly WNGC01 (sample SAMN13153368, study PRJNA577476) | soil metagenome | isolation source: 20 cm soil or saprolite under grassland replicate 2 | place: USA:California | collected 2016-06-15 | reverse complement strand
CTGGATAAGGACGATGCGAAAAATCTCGATGTTAGCTGCGTCGAGCGAATGAAGCGGCCGCCGTTCGTAACGAAATAGTGCGACTCAGGGAACTCGAGATGCCTCTGATGATTAACTCCAGAGATTCCTCGACTTCGCTGCGCTTCGCTCGGAATGACAAAAAGAGCCGGACGCCAAAAACCCTTGAGCTGAGCTGCGTCGAGGGAATGGCGTGGCCGCCGTTTGTCATTAAGTAGCCGCTGTAGCCACGGGTCTGTTGTTCGTTCCGGCGTGAAATTCGCTTCGCAAGCTTCAGATCGATGCCGCTGGCGCGCGCAACTCAATCACATGGAGTCGGATTGCGGCTGACACAGCCGCCACTACACCGCTGCGCGAGGGAAGGCGCGAGAGCGCGGGGCGAGTCGTTTCCGTAGCTGAAGGAACGGGCGCTCAACGCTAAAAAAGAGAATGGTTGCGGCGGCGTAAACGCAGAGTTCGACGCCGATGAGAGCCGGGACGGTGGTGAGTGCGATATTGTGACTGTTGCAGAATTGCTCGACGAAATGGATTGCGAGTTTCTGAATTAAGTACGCGCTGTAGGCGATACTGGCTATGAACGCTGCGCCAGGAATTGCAACCCGCCTAAAAAACAGCCGCGGACTGACGGCACAAATCGGAAGCGCCGCCATGCCGAGGGCGATAAGCGGGAATTGCCAGGTGCATGCGGTGACGGTGGGATAATCGCTCTCGCCCAGATACAAGGCGTATACAATAAGCGCGAGCCCGGGCAGCCAAAGCCAGATCGCGGAGTTAGTGAGTCGTTTCCACCACTCGGGTCGGAATTTTTCGATAGCGGCCAATACGACACCGAACACGAGTGGATCGAGCCGGGTCCAGGTCGGATAATAGATCCAGGCTTGGAAAGCGCGGAAGGAAACGCCGCCATCAACTGATGGATTCTGTGCAGCCAGAAACGCGCGTAAGACGATGCCGCCAATAACGAGCAGGCATGGAACGACGACCGCGGTGCGGGGACGGCGACAAAGAAAGAGCAACAGAAACGGAAGCGCCAGATAAAATTGGTCTTCGACCGCGAGCGACCATGCGTGCGAGTTGACCGCCAATCAAGTAACCGCTCAGGACAAAGAAAAGATCGACCCCGATCCAACCAAAGCGATCGATTCGGCCGGGAAGTTCGAATCCGAAAAGAGCAGCGTGATAAATGACGACTACAATGATGGCAAGTGCGCGGAGAAGATCGAGACCCGGTTGGCGTTCCCGGCCGGTAAAGCGCGGGTCAATCGCAGTCTCGGATTGATGGGGCATCACTCATAGTTCGCCGATTCTGGCGAAATCTTTCGATTAATTATTGGCGCCTGTGGCACGCGTTTGTCGTGGAATTGTCGTTTGACCGTTTGCCAAACTGTAATCGTGTTGAGGAAGACAGGTTAAGGCGAAATAGAAGGAGGAAAAACCATGAAAGCAGTGCGGATCGAGCGTTACGGAAACGAAGAGGTGGTGGAAATCGCGGAGGTGGATCAGCCGAAGCCAGGTGCCGGCCAGGTGCTGGTAAAGGTGAAGGCGTCGGCGGTGAATCCGGTTGATTGGAAAATTCGCGACGGATTAGGAGAGATGTTCGGATTGAAGCCGCCGCTGATTCTTGGATGCGAAGTGGCCGGGACGGTGGATGCGGTCGGTGGCGGTCCGAGTTCGCCACAGGACGAATCCGTCCGATTGGCGGACCGAATTGGCAGTAGCGATTTTGCAGCGGGAGATGAGGTTTATGGTTATCTCGGCGCGCACAGTGGCGGTTACGCCGAATACGTGGCAGCGCCGGCGAGCGAGTTCGTGCGAAAGCCGAAGCAGATCGATTTCGATACGGCGGCGTCGGTGCCAGTCGCAGCGCTCACGGCGTGGCAGGGAATTTTTGATCACGGCCGGATGAGTTCATCGATTATAAGAAAGCGAAATTCGAAGAACAGGTGCGCGATGTGGATGTGGTGTTCGACACTGTAGGCGGCGACACGCAGGAGCGCGCCTTTCAAACACTGAAGCGCGGTGGCGTCCTGGTGAGCACGGTCAGCCCGCCGTCAGCGGAAAAGGCGAAGGAGTTCGGCGTGACGGTCGCGATGGTGGTGATGATGCCAAACCTTGACCAACTCGCGGAGATCAATCAGCTGGTCGAGAGCGGGAAACTAAAGGTACGCGTCGCGACGGTATTGGCGCTCGCGGAAGTGAAGAAGGCGCACCAGCTCTCCGCCAGTGGACACGCGGACGGGAAGATTATTTTGCGGCCTTGAGCTGCGCTCGTCTGCTGGAGGAAACTTCGGATCAGTTGGAAAAAAGCGACCGGTCGGCTGATCGCTGGCGATGTTTTAATAAACAGCAGGAGGGGGCAGAGTATGCAATCAGGTTCCAAAACAGCAGGCGGCAAGGGTGATCAAAGCGGCGGAGTGGATCGGGAAAAAGAATCGGCTTATTGGAGAGAACAACATCCCAAACAACCGTACGCAAAGAACTATTCCTACGAGCAATTCGAGCACGCGTATCGGACTGGTTACAGTTCGTTCTTGAAGTATCCCGGGAAGAAATTCGATGAAGTTGAGGAATCCGTTGCGGCCGATTACGACACGGAGAAGCCGGGTTCGGCATTGCCATACGACACGGTGCGCCCCGCAATAAGCTCGGTCTGGGACAGAATGGCCGGTGTGATCGCCCCGCGCGATCCCGACCGTGGCATGCGCGGTGGGATTTAAGCGAACGCGAGCCCTATCGCGTGCGCCAGTGGCGCAGCACGCGATGGCGGGAAGTAGCAGTTGCGTGGTCCGCGCTCGTCGCGATTAGTTGTCGCCGACGCAAGTGTGCGAGGGCGACTTGAATAGCGCTTTTGGAAAGGCCGGTCGCGTCAGCGATCGTGCGAAGACTCGCCGTGATCGGTTTCCATTTCTTCCGCGCGGCCTGGCCGTAAAGATACAGGTAGACCAGATAAGCGGCGGATTTCTGGTCGTGTCCGATCAGATCGCGCATCAGGACGTCTAGAACGTAATCGTCGATGAGAATCGTTTGTTTGAGGCGAGGCACCTGGAAAGGAAACAATTAAGAATTAAGAAAATATCAGCTATACCTTAGAACGGACAGCAGTTTGATGCGAGAACTACTGGTCACGTCTGGACGCGAACGTCCATCACATTAGGTTCGGCACATCATGATCAAGCAAATCAAATTCGTTAGCATCCCCGTCGCCGACCAAAATCGCGCACTGGATTTTTACACCGACAAACTCGGGTTCACCATCATCACTGATCAGCCATTCGACGAGAAGCAGCGCTGGATCGAGTTGCGGATTCCGAAAGCGGAGACACGAGTCGTGTTATTCACGGCCGAAGGCGACGAAACTTCGCCTGACTTCGGCGTGGCAAGCACAGCCGCCGCTACACCCGAACTGATCCTATGTGAAATGCAAAGAGTCACGACATTGGTTGTCGTGACTCTTGCTTAATAGGCGCTGTAGCCACGGCGCTGTGTCGCCGTGCGCTCGGGAGAGCAACAGCGCCGGACCGCCTCGACACAGCGAGGCGGCTACAACATTTACGAAATGGGTCGCTCTATTTCTTGCCTGCGCGCGCGTAGCGATTTTCCGCCTTCGCCATTCTCCTTCGCTCAAAGCTACGGCGTAACAAGAGGTCCGGCGGGCAAGCCATCGTTATTTCTTTCGCGTGTAATTAATTTCCATCGTCTTCACCTCGGTGCCGCCACGGTTCTCGTACCACTCCAGGGTGTGATGGTCCTTGTCGGTGATCTTGATGACTTCACGGATCTGCTGCTTCATACCGGGAAGTGCTTCGAGCTCACTGGTGTAGGTGAATGTTTTTGTCGTTGGATCGTAAGTGCCTTCGGAAAACATGATGCCGGTGCCCATGTTGTCGATCCATGAGCCGACGAATTTCTTCTTCGCATTGTCGTAGCCCTCGGTCCCATGTCCTACAAACGTCATCTCATTTTTCTTACCGTCGGGGCCGGGCATTTCCATTTTTCCGGTCACATCGAGAGTGGAGAAACGGCCGTTCATGATCGATTTCCGAACGGCGGTGCCCTTTGATTCTTCCGGTTTGGCATTCGGATCGGGGTTCATCCAGAACTTGATGGTGTAAGTCCAATTGCCGTCGAGGTCGGCGAGGAGCTTGTGGTTCTCATTCAATTTCGACAGCTCCATCATTTGTTTCATCATCTCCTGCGGATTCGGCTGGCCCGTCGGAGCGTTTGCCGAGGCAGCACTCGGGCTCGATGCCCCCGCAGGCGATGCAGCTGTTACTTGCGCAAATGAGGGAGCGGCGATCAATATCGCGAACAGAATTGTGACTAATAGCATGGGTGTTTTCATGGACGGATTCTGCCAATGGCTAACGACAATTGGCAAGTGACAAGTGCGAAAAACAGGGAAGGAACATTCGCCTAACACACCCTCCCGCGTAACATTCTCAAAATGAAACGAGAGAATCCGACGATTGAAATTTGTCCAGGCATCACCCGCCGGACGGTCGCACATGGCAAGACGATGTATCAGATGATGGCGACACTGGCTGCCGGGAGTACCATGCCTGCGCATTCGCATCCGCAGGAGCAGATCGTTCACATTCTCGAAGGTCAGATGCGGCTCATCGTTGTCGGCGTGCTGCACGAGCTTTTACCTGGCGATCGACGAAAAGGTTCGCCACGGCGCGTTGTAAACATCGAACCGTCCTTTGGACAGTTGGTTGTTTGGAGGCAAAGATCGCCAAAGCATTGCTGAAGATTCACACGCAGAATCTTTCATCGGAACGAGCCACGGAGGAATTGATTAAGGCGGTTCTCTAACTGCTCGCGGCAAATAAATGCCCCGGTTTTGTCGAGGATAAGGGCCACTACTTTGGCACGGATTTACCTGATAACGAATTGATGCAACCTTATTTCCTGCTCGACACGCGAGAAAAAGGGAACGGCAACAAAGGCCACATCTACGGCACTCAATTGTCGGACCAGGACAAAGAGAAGCTGCTCGAATATTTAAAAACGCGGTAGCGGCTGCGCTATCCAGAACTTTGGGTACCTGCGACACGAAAAGCTCTTGTGCGCGCACCGGTTCTCCGTCAGTTTCGTCCTGTCATGGCAGGGAATCGCAAGCTCGGCTGTCTCAGCATCTTCTTGTTCGTCGCGCTTTGCGCCAGTCTGTTCGTTAACCTTGTGCTAATGGCCACGGCGTTTCAGCGCCTGGGCGGAAGCCGCGAGCCTGAACCAATCCCGCGGTTCCGTGAAATCCTGCTTCAGCAGGGAGCACGCGCGACGACGGACAGAATAGCGGTCATCACGATGCGCGGCCTGATCAGTTCTTCGCTGCCCGGCACCGTAAGCGATTCAATGGTCGACGACATGCGCGCGGCGCTGCAACAGGCACGCGATGATAGTCGCGTCAAAGCCATCGTGCTGGAGGTCGATTCTCCGGGCGGAGAAGTGACTGCTTCCGACGCGATCTACACTGCGTTGGTCAAAGTGCGCGCCAGGAAACCGGTGGTCGTTTACATGGACTCACTGGCGGCGTCCGGCGGCTATTACGTTTCCTGCGGCGGCAAATTTTTAATGGCGAGTGATACGACCATCACCGGCAGCATCGGCGTCATTATTCAAACGCTGAATTACGAGCAGCTTCTCAACAAGGTCGGACTCGCCTCTGTGGTTTTCAAAAGCGGAAAGTTCAAGGACATGTTGAACGGCGCGCGGCCGATTACACCGGAGGAACGCGACCTGGTGCAGAGCTTTATCATGAAAACTTACGACAAATTTCTCGGCATCGTTGCGAAAGAAAGAAATCTTCCGGCCGACCTTTTGCGCAATACGATTGCTGATGGACGAATCCTGTCTGGAAAGGACGCGTTCGAACATAAGCTGATCGATGGCCTTGGTGAGTTGGAAGACGCATTCGGGAAAGCGAAAGAACTCGGAAATGCGCCGGACGCCAAAGTAGTGAAATATGGTCCGCCGTTTTCTCTGAGCCGCTTCTTGCGGATATTCGGAGAGACGAATTCAAAAATCGAACTCACACTCCCAAAGCAACTCGTCCCACAGCTGGAAAGTGGGCGCGCGTATTTCCTGCCGAGCTATTACGCGCCGTGAGGATTCTGGAAATACAGTGAACGCTCTCTTTTTTCTTACTCTTATTCATGCTCCTGCTCTTGCTCCACGATCGTATCCGAAGAGCACGAGCAAGAGTAAGAGCGGAAGTAAGAGGCAGTCACGCAGGGGGTTTTCAAGAGTCCTCTAGGGCTCAGGGCCCATGCGATCTGGCAGCCTCTTCGCGGCATCGGAAGCAGTTCCCGGCTCAGTCTTAGGCGTTCTTCTCTCTCTTCTTTATCTTCTTGCCAGCCTTTATGTTTACATCTCGCTGATTTATCAGATCAGCGGGCGACCTCGGAACACCTTCGATGCTGATGCGGTGACGACGCGACGCTTTGGACTGCCCGAAGCGATACTTGCTGCGCTGTTGATCGGATTTCTTTTTCTGACCATTGGCGCGTCAGTTTCGCAACCCTCGATCCAGTTTAGCGCGCGCAATCTTCTGGCAAATTTTCTACTTACTGGTTGCGTGGTGCTTGTCATAGTCACTTTCCTCCAGTTCCGTGGATTTGACGTTGGCATCTTAGGCGGGTTTTTCAGACTAGGTTTTATCCGGACTCTGAGCACCGGAGCGATTCTCCTATTTTTTGCGTATCCATTGATCTTGGTGTCTGACGCCATTGCGCAGCGGCTTTTCGGCGGTGGCTCGAGCAGGCAAAACATCGTCGAGTTTTTCAGCGGATCGCGCACGATTCAGCAGCGAATGATGATCATTGTTTTCGCCATCGCAATCGCTCCGGTAGTTGAGGAATTTCTTTTCCGATTTTTTATTTACGGTGTCCTCAAGCGCTATTTCGGTCGTCTTCTGGGCGTCACATTCAGCGCGTTGCTGTTCGCCGCAGCGCATGCCCACTTACCCTCGTTCGCGCCATTGTTCGTTCTGGGAAGTTGTTTCGCGATTGCATACGAATGGAGCGGCTCCATTCTCGTCGCCATGACAATGCATTCACTCTTCAATTCGCTCACCCTTACCGCCCTTGCGTTTCCAGAGATCTTTTCTCCATGACGCGTCCAAGAAGCGCCGGTTTCCAGTCCGCCGAAAGTTCTACTCGCGTTCCAAGGATCACTCCGCCATGAAACTGCGCGAGATCGGAGAAGACCGGCTGCTCGGCCGGCTGTTGCCTGGTCTTCCGCTCGCAAAAGGAATTATCAACGGCCCGGGTGATGATTGCGCTGTGGTAGAAAACGCCGGGCGCGGGAACTTTCTTGTGCTCAAGACCGATTGCGTGGTCGGAGGCGTGCATTTCCTGCCAACAGCGAACGCGGCTGACGTAGGCTGGAAAGCGATGATGCGTCCGCTTAGCGATTTCGCCGCAACATCGGCCGTGCCTCAATTTGCGCTGATTACTCTGATTGCTCCCAAGCAAACGAAGGTCGAATGGGTCAAGGAGCTTTATCGCGGACTGCGCCGGGCCGCGAAGAGGTTCACAGTCGGCATCGTTGGCGGTGAAATGAGCAGCACACCCGGCCCCATGGCGATTTCGGTTAGCGTGGTTGGTTTTGTTGAAAGAGACCGCTGCGTATCGCGTCGGGGCGGCAGAGCGGGTGATGATCTTTTTGTTACTGGCCGACTTGGGAGCGCCATGAAACGAAAGCATTTGCAATTCGTTCCGCGGATTGCGGAATCCCGCTGGCTCACAAGAAATTTTTCTATCCACGCGATGATGGATTTGAGCGATGGCTTGGGAGCCGATCTTCCACGCCTTGCAAGAGCGAGCCGAGTTGGATTTACGGTCGAGACGAAGGATCTGCCGCTTACCCGTGGTGCGAAGATCGATGACGCGATTTCCGAGGGCGAAGATTACGAATTGCTCTTCGCGATTTCGCCGCGTGACAGGACTCGCATGGAACGAGAATGGCGAAAACAATTCCGCAAACTACCGCTCACTCGCATCGGTTCCCTCACTCAACTCTCAACTCCTAACTCTCAACTTCTGCCAGGTGGCTACGTTCATTTCCAGTAGTCCTGCTGAGACCGAAGCCGTAGGACGGCGACTTGCAGAGAATATCGGAGTGGGATCGGTTTTAGCCTTGCAGGGCGAACTGGGAAGCGGGAAAACTTTATTCACTAAAGGCTTTGTGGCGGGCATCGGAAGCAACGCTGCCGTTTCCAGTCCTACCTTTACGATTGTGCACGAATACCGCGATGGGCGGTTGCCTGTTTATCATTTTGATTTCTTTCGCGTGGAGAATCACCAGTCTCTCGCGCGGCTTGGCCTCGACGACTATCTTTTTGGCGACGGAGTTTCGGTGATCGAATGGGCAGATCGCTTCCCCGAATTCATGCCCGAACAAGCGCGTTGGATTCTCTTTGAAATAAAATCGGAGAATCAGCGCGCCATTTCTTTTCAAGACCGATGAAAATTCTTGCATTGGAACTTTCCACAGCGCGCGGCAGTCTGGCGTGGTGGAATGAGGGCATGACGGATTTCACGCGGCAGTGGCCAAACGATCGAAAAAATTCTGGTGCTTTCTTTGAGAATCTTGCCGATGTAACGAAGAAACTTGGCGCGCCAGACACGGTTATCGTCGGGCTTGGCCCCGGGTCGTACGCGGGGACCCGCATCGCAATTTCGGCGGCAATCGGATTGCAGGTTTCTTCTGGGGCAAACCTGATCGGCTTTCCGTCGATCTCTGCAATGGAATGCGACGCACGCGAATATTGCGTAATCGGAGACGCCCGCAGGAAATCTTTTTTCTTTGCGCGTATCCATGCAAATAACCTGGTCGAAGGTCCAACTCTTCTCCCGGAATCCGAACTGAAACTGAAACTCGATGCGACTGAGATGCCAGTTTTTACTTCTGATTTACTCCCGCAATTTAACCGCGCTGTAGTTCGTTTCCCATCGGCTCTCTTACTCGCCAAACTTGCGGGAGAACCGCAGCGCAGCTTTTCTTCGCCACCACTCGAACCGATTTACCTGCGCGAACCACACGTCACCATGCCGAAATGAAGCAAATCTATCGTTGCTGGGCCGAGATTGATCGGAGCGCGTTGCGTCACAATGCCAGGGCCGTGCGAGAACGCGTCGGTTCGGCGGAGATTCTGGCTGTGGTGAAAGCGAACGCTTACGGGCACGGCTTAATCGGCGTAGCGGAAGCGCTCGCAGACGGGGCGCAACTTTTCGGCGTGGCGAATCTGGAAGAGGCCCTGGCGCTGCGCGAGTCCTTCCCCCACCCGATCGTTATTCTTGGCCCCGCTTTGCCGGGGGAACGATCGACGATCGCCGAGCGTGGTTTCATTCCGACAATTTCCGCGCTTGAGGAGGCGGAAGATTTCAACCGACTCGCGCGCAGCTCGCCTGTGGTTGTTAATTTCAAGATCGACACAGGCATGGGACGCATGGGAGTTCCGGAGAACCAGGCCTTGGATGCTCTCAAAAAGGTCTCCACATTTCCAAATATCAGGATTCATAGCGTTTCGACTCATTTGCCGGCGTCGGGTGAGGATGCGGACTACACTCGTAATCAACTTTTGCGGTTTGGCGAAATCATGCAGCAATTTCGCGCCGCGGTTCCAATCGATTATAAAACGCATGTGCTCCAAAGCGCGGGGCTGCTTGGCTTCATTGGACGCGCGGGCCCCTTCGATATGGTGCGCGCCGGGATCGTGCTTTACGGGATTTCGCCGCTCCCTGAATTTCAGAACCTCCTCAAACCGGTAATGACGTGGAAGACGCGCATCTCTCTCGTGCGCGACATGCCGAAGGGAAGTTCGATCAGCTATGGCCGCACGTTTATCACACCGCGGAAAATGCGGATCGCAACGCTGTCAGCGGGTTACGCGGATGGATATCCATGGCAACTTTCCAATCGCGATGCGGCCGTTCTCGTTCGGGGGCAGCGTTGCGCCGTTCTCGGCCGCGTGACGATGGATTTGATGATGATCGACGTTAGCAGGATCGATAATGTGCACGTGGGCGAGGAAGTTGTTTTAATGGGACTCGATGGGAACGAGGAAATTTCCTGCGCGGAACTGGCCAGGACTGTTGGCACGATTCCCTGGGAAATAACGACACGAATTGGCGCGCGTGTGCGGCGGGTCTTTGTCTAACGCGACGCGACCCTCACCTCAATCCCCTTCCCTGGCCAGGGAAAGGCGGACGACGAAGTCGCCGGTGAGGGTTGTTTGCCTTACTCCATGCATTTACCCTTAGGCGTTGTAACGATGTAAATTATTTGACGATCCATGTTCCAGATCATCTTCAACGAATTGAGCGCGGCCGAGATCTCGGCACTCCCGAAGAAATTGCAGCTTGAGCTGCTCGCGGAGTTTCAAATTTTACCTGAGGACCTCGACCAGCTCGATTCGGAACGGTTTGGTGTGATCCAGCGCGAAGGGAAAAAGCTATATCGTTATCGTGCGAAAGATTATCGCATTTATTTTGCCAAGACCGACGAAGGCATCAGGGTCCATCGCGTTTTGCACAAGAACACATTTCGCGATTTCCTTTTCCGCAGCAAACTGCCGGTATCCGAAGACGCGCAGCTGGGCGAGACACGTGAATTCTGGAAGCTGATCGAGCAAGGGGAAAAAACGCGAAAGATGCTATAGTCGCTTCGCTGCGCGAAGCGTGCTTGCAACGCGCGCCATGCGCATCTCACCCGCCTTCGCTAAAAGATACGACGTGGCAGGCAGAAACGCGGCTACAACTTCAGATTCGTGAGATTCCCTCGACTTCGCTCGGGACGACAAATTTGGCCGAGCCAAATTTGTCACTTCATCAACAACACCGAGCGGCTGCGCTTGATCTCGCGCGTGATCTTGCGATGCAGATGCGCGGGCATGCCTGTAACTCGGCGCGGAAGAATCTTGCCACTCTCTGTGACGAATTTTTTCAGGAGATCTGGATTTTTGTAGTCGATCGCCTCAATGGCAATGTCGATTCGCCGGCGCGGCATGGCACGATTGGCGCGGCGAAAGGCAGAACGGCGTTTGGCGGTTTTAGGACCCATCATTTTGTCTCGCGGTGTAACGTGTGCCGTCTTAGGAACGGGTTGTATTTCTTTTTCTCGAGCCGGTTCGGTGTGCGCGGGCTTTTCTTGTTCCGGGTGGTCATGTAACGAGAGACAGGCTTACCCAAAGCCTTCGCCTCCGTGCATTCCAGCGTCACAATTTCCTGCGCCATCGTATTATTCCTTCACTTCGGCCGGCGTGGCTTCCTCTTCCTCAGTCTCGCCGCCTTCCTCCTCGGTCAAACCGAACAGAGAGGTAACTGACTGACGGACCCGCGACGCCCTGCTTTGCTTTTCCAGCTGCGATTGGCATTCAACGGTGAAACGCGCAAACGGAATGGCTTCAAGCCGGGCCCGGGGGATTTGTTTGCCTGACATCTCACACTTTCCGTACGTTCCCATTTCAACGCGCTTGAGCGCCTGATCGATTTCGTAAAGCGCGTCCTGTTCCTGCGAGAGCAAGCTCAGCGCAAAATCCCGATCGTACGCGTCCGATCCCGCATCGGCTTGATGCATTCCAAAAGCGGAAGCCTCACTACCCTCGGCCCGCGACCGTAGTGTATCCTGAGCGACGCCGGCCATGGAATCGACCATGGCGTCTCGAAGCTGAAGGAGTTTCTCTTTCTGCTGGCGTACAAACGGATCGAGTCTTCGTTCACGATGGTTCATGCCCAGCAAGATTGCGGGAGACTCAGTTGTTTCTTTTCTGGAAGGCCCACGCTTTCCGGCTTTCGTCGGTTTTGCGACCTTTTTCGATACGGGTCGCTTGACGTGCTCGTTGCGCGCCGGTCGCGCTTTACGCGCAGCAGGCTTCTTCGCAGAACTCTTCTTTTTTGTAGGTTTTGCCATAGCATTCAAAGCGCCCTCTAATCGAGTGGCAGCGGAAAAATGGACGCTTAATTAAGAACATTTCCCAGACGGCGCAAGCGGATTCGGTCAAAAAGTTCGCCGCACGACAAACCCGCCTTAACCGCCTAGGCTAAACCACTATCCAGTAGTAATCGTTTCACGCCTGCGGTTTCCCAGCTCGATGGCTATCATGTCCT
>WNGC01003507.1_pt1 | contig 12128 bp, 7 predicted proteins | sample 5400051 | NCBI WGS metagenome assembly WNGC01 (sample SAMN13153368, study PRJNA577476) | soil metagenome | isolation source: 20 cm soil or saprolite under grassland replicate 2 | place: USA:California | collected 2016-06-15 | reverse complement strand
CACCGCCGCCGCCTCCGGCGCCAGTGCCGCCGCCGCCGCCGCCTCCTCCTCCGCCTTCAAGCCCGCCGTCTGGGCCGCATCAGGCGCGGGGCGTGGTGTTCGAGGATCTCGATGGCGACGGGAGACAGGACGTCTTCTCGAGTGAGATGGGCATCGAGGGCTGGACCGTCAACCTCTATTGGAACGGCCAGGTTATCGCCAGCACCTCGTCGCTTAGCGACGGGAGCTTCATCTTCCAGAACCTCGGCAACACGACGTATAGCGTGTGTCTCGGCGCCCCTCCCGCCGGCCAGGGCCCGTATAATCAGACGCTACCGGTGGGTGGCTCAGGCTGTAGTGGAGCCGGCTACACGTTCATGTTCAACAGTCAGTTCATGACGTGGTCCGTGAACAATTTCGGCGAGCAGTTGCAGGTGCCGTAGGCTTGTCGCAAAACTCCTGACCAACTAAGGGCTCCGGGCAGTTTCGCCGGGGCCCTTTTTTTTTAGGTCTATTTCGGGACAAAATCCGTTCCGGGCTCCAGCTTTCGCGCGAACGCTGCCAGCAGATCCGCCGCGCGATCGAGGTCCTCGAGCGCTACCATCTCGTTCGGACTGTGCATGTAGCGGTTGGCGACGCTCACGAGCCCGGTCGGAATGCCGCGCATGGCGTTATAGATCGCATCGGCATCGGTTCCGGTGTCGCGCGGCGCTGCCTGGATGGTGTACGGGATCTCCGCCTGCTCTGCGCACTCGACCAGCATGTCGAACACCACCGCGCTCACCGAGGACCCGCGGCTCAAGACGATCCCACCGCCGAGCTTGTGGTCGCCCGAGTGCTTCTTATCCGCGCCGGGGTAATCGGTCGCGTGCGTGACGTCGATGACGACCGCGACGTCGGGCTCGATGCCGACCGCGCTCGTCCGCGCGCCGCTTCCCGTCCAGGCGATCTCCTCGCGCGTCGAGGCCACGGAGAACACGGCCGCGTGTTTCGGCGGCTGTGCCGCCAAGCGGCGCAGCGCCTCGGCCGCGACGAACGCGCCTATGCGGTTGTCCAGACTACGGGAGACGATGCGGCCGTTGGGGTACTCTTCGACCCGGCTGTCCAGCACGCCCGCGTCGCCGACACGCACGCGGTGCACGGCTTCATCGTGGCTGGCGGCGCCAATGTCGATCCACAAGTCGATCACTTTGGTGACCCGGTCGAGATCCTCCTTTTTCAGCTGATGCACCGCCTTCTTGCCGACCACGCCGTGCACGGGCCCGTTCCGCGTGAGCAGCAACACGCGCTGCCCCACGAGAACTTGGGAATCCCACCCTCCGATGCCGCTGAAATAGAGAAAACCTTCTTCGTCGATGTGTGTGACCTGCAGGCCGATCTCGTCGATATGGCCCGCGAACATCACGCGGGGTTTGCCCTTGGAGTTGAGCGACGCCACGGAATTGCCATGAACATCGGCGCGCACATCGTCGGCAAACGTGGCGACTTCGTCACGCCACACCCGTGCCGGCGCCTGCTCGAACCCCGAGGGCCCAGCCGTATCGAGCAGCTTCTTGAGAAATCCGACGGTCTTGATGGTCACGCTGTCGTTTGGACTGTCGTTATAGTGTCGTTATAGTGTTTACTGTCGGCGCAGGCCCGTGCGATAGAGCAGGAACCCCAGAGTGGCAAACATGATCAGGCCGATGATGGCTGACGTCGCAAAACCACCCAGCGCGTGATACAACGGGATCTTCTCCGCGAGCCAGTCGGCCGCCATTCCTCGCGCGCTGCCCCAACCCGCTATTGCCGCGACCGCGATCCCGCAGATTGCGCCGCCCGCGATCAGCCCGCTCGCAAACAGGACGCCCGGGCCTGATTCGATTTCCGCGAGCGACCGGTTGTCGGAACGACTGCGGCGCTCAACCAGCCAGCGCACGACGCCGCCCGCAAACATTCCCGCCGACGTGGTGATGGGGAGATACACGCCGACAGCCACAGGCAGCGACGATACGCCCATCAACTCGATCGCGATTGTGAGAAACACGCCGATGAGGACGAGGGCCCAGGGCAGCCGGTGTGTCAGGATGCCATCGGTGATCAACGCCATCAGCGTCGCCTTGGGCGAATCGAGGCGCTTCAGCTCGTGGCCACGATATTCGCGGATGCGTCCGCCGATGCCGGGATCCACGACATACCGGATCTCGTGCGTTGCGGGATCGACCAGGTATTTGCCGGGTGGCACGCCCTGCGTCTCCACGTAGACGCGAATTACCTGGTACGCGTTGTTGTCGATCGAATCGGTCCCGCCGATGCCGAAGTGCGCCATCGTCTCCGTGTGCACCACGACATTCCCGTCCGGCGTGGTGCCGCTCGGCGGCGCCACAAAGCCAGGTCGCGTTTCCGGGACTTGGTAGCTGTAGGCGCTGTTGAGGAACGTGAGTGTCCATCCCACCGCCAGCGCCGAGCCGATCGCCCCGATCAGAATCGCGATCTGCTGCCGCCGCGGCGTCGAGCCGACCAGGAATCCGGTCTTCAGGTCCTGCGAGGTGTTGCCGCCGTTCGCGACCGCAACCGCGATCACGCAGGCAATTGAGATCGCGCGCACGCGGTCATCGATCTGGTTCCAGCCGAGCAACAGAAAGATGAAGGAGATGGCGATCAGGGCCGCGATCGTCATCCCGGAGATGGGATTCGCCGAGCTGCCCACCTGGCCGCAGATGCGTGACGAGACGGTGGTAAAGAAGAAGCCGAAAATGATGATCAGGATACCGCCGAGCAGGTTCACGCCGATCTGTGGGATGAGGGCGATCGCGATGGCGAGCACGATCGAGCCGAACACGGTCAGGCTGATCGGCAAATCGTCATCGGTGCGGAGCTTGGCGGCCACCGCCTGGCCAAGCCGGCTGGCGCGCATGTCCGCAAATCCGGCTCGGAACGCCGAGACGATGGTGGGGAGTGAGCGCGCCAGCGCGATGATGCCGGCGCTCGCCACGGCACCGGCGCCGATATAGAACACGAACGCCGCGCGGATCTCGCCCGCATTCATGTCGCGGATCAGCTTCGTCGTCCCGAACATCGGCTCCGTCATCGCGCTGCCAAACAGCTTGATGGCCGGCATCAGCACGACGTACGCGAGGCACCCGCCGGCGAACAGGTATCCAGCGATGCGCGGTCCGATGATGTACCCGACGCCGATCAGCTCGGGACTCACCTCCACCCGCACCTCGGCGCCCTGGTAGGAACGGAGCACCTTCCCTGGATACTCTTGCCACACCTTCAAGGCCGTCATGAGGAACTTGTAGACGAATGCGATGCCGAATGCCTGGAACACCGTCTTGGCGTGAATACCGCCGCGCTCCCCGGCGATGAGGACTTCGGCGCAGGCGGTCCCCTCGGGGTAGGGCAGATTGCCGTGCTCTTTCACGATCAGCGCGCGGCGCAGCGGGATCATCATCAGGACGCCCATGAGGCCGCCGGCAATCGCCAGGATCGTAACGCGCGAGATGTCGAGATCGTAGCCCATCAACAAAATCGCGGGGATCGTGAACACGACCCCCGCCGATACCGAATCCGCCGCGGAGCCGGTCGTCTGGACGATGTTGTTTTCGAGAATCGTCGAGCGCCCGAGCCAGCGGAAAATCGTGATGGAGAGGACCGCAATCGGAATCGATGCGCTGACGGTGAGGCCGATCTTCAGCGCCAGGTAGACGTTGGAGGCGCCGAAAATGAGGCCTAGGAGAACTCCTAGGACGATCGCGCGTGGTGTGAGCTCCGCGGGGGCCTGCGTGGCCGGAATGTACGGCTCGTGATGTGCGGCCGGGATGCTCGTCATAGGCGGCTCAATCTGCCCTCACGATGGCGCGGGTGTCCAGCAGCGAACCTGCTCGGGCTCTCACGGGTATGCAGGGGCCCCATGACGGAATCAACCGATTTCATGCTGGAAGACTTGCGCGCGGCGCTCGACGGGCTCTACGACGTCGAGGCCCCGATCGCCCGCGGCGGAATGTCGCTCGTCTATCTCGCGCGCGAGCGGCGGCTGGACCGGCCGGTGGCGATCAAAGTGTTACACCCTGATTTGGCCCGTGACGGCGCGAATCGTGACCGGTTCCTGCGCGAGGCGCGGACCGTGGCGCAGCTGACGCATCCCAACATCGTGCCGATCTTCACCGTGGGCGAGATGGACGGGTTCGTGTTCTTCGCGATGGCCTACGTGACGGGGGAAACGCTGGCGCGGCGTGTCACGGCGCGCGGCCCCCTCGATCCGCATACCGCCGGCCGGATGCTGTGCGACATCGGCGAGGCGCTGGACTACGCGCATGCGCGCGGCGTGGTGCATCGCGACGTGAAGCCGGACAATATCCTGATCGACGCGGCCACGGGGCGGGCGCTGCTCTCCGACTTCGGGATCGCGCATGCGAGCCCCCCGTCGCGCGTGTCGGGACAGCTGGGACGTCCCTCCGCGCCGCGGGGGCACGTGATCGGCACGGCGGCGTTTATGAGTCCGGAGCAGGCGAGCGGCGACCTCGTGGACGCCCGGAGCGATATCTACTCACTCGGCGTGGTCGCATTCTACGCGCTGTCGGGCCGGCTGCCCTTCCAGGCGGGCACCGACGAGGGGTTTCTGGCTCAACACATCTCGGATACCGCTCCCAAGATCACGACAGTCGTACCGCTCGTGCCGCCACGACTGGCGCAGATCGTCGATCGCTGTCTCTCGAAGGAGCCGTGGGCGCGCTACGCCGATGCGGCGGCGCTGGTGCGGGCAATAGCGGAAGCGGTTGCGCCACCGGCGGTGCCGCTGGCGATCCGCGCCTTCATGGTTCGGAGCACACACCTCGAGGCGCCCGGTCTGATCCACGCATTCGTGACGGGCGTCGGCTTGTTACCGGCGACCGCTGCCGCATGGCTGTCACCGGCGACGGCGCCCGTGCGGGCGGCCACGACCGTCGCGCTTGGTGTTGCGCTGCTGCTGCCGGTCGTGGTGGCGATCGTTAGGGTACGCCGCTTGCTTGCCGACGGTCACCAGCGCGAGGAGTTGGTCGCGGCTCTGACCGCGCGCCAGGCGCGCCGGCGTGAGGAGTTGGCGTTCGTATACGGTCCGGGCCCTACCAGTTTCGAGCGCTCCTTTGGATGGCTGGCGCGCCTCGCACTGCTAACGACCATCGCCGTCGTTGGCGGCGTGCTGGGAGTCATCCACGTTCCTCCCCTGCTCGCGCCGCTCCTTCCGTCCGTCTTCACGACCGGAGCGGCGATCGCGTTGCTCGCGGCCGTCGTAGCCCGCGCCCGAACAGAACAGCGCACGGATCCATTGGGGGAGCGCAGCCTGCGGTTTTGGCGGGGCCCGCTGGGCCGCGCGCTGTTTCGGATCGCCGGGCGACGCCCTCCGGCGGGCCCGTCGATCGTGACGGTGCTCGGTCGCCTGGAAACGCCTGCGTGAAGTGAGGAGCGTTAGTTTACGGATGCGATGACGCATCCCGCCCCGGATCGATTGTTCCTGGATTTCCAGAGTGCGGTCGCCGGCCGCTACTCGCTCGAGCGTGAGCTGGGCCGCGGTGGCATGGGCGTCGTCTACCTGGCGCGGGAAGTCCGGTTGGATCGGCCCGTCGCGATCAAGCTGCTGCCGCCGTCGAAAGCAACCGACCCCAAACTGCGCGAGCGGTTTCTGCGCGAGGCGCGGACGGCGGCCAAGCTGTCCCACCCGAACGTCATCCCGATTCACGCCGTCGAGGAGATCGGCGGATTCGTGTTCTTCGCGATGGCGTACATCGAGGGCGAGACGTTGACGGAGCGGGTGCGGCAGCGCGGCCCGTTGCCGCCTTCGGAGGCCTCACGCATGCTGCGCGACGTGGCGTGGGCGCTGGCCTACGCGCATGGCCAGGGCGTGATCCATCGCGACGTGAAGCCTGACAACATTCTACTCGAGAACGGCGGTCGCGTACTCGTGGCCGACTTTGGCATCGCGAGCGTCGTCGCGGGTGCCGGCGCGCTCGCGACGGGCGAAGTCGTCGGAACACCGGAGTTCATGAGTCCGGAGCAGGCCCTTGGGGAAGCGGTCGACGCGCGCAGCGATCTGTATTCACTGGGTATCGTGGCGTACTTCGCCTGCTCGGGGACGCTGCCGTTCGAGGGGGAGAAGGCGACCGACGTGCTGGCGAAACAGGTGACCCAGCCGGCCCCGGCGCTGGGGACGCTCGCGCCGCTGGTGCCGCGCCGCCTGGCGCAGGCGATCGATCGCTGCCTCGCCAAGGATCCCGCGGAGCGGCCGGCCGGTCCCGGGGCTTTGGCGGATCAGCTGAGCCATGCGCTGGAGCAGCGGCGTGAGCTCCCCGTGGCGTTACGTGCGTTCGTGAAACACGACGCGCGGCTCGACGGCGGCGGTGTCCTGCTCTATCCGTTCGCAATGCTGTTTGCCACGCCGATTGCCGCATACATCACCGGCTCACCGGCGTTCGGATTCTTCACGCTCGTCTCAGGCTACACCCTTGTCCCGCTCGGCGTGCTGGTCAATCGCGCGCGGCGGCTGCTCAACGCGGGATTCGCGCACGGGGACATCGGCGTGGCGTTCAAGGCGGAAATCGAGCGGAGTCGCGAGGAGCGTGCGTATGGACTGGGCCACGGCGGGGGACCGTCGCTGTTCGAGAAAGTGCTCCGCTGGATCAGCGCAACGGGACTGGGCGCGGCGGCGTTGGCGCTTTCGGGCCTGGTGGTGTGGGCGCCGCCGTGGGCCGAAACGGATCTACTGATCACGTTCGGCTGGTCACTCTTTGCCGGCCTCAGCTCCGGCGTCGGCGCGTTGATCATGTTGCAGCGGCGTCGCGACGTCGACGCCGAATTCTGGGGCCGGCTGTGGACCGGGCGCCTGGGCCGCTGGATGTTCAGCGTCGCCCGGCTGTTCACCGGCAACAAGAAAGCGCCGGCGTCGCTCACGCACCGGCCGACGGAGCTGGCGCTCGGCATGGCGGCGGAGCAACTGTACGAGTCGTTGCCCAAGGTCACGCGGCAGCAGCTACGCGACCTCCCCGACGTGGTGCACCGGCTGGAGCAGGATGCGCAGAAAATGCGCGGTCGATTCGAGGAGCTACAGGAGGCCCTCGCGGACGTCGGGCACACGGCAGTGAGTCCCGATCCCGCCATAGCAACCCGGCACGATCGCATCGTCGCCGACCTCAGCGCGGAGCGCGATCTCGTGCAGCAGCGGCTCAAGGATGCGGTCGCGGCGCTCGAGACGATCCGGCTGAATCTGCTGCGGCTGCATGCGGGCACGACCACGGTCAAAAGCCTGACGACCGACCTCGGTCTGGCGCGAGACATCGCGCGCGAGATCGACGCGCACGTCGAAGCGTATCGCGAGATCGAGAGCGGCCTCTAGTCGCGTACGCGCTGCAGCCGCTCGACCGCCTGCTGCAGCATGTCTTCCGTCTTACAAAACGCGAACCGCACCTGCGTGCGGCCCAGCTCGGGACGCGAGTAGAAGCTCGAGCCCGGCACCGGCGCGACCCCGTGCTCGGCGGTGAGCCATTCGGCGAACTTGTCATCCGGCAAGTCGGAGAGCGTTGAAAAGTCCGCCATCACGTAATAGGCACCATCCGGCACCCGGCACCTGAAACCCGCCTTGAGCAAACCGGCGCACAAAATGTCCCGCCGCCGGCGGTAATCGCGCGCCAAGCCTTCGTAGTAATCATCGCCCAGCGTCTCGATGGCCACGGCCACGGCTTCCTGCAGCGGGGCGGGCGCGCCGACCGTGAGGAAGTCGTGCACCTTGCGGATTGCATCCGTCACGTCGGGCGGTGCGACGATCGTGCCGATGCGCCAGCCGGTGATGCTGAACGTCTTCGACGCGCCGCTGATCGTGATCGTCCGATCCGCCATGCCGGGGAGCGTGGCGATGGGGATGTGCTCGCCCTCGTAGTAGATGTGTTCGTAGATCTCGTCGGTCACCGCGAAGGCGTCATGGCGCCGGCACAGCTCCGCGATCGCCTCGAGCTCGGCGCGCGATAGGACGCGGCCCGTGGGATTGTTCGGGGTGCAGACGATGATGGCGCGCGTCTTCGCGCTGAAGGCCTTGCCGAGCCGATCGAGGTCGATCGGCCCTTCGGCCGGCATCGGGACGAATACCGGCTTGGCGTCGCAGAGGATCGCGTCGGGGCCGTAGTTTTCGTAAAACGGCTCGAAGATCACGACTTCGTCGCCGGGATTCACGATGCCAAGTAGCGATGCCGCCATCGCTTCGGTCGCTCCGCAGGTCACTGTGACCTGGGTCATTGGATCAATGGTCAGACCGTACCAATCTTGGTACTTCGCGGCCAACGCGTTCCGGAGGCGGGCAGCACCCCAAGTGATGGCGTATTGGTTGACGTCATCACGGATCGCGCGGGCCGCGGCGTCTTTTAAGACGTCGGGGCAGGGAAAGTTCGGGAAGCCTTGAGAGAGGTTGATGGCCCCGTGCTCATTCGCGAGCCGGGTCATCCCACGAATAACCGATTCCGTGAAGCCGTGCGTGCGGCGTGCGGTACGCATGACCGCCAAAGATACTTTCTTGGCCCCGATTGCGGACGGAGGGTGGCGGGTGGCGTCGCAACTCATGAGCTGTAGCTTCCTGCTCCACTAGTGCCGTTGTCCCGCCGTGTGTCGTCCCCCCCCACCCTGGGGTTGGCCCGCGCGCTGGTCGCGTTGGGCCTTCTTTTAACGCTTGTCACCTGCCGCGACGGCATCGCGCCGAATCTCGAGTATGCACGCATCGCCGTTGCACCGGTGCTGCCTTCGGAAGCGACACTTGCCGCTTTCGGGCTGACTATCGATCGCGTCCGGTTCGTGGTCGTGCGGCCGGTGTCGGATACGCTTGCCGATACGACGGTCGCCTTGCCGCCCGGTGCCACCGAGCTCGCGCTCGAGCTCCGGGTGCCGCTGGTCGCCTCTCCGGAGACACTGAATGTCTCGGTCGTGGCGCTGAGCGGCACGATACCGCTGTTCGCTGGTACCAGCCCGGTTCGGGTGCCCACTCCCCCGCCGCCGCCCGAGATTCCAGTCACGACCTACATCGGCCCCGCGGCAGACAGCGTGGTCATCCTGCCGCGTAGCCCCTTCCTTCTTCTGAATGACTCGTTGCGGCTTGGAGCGCAGGCGTTCAACGGCGGCGTCCCCGTTACTCAGTTCTTTTTGTCGTGGAGCACGAGCGACCCGACGGCGGCACCCATCAACTCCTTCGGTGTGTTGCGGGCACCCGCCGCGCGGGGCGCCGTGTGGGTGCGGGCACGCACGCCCTCGGGCGCCACCGATTCCGTGACCGCGACCTTCACGCCACCCGCCACGCAGCTCCTCGCTCTCGCGGGAGGCGGTCAGATCGACACGATTGGCCAGCTGCTCGGCCTGCCGCTCGAGGTCCTGACCCGCGCCGCCGCCGGCCGCGCGCGCACGACCGTCACGTTGGGTGGGCTGCTCGGCGGCCAGACGTTCGAGGCAACGGTCCCGGGACTCAGCGGCAGCCCGGTGACCTTCAGCGTCGTCGCGCTCGCCGGACCGGCCGCGCAGCTCCTCGCGATCGCGGGCGTCGGGCAGCTCGCGACGGTGGCCACCGCGCTCCTGACGCGCCCCGCGGTGCAGCTCAAGGATGCCCTCGGCAACCCGGTTGCGGGAGCGAGCGTGACGTTCGCCGTGAGCAGCGGCGGCGGCAGTCTGACGGGCGGCAGTCAGCTCACGAACGCCGCCGGCATCGCCACGGTGGGCAGTTGGACGCTCGGTACGGTCGCGGGTCCGAACACGCTCACGGTGAGCGCACCGGGCGTGACGCCCGTCGCGTTCACCGCGACCGGGTTGGCCGGGGCGGCTGCCACCATCACCAAAGTTGCGGGTGATCTCCAGTCGGCGATCGTGAACACGATCGTGCCCCTTGTCCCGCAAGTCAGGATCGTGGACCAGTTCGGCAATCCTGTTTCCGGCACCACGGTCAGCGCCGTGACATCAGGAGGCGGGAGCGTCGTGAACGCGACGCCCGTGTCGGACTCTGCGGGTGTCGCGAGCGTCGGGGGCTGGCGGCTCGGGACACTCGTCGGCGCGAACGCTCTCACCGTGAGCGGGACCGGACTCGCCGGCAGTCCGATCGCATTCACAGCGACGGGCCTCGTCGACGTTGCGTCGCAGATGGTGGCGTTCGCGGGCGACGGTCAGTCGGCGCTCATCGGCAGCGCGGTATCCATCAATCCCGCCGCACGTGTGAGCGACCAGTATGGGAACGCGGTGGGCGGGATACCGGTCACTTTCAGCGTGAACCTCGGCGGCGGCACCGTCGGGACTCCGGCGGTCGTGACGACTGACACGGCCGGGATCGCGCGGTCGCCCACGTGGACGTTGGGCCTCCTTGCCGGCTTGAACACGCTTGGCGCGACGGCGACCGGCCTTCCGGCGGTGACATTCAGCGCGCAAGGGATCGCGTCCACGGCAAGCAGCATCGCACTCAATGGTGGTGACCTACAGACCGGCAGCGTCGGAATCTCCCTGGCAACGCCGTACGCCGTGGTCGTGAAGGACCTCGCTGGCTTGCCAGTGGCGGGTGTCCCAGTGAGTTGGGCGGTCCCGGCAAATAGTGGAACGATCGCGCCCGCGCAGTCGACAACGAACATCAACGGCATCGCCACGGCGATCCGCACCTTGGGAACCGTGGCCGGCCCCCAAACCGCGACGGCCTCGGTTGGCGGGCTGTCAGGCTCCCCGGTCACCTTTACCGCGACCGCCCTGCCGGGCGCGGCGACGCACCTCGTCAAGCAGTCTATCGATCCGCAAACCGGTATCGTGGCGACGCTCGTTACGGCCCCGGTGGTCAAGGTCGCCGATCAATTCGGCAACGGCGTGGGCGGAGTCATTGTGAGCTTTGCGACGACGGGCGGCGGCATCCTCGGCGCGACGACCAACACGAGCGACCCTGCGGGGCTCGCCACCACGGGGAGTTGGACGCTCGGCCCCATTGTTGGGCCCAATATCGTCACGACGACTGCTGGCACACTGCCCGCGGTGACCTTCACTGCCACCAGCTTCGCCGGGCCGCCGGCCCAACTCGCGTTCCTCACGGAGCCCACTCACGGGTTGGCCGGCAATGTGATCGCGCCTACCGTCCAGGTGGCGATCCGGGACCTATACGGCAACCTCGCGCTGCCGGCGAACGGCGTCGTGTCGCTGGGGCTGACGCCGAACACACCCAATCTCCAGGGCAACGTCGCTGCCGCGGTGAACGGGGTCGCGTCGTTCCCCAATTTGGTCGTCGACGCCGCGGGTCTCGGCTACACGCTCAACGCCACATCTGATACCCTAACAGGCGCGACGAGCGCGACGTTCGACATCGGCGGCGTGATCGGGGCCATTCCAGTCACCCAACTCGGACCGGTCGCGGGCGCGCTGAACGTCCGCACCAGGAAGATCTATGTGCCGGGATCGAGCCTGGTCTCCGTACTGCTCGACGACAAGGAGCTGTTACCCCAACTCGCGGGCTTCGAAACGGCGTTCGGTGTCGCAGTCAATGCGACGACGAACCAGGTCTACGTTTCGAGCCTGGCGGGCCTTGTCGTGATCGACGGCACCAGGACACCTGACGTCATCCGCTTGACCATTCCGGTGGGGACGGGAGCGAAGGGCGTCGCCGTGGATGAGCAAGCCAACTTCATCTACGTCGCTGCAAGCGATCCGCTGAAGGGCCCGGCTCTCGTGCCAGTGGACGGTCGCCAGAGTCTGGTCGTCATCGACCCGAAGCCGGGCAGCGCACGGGTGGTGGACGAGATTCTCGGGATGGGTAGGGGTACATCTGGCGTCGCAATAGATACTATGACGAACGTAGCGTATGTCACCAACCTGGACGAGCGCAGCGTTTCCGTGGTCGATCTCGTGAAACGCACCGTGCAGCCGCTTTTGGTCGGGGACGGCCCCGAGGGTTTGGGCATTGATTCTGACCGCAGAGTTGTCTACGTGGCGAACAGCCTCGCCGGCACCCTGTCGCTCATCGACGCCAACAACTTCAACGTGTTCGCGACGCTCGTTGTAGGCAAGACCCCGAAGGCGGCCGTAGTCGATCCGTCCACAGGGCGCGTGTACGTGCCGAGCCAACTGGATAACGTGGTGCGGGTGATTCAGCCGTAGCCGCCGGCTACAGCTTCAGCCTCACATTGATGTCCACCAACACTGCA
>WNGC01004397.1_pt1 | contig 12135 bp, 12 predicted proteins | sample 5400051 | NCBI WGS metagenome assembly WNGC01 (sample SAMN13153368, study PRJNA577476) | soil metagenome | isolation source: 20 cm soil or saprolite under grassland replicate 2 | place: USA:California | collected 2016-06-15 | reverse complement strand
CTCATTTCAGGCGTTAGAAGATCTAGGGAGGGGAAGCATGAAGCGTCTGCCCATGATTGTGGTCACGGCGGCCGTAACGCTCGCCGCCTGCGGGGGTACGTCAACCGGGCCGGCTTCGAGCTCGGGCGGCCCGAGCAAAGTTGCGACCATCGCCGCCGAGGTTCCCGACTCGATCAAGTCCCTGGCGCCGTTACAGATCGCCACCGACGCGACCTATCCGCCCAACGAGTCCATCAATCCGGACACCGGTGCCATCGAGGGCTGGGACATCGACTTCGGAAAGGCGCTCTGCAAGGTCATGGGCGTCGCCTGTACGTTCAACAACGTCATCTTCGCCGACATCATCCCCCAGCTGAAGGCGACCAACCCACGCTACGTCTTCAGCATCTCCAGCTGGACGCCGACGCAGCAGCGCGAGGACGGCGGCATCGACTTCATCACCTACTACAAGGCTGGCGAAGCCTGGATCGTCAAGTCGGGTGGTCCGACGGTCAACACCGCCGCCGACATGTGCGGCCACACGGTCGCCGTGGAGACCGGCACCACGGAGGAGAGCGACGCCTGGGGTTTCATGGGAAAGCAGGTGGGCGGAACGCCGATTGCCGGTGACAAGGACAACTGCGCGGCGGCTGGCAAGCAGAAAATCACGGTCAGTAGCTTTGACAAGCAGACCGACGCCAATACGGCGCTACTGTCTGGCCGGGCCGACATCATGTGGGTCGATCAGCCGGTCGCCGATTATCAGGTGAAGACGAGCGGCGGTAAGATGAAGCTCGGCGGCCAGCCCTGCAGTGTCTCGCCCTACGGTATCGCCCTGGTGAAAGGCAGCCCGCTGGAGAAGGCCATGACGGACGCCGCCAAATACCTGATGGATAACGGCTTCTACACCAGCATCCTTAACAATTGGGGCGTAGCGGACGGTGCCATTAAGAGCTCGGACGTGAAGCTCAACGACAACAGCTCGATCGGCTCCAGCTGCGTCCCGTCTTACTGAGGTAATCGGGCCGGTGTGGCTGATGCGTTAAGACCGCGCCCGGCGGCGATCAAGGCAGTCCCGGTTCGGCATACCGGGCGCTGGCTGGCGGCCGTTGTTGTACTGGCCGTCGCCGCTGCGCTGGTGTTTACATTCGTTACCGCGCCGAATCTGAGGTGGAGCGTGGTGAGCCACTATCTCTTCCACCGCCTGATCTTACAAGGCGTAACGACCACCCTTGAGCTGACCGTACTGGCCATGGTGATCGGCATCGCGTTGGGGGTTGTCCTGGCCGTCATGCGCCTTTCGCCGAACCCGGTGATGTCCTGGGTGAGCTGGATCTACATCTGGTTCTTTCGAGGGACGCCGGTCCTGGTGCAGATCTTCTTTTGGTTCAACCTTGCCCTGGTGCTCCCGCACATCGGCATCGGCATCCCCTTCACGTCCATCCACTGGCAGGCGGACACGAACACGCTGGTCCCGGCCTTCATGGCCGCTACCCTGGGCCTGGGGTTGAATGAGGCTGCCTATATGGCCGAGATCGTTCGGGCGGGTCTCATCTCCGTTGAACATGGGCAGACGGAGGCGGCCCAGGCGCTGGGGATGACCCGGTCGTTGGTCATGCGGCGGATCGTTCTGCCGCAGGCGATGCGGGTGATCATCCCGCCAACCGGGAACGAGACCATCTCAATGCTCAAGACCTCGTCGCTGGCTTTCGTAGCAGCCGTCCCCGAGCTGTTCACGCGATCGCAGCAGATCGCGAGCGCCACCTTCGAGGTGATCGAGCTAGCGGTCGTCGCCAGCATCTGGTACCTGACGATGACGTCGATCCTAACCGTCGGCCAGTACTACCTGGAACGTTATTTCGGACGCGGCACTCAGCGCGGCCTGCCCCTGACGCCGTTCCAGCGCTTTCGCCGGATGCTCGTCACCTTCCATGCGCCGCCGCCAGCCCCCGAGGAACTGCCGGTGTTATTGCCGAGGGGCCATTGACGATTTGAGCTTAACTCCCATGGTTAGAGCGGAGGCGGTCCACAAGAGCTTCGGCCGGCTCGAAGTGCTCCGCGGCATCGACCTGGAGGTCAACCCGAAGGAGGTTATGTGCATGATCGGCCCCTCGGGCTCCGGCAAGAGCACGTTCCTCCGCTGCATCAATCACCTGGAGAAAATCGACGCGGGCCGGCTATCGGTCGACGGCGAGCTGGTCGGCTACCGGCAGCATGGCGACAAACTATACGAGCTCCAGGACACCGAGGTCTGCAAGAAGCGCTCAGAGATCGGCATGGTCTTTCAACGCTTCAATCTTTTCCCCCACATGACCGCTTTGCAGAACGTCATCGAGGCGCCGATGCGCGTGAAGGGCGAAACCCGGGCCGTTGCCGTCGATCGAGCGCGGAAGCTGCTTGACAGGGTGGGCCTAGCGGAGAAGTTCAATGTCTACCCCAACCAGCTGTCCGGCGGCCAGCAGCAGCGGGTGGCGATCGCGCGCGCGCTGGCGATGCAACCAAAACTCATGCTTTTCGATGAGCCCACCTCCGCGCTCGACCCGGAGCTGGTGGGCGAGGTGCTCGATGTCATGCGAGGTCTGGCGGATGACGGCATGACGATGGTCGTGGTCACGCATGAGATGGGGTTCGCCCGGGAAGTGGGCGACAGTTTGGTGTTCATGGACGGCGGGGTCATCGTCGAGACCGGCAAGCCCCGCGACGTGCTCGCCAACCCACAGCATGAGCGGACGCGCTCCTTTCTTTCGAAAGTGCTCTAGTAAATGTCTTCTTTGCGGGTGTCTTCGTCGGCCTCAGGAACTTCCACCTCGTCCTCCGCCGATTCGACGGTATGCATGCCGTCCAGCTCTTCCGCCGGCTCCTCGCCGTCTTCCTCGGTTTCCTCGGCGTCGGCGTTCCGGGTGAGCAGCGACTCCTTGGCGTAGGGCCTGAACTCGTCGCGCCGGCTCTTGATCGGGAAGGACGGCCGCCCGAAGAACTTCGGGTCCTGGTAGGTCTCGCGGACGATGATCTTGACGGCGCCGCCATCACAGGTGGCGACCGCCCCGGAATAGCGGTTGCCGCCCTCCAGGAACTTGATCAACCGCCGCCCGAGCGCATGCTCCAGGTGACCGAGGTAGATGCCACGCGCCGTCTCGACGTTCATCGTGTCGCCGGCGACGATCAATTTGACCGGGTCGCCACCGGCAACCTTGCTGCAGGGGTCGCCTTCGGCATGGACGTGGAGGGCCGTCAGCGAGGTCTTCCCCGTCTCCTCGATGAAGGCGTCGACGTCGACCTTGGCCTTCGAGGTGGGAACCGGCTGTCCGCCACGCATGGCCTGGAGCTTGCCCAGGTTCTTGACCGCGATCGGGTTGACCGAGTTCATCTTCAGGGTGCCTTTGTAGGCTTCGGTGGCGTCGTTCAGCTGGCCAAGCTCGGTGTAAGCCTTGCCCAGACGGTTGAGGGTCTCCTCATCCGGGCCAAACCGGTCCATGATGCCCCGGTTGACCTGAACGGCCTCTGCCCACCGGTTTGCGAGGGCGAGCTCGATCGCTTCATCGACGTACTGCGCCCGGGGTTTGATGCGCTCTGCGAATTCGGCCAAATCGGCTTGCCCTCCTGATGCGTGCTATACCCTACGCGGGCTTGAAAAGCGTTGTCAAGCTTGGTATCGAGTTGCTGCGCATCACAACGGAGGCACTGCCGGATGCTTGTGGGAAACCCCCGTGATTATTAAGTGGTATTAGAAGAGTTGCCCCGATTGTTGCAGCGTTCTGGACAAGGTTGTATAAAGAGCTACGCCTTTGGGCGCTTCGAGTTCAGGGTTGTATTCACATTCGGAAGGAGGATGCGTATGAGACTGCCTAAGTTGCTCGCCGGGCTTGCCGTGGTCAGCCTAGCGCTCGCAGCGTGCGGGACATCGACGAGCGGCACCGCAAACAAGGGGACCATTAAGATTGGTGTCGACTTCCCGGAATCGGGAGCTGAGACCTCCAACGGGATCCCCAGCCTCAACGGCGTCAAGTTCGCCGTCAAGCAGTTGGCCTCGGTCGACGGCTTCACTCTCGAGGTGTTCAACCTCGACGACGCCGTCAACGGCGTTCATGACCCGCAGAAGGGCGCCCAGAACGTGCAGCAGTTCGTCGACGACAGCAAAGTGCTCGGAATGATCGGGCCCTTCAACTCCAGCGTCGCCCGCGCCGAGATACCGATCACGAACCGGGCCCACCTGGTCCAGATCAGCCCGGCGAATACCAATCAGTGCCTGACCAAGGACGTCTACATCCCCACCGCCTTGACCGGCCTGCCGGACGTGGACTGCAAGGCGGCCGGCGTGCCGTTCCCCAAGGACCTGCGCCCAACCGGGGCCAACAACTACTTCCGGGTCGCCACCACCGACGATCTGCAGGGTCCGGCCCTGTCCGACTACTTCTACAACGAGCTCAAGCTGACCAAGGTCGGGGTGGCCTCTGATGCTGAGGCATATGGCAAGGGCATCGCGGACACCTTCAGCGCGCGCTTCAAGAAGGATGGCGGCACGGTCGTCAAGCGGCAGGACTTCCCGAACGCCTCCCATGTCAGCGACTTCCGGTCCTTCCTGCGGGCGGCCCTCGCGGCCGGCGCCCAGGGGATCTATTTCGGCGGCACCGATAGCAACAACGCCTGCGTGGTCCGCAACCAGATGAAGGGCATCTTCCCGGACACCGCGCCCTTCGGCGGCGGTGATGGGATCTTACTGCGCAATGCATGAAAGATGCCGCGGCTCAGGCCGTTGGCATGTACGGCACCGTCGCGACCGTGGCGGCGGAGAAGGTCTCCGGCTCCCAGGCGACGATCGACGCGTTCAAGTCGGCCTACCCCAACAAGGACGACTACGGCGCGTACACGATGCCGTCCTATGACTCCACCAAGATCCTGGTCGCCGCGATCCATCGGGCGATCCAGGCCAACAGCGGCAACATGCCGACTCGGCAGGCGGTCCTCGACCAGATGTACAAGACCGACTACACCGGTGTGCTCGGCCACACCGCCTTCGATCAGCTCGGAGACACCACCAGCAAGGTGATCACCGTCTATACGGTGAAGGCCGCGGCTACCGGGTGGGAGGTCACGAAGACCGTCGACTTGTCGCACGGCCTGTAAAGCGCGTATAAGAGGGAGCGGGCGAACCGTCGCCCCTCCCTCCTCGAAACAGTGGTAAGAGTAGCTGCGGCGCTGAAGGGGACCCGAACCGCCCTGGGCGGCGTTGTCGGCACATGGCTGTTCGTGGGCGCAGCCGTTCTCGTCCTGACGGTCCTGCTGCTGCCGAAAGCGGTTTCCAATCCGCCATTCTTCCTGCAGATTTTCATCTACGGCGTCGCCAACGGCGCGATCTTCGCCCTGATCGCGCTGGGATACACAATGGTGTACGGGATCATCGAGCTGATCAACTTTGCCCACGGCGACATCTTTACGCTGGGGGCCTTCATCGCCCTGCCCTTGATCGGGGTGTTCGGCCTGACCGACGCCAGCTCCTTCTCCATCGGTGTCGTACTGATCCTGATCGTCGTCACCCTGCTCGTGATGGTGATCGACGGGGGTATCAACATCGCGATCGAACGGCTCGCCTACCGGCCGCTCCGCAATGCGCCCCGGCTCGCGATTCTAATCACCGCGGTCGGCATGTCGTTCATCCTCGAGGGCATCATGTACCTCTGGCGGGGCGCCAATAACGTGCATTTCCCGGACTTGCTGCCGGGCACCCGCATCCCACTGTTCGGCGACGCTTCGCTGGGTATCAAGGACATCATCGTGATCGTCACCGCAGTCATTCTTGTGGCGCTGCTCAACATCTTCATCAACGGTTCCAAGCTCGGTAAGGCGATGCGGGCTACCGCTCAAGACCGAGAGGCGGCCCAGCTGATGGGCATCAACATCAATCGCACAATCGCCGCCACTTTCTTCATCGGCGCGGCGCTGGCCGCCGCCGGCGGCATTATCTTCGGGCTCTACTTCAACAACATCCGGTTCGACGAGGGGTTCACCGCTGGCCTTTTCGCCTTCACCGCGGCGGTCTTTGGCGGTATTGGCAATATCCAGGGCGCCGCGCTGGGAGGCCTCTTCATCGGCCTCGTCCAGGCGTTTTCGAATGCCTATTTCCAGGCGGCACTGACTGACGTCTGGATCTTCGCCATCCTGATCCTGGTGCTCGTCTTCCGCCCCACGGGTCTCCTCGGCATGCAGGTGCCGGAGAAATGACCAGGCGGGCGCTCGACACCGACACGGCGGCGCGATGGGCCACCGGGTTATTCAGGGACCGCAACCGCACCATCTATACCCTGCTGATCATTCTTGCCCTGCTCTTCCCCAGCATCGCCGACGTGGCGACTGGCGGCTCCGGCAATCACCTGGTCAGCACCGCGGCCGATGCCGGCGTTTATGTTCTGTTAGCGATGGGCCTCAACATCGTGGTGGGCTTCGCCGGGTTACTCGACCTCGGGTATGCCGCCTTCTTCGCGATCGGCGCCTACACCTACGCGCTCCTCGCCTCGGGACAACTCTCCGGCAGCCCGTTACACCACGAGTTCCACCTCCCCTTCTGGTTGCTGCTGCTGGTAGCCATGCTGGTGGCGGCAACCTTTGGCGCGATCCTTGGGGCGCCGACGCTTCGGCTGCGCGGCGATTATCTAGCGATTGTCACGCTCGGTTTCGGCGAGATCGTTCCTCGCATCTTCAAGTTCCTGGGCGCCGGGTCACCAATCGGGAACTGGACCGGTGGCGTCAACGGCATCTCGGCAATCGACCCGCCCAAACTGCCGGCCTTCATCACGGGACCCTGGGTGGGAGCGCCGATCAAGGTGGTCGCGCCATTCGACTTCAGTGATTCGAGTTGGGCCCCGATGGACTATTACCTGCTGATCTTGGTCCTGGTAGCCCTCTCCATCCTGCTCGTTACCAACCTGTATAACTCCCGCCTGGGACGGGCCTGGATGGCGGTACGCGAAGACGAGGTCGCGGCGGCGGCTAGCGGGATCAACACGGTCGCCATCAAGCTGCTGGCCTTCGCCATCGGGGCGTCCTTCGCCGGCTTCGCCGGGGCCTTCTATGGCGCCAAGCTCTCCCTGGTCAGCTCCGAGAACTTCGAGTTCATCGTCTCCGTCAGCATTCTGATCATGGTGGTCCTCGGCGGCATGGGCAATATCCCGGGCGTGATCGTCGGGGCACTGACGATCTTTTTCGTCCAATTCTTCGTGCTGACCAACCTCCCGGACTACGTCTCGAGCTTCGCCAACCTAGTCGGCCTTGGCTTCCTCAACAAATCCGGCGGCAGCTGGGTTGGCCTGCACGACGAGGTCCAGCGGCTCAACTACATCGTCTTCGGACTGATCCTTGTGATCGTCATGCTGCTACGACCACAGGGGCTATTCCCCAGCCGGATCCGCGAGCAGGAGCTGGAAAAGGGCACCAAGGAGGAAACAGTCTTCGACCTGCGAGAGGGAACCGAGTGACGGAGCCTGATAGGGCCTCGCCGGCCTGGGAGCCAATCCTGACCGTCGACCGAGTGACCAAGCGCTTCGGCGGCCTGACGGCCATCAATGATGTCAGCTTCACCATAGCCAAAGGCCAGATCTTCTCCCTGATCGGCCCCAACGGCGCCGGGAAGACGACCATGTTCAACACCATTACCGGGATGTACAAGCCGACCGCGGGTTCGATCCAGTTCCGGGATCGAGACATCACCGCCCTCAAGCCCTACCGGATCGCCGGGCTCGGCATCAGCCGCACCTTTCAGCAGATCAGGTTGTTCGCCTACATGTCGGCGCTCGACAACGTGCGGATCGGCGAGCACGCGCGTATGAACGCGAAACTCTGGGACGCCGTTTTCAAGACACCGAAAGCGCGGCGGGAGGAGAAGCGGGTGCTGGAGCGGGCCAACGAGCTCCTCGAGTTCGTTGGCATCCGGCAGCAGGCTCACAACTACGCCCGCAACCTGCCTTACGGGCACCAGCGGCGGCTCGAGATCGCCCGAGCCCTGGCGAGCGATCCCAGCCTGATCCTCCTCGATGAGCCGGCCGCGGGCGCCAATCCTCAAGAGAAGCGCGACCTGATGGCTCTCGTCGAAAAGGTGCGAGAGCAGGGCATCACCGTCCTCCTGATCGAACACGACATGAAGGTCGTGATGGGCATCTCGGAATGGATCGTCGTTCTCGACTACGGCGAGAAGATCGCAGAGGGAAAGCCCCAGGACGTCCGCAGTAACCCGCGAGTCATCGAAGCCTACCTCGGGAAAAGCGCCTAAGGGTCCTGATGGCGGATCTGTTGGAACTCGAGTCCGTCGACACCTATTACGGCCGCGTCCAGGCACTGAGCAACGGGTTGGGGCCCGATCGCGTGGTGATGCGCGGCATTGGCCACGCACCAGAGGGACGCCGCGTCTTCGCCCGCATGTCGGTACGCGACAATCTTTTTCTCGGCGCCTACGTGCGCAAGGATGCCGCCGCCATCCGCAGCGACGAAGAGCGGATCTTCAACTTCTTTCCACGCCTCAAAGAGCGGCGTCACCAGATTGCCGGAACACTCTCAGGGGGCGAACAGCAGATGCTGGCGATTGGCCGCGCCCTCATGTCTCGCCCAAAACTTCTCCTCCTCGACGAGCCATCCCTGGGTCTGGCGCCGATCCTGGTCGACACGATCTTCGAGGTAATCGTGGAGATCAACAAGGAGGGCACCACGATCCTCCTCATCGAGCAGAACGCGGCGAGGGCGCTGCAAGTGGCGAACCGCGGCTACGTCCTCGAGACGGGGCGGATCGTGAAGGAAGGGACCTCGAAGGCCCTGCTCGAGAGCCCCGATGTGCAACGGGCGTACCTCGGAATCTAGCCGGCCTTTCGTGCGGATCGTCTGCCTCATCTCAGCGATAATCCTTGCGGCCTGCAGCCGCGATGCCCAACCCTCGAATCCGCCGGTTAAGGGGCCCGTTCTCGCCAGCATCGTCGTGGGCGCTCGGCCGGCGACGCCGGTGGTGGGGGAAGGCGCGGTCTGGATCCCGAATACCGGCGACGGCACCATTTCGAAGATCGACCCGCTTACGAACCGAGTGGTAAAGACCATCCGAATCGGTGACGCGCAGGCGCTCTACAAACGCCGCTGCGAGCCGTATGGCTCTGTGCACAGCTTCATGGGTCCAACCTTCACCGTGCGGAGATGCGACCTCCCGAGCGCGGTGGCGGTCGGGAGTGGCCTCGTTTGGGCGGCGCAGAACGATACCCGCGCGATCGTGGCGCTCGATCCGAAGGATGGACATCTTGTCGGCACCATTCCGGTCGACGCAACACCATTCGAGCTATCCGCCGCCGAGGGAATGGTCTGGATGACCAGCTACCAGGATGAGACGATCCAGCGAATCGACCCGCGCACGAAAGCCGTGGTGGCCACCATCACCCAACTCGGACAGGGCCCCGCGGGGCTTTCGATCGGCCCACAGGCAGTCTGGGTAACGAATAGCCGCGCCGGAACCGTCCTTCGGATCGACCCGACGACGAATCGGGTGGTCACCACGATCACAATGCCGTGCCCGGCACCATGCACGTACGGCGCCGTCCCATTGGCGATCGCCGCCGGACCCGATTCGGTCTGGGTCCGCAACGAGGGAATCGCCACGCTGGCCCGGATCGATCCGCGGACGAACGCGGTGGTTTCAACCGTCGATGTCGCCGCGTTTTATGGCCGAGACGGCGTCGATGCGATCGCCATGACGCCCTCGGGCGTCTGGCTCAGCGGTCTCAGCCTGCAGCGGATCGATCCCATGACCGGCAAGCCGGTGGGCACTCTGCAGCAAACTGGCATCACGCTCGCGTACGGGAGCGGCTCGCTCTGGGTCACGGACATCCTGGGCCGCATCCTGCGGATCGATCCCCAGCGGGCCAGCGCGCGATGAGCCGCTCGCGCCTCGCGGTCCTGATGCTTGGCATGCTGCTGGTTGCCGGGTGCACCGTGGGCGTCGGCACACCCGCGCACTCCACCGGCGTCATCAAGCTTGGGGTGGACCTGCCGCTCAGCGGCGACGACGCGCCGGATGGGTTGCCGGCAAAGAACGCCATCGATCTCGCCCTCAAGCAGGCCGGGCGGGTGTGCGGCCCGTCCCGCCACCCGGATGCCTGTTTCGATCTGCAGGCCGTCACCTATGACGATGTCAGCCAGGGCATCCATGACCCGGCGAAGGGCGCGAAGAACGTCCAGCTCCTTGCCAACGATGCGCGGGTCCTGGCGATGGTCGGCCCGCTCCACGACAGCGTGGCCAAAAGCGAGCTGCCGGTCGCGAACGCCGCAGGCCTCACCGTGGTGAGCCCCGGTACGACGAACGAGTGCCTCTCCCAGGAGCCACTGGACGGGCACTGCCAGGGGCTGAGCGCCCGGCTTCGCCCGAGCGGTCCCAATAACTTCTTCCGGGTGCTGACGACCCAGCTGGTGGAGGGGGCGGCCGGCGCCGACCTCGCCTTCAGGGTGCTGGGCAAAAAACGGGCCTTCGTCATCAATGATCAGACCACCTTCGGGCTGGGGATTGCGACCACTTTCGCCGCGCGGTTTGTTCGAGATGGCGGGACGATCGTCGACCCCTCGGACCTGGGCGCCTTCGATCCCAACCAGCCGGCCGCCTTCGGCTCACGCGTCCAGCGCGCCCTCGAACTGGGCGCGGACGTCATCTACTTCGCCGGCACGGGAGTCAGCGCGGCGGCGTCGTTACGGCGCGAGATGGCGGCGCGGATGCCGCAGGTGCCGCTGATCGGGAGTGACCGGCTGGCCAGCAGCCAGTTTGCCAAGGCCGCGGGCGCGGCGGCGCGGGGCAGCTTTTACACCGTGGTCGGTCCCTACCCCGCCGTTCTCCGAGGGGCGCAGGCGTTCGTGCGCGACTACAAGACGGCCTACGGCCACGACGTGGGCGCCTTTGGCCTGCCGGCCTACGATGCGACCCGGCTCTTGATCGCGGCCATCGGGAGGGCGATCGATGATGCGGGCGGAGCGATGCCCACGCGTGCCCAGGTACTGAACGAGGTCTCCGCGACCCGGGATTACCGCGGCGCGATGGGCGCCATGAGCTTCGACGCCCGCGGTGACACCAACCTGAAATTGCTCACCGCCTATCAGTGGCTGGGGGCAAACGATGTCGCCGGCCAGTTCGTGGCGCAGCCCTTGATCGACAGCTAACCGATCGGGCGGCCGGTCACCAGGGCGAGCGCGATCAGGTAGACGCAGATCACCGCGAAGAGCCCGTACTCGAACATGATCCGGCGCGTCAGGGAATCGTCGAGCGCGTGGACGGTGAGCCCCTGCCAGGCGTACCACGCGAAGGCGAGGATGACGGCGACGTACTGGCTCCCCTGGTTGAGGTAGGTCACCATGCCGAACGCGCCAAAGGTGACGGTGCCGGCGGTCAGGAAGGCGGACAGCAGGGCCAGGCCCTCGCGCTTGGTGGCGAAGCGGAAGCTGCGATAGCCACTCAGCAGGGCGATGACGAAGATCGCGCTGAACTTGATGGGATTCGCGAGGTCAGTCGATTGCAAGATGAGGTAGAAGAGGGCCAGGAGGACGCAGAACGTGGTGGCATCGCGGAGGAAGCGGTGGAGTGGGCGCTCGCGCCCCATGCCGCGCGAGAGATCCACGAAGCTGCTGGCAAAGATGAAGGCTCCCATGGTCAGCATCGCCACGGCGTGCACCCGGTAATCGGGCGTCTGCAGCATCGAGAAGGTCGAGGCGGCGATGATTGTCAGCACCGGCGTGATGTAGTGATCGAGGCTCAGAAACGCCGGGGTGCGGTTGCGCGCGTGCAAGAAGACCAGGCCGAGGGTGACAAAGACCGCCAGGCCGGCGGTCGCCAGCCAGACCTGGCCCGGGGAGAGCAGCTCGGACTTGAAGGTCAGACCGAGCGCGACCGCCCACGCCGAGAGGAGTCCAAGATAGCGAGTGCCGAGCTGGACCGGGCGCATGGTCGGCCGGACCCTCGGTCGTACCTGTTGCCCTGGCCGAAGGGTCGCTGAAGAACTCGCCAGGGCTTCCGACATGGCGGCTAGTCTAGCAGGGAAACGTCCGTTTGGGGCTGGGGAAAGACCGCGTCCGCGGAGGGCGAATTTGTATTCGAAACAAATGTTCGACGCGAGGCCGTGGGTCTGTGGAAAGTGTGGAAAGGTGAGTTAGGCG
>WNGC01002115.1_pt1 | contig 12139 bp, 9 predicted proteins | sample 5400051 | NCBI WGS metagenome assembly WNGC01 (sample SAMN13153368, study PRJNA577476) | soil metagenome | isolation source: 20 cm soil or saprolite under grassland replicate 2 | place: USA:California | collected 2016-06-15 | reverse complement strand
CCCGCACAACAAGGCCCAGGCTGGGAAACCATTTCGAGCGTACCCACGAATCCGCCCAGCCGAAAATTCCGCTGCGGTCCACGCGGTAAATCTCGGTGTTCTCGATGCGTAAGTCGACAAAGCGGCTCGGTTTCTTGGCGCCCACTGAGGTGTAGTTAATTCCGCCATTCGGCTTGACGTCGTCCACTCCATTCACGTCGTGGATTGTCAGCGAACGAATATAGATGTGGTGCGCCTCGCCATAGTTTTCCAGCGCAACATGAAGGCCACGTCGTTCGGCGCGTTGTGGACCGGTGTTCGTAATCTCAAGGTCCGCAATTTCCCAATACTCCTGGTTTTTCAACAGAACGGCGTCCTCGAACAAACCGTCGCCGTTGATCACCGGCTTCACTCCGCCGCCATACATCCCAACTGTGATCGGCCGCCCTTCGACCCCCGATCCTTTCGGCCACAGTTGTCCATTCCACATGGAGCTGGATTTCAATAGGATGCGCTCACCAGGAAGAAATGTTCTCGCATTCACTTTCTCCAACGACTTCCAGGCGCTCGCTGGACTTGTGCCCGCGTTCGAATCGTCACCGGCTCGTGAATCCACGTAATAGATGTTACTTGGAACGTCCACACGTCCGTCCGGCCTTCTCACCGCACTGGCATCACCGTTTGAGCCAAGGAGAGTGCCGAGCAGAACGAAACCCAGAAGGTTCTTCATTCTTCGAGAATTCACCGATAGAGCGATCCTCCTCCACGTGAACCAACGATGCAGAAACCGTGTATTTTGCCGTTCCCGCCCGGGCAGATTCACGATCTCCCCAGGTCGGGGCCTGACGGGGCCGCGGAGCGGCTCGCTGCACCGCGAACAGATCCTCTCTCCCTCAAGACGCTTGCGGCCTAGAACGTGAATCGCAGAGCAAACTGGCCGGTTCGCGGAGAGCTATTCACGCCGGTTACGAAACCCAACGGCTGGCCCGCGCTAGCTTGGGTATGCGAGCCTCCGCAGCCATTGATTCCAAAGTAGTGGCGATTGAGGAGGTTATAAAACTCCGTGCGAAACGAGAGTTTGTATTGTCCTTCGGAGCCCATCGAGAAGTGCTTCAGAATGCTCGCGTTCTCGTTTGCGCTGCCCGGGCAACGCAGCGCCGAAATCGCCGAAGGGCCGGATCCGAACTGTCCATAGGCCGGCGCAGTGACTACGTCCGCAGGAAGGTAGAAATCGCTGGCCGGTGCCGGATTTGCAGACGTTGGCGGCGTGTACTGGCTGCGCCTAAAAATCGGCCCGCTGAATCCACTTAGATTGAAGTTGGGGTAGATGTTGCCCCAGCCTGCGTAATACGGATTGGGCACTCCGGCCTGGAAGGGCTGCCCTGAATAATAGACCACCAGTCCCGCGACGGTCCATCCGCCAACAATGCCATTCACCAAGCGCCCGCGGTTAGACATCCACTGACGTCCCCTTCCGAGCGGCAATTCGTAACTCACCAACCCCTTCACAACGTGAGTCTGGTCATAATTTGTAATGGTGTGGGCAGCCTCAGAGAGATTAGAGAGATCCTGGACCGGGGTGTAGTCCGCATACGTTTCCTGGAATGCCGTATAGGTGTCCCCTCGTTGGCGAGACAACGTGTAGTTCAGGTCCATGGTCAATCCTCGGCCCGCGCGTTTCTTCAGGTCGATGACCATGGAATTGTAGTAGGTCTGCGCGAGCGGCAAGCCCACATAGTAGAGCTGATCATAATAAAAGGTATCCATAAGGCCAGCCAACTGCGGATAGGGAGCAATCGCCTGGTAAAAATCGCCGCAGAACCCCGGGTATGGATAGTTGATGCCGAAGCTTGCGGCATCGGCGGCGCTGCAAACGTTATAACTATAGGGATTATACGGAATGCCTGTGTTGATGTTGCCAAAGAACGTTTTAGCCGAGGGCTCATTATAATTGAGGGCTGTGTCAGGCAGACGGTGGCCGCGGTTCCCAATGTAGGCTGCCTCTATTCGCATTGTCGGGGTGATCTCGTACTGAACCCCAACGTTGAAACCGTCGGTGTAACCCGCCCGCAAGGCACGCGGATCGACACTTGCCACTACGCAGCAAAATTGCGTAATGTCGACATTCTTGTTGCCGGGCGCAAAGACTCCAGGGTAGCCGCCGTCCCAATTGAATGCGGCATTCGCCTGATTTGTGCCTTGGAATCCGGGAGCAAATCCGTAAGGCGTGCCTTGCCAATGCTGCGTTCCGATTGGCACATAGAGGATTCCGAACGAGCCTCGGAAGACCCATTTCCTCCACGGGGAATACGCAAATCCCAATTGGGGCCCGAAATTCGTCGCGTATTCGTTCTCCTCGAAGCTGTCAGACCCATTCTTGGCAAAAACGAGCGCACCGGGAATTCCTTGCGGACCGATGGCGGTTAAGTCAAAGTTAGCCCAATGGCCGTATTTCTCGTGAAACCGGAATGTATATTCCCACCGAAGTCCCAAATTCAGAGTCAATTTGGGCGTCACTTTCCAGTTGTCCTGTGCGAACAACGACGTCGCCTTTCGCCGTCCGTATAAGTCGTAGGCCGTAGCTTCTTTCGCATTGGTCACATTGCCGAGAAGGAAGGTGGCGAAGCCGAAACCAACATTGCTGGAGTAAGCTGTACCCGGCGCACCCGTTGTACTCGGCAGGAAATTGAAGGTCAATGCTCCCGATCCTGTGTGGCTGTTGATCTGGTAGGCGCGGAAGTTGCCGCCAAAAGTAAAACTGTGGCGGGCTTTGCTCCAGCTCACGGAGTCGCCGTAAATGAAAATCGCCCCACTGTAGTTGTTCTGCCAACTATTACCGATTGAAGTCACACCGTAGTTATTGACTGCGCTACCGAAAGAGATCTGCGGAAAGTTGTCGGCTCCTGTATTCCCAAGTCCCAGTTGCGAGGCCCAGTTCGTTCCGGTAGATATCGGGTTATTCCCGTTCCAGTACCAATTGTAGGTCGCGCTGAAAACGTTCAGAAGATTCGGTGCCAGTATATGCGACTCGCTGGCTCGGAATTCATAGGCGCGCACCAGCTGCACTCGATCGTCGGCCAAAGGCCCTCCGTCCGTGCTGCCCGCAGCCCAGATGCCGCCGCTATCGACCAGGGTTCGCGGACGGTGGTTATAAATCCAAGAACCAGACAAGCGGTCCTTGTCCGTCAGATTGTGGTCGAGTTTAATCACCGCCTGATTGGGGGTCTGCGCAGGCGAGTTGTTGCTGGGGAGCCGGTTGTTCGCGACGAGACCAGCGCTCTCCGGTGTATAGTACTTCTGGAATAGCGGAATGATCTTTTGTGCCACGGCGCTGATTCGGCCGGAAGGGACCATATTGCCTGTGAATTGATTTCCGGTTTGCGGATCGAAAATCATGCCCGCCTGAAGTGGCACGGTTTGACCGGCATTGTTCTGAACGTTGATCGGATTTGAAAACGTCCCCCCCGAGCCATTGCTCTGTCCGCAGTTTCCTGCGCTGCCCGTCGAGTCTGTACAGAGATTGGCACCGAGTAAGGCGCTGAAATCACCACCCAACATCGCCCCTGTGGGGACGAATTGAGTGGGACCACCAAGCGAGAAGTCGTTTAACTTATAGCGTTCAAACGTGCCGAAGAAAAACGTCTTGTTCTTTCGAATCGGGCCTCCCACGCTACCACCATAGTCCCAGGCTCGCGCCTTTGTCTTCGGCGTGCCGGTTAGGTTATTGGTCCAGCTGTTTGCATCGAGCAACTCATTGTGTCCATAACCGAAAGCGCTGCCATGAAATAGGTTTGTCCCCGACTTCAGATTGAGCGCGATGATGCCGCCGCTCGTGATGCCGCCCTCCGCGTCAATTCCGCTGGTCTGCGCTTGCAATTCCTGCACCGCTTCCATACTCGGCCCGATTTCCATCGAGTCGCCCTGAATAGTTGCGGTAGCAGACGTGCCATCCACCGTGAAGTCCTTCGTGAAGCCCTGCGTACCGTTCACAACGGATTGGTATGGATTGCTGATAGGGGAATACCCGGGCGTAATCGCAACGGCAAAGTTCTCAACAAACCTTCCGCCATTGTAAATGCTGAGAGGAAGGTCGGTGACTACATCTCCCTTCATGTTTGTGCCAATAGCCGCATTCTCTCTGTCCACGATCGGGGCATCCGTCGTAACCGTAATCGACTCTACTGCCGCACCGACCTGCAAGGCCCCGTTAATTTGCGCGACTTCGGTCGAGTCCAGCGTGATGCTTGGTCGCTCCAGAGTCTTAAACCCATCTTTTCGAAACGTTATCGAATAGGCTCCCGGGGGCAGATTGGGAACCACATAGATACCATCGGCGTTCGTAACCGCGTGAGCTATGATGTCAGTTCCTAGGTTCCTCACGGACACTTCGACACCCGCCACGACTGCTCCGCTGGAATCTGTCACTGTCCCCGTGATGGTAGCCCGATTCGCTTGCGCTCTGACCATCCCCGCAACGAACAATTGGAGCAAACAGACACACAAAAGAAGTCTACGCATCCCACCCCTCCTTTGCCCACGGGTGTAACTCGATTCTGTTCGCGTTGCGAACCTCACAACCCGCGGCTTGTATTCTTGAATTCCCCGATAAATTGCCTTATGGCTGACCCCTTCAGCCATTTGGACCCGTTCTGGATCCCGCAATCGTTCAGTGCGCTTAGGTTTGCCTTCAAACCGCAGTCGTATGTAAACGATTGCTCGAATGTCTGGAAAACTACCCCGCAAGCAGAACCATGTCAATGCCCTGGCCTCGATCTTGCTGTTTGATAGTTATCAAGCAATCGTTTGCTCGAAGACACCGGCCCAGGAAGGCTTCACTCAGTAGTCGACGGAATATAGCTGGCCCGCAAGAACCACCTTTGATTTTTCCTCTGACGAGCATCGGACCCGAATCGGAGCACCGGACGCAAAATTAGCGTGTTTGATCTCTCCCGCGCCCCAGGAGAGGCCGCTCCACACTTGCTTGTCGTAGTTGATCTCAATCGGCAAAGTCTTACCGCCCTGCTCCGCTACAATCTTCAGCACGGTTCCGACTGTTTTTCCGTTTGGAGGGCCGCCGGGCCAGCTTCGCATAATGCCTCCATCCTGCCCGCGCTGCTGAAAAATGATGCGTAAGTCTCCCTTCTGGGGCGGCGCGATGGTCGCTTCAATCGCATTTGAGCCGTTGTCCGAAAAGGATGCCTGAAGCGGAGTAATCGTGCGGGGGATGAGCACATCTTCCTGAACGCCAAGATCGAACTCCGGCGCGGCGTATCGCCCGAAACCTACTGCGGCCATTTGCGCCGGTCCCAGTGTGATTTTGTTTCCCTTCAGCAGCGGGACAAATCCTGCGTCACGAAAAATCACCCGGCCATTGCCGAGCGGCCCCTGCACCTTGGAGAGCACCGGTAATTCAATTTCCTTCACGGCTTGCGCAGGATTTACAACCGCATAGACGGAGCCGTCCGCGTCCAGCGAACCGAACCCATACGGCTGCACGTCTCCGGGAATACCGCCGAACGTTTTTGTTCTTCCTTTGGATTGCAACCGCTCGTAGATTCTTTGAACTCGCGCGAACCAGTGTCCCTTTTCCTCATCAAGCAATTCCAGATTGCCGTGGATCGTATTTACCCAGCCGCCCCGCGCAACCATTAGGAGCAGCATTCCTTTCCACGCATTCGTTTTTCGGTAATAGATTGTCCCCGTGTTTCCGATCATGAAGCCAGTGGAATCGATACGCTCGAGTGGAAGAAAACTCTGTTCGTAGCGCCGCACCATGTGATCGCTGTAAATGTCCATCGACCTCCAGAAATTTACCTCCGGCACATCCGATGGGCGTGGATCTCCCGAGTAAAGTGAATCGAATACCTCCAGCCAGCGCAAATCCACTGGATTGCGAAAGGGAAAAGGTCCCGCCGTGGACTCGACATCACCGCCAAAGCCGTTGAACGCCACGAGGACCACATCTGGATTTTTCTGCCGAAAACGTTTCAAAGCCTCGCGAAAGGCAGCCGCATTGCGCGCTTGAATCTCTTGCGGTGTTAGTGTCTTTTCCTCCGCAGGCGTCGCCGCGCCAAAATCCACAAAATCAAATTTGAACATGCGGATTCCGTGGTCGTACCAATACTGCATTGCCTTCATGAAGTCGGGCAGAAAACCGCCCTCATAAAAAGACATCGACCCGCCCTTGGCAGTGAGCGAATCCCGCCACTCGGGGGCCGCATCAATCTTTACGAGCGCGTTCGTGCCGAACCACAATCCCGGAAGAATCCCATTGGCCCTGCACTCGGCGATCCACCGTTCAGGACCATTGGGCCAGTTCGGCTTTCGCCAGATGCGATACCCTCCGTCCGGGGCAAACCAGAACGCGTCCATCATGTAATAATCGAAGTGAACGCCAACTTTGTTCAACCGCACAATCTCGTCGAGCTCCTTCATCGCCAGCGCTTCGGTCAGTGGAATGTTGTCTGATAATTCATCGTAAGCGGACCAATCGTTATAAACCCAAATAGGGTCACGCAACAAAGGCTCACCCAAACGCGTCGCAGCCCATGGCATCGCCGCGGGGGAGACCGATTGTTGTTGCGCTGCTGTCGAAATCGCGATCGGGAAGAGAAAGCACGCAAACAAGGTGAAGATTCCGGCGCCGCTCATGAATTTCACCATTACGCTTCCCATGCTTCTCATCAGATCCTCCGAGCAAACTGAGGCTTATCGTCAAAAGGTGTGCGACTCTGCATGACTTTATTTTTTTCCGGAGGACGCCACTGGCCAGTCATCCGTTCTGAACGGAGAAGCCGGAAAACCCTCTTTGTTGTAGAGATGGCAATCGGGACTTCCGGCCCAAGCATAGCGCACGGCTACCGGAGACAATACCTCAGGACTGGAAACCACGATATTTTCCCCTTCGATTCGTGCGTTGGCCCAATGGAACTTTCGATCGGCCCCTGCAATCGAAAATCCACGCAGCACTCCGTCTCGCGCTTCAAGCCCCGTCCCAGTGTGCAAGAAATCTATCTTGACCTCGTTTCCCACGATCTGCATGGAATCATAAATAGGTCCTGAGTACACGATCTTCTTGCCGTACGCTGTTCCCAGAGTCCATTTCGCCAGGCGTTGACCAATCTCTTCCTTATGGGGCGGATGCAGGTTCCGGGGATCTCCAACATCGATGGTCACCGCCAGTCCGGTATTTGGCACTTTCTTTGCCGTCAGCAGTTGCGCCTCGCGCAACTCCGCCCAGATGGAATCTCCCAGCTCCGGACTATCGCCATGATTTGGCAACTGCACGATGAGAAAAGGAAAATTCCCTTCGTTCCAACCGTGTCGCCAACCGTCAATCAGCGCCGGCAAAAGCGTCCGATACTGAACTGCGCGCCAAGTGTTCCCTTCTCCCTGGTACCAGATCGCGCCGCGAATGCGGTAGCGCTGGAGTGGCACAACCATGGCTTCATACAGGCCGGCAGGAGGGCGCGGCGGGTATCCGGCGCTCGTCATGTTGGTGATCGCAAAGCCGGTAAGCGCATTGATTGTGAAGGGCGAGTTGACTCCCCATCCAGCCTGCTTCAAATCCTTGAACCAGATTGTGTTTTGTTTCCATTCCGGAGTGGCCTGAAACTCGCCGGTCGAATAGTCGTCGTAATCTTGAATCGTCGGCTGGAGCGTGCGAAATTGAAAACTCCCATTTCCCCGCACCCAAAAGCGCATCCCCTCAAACGAGCTTAGGTTGAACGCGGAGTTATCTTGCCTGAAGCTGGCCACGATCCGTGACGAACTTGCGCCGTCGAGCGTCCCCTTCACCCGCCCGGCAAAACCTCTGCCACCCCTCCCTGGTGTGACTAGCTCGAACACGCTGTCCGGAGCGCCTTGCCAATCGTATATCCAATTTCCACCTGTTGAGATTTGCGCCGCGCCATCGTCGAAGTTGCTCAGGACCACTGGATCATGGGAGTCGTTCCCCGCACGAAGGAGTTCAAAATCATCGAACTCGATGGAAAATTCCGTGGGATGCGCTGCGTAGGACTTCACGTCAGCGGCTGACGCGTCCCATCGCTCTACAATCGGCTTAAGGTCAGGCTCGCGCCGCAGCGAATCCGGGTCTGTCCATTCCTCCCCGGCGGTACCTGGCCAGGCACTAAGGATGATTCCGACGGGAACACCGAGCTCCTTGTGCAACTGGCGCGCAAAAAAGTAACTCACTGCCGAAAAACTCTTGGCGGTCTTCGGTGAGCACACCTCCCACGCCGCCGGCAAGGTATCTGGCTGTGGTTCAAGTGCGATTCTCCTGGGAACGGTGAAGAATCTTATGCCTGGATATGTTGCGCGGAAAATTTCCTCCTCGCCGCCTGTGGCGCCGCTCAAGGCATACGTCATGTTCGATTGGCCCGATGCGACCCAGACTTCGCCTAGCATCACGTCGCGGAATAGGATCGTTTTCTTTCCTTGTACGATCAATGTGAATGGACCGCCCGCTCGCATGGCGGGTAGTATGACTCTCCAGTGGCCATCGGAGTCCGCAATCGCCTGTCCGCTGCCAGTCCCAAGGCTGACGGAAATCTTTTCTCCCCCAGCGGCCCAACCCCAAATCCGAATCTCCGTTTCTCTTTGTATCACCATGTGATCGCTGAACAGATGCGGCAGCACCGGTTCTGCATGAAGAGGTAACAAGAAAACAAAAAAGAACAAAAAGAAATAAACCAATATGCTGAAACTTTTCATGGAGTGACAATGCTTCCTGCGCATAAGCTCGCTGCTCTGCGATTCAAGAGTGAACCACAGTATTGCATCTCAAGCCTGTTGGCAGTAGCTTCGAGAAACGAGATCTTCAACTCACACCCTTGGGGTTGTAATCTCGACGATTCTTAAACGAGCCCCCGGACCTGTTCAGAGAAAGCTCAACACTGAGGCAGTGATACCGAGCACCGAAACCTTGATGCATATATCGCCCACTTGCGCACCTACCGACCCCTCTTCCGGCAGCTTTGGGCTTGCGTGAGTGAAGGAGGTGACATATGCACACGGCCAAAACACTAGGATGGGCAGGAGGACCCCACTCTTGGGGGCCCGCAGCCGCCCAAAATTTCGCGAGGTGGGAGAATCCATAAAAACCGCCAGGCAATTCTGGGTCACTCAGACATAGAAGCTACACTCAACACGTACATGCATGCAATTCCCGACTCGCAACGGGCGTGCGGTCGATCGATTCTCAGGAGTTTTGTTCCCAGATGTGACTAAATTGGCCCCCGGCTCGCAGGAGCCTAGGAAGGTCAATTAGTCTGATTCAAGAAGAATACAGTAGTGAACCGGGGAGGACTCGAACCTCCAACCCGCTGATTAAGAGTTCACAACTGGTACTGTATACTGATATGCATCGGACCGTAAGTGTCCGTATCTACGTGTAATCTGCAATCCTTTTTCCCTGCGTACATGCCCTTACGGGTGCATCACGGTCACTCTGGCGGCCACTCCAACGAAAAAGGCGTGAAAAGGGCCATTTTTGCAAGAAAAAGCGTGTTTTTCTGTAGAGAAAGCATGCGTTCGAGCCGCCTGCGCCGGTGGTCTTGCCAACGGAGAGAATGCTTTCCTAGGGGTGCCCGCCGGTATGGGGAAAGGGAACCTATCTACGCTCAGACCGCCATAGAAACGCAAGAATGGCCACTCCTGCGGCCACTCTCGAGAAATGGTCAAATGAAGGAATGCATGTAAGTGCTTTGGGATGTTGGTGAACCGGGGAGGACTCGAACCTCCAACCCGCTGATTAAGAGTCAGCTGCTCTACCATTGAGCTACCGGTCCAAAGTTGTGTTTAGAATTTTACACGGGACAAACAATTTTGTCGAACAGCCGGACAACAGCCGGAAACAGCCGGAAACGGTGGTAGTGACTCGGTTTGACTTGTGATAAACAGCTGAAGGGGGCCCTCCAGGGTACCTTCCCGCATTCACAAAAAAGACACTAAACATGACCGAGTCGTCTGCCAATAGGTCAAGCACACGAGTTTCAAAGATCATCAAAGCGCCGCGTGGGGCTGCTATCGGGCCTTTCTTGACCCCGTTTCAATTGTCGCGCGCCCCGCGCCGGACAATAGGAGCGGCCATGTGCATGTCTTCGACGCGCGCGAGGGTGGCATATTCCGAATCCCGCTCAAGTACCAAGACCAAGCGCACTCGCCCAATCCAAGGGAGATTTGTCGAATTGATCAGCGTTGAAGTCATTGTATTCGAGTCGCAGGAGCCGCGATTTGCAAGGGGAGATGAGAATGACTGTGAGCTTTGCGGACGTCGACGGAGGAACGGAAGTCGCCGTGCTCTGCGAGGACATACCAGAAGGCATTCGACCCGAAGATAATGAAAAGTGCTGCAAGGATCTCTACAGAAGCAGCCGCGCTCATTGAGTAATGCCAAAATTCAAAATAGGTCGCTGCCGAAACGGTTGCAGTCTGCGATAGGCGCCTTAATTTCCGCGCAGTGTGGCGGCTAGGCCGAGGGCAACTTCACGCGCGCGGTGCAGATCTCCCGGCTCAAAGGAAATGGCAGACACCCGCGGATGGCCGCCACCACCAAATTTCTCGGCGAGTGAAGCCAAGTTCTGGTTCGCGGTCGCCTGATTCCACGGGTTCGTGCCCAGTGAAATTTTCGCCCGCACCGCCGAGGCACTGACGCTCACAGAATAAACACACTCCGGATGTAGCAGATAGGGTATGAACTTGTTGTAGCCCTCAAGATCCATGTCGCTGACATCGAAGAAAATGACGCCGCCACGCGCTTCGATCCGTTCGCGCAGAATCTCAATCGACCTGCGATGCCTTTCAAGAAGCGGCCCAAGATGCTTCGCCACCAGCGGCAGCCTCACCATTTCACTCAGCGGGCGGTAGGCCAGATCTGGAATGATTCGTGCCGGCAGGCCGTTTTCTGGCGCAGCTTCAATCACCAAAGCGAGCTGTGTGGCCGGCTCGGTCAGTTCGACGGCCGATTGCGGCGTCGGATACTGCGCCCCATCAATGATGTCGCCCCAATGAATCAAGTCCTCGAGCGGCTTGGTATCGAAGCCAAATTTTTCTTTGGCGATCGTCGCAATGAGCTTGGTGCACGACTTGTAATCCGGCTCGTAAAACATCCGCGGGCCGCGCTGCTTGCGGAATTGTTCGGCGTCGGCCGGCGTGAGAAATGCGCTCTGGTGGTGGTCGAACCACCAAGTCACTTTCGACGAATTGGAAAACTTGAAGTCCACGATGACGTTTTCGTCGCCATCGAACAGGCCGGCTTCCCAGGGTTGCGCGGCGCGGTGAGTCATCCCCGTGAAGCTGAACTCTGCGGCCTGGTCAAAGCTTTCGCAATAAAAGCGGTAGAAGAGAGCAGCGGAAGCAGTGCCATCAAAACAGCGATCGTGAAAGCAGAGCCGGACCTTGGTCATAAGTGAGCGGGTTCGCCGCTTCGCCTCCAGACTGGTCGGCAGACGGGACGGCGAAGCCAACCAACATGTACGTGGGCGGCAGGATTGTCAAGCAGAAAGGCTTGCCACCGGCTTGCCACAATTGGCTTGGAATTTTCAGGCATTCCTCTGGGCAGGTGCGGTATTGCAACGGTGCCACTGGTTTGACACTGGTTTACTTCGCTTGACTTTCAGCACCGACTAGCCTTACTAACTCTACTACCCCGGCATTCAAAATCGATTTGTGTGACCAGGAGGCCGCATGCCCGAAGAAAAGAATTTCCTTACGGGGCTTTTTGATTTCTCTTTCAGTCATTTGCTGCTTCGGCGCCTTGTAAAATTATTGTATGCCATCGCCATTCTGTCCGGCGGAATCACGGTGGTCGCCTGCGTGGTGCTCGGCATGCAGCAATCGCCGGCGCAAGGCCTGATCAATCTCGTCGCAGGGATCGTGGCTCTCCTCGTGGGCATTCTGGTTGTGCGCGCCCTGCTTGAGCTAGCGCTGGTCATTCTGCGCATCGCGGAGGGCATCGAGCACGCCACACATCCCGGAAGCTAACGACGAGACGGGATTGGGACGCACGGGGCTGGCTGGCTCAGACGCCGATGGCGACCCGCGCGTTTATCCGTGTGCCTCCGGCACGTAACGTAAATTTCTGCCCGAAATAGGGAGCCTGCGCCAGAACTTTCTGAAGGTCAAGATCATCCGCATAGCGCCGCTTTGGAATTCGCCG
>WNGC01002114.1_pt1 | contig 12140 bp, 10 predicted proteins | sample 5400051 | NCBI WGS metagenome assembly WNGC01 (sample SAMN13153368, study PRJNA577476) | soil metagenome | isolation source: 20 cm soil or saprolite under grassland replicate 2 | place: USA:California | collected 2016-06-15 | reverse complement strand
CGCATCAGCGCGCTGAATTCTTTGGGCTCGTGATAGAGGACGCCGTGGTTGTCGGGCTCGGCCGCATAGCCTTCGGGGAAATAAGCAGTCAACCCGCCGAGCGCGCCGTCGGCATAGAGCTTGATGCCGCTGAACGCGAGCCAGTCGTCTCCCAGGCGCCCGACCAGGCCGAGCTGCAGCGCCTCTTCGAGGAACGCCGAGATGACCATCATGTTCACCCGGACGTTGAGCTGGCCGGCGTCGCGCGCGGCGATGTAGGCTTCCGCCTCGCGTCGGCTGACCTGCGCATCGACGACCGTGGTTATGCCGGCCCGCAGAAACTGATGCAGGGCGCGATCGAGCTGACGGCCGGCAACCTCCGCAGGCTCCGGCAGATGAATGTTGGGACCGTGGTGGCGAATCTTGACCCCGTCAGCGCCGGTGAGCAGGTCGCAGGCGGCGTCCCAGAGCAGACCATTGGGCGTGCCGTCGGGATTGCGGCCGATCTCACCGCCCGCCGGCGTCGCTGTTTGCGCCGTGATGCCGTGGGCCTTCAGGCCGAAGCTATTCACGCAGCCTCCATGGCCGCTGACGTTCATGACATAGATCTCGCGATCGATAGCGGCACGGTCGAGGTCATGGGCGAGTGGCTGGCGGCGCTCCGCCAGGCGGCGATAGTCATAGCCGAAGGCACGCAGCGGCGCACCCTGCGGCAGACGGCGTGCGTGCTCGGCGAGCAGCGCGACGAGCGCATCGATCGACGGGGCAACGCGTTGACCGATGTCCACCCAGGACTGCGTCTGCCCGAGCATGAGTGGGTGACAATGAGCGTCCACGAAGCCGGGCATGAGCGTGCGGCCCGCCAGGTCGTGCTCATCCCGGTCGCTCCCGGCGAACGCTCGACAATCCCCCAGCGTGCCCGCCCAAACGATCCGATCGCCCTGAACTGTCAGCGCGTCCACGCGATGCGGATCAGCCATCGTCAGGATCGAGCCGCCGCTGAAGACGATGGGTTTCGGGCCCCGGCCGCCGGCTGCGCGCGTCAGGCCGGCACCGCTTTCGGGGCGAGCTCGGCCTCGACCGCCGCCGCCGTTTCGCGTAAGCCCGTCGCGACGGCGGCGTAATGCTCGCCGCTGAACCACGGCGTCAGCGCAACCACACTGACTGCCGCAACCAGCTCACCGGCCCGATCGCGCACCGGCACGCCCATCGCTGCCAGGCCAACCTCGACGTCATCGGGTGCGTACGCGAGGCCGGTTTCGCGAATCCTGGCGAGCCGGGACCGGATGGCGTCTGGCTCAACGGTCGTGCGTGGCGTCATCGCCAGCAGCGGCCGCTCGAGGATCCGGTCGAGCGCGGCCGCCGGCAGCGCAGAGAGCAGAATGTTCGGACCGGCGCCGAGGTGCAAGGAGAGCGTCTCGCCGACCTGGTACGTGGTCGTTTTGACCGGGCCTCGATCAATGCGAGCGATACAGAGCGCACGCTCGCCGTCGCGAACCGATAGATAGGTGGAGACCGCGAATCGCTCGGCAAGGCCGGACAGAGCCGGCTCTGCGAGCCGACCGAGCACCGCGCGGACCGGAACCGCGCTGCCCAGCCGGAAGAGATGGATGCCGAGGCCATAGGCACCGGTTTCCGTGCGGTCGACGAGCCGGTGCCGCTCCATGGTCGTCAGCAGGCGGTGCACCGTCGAGCGGCTCATGCCGAGCCGGCGCGCCAGCTCCGTCGACGTCAGCTCGGCGTTGCCGTCGAGGAAGGCATCGAGGGCGGCGACCGCCTTTCCGATGACACGGACATACGGCGCGGCCGTGCCGTTCCCGACATGAGGCTCAGTCCGGGCAGCCGTCAATGCACCGCCTCCAGGAACTTCCGCGTCCGTTCGTGCTGCGGGTTGTCGAAGAACTCGGCGGGTGGGGCGTCCTCGATGATGGCGCCAGCGTCCATCATGATGACGCGGTCGGCCACTCGCTTGGCGAAGCCGACCTCGTGCGTCACGACCACCATCGTCATCCCCTCGCGCGCCAGCTCTTCCATGACGGCCAGCACTTCGCCGACGAGCTCCGGGTCGAGCGCCGACGTCGGCTCGTCGAAGAGCATGACCTTGGGATTCATCACCAGCGCCCGCGCGATCGCGACCCGCTGCTGCTGGCCACCCGACAGCTCGCCGAGATAGAACGATGCCCGCTCGGCGAGACCGACGCGGCTGATCATGGTCTGCGCGATCTCGCGCGCCTCGGACTTGGAGCGGCCGCGTACCTCGGTGAGGCCGATCATGACGTTCCCCAGGGCCGTCAGGTGGGGAAAGAGGTTGAAGCGCTGAAAGACCATGCCGATCTCCGACCGCTCCTTCGCCAGGACCCGCTCCGGAAGAGACACCAGCCGGCCACCTGACTCGCGCACACCGATGCGGCGGCCCTCCAGCCGGACCTCCCCGGCATCGATCGGTTCGAGGAGCGCAAGGCAGCGAAGCATCGTGCTCTTGCCCGAACCCGACGGGCCCAGGACGGCCTTGACGTCACCCCGGTGGACCCCGAAAGTCACGCCGCGGAGCACATCGTTGTGGCCGTAACGCTTATGCAGGTCGATCGCTTCGAGGACGTACTCCGCCGTCCCCTCCCGCGCGGCGGCCACCGGCTCGCCCAGCAATCCGGCATCGAGCAGATGTCCGAGCGGCGGCTCGCTCATCGCAGCGCGGCCAGCTGCCGCACGCGGCTGAGGGCCGATGTGCCGGCCGTCTGCTGTGAGATCCAGACGAAGCGCCGCTCCAGCTGGGCCTGGATGACCATGAAGATGCTGACCAGCACCAGGTAATAGATGGCCGCCGCGGAGAAGTACTCGACGAAGCGAAAGGTCGACGCAACGAGTGTCTGGGTCCGCGCCAGCAGCTCCTGCAGGGAGATGACGCTCGCCAGGCTGGTCAGCTTGAGCATTGTGATGAAGTCGTTGGAGAGGGGCGGAATCGTGACCCGGATCAGCTGCGGCGCGATCACCTTGGTGAACACCTTGGAGGGCGGCATGCCAAGCGCGCGTGCGGCGAGACGCTGGCCCTCGTCAATCGACAGCAGGCCTCCACGGAAGACCTCCGCGGCATAGGCGGCCTCATTCATCGCTAGCGCGATCGTGGCGGCCGCGAAGGCCGAGAACCAGTCACCCTTGAACGCGGGGACGAGCTGTGGTAGCGCATCCCAAACGAAGAGGAGCCAGACCAGGGCCGGAATGGCGCGGAAGACCCAGATGTACCCCCAGGCGACGGCGCGCAGGGGACCCCACGGGCTGGCCCGAAGTAGGGCGACGAGCAAACCCAGAGCCAGGCCGAAGGCCATGGCGACAACCGTGAGCGTGATCGTGATCCTGACGCCGGCGATGAATGCCGGCGACGTCAGCGCCTCGAAGAAGACCGACGGCTTGAAGTCCACGCTATGACCTCACGGGAATGGCCAGCGCTGGCCGTTAACGCCTACTTGATGACGTCCAGCACCACCGGGTCCATCTGGTATTTCTTGGCGAGCGTGCTCAGCGTCCCGTCGCCCTTGAGCCCCTTCAGGGCCGCCGAGAGCGCCGTCTGCAGATCCGGCTTGTTTTTCTGGAAGTAGATCCCGTAAGAGTCGGTCTTGGGCGACGCGTACCCGACCTGGTATTTGTCCGGGTACTTGATCATCCAGTCCGAGACGGCGGTGTCCGTCTCCCAGACCGCATCCACCCGACCGACCACGATCTGCTGGAACTCATCGGCGACCTTGGGATAGCCGGCGATCTGGATGGCCGATTTTCCGGCATCGGTGCAGGCTTTGTTCTGCGCATTGATCCGCTGCTCCACGACGCCGCCCGTCTGGATCGACACCTTCTTGCCGCAGAGGTCATCGAGCGTCTTGATGTTCTTCGGGTTGCCCTTGGGCACCATGACCACGTGGCCGGTCGCCATGTAGGGCACGGCATCGGCGACGGCGAGCCGCTTCTCAGAAATAAAGAGCGCGGTCCACACGATGTCGCAGCGGCCCGCCGTCAGGTCCGGGATCAGGGCGTCGAAGCCGGTGTTCTTGATCTGGAGCTGGAGGCCAAAGGCCTTGGCGACGGCACGCGCGCCTTCGACGTCGAAACCCACCGCCTGGTTGGGATCGGTCACGCTCGCCGAGGAGAAGAACTCCATGGGCGAGTACTCGATATCCACGCAGTCGGTCAACGTGCCCGACTTGATCAGGCTCGTCGGAGGCGTCACCGACACTTTCGATGAGGGATTGGTTCCCGATGCGGTGCTGGTGCCTCCGCAACCCGCGATCACGAGCGCCAACCCCAGCAGAACCGACGGCATGACCATCAGCGGTCGCTTCATGAGCATCTCCTCCCTCAACGAGCCATCGCGCGGTGGCCGCAACCAACCCTTCGGGGTTGCGTCCGCATCGTGGACGGTTATACCATGATGCAGACGCACTGGCAAGACCGGTTTTCGGTGGCGCGGGTGTCAGGAGGTTGGGGAAATGCCGGGGGATGCGGAACAGCCTGTCGGCCCACTGACCCGGCCAGCGACTCGGACCTTTTTCGGCGCCCCCGCGGTCGATGACCTCGACCGGCTCGACGCCCGAGTCGCGTTTCTGGGGGTGCCGACCGACCAGGGGGTGATCATTCCCTTCATCCGGTCGGGGGCTTTCGCCGGGCCGCGTCTCGTTCGCGAAACACGCACCCGGCTCCGTGAAAGCCGCCCCGATGGAACCAGCGCCGGCTGGTTCGATATCGAGACCGAGCGCCATTACCTCGACGGCGTTCGGCTCGCGGATTGCGGGGACGTTCTCATCGCCGGCGGCGATATGCCCCTCAGCCAGGCGCGCACCACGGCGGCTGCGCGCAAGATCGCCCAGCGCGGCGCCATGGTGGTGGCGGTTGGCGGCGACCACTCGATCAGCTTTCCGGTGGGCCGCGGCGTGGCCGAGGCGCACCAGATGGTCGACGTCGTGCACATCGATGCCCATCCGGACTTCGCGGACTCGATTTACGGCTCGAAGCTCCAGCACGGCAGCCAGCTCCGTCGCTTGTTCGAGCTGCCCACGACGAAGCGCTTTACCGCGCTCGGCTTGCGATCGGTCGATCGCGATCAATACGAGGACATGAAGCGGCTCGGAGTCGGCTTCGCATCAACGCGCGCGATTCTCGAGGAAGGGCCTCGGGCCGTGGTCGACCGGCTCGTCCAGCCGACGGAGAAGCTCTACGTGTCGATCGACATCGACGTCCTGGACAGCGGGCTGGTCCCCGGCACGACCCTGCCCGAGCCGGGCGGCATCGCCTATCGGCAACTGCGCGAGTTGCTCGCCACCATTGCGACCAAGGGCCAGATCGTGGGCTTCGACGTCGTCGAAACCAGCGCGGCGCAAGCCGACCTCGCGACGGCGATGACGAGCGCCTGGCTCATCGTCCACTTCCTGACGGCGATCCTGGCGCCCTGATCTCGGGCATAATTCCCACAGCCATGGACCTGACCCTCGCCGCTATCGTGATCATGGGCGGCTGGGTGGTCGCGATCGTTGCCGCCGGCCTGGCGATGGCGCTCCGGCCCGGTGGCGTCGCCGTCCGCTTTGCGCCGGCGGGCGCTCCCGTGACGGGCGTGACGGGTCACCGTGACGAGATCCTTCTGGGGGGCGAGGCGGAAGTGCTGGGCGACGTTCTTGGAACTGTACGGGCCGTGCAGCTCCGTCCCGAGAACCGCCGGCTCCAGGATCTCGAGCTGGCAACGGGACTCGGTTTGGAAGAGCGGCAGGTTCCCTCCAACGCCATCCTGTCGGCCGATGGCCGGGTGGTACGCCTGGCCGAGGGGTGGATTGAGCCACCCGATGGATCCAGCACCGATGCGGCAAGCCTGCGCCGGGACATGGCGGTGAGGAGCGCCGACGGCAAGCACCTCGGTCGCCTTCGCCTGGTGTGCTTTGACCGAGCCTCCGGCACGGTGACGGGGCTGGTGGTCGCCGGCCGCGGAAAACCCGACCTTCGGCTGCTCCCGACCGAGCGAGTGCGGGAGGCTGGCCCGAACGGCATCGTTACCGATCTTCCGAAAGGGGAGTGGGCGAGACTGCCTGCCTTTGCGACCGATTGGGACATCAAGCAAGCATTCACGCAGCAGTTGATGTCTGACCCGGCGCTGCGGGCCCTTCAGCGCTCCGTCACGGTCGAGGTCCAGGACCAGGTGGTGACGCTGCGAGGGTACGTGGCGGACCAATCGGAGGCGGAGCAGGTGGCGCGGGTCATCCGATCGGTGCCGGGCGTCATGCAAGTCGACCGAAAGCTCATCACGGACGACGACATGGCCAGCGCGGTCACCGAGGCGATTCGATCAGATGCGGTCTCAAGCGCCGCCGAGGTGCAGGTGAGTGCTCACCATGGCACCGTCGACATCACCGGCCTGGCGCCCGACCGGGCCGCGGTGCGGAGGATCGAATCCGTGGCGGGTCAAGTGCCTGGCGTGCAGGTCGTGCACAACATGGTCGCCGTCCGGCGGCCCGCCGTCGCATCTGCCTAAGCACGCGTAAGGGGCCGGACGACCCGGCCCCTCACTCCGATATCCGAAGGTCGCTAGTCGCCGATCGCTCGCGCGCGGAACACGGTCGAGAGGTCGTTGACTGCAGCGTCGCGGCTGGTCAATGGAGCGAGCCCGAAGCGGTGCTCGATGGTGGCGAGGATGGACGTGGTGTCGTGCTGCGTGCTATCGACCACGAAGTCGCCCGGCAGGCGCGGCGCGATCACGAGTGCAGGAATCCGGGTACCAGGTCCCCAGACATCGTGTGCACCCGAAACACCGCCCTGGCCGGGTGGTGTGACGTGGTCCCACTGTCCACCGAACTCGTCGTAGGTCACCACAACCATGGTGTCCCTCTGGCACGCGCTGCCCTCGATCGCCTGTAGCAGCTGAACGAGGTGCTCGCTACCAGGATTCTCACTGGTGTAGCCGGGATGCTCGTTCTGCTCGCCGATGGGCTTGACGAAGCTCACGGACTTGAGGTTGCACTGCTGGTTGGTCGACGAGCTGGCGAGCTGCACGAATTCGCCCTCGTCCCGCAGGTGCTGGGCACGCGCCGGCGTCCCGGGAGCGTAGTTGGCAAAGTAATTCAACGGCTGGTGGTGGAACATGAACAGCTGGTCCGGGCAATTGGGGTAGGTCGCCTGAACCGGTATCGAGTAGTGATGCGGATCGGCACAAGTGGGCCCAGGGCCGTTCGTATACCACTGACTGGCCGTGTTGCCGGCGGCGTTGTCCCAGCCACCGGAATACCAGGCCCAGTCGACGCCGTTTGCACTGAGGCGGTCACCGATGGTCGGCGCGGTCAGCACCGGCAGTCGGCGCGCGATGCCGGTCCCAGGTTGGTACGGCTGGTTGAGCGGTTGGATCGTGTTGACGGCGTAGTCACCGCACACGACCCCCGCGGGTGTTGCCGGACGCGGTGCCGGCGGAGTGCATGAAGCCGTTAATGCGCCGTCCTTCGGCCCTGTCGGAGACGCATTCGAGCCCAGCGGCGATGCGTACAGGTCATAGTTGTTCGGCATGCCGTTGGCGTCCACGACGGAGTGGAGATCAGTCCCTGACCCATCATTGACCGCAGCGCTTCCATCCGCCCCTCTCCAGACTGGTGTTCCCGCGGCGACCAGCCACTGGTGGTTGAGGAAAGAGCCGCCGAACGCGCTCTGGAAGAAGTTGTCCGCAATGGCATAAGCAGGATGGTCTTCCTGGTGCAGGTAGTCGTAGATCGGCAAGGACTTGGTGTCGAGCACTCCCATGGCGAGCCCGGCCGCATCGCTGCCGGTCACATATCGATTCTGTTGTCCACCATTGAGCTGATATTGCTCCTGGTAGTAGCGGTGAACGATGTCGCGGGTGCAGCCGCCCGCTTGGCCACTCCCTTTCAGGACGCCAAAGGGAGCAAAGACGCCGGGCGCTGGGCAGGTGGTGTCCGACGGCTTGATGAAGTCGTCGATGTGAAACGGCGCATTGGTGAAGTGGCTATCGAAGCTTGCCCCATTCGCTTTCGTCCCGCTGCAGACTTTGGACAAGGGTGGCGCCGTCAGATTGACGTCGTTTTGTAGCAAACAGGAGTACAGAGAGCCGTCCTGGCTGACCTGGAGCGTTTTGCTTGACGGCGCATTCGCCAGGCCGTTGACCCCCTCCCAACCCCCGTAAAGGCTGTCGAAGCTGCGGTTCTCCTGGTAGATGACGACGATGTGGTTGATCTTGGCGAGCTGCGACTGACCGTGATCGGACTGCGATCCGGCGGCCGGTAGGACCGTCAGCGCCAGCAATGAGGCCAGCGCCGCGGGCACGACAATTCGCACGCGTGGATTCATGAGCTTCCCTCCTCCCCAGTTGGGGTGCCCGATGACGTGTTAGCAGTTTCCTTTTACGGCACGCGGTGGAAGAAATCAAGAAGAACCGGTTAAAGGTTCTCTTACCAGCGAACCGCTGTTCGTTTCCCGGCGAAACTCAGTACCAGGCGGGCGGCGAGGTCGCGGACAGATCGACACCCTCGGTTACCTGGACCGGTGCGGGAGCCGGGGCCAGGCTCGAGGATGCTCTGGCACTCGCCGACGTCGACGCTGAGCCGGCGGCGCTCGGCGAAGTAGTCGGGCTCACGGGGAGCGCCAGCCACCAGAGTTGAAAATGCCCCGCCTGGCCCTGCGGCGCGAAGTATGCCAGCGCCTTACCGTCCGGCGACCAGGCCGGAGACGCATAGAGCCCACCATCGAGCAAGACGCGCGCTGGGCCGAGCGTAGTGCCTGAGAAGGGCGCCACCTCCAGCGTCGCAGTCTGTTTGCCGTGCGAGCACACCATGGCCAGCTGGGTCCCGTCCGGCGAGAGCGCGGCTTGACTGCAATCGTCCGCCTCCGTGGTGAGTGGCTTCGCGATCGCCAGCGCGTGGCTCTGGTAGTAGATTCGCGAGTGTACCGTCGTGGAGGGGTCGATGGAATGCCGGACGAAGAGGAGGCCTCCACTCACGAGCGGAATCGGGGTGACATCGCCGCCGGTGTACCAGTAGGGGTCGGTCCAACGCCGGGCCTGCGACTGCGCCCCGTTGAGCGGCATGCTCCACACCGATAGGTCGACGCCCTCCTGGACGCCCTTTAGATTCTTGGGGCTGTCGAAGCTGTAGACAACGTTTGCGCCGTCGGGGGAGATCCGGGGATAGAACGCCCAGTGGTTCGAGTCCAGAAACCGCGAATCGTCCTTGGTAAGGCGCTTCAAGATGTGCCCGCCAAGATCGAGAAGGTACAGGTCACTGGAATTGCCACCCCGCATGACGGCAACCATTCGGGTGTGATCGGGTGTCAAGGTGGGCTGTGACCAGTCGCCGGCGGGCCCGACCTCGGTGAAGCCGCCGGCTTCGAGCTTGAATAGCCGCCCTGCCTGGACGACGAACATCGTCCCAGGAAGCACGAACTTTGGCTTGGTCACGGTGGGCAACTGCGGCCGTTCCTGGACAACCTTGCTTTTCAGCGTGCCAAGGTAAAGGTAGACGCCCGACCCAAAGGCCAACATCACCGGCACGAACAGGATGACGGCGACCCGACGAAGGATCATGGGAAATTTTCCTTCGTCACTGCGAGGATCTGCGACCAGTGGGGAAGGATCACGCTCTGCCCGCTGATCTGTCCGTAGCTGGTGTACAGCGGAACGTAAAGGACGACTTGCTTGATGTTGGCGAGGTCGAATGCCGCCGCGACTCCCAGCAAGCTCCGCACCCGATCGAGCCCCATGCTGGTCTTGAAGTTGCCTTTGAGCGTGTCGACGATGTCGGGCAGGTCAGCGGCATTGAGCGTGCTTGCCTTGGCCTTGATCGCCAGCAACACCTGCTGCTGACGGGCCGACCGGCCGAAGTCCCCATTGACGTCGTTGTGCCGCGAGCGGACGTACTGGAGCGCATGACTCCCATCGAGGTGCTGAAAGCCCGGCAGCACGGCGACGCGTTTGTAGCCATAGAGGAACTTCGTGTCGATGTCGTCCGGGTAGGCATCGTCGAGCACCGGGTTGGTGATGAGCAGGTCCACACCACCGAGCCGGTCGATCAGCTTGATCAAGCCCTTCAGCCCGACCCACGCGTACTCGTCGATGTGGACGTGAAAGTTCCGTTCGACGGTGGCGATGGCGGCAGCTGCCCCGCCGTAGGCGTATGCGGCGTCGATCTTCGCGCTGCCGCCGGTTGACAGCGGTACCCAGAGGTCGCGCGGGATGGAGAGCATGGTGACGTGTTTGGTGGCCGGCTCCACGCGAATCAGGATCATCGACTGCGTCAACGGGGATTTGTTCTTGCCATCATCGTCAGAACCGAGCAGTAAGACCGTAAACGGCGAGCCCGGAGCGGCAGAGGGCGCGGGAGTCGCCTGCGAGCCCGGGCTGCGGCTGGGCGGCACGACGACCGTCTGGCCGGTCTGTCCGACACCGGCGACGACGACCGGGAAGAAATAAGCCGCCGCACCGGCTGTCCCCGAAAGCATCAGACAGAACAGGGCCAGCACCGCTATCCGCACGGGGTGCAAACGGGACGCACGCCGACGCCTTGCAGGTAGTTGACCAGCCATTAGCTCGAACGAATCATGCGCTATTCAAGATTGAAATTTGATGAGAGAGCCATGGAGTGCCCCTCCTCCTTGCTCCGAGCAACGGCCTGAGCCTTACAAAGGGTACGGCTTTGGCGGCCGCGAGGTCGAAACACCTACCTCGTTAGATGCTCAGCAGACGTAATTCGTGTCGAAGGCGCCCTGGATGTACTGCACCAACCAGACGGGCGCCCCCGAGAAGCCGGTGCCGCAGCGGGCGCGGGCTCCCTCCCCTGAACGATTCCCGGTCGCCACCCAGTTGGCTTTGACGCCAGTCACGGGCAGGCCACCGGTGATCTTGTGCCACTGGTATCCGGTCGAGTAAATCCCAACCGGCACCGACGCGGCCCGATTCAAGGTGTCGACGATGCCCTGGATGGCGTACTGATTCAGGCTCAGGTCGGTCGATGACCAGCTGTTCTCGGTCTCGACGTCGAGCCACCAGCCTCTCGGCTTGGCCACGCCCTGCGAGGCCGCGTACGCCATCGAGCGGGTCGCCTCGCTGCAGCCCGCCGCCCAGGCGGCCTGTTGGTCCGCCGAACCCTTGACGCGTGCCGACTTCGTCAGGCACTGCGGTGTGGCGTGCTGGCCATCGACCCGCGTGTACAGCGGGTCATAGCCGGTATTGATGTAGAGGGCGGCGTGTGGCGAATGCGCGTATTCGTCGGCCAGGCAGGGGTTGTAGTGCACGAAGGGATAGCCACCGTTGACGCCGACGATGCCGAATGCCCCGCCGGGATACGCGCCACCGCACTGCGGGAAGCTGATGTCATAACCGGTCGATCCGTGGGTGTAGGCCACTGGGGCCGCCTGGTTCGCCAGCAGGGAGGTGGCGGTCGCCAGGATGGAGGCAAGCGACAGAAGATGATCCATGAGGCCGCGTCATTCTGCTGGCGGGTCGGCCTTTAGTCAATCGCCCGCGGCTGGGTTGGAAATGACAGCCCCGGTGTCGCGAAACTGGAATGCGATCAGGGCGCTGCGGCAGCAACCCTGGCGTTCGTTACACTGCGCCCACCCAGTTTGCTTTGTGATGCAACTTCCCAACGCCGCCCGGTGTCTTATTGGGTGTGGCGTACGCATTGAGCCTGCCCGCTGACGAGCCACTTCGATTACGGGCGGTCGCCGGCGACGAGGCGGCGTTCGAGTCGCTCCTCCGACCCCTGGTCGAGCCAGGGTTGCGGCTCGCTCTCTCGATGCTGGGGGATCGGCGCGATGCCGAGGACGCCACACAGGAGGCGCTGACCCGCGCCTGGCGCAAGCTGCACCAGCTCCGGCCGGGGATGCCGGTCCGCCCATGGTTCTTCGCGATCGTGGCCAACCAGTGTCGCAACGTGCGGCGCACGCCGTGGTTCCGGTTGACGTCTCTGGTTGACGTGGTTGGCCGCCGGCCTGCGACGGAACCGCAGGTCGAACACCTCGACCTCGAACGCGCCATACAACAACTACCGCTCGCTGACCGCGGCGCGCTCTTTATGCATTTCTACCTGGGCCTGTCGATAGAAGAGGTCGCCACCATGCTGGGCGTCTCGACGGCGGCCGCGAAATCGCGAATCTATCGGGCGTGTCGCCGGCTCCGCCCGGCCGTCGCCCTGGAG
>WNGC01002113.1_pt1 | contig 12141 bp, 9 predicted proteins | sample 5400051 | NCBI WGS metagenome assembly WNGC01 (sample SAMN13153368, study PRJNA577476) | soil metagenome | isolation source: 20 cm soil or saprolite under grassland replicate 2 | place: USA:California | collected 2016-06-15 | reverse complement strand
CGATATCCTGACCGATGCGCTGGATGGTCTGGAGATCGGGGCCGAAGATCTTCACCGCGAGGGTCGTGCGCACGCCGGTCGAGAGCATGTCCGTGCGGTTCTTGATCGGCATCGTCCACGTGTTGACGGCGCCCGTGAGGCGCAGACGCTGATCCATCTCGGCGATCAGGCGATCCTGGGTCAGCCCCGGCCGCCACTCAGACTCGGGCTTCAGGTTCACCACCGTCTCGACCATCGACATCGGCGCCCAGTCGGTCGCAGTGTTCGCGCGTCCCGCCTTCCCCCACACCGACGCGACCTCAGGGACGGTCATCAAGATGGAGTCTTCCACATGGAGCAGCCGTCGCTGCGTGGTGAGGGAGACCGCCGGCAGGGTGTTGGGCATGTACATCAGCGACCCCTCGTTCAACGGCGGCATGAACTCGCTACCGAGCCTCGCTAACGGAAGGACCGTCAGCAGCAGGACGCCCGCGGCACCGCCCAGCACCAGCCAGCGGGCGCGCAGCGCCCATTGGAGCACTGGCCGATAGAGGTCGAGAGCCCATCGGTTGAGCGGGTTCTCCGCCTCCGCGCGGATCTTTCCCTTCACAAACCAGCCCATGAGCGCGGGCACGAGCGTCACCGAGAGCAGTGCCGCCGCTGCCATCGCGAAGGTCTTGGTGAGCGCGAGCGGCCGGAACAGCCGCCCTTCCTGGTCCTCCAGCGTGAACACCGGCAGGAACGACAGGGTGATGATCAGCAGCGACATGAACAGCGCCGGCCCCACTTCGCGCGCCGCCGCGAACACGCGCTCCCAGTGCGGCCGCTCCGGCTCGTGCTCGATGTGCTTGTGCAGATTCTCGAGCATCACGATCGCGGCGTCGATCATGGCACCGATCGCGATGGCGATCCCGCCGAGACTCATGATATTGCCGTTGATGCCAAGCCAACGGGTGACCGCGAGCGACACCAGAATGCCGAGCGGCAGCGTGGCGATTGCCACGAACGCGCTGCGCGCGTGCAACACGAACACCGCGCAGACGAGCGCGACAATGACCGATTCCTCGAGCAGTGTGCGCCACAGTGTCTTGATGGATCCGTGGATCAAGTCCGAGCGGTCGTAGGTCGGCACGATTCGGACGCCGGCCGGCAGCGCGGGCGCGATCTCGGCAATCCGCTGCTTCACGCCGTCGATGACGCGCAACGCGTTTTCACCATAGCGCATCACCACGACCCCACCCACGGCCTCCCCTCTGCCATCCCGCTCGGCGATCCCGAGCCGCAAGTCGGGCCCGATCGTCACCCGGGCCACATCGCCGACCCGCACCGGGCGCCCATCCTTCCCGACACCGACCGCGACCTTCCCGATGTCCCCGACGCCACGGAAGTAGCCGAGCCCACGGATCGCGTAGTCCGAGCCCGCGACTTCCACCGTGCGGGCCCCGACATCCTGGTTGGCGCCGCGCACCGCGGCGATGACCTCGCGCGCCGTCACCCCGTAGCCAAGGAGCCGGGCCGGGTCGAGCAGCACCTGGTATTGGCGCACGAATCCGCCCAGACTCGCGACCTCGGCCACGCCCGACACCGACTGGAGCGCGTAGCGCACCTGGAAATCCTGGATCGAGCGCAGCCGGTCGGGCGGGTAGCCGGGACCCTCTAGGGCGTACTGATAGACCCAGCCCACGCCGGTGGCGTCGGGCCCCAGGCGGGTCTTGGCAGCGGCGGGGAGCCGGCTTTGAATCGCGTTCAGGTACTCGAGCACGCGTGAGCGTGCCCAATAGAGATCCGTCCCGTCCTGGAAGATCACATAGACGAAGGACGAGCTGAACATCGACTGGCCGCGCACCACCTTTACCTTGGGCACGGCGAGAAAGGTGGTGAGAAGCGGATAGGTGACCTGGTCCTCGACGACTTGGGGCGCCTGGCCCGGGTAGTCGGTGTAGACGATCACTTGTGTATCCGAGAGATCCGGGATCGCGTCCACGGGCATGGTCCGGAGCAGCAGTACGCCAGCCACCAACACGAAGACCGCGCCGAGAGCGACCAGCTCCCGCCGCCGGATCGACCAGGCGATAAGGCGCTCGATCATGGCCCTTTCCCCTTTCCCGTTTCCCCTTTCCCCATGTCCATCCCGCCCATGTTCAGCCCCATCCCCATCTGGAGCATGAGTCCCTGAATCGCCGCGGCGAGGTTCGACTCCGAGTCGAGCAGGAACGTCGCCGAGGCCACGACTTCGTCACCCGGCCGCAGTCCTTCGACGATTTCGACGAGCGAGTCGCCGCGCGCCCCGACACGGACTTCCCGGGGCACGAACCGGCCGTCACCGCGGTTCACGAAGACGAGGTCCTTTGTCCCGGTGGGCAGCACCGCCTCGAGCGGCACGCTCACACCGCGCCGGCCCGCCGTCGCGAGGGCGGCCGTCGCGTACATTCCCGGCCGCAAGGCGCCGTCGCTGTTCTCCACCGCCACCCGGGCCGTCAGCGTGCGGGTCTTCTCCTCGAGCTGCGGGTAGATGAACGTCACGCTGCCGCGAAACGTCCGCCCGGGGAGCGCGTCCACGGTGATCGTGGAAGGCGTGCTGACGCGGACGGCTGCCGCGTCCTGCTCGAAGATCGCGACGTCCACCCATAGCACTCGGGCGTCGGCGATCTGGAACAGGTTGTCCCCCGCCTTCACCGCCTGGCCTTCGATGACCATCTTCTCTGTGATTGCGCCGCTCCGCGGGGCGCGCAACAACAGCGTGCGCGTCACACTTCCTCTCGTCTCGAGGCTGTCGATTTGATCGGACGGGATGTCCCACAGGGCGAGACGGCGCCGGGCGCTGGCCGCGAGCGTGTCGTCCTTCAGTCGCCGCGCCAACAGATACTCTTCCTGCGCACTCACGAGGTCTGGCGAATAGAGGGCGAGCAACGGCTCTCCCTGTTCCACACGCTTACCCACGTAATCCGCGTATAGGCGCTCCACCCACCCGCCGACTCGAGCGTTGACGTACACGAGGTTGGGCTCGGCGTACTTCAGTATCCCAACTGCCCGCACCGAGGATCGTACCGGGCGCTCGGCGGCCCGTGCGAACGTGATGCCGAGCCTCGCGGCTTCGGTCCGATCCAGCGGGACCCCTGACGTGTCGGCGCTGGCCGCTGGCATTCCAGGCATCCCCTGCATGTCCGGAGCGGGAGCCTTCTTGCATCCCGTCAGCGTCATGGCTGCGACGAGCAGCCTGATAATGATCTGTCTCACGGCTGTGTCTCCCCTGCGGTCAGCTGCCGCAGCATGACGAGTTGCGCCTGGTAGTCCGCTGCTATCGCGACTGCTTCCAGCTCGGCCCGGAACCGGGCGTCTTCGACCGACAGCAGCGTCAGGAATTCGGCGCGACCGACCTGATAGCTTCGCAGCACCGATTCGACTGTCCCGCGCGCATTGGGCAGAACGCCGTCCACGAGGAGCGCGAGACGCTGCTGTGACGCCTGGACTCGGGCAGCGGCCTCAGTGACCTCGCGGCTGAGCTGAAGCTCCGCGTCGCGCAGCCCAGCCGCGGCCCCGGTTGAGTCCGCGCGCGCGGCATCGGCGAGCCGGTTCTGTTTGCGCCACGCCCAGATCGGGAGGCGCAAGCCTACGAAGGCGGAGAAGAAGTCCGGAAACTTGAAGCCGAACGCGACGGGCCTGTACCCATAGCGCGCCGAGAGCGTAAAGTCGGGACGCGCTCCCAGCCGCTCGACCTGAATCGTGCGGGTGGCCTGGTCGACCGCGGCGCGCCGGGCGGCAAGTCGCGGGTGCGTCGCGAGGGCCAGGGCCACGAGTGAGTCGGCGGGAGGCTGCGGCGCTGCCCCGGCATGCAGCACAGCGAGGTCGATCGAACTGACCGGGACCGAGTCTCCCGGAGCCCGGTTCCGCAGCGCATTCACCGCGGCGAGCGCGGCGACTCGCTCGCTCTCCAATGCGAACTCCTCGGACCGCAGGCGATCGCGGGCCAGCTTTGCCTGGAGGGGATCGCTTTGCGGCGCGGCGCCTGTGGCGTAGCGCGTCGTGCTGAGCTGGACGGCGGCGTCGAGCAGCTCCCGCTGGTGGCGCAGCGTCTCCAGCGCCGTCACCGAGTAGCCCAGGCGGTAGTAGGCCACCGCCATCGCCGTCGTAAGGTCGCGGCGGACCGTGCCTTCTTCCGCCCTCGCGCCAGCCGCAGCGGCCCGCATGACTCCTGAGCGAGCCCCGAGTGAGCCAGGCCACGGGATCTCCTGGCTCAGCTCCACGTCCGCTTCGGTGAAGTCACTTTGGTTGAACTCGAAGTGCGGCAGCAACAGGTCCATCACGCCGACCGTGAGCATTGGATCTGGCAGCGAACCGGCCGGCCGGATGCGGAGCGTGGCGGCTCGGACGGCCGCCGTCCGCTGCGCGACCGTCGGGTTGCGAGCGAGCGCTTCAGCGACCAGCGATTGTAAACCAGAGTCGCCGGCGAAGGGCGCTGATTGTTGCGTGTGCCCGGGACCGGCGCTCGCTATCACGAACGAGCTCGCGGTCAGAATCAGTTGTCGGACTTGCATACCTCTCCTCGCCGATCGGTTTCCGGCGGAACGCGCCGGAGCCCGCGCCGTTGTGGGCGGCGCGTCAGGGCACACTACGCTTGGGAGAGGCTAGGCTTGGGGAGGTGGAGGAAGCGGTGCTTGTGGGTCGGCCGGGGCGAGGGTCGAGACCCCGAAACCGACAATGTGGGACTCTCGAGAGGAGACGGAAGCTGTTCCACCAAGCGTGACCACCGCGGGCGCCGTGACCGCGCAGAACGCCGGGTTAGCGCACGGGCTAGCGTGAGTCGTTGCAGCGACGGCCGGCCCAGACCGATGGGACGTCATCTGTTGCTCGCAGCTCGCCGGCGTTCCTCGTTGGACTTGGTCACACAAGAGCGGTAGACCAACCGGCAGCATCTGGCTGCTCAGCAGCAGCGTGGCGACGAGTCTGACGAGTGAGAGTCTCATGCGCGTCGGCAATATACTATGAAGCCGCCGGCGTAGTCACGCTCCCTCAGTCTGCCGGGGCGGGCATCGGCTCGAGCTGTACGAGCAGAGGACGCAGCAATCGTCAACCTTGGGCCGGAGGACGGTACCGCACCCCGTGCACTCGTAGAAGTGCACGCAGGCGTTGGTTGGCATGGTCTCCGCCTTCTTGTGGCCGCAGTGCGGGCAGGTCAGGGTCGCCGTTAGGACGGTCATGCAAGGGATTTCAAGGACTCGCCCACGCAGGGACCAACGAACGCCCGCGGCGGGAACGGCCACCATCGCGGGGACTTACCCTCCAAGTCGGTACACCCGCCGTCCCCCTCGTTGCCCGCCCGATTGTCATGGAGATTGTCATCGTGGTGAGGCGCTCCTTGTTGTTACCAGTCCCGGTAGGGAACCTCAGATCGTCTGACCTTCCCGTTTGGTAAGCCCGCGACCGTCAGCATGGCGCTGACCGCGCGGGCTTCGAGGTCCGGATGCGGCGTTGGACCGATCACCACTTCCTTGATGGGTAGCGACGACGCGCCATCGAGGAGAAGCGGCACCGTCCAATAGGGCACCAACAAGCGACCCCCGTCGCGAAACTTTACCTTCGGGTCCCACATCGAGAAGCTAGGAAGGACCAATCTCCACTCCCTCTCCTCGCGAAACGCGCCGTCCTTAATCATGGGCGCGGTCAAGAAACGCGCCGTCCTTAATCATGGGCGCGGTCAACAAGAACAGACTACCAAAGATTCTGACAGCCGCGTCGAGCGACCCGGGCCCGTACTGACTTATTGCCCGCTCGGCTTGCTCCACTACAGTCGTCATGAGCTCCCGCTGTCGTTTTTTATCATACTCGCACGCCGCGAAGTGCGATGTCAGGCCGGCGGCGACGAACATTTGCTTCATCGCCGGTGCGTCAAACCCGATTGCATACCCGTTGCCCGGCCTAGCGTATGCTCGCCATTGCGATAACTCGTCTCCTCCGTCATTTGACATGGAAAAGACAAACGTGTCCTGGCCTTCCTTCATCTGGTCCAGGATACCCTGTATACGCGGGTGAAGATCGGTAGCGGACCGACTAGCGACTATGTCGCGGACTAAGTCGATAGCTGTGGTGAGCTCTCGGGCGTCGTTCAAGTAGCGGGCCTCGGACGCCCAGACCGCTCGTTCCGCAATAATTCCCTCTAGCCCTCGACGGCTGGTGTAGTGGTACAGAATCGGCGGGGGGTCTTCGCCCCACAACCGCTGGACGATCGGCAGCGCGCTGAGGTTTACGAGTACGTCCGGCACTGCAATCAGGCCTTCCGGTGACTCCGCGTGTCCCCTTGTTCTGCTTCAGCTATGACCACCAGCTTCATCAGCTCCAGCGCGGACGAATAGCGCGCCGTACAGGCTTCCGCGGCGAGGTCGCGCGCGAACTGCGGCGCATTATTTCCAATGTACGCGGCTAGCTGACGGAGGATCTCGGCGCACTTACGATCCTTCGCCTGCGCAGCCCGATCCGCGTCGGCGTCGAGTTTATTGCGGAGGTCGATTGGTATGAAGTTATCCGGGTTTGTCATTGGACTTTATCCCCCCTTGCTCGCGAGTTGGCCGAAGACCTCGACGATGGATTTTGCCCCTGTCCCTTCGCCGCTGCCGTCCCCACCGTAGCCGGTTGCCTGCGGCGAGAAGATGCACGCGCTCGCGTGGGTCAGGATCACGTCTTTGTTCCCGGTATCCTTTGCTGCCGCAACGATGGCTTGGTATGTCATGAGCGCGTTTTGCCGGTGCTTGTTGATGATCGCATTGTGACGCTGGGCCAAGAAGTTCTTGGCCGACAGGTAAAGCATGTACGACAGCACAGTAAAGATCAGCACCTTGCTGATCGCTAGCTGCACAGTGTCGTAGGTTGTTTCGGGCTTGAGTAGTGGGATCTTATGTAGGAAGATCGAGCCAACCGCGAAGACGATCACACCCACCGCCCACTTGGCTGTCGCGCGTTGCCATTTCGCCGCTTCATCAGCGTGCGATTGACCTTCATCGCGAAAATAGATCGCCTGCTGCGTGACACCATGCTCGGCTGCGGCCTTCTGCGCTGACTCTAACGCCTCCACCGCTTCCTTCTTGATACCGTCCGCATCCTTCGCGAACGCTGCGCCTTGGTCACGTATTGCCTGGAGCGCAGCACGCGAGTCGCGGTCGAGCTGCTGGAAGTCTGCCGCGCGGTGCAGCGAAAAGGCGATTAGCGGATACAGCTCGCGAAATGTCGGCTGATAGGCTTGCTCGATCTGAGTGATCCGCTGGTCCCGCGCCGGTTGCGACAGTCCCTGCTTCGCGTCAAGACTGAGGATCTGATCGAACAGCATGTAATCGCGGTTGGCGGCGTTCTTGACCTGGTTCAGCTGCTCGGCCGGAAAGTCCTCGAGCGCCAGCGGAGTAAGCCTCTTGTAGAGGTCCACGAGCCGTTGTGCGGGGGCGACCGCGCCCCGGAAATTATAAGCCTTCCCGAGCTCCTCCTCGCGAATCAGCGTATCGGGGTCGAACTCCTGCATCCGTTTTAGCGACGCGGTTGCGTCGTCTCTCGCCTGCTTATCAGGATCGGTTGCCACGGTCAGTTCCTCGTTCTCCGAATCTGTTTTGCCACCACGCTACCAGGCGTGCCCTCTATGGTTAGGGCCTTTTGCGGCATGCTAGGTCGAAATTGCGGCATCTCGGCGGCGAGCAGGCGCGCTAACTGCGCCCCCTGCTCTGCGTTTACCCAAGTCACAAACCCGATCTTGCCCTTGATGCGTTCCAGGTCCGCGGCGGTTAGGATCGCTTTTCCGCTCCCATGGTCGGCGATGAATACCCCCACACTCTCGAGGTATTCGGGCAGCGCGCTCGGTGTTGTGTTGATGATGATATTGGTCACCGTGTGGCGCTCGTCCGGCCCCCAGTCGAACCGCTTCTTCGGATGGAGCTCCAGCCGGTGGCGGCGGACAACCTTCTCGACCACCTGGGCGAGGTTCCCGGTTCGCGCGCCGCCCGACAGAAATAAATCGTCCACGTAGCGCGTGTAGGTGAGCCCCGCCCCGCGCGCCATCGAGTCGAGCTTCCCGTCGAAGTCTACGAGTACGGCGTTCAGGAGCGCGGGGCTTGTCGGGGCGCCTTGCGGCAGCTGGTGCTCGACGGTCGTCAGCCGGGCGACCAGCGCCGCGACCCCGCTATCGAAGCCAGCGCGCTCCAAGGCTGCGCGAACACGGTGCGGCCCGACGCTGGGGAAGCAGTGTCGAATGTCGAACACCGAGAGGTGTGAGTGTTTAACGTGTCGCTGTGCGTTGGTCAGGATCGACCGGCCCCGCGCGCTGTGAACGCACTCCCGAACCGGGATCGCGCGGAGGAGGCGTTCGTGTATGAGGGTCTGCACGTCCTTCAGCGCGTCGGCGGGGACCGTCAACTGCCGGGGCTCGCCGCCGTCGAGGTAGGTCCCACGCCTGTACAGGTCGGGCGCGGAGCGCGCGAGCGCTTTTAGATACGCCGCGCTAATGTCGAGGACCGCGGGAAGGTCAGCGAGCCGAACGCGGGCCAGGAGCGGCGTCCTCGAACAGGGGTTGTTGCTGGCGTTCGACAGCTTCGGTTAGCAGCTGCACCCGCACGGCCTCGATCAGCTTTCCCATCGCGCCTTGCCAGTTCGGGTCCGCCGTGACGTCGCCCAGCGCGGCGGCGAGCAGCACCCCGAACGGCGCGTTCAAGTGCTCGGCGAGACGGCGCAGGACGCTGAGCGTCGGTTCGCGCTTGTCGTGCTCGACGCGCGAGAGAAAAGATGGGGTCACCCCGGCGCGCTTTGCCAGCTTCGACTGGGAGAGCCCGCTCGCGAGACGGAAGCGACGAATTGTGGAGCCTAGGAGCATATAAAGTCAGAACAGCAAATGGTGAACAGTTGGAGGAGGTCGTTGAAGCGCGAAGCAGCAATTCGATTGCGATAACGACTAACTCACGAATTACTTCGCGGGTCACGCGCCAACCATCCCGACGCGAGTAGCCCGCTTGTACTTCTCGGAGACGCGCTTCGATTTCTCTGAGCCGAGCGCGCACCGCTTCAACGACCCCTGGATCGTGTGCCGCGCGTTTCTCTTCAGCTTCGGCGATCATCTGAATCCCTTCGATCGCTTCGGCAACAAGGAGTTGCGCGCGACCCAGCGGGTCGTGACACATACCTGCCTGCCTCCTTTCTCTTTGACGTTGATCCCAACTTCCCCAGCGCTCCGTGGCGCTAGGTCCTCCAAATGACCGACTTCGTGTTCGTGGCAACAGCAGCATTGTGATCGTGTGCCGTGTCACGTCCTCACTCGTACCGCGCGTTCAACGTGCGTCCACGCGTTCACCCCGCGTGAGGTATGGTCCCGTTTTGCGTCAACGACAGCGCCAGTTCACGTCAACGTCAACGCAAACGCATTTTCGGAACCCAGGGTCCGTTGCCGGACCGGAGAAAGGAGCACCACAGCCCCGCCGGAGTGTCAAAGAGCGTTGTCCCTGCCCTCGGCAGCGACGGCGGGAATGTAGGCCGTTGTGTGCCAAGGTGTCAACGGATATGCCCGCCTAGGCACGGGACCGGGCCCTGACGGTCTTTCAGCCTGCACTTACGGCCGGAGCGGCCCCGCCTCCGCGAAGGAGACGTAGCGCATACGCAGCGGCTTCGAAACTGATCGGATCATCAACCCTTTCAGACCGGCAGGAGCGCCCGACCCGGGCTTCATGGGTGTCTACTCCGGTCGAATCCAGGATGGTGCCGCTGAGATCGGTCAGGTCAGGGCCGTCCTCGTGAGTCCAGCGCAGTCGATGCGATCACGTGCACCGATACTCATGTAATGCGTGCGACCGGTCCTGTCGCCAAGCCAAACAGAGAACGGCCCATCGGCGTGGCTCACTGCCCTGGCGGCGTGGTGCCAACCTTGGTGCCAACGAGGGCGTTTCTGGCGAGCGCCCATCGTCGCTCGCTTCACCTAACTCATTGAAAACACAACGGCCAGCGCTGGGTTGCGCTGGCCGTGCGGGATTACGAATCGAGAGCTCTACCAGTGAGCTACGGTGGCGGCAGGTCCTAAGTTAGCGCAGGGCCGAGCGATGCGGTACTCCATAGCCTCCAAGGCCATCAACTATCGCCTCCGAGCGGTTGGCGATACGTTCTGGACCATGTGGCGTATCGAGCGCCTGGTCCTCTGCACACTCCTCCTGGGTGAGTTGAGCTGTGGTGGAGACGGTTCCACCGCGCCCGACCCGGTGGCATCCGTCACCATTTCCGTCGTAGGTGACAGCGTGCTGCTCCCGACCCAGCGGACCCTGCTTGTCGCGTCGCCCAAAGATTCCCACGACAGGGTCCTTACGGACCGCACCATCGAATGGAGCAGCTCCAACCCGAGCGTCGCTACGATCGCCCAGACCGGCTGGGTCACGGCCGTCAGCCCCGGGGACGTCGTCCTGGCGGCCGTGAGCGAGGGCAAGGGCGGCACGATACACCTGGTCGTACACCCGATCCCGGTTGCGTCGGTGACAATCACCGTTCAGGGCGACACGGTCATGGAAGATGGGACCACCCGGTGGCTAATTGCCACCGCGCTGGATTCCGTCGGGGACACACTGACGGGGAGACCGTTCACCTGGTCCAGCTCGAACACTGCGGTGGCCACGGTGACGCCGTACGGGATCGTGCGAGGTGTGTGGGTTGGCAGCGTCAGCATCAGTGCGACCACAGGAGGCCGATCGGGCACCGTCGTCTTGCGTGTGGTGCCGCGTCCCGTCGCATCTGTGACGGCGAATACAAGCGGATTCGATGCCCTCTACCCTCAGGCTTCGCTCCCGCTGGGCGTGACCCTCCAAGCCGCGAACGGCGATACGCTGGATTCCTCGCACCGGCCGGTGACGTGGAACAGCTCGAACCCCGCCGTGGCGACGGTGGATGCCACCGGCATGGTCACGGGTGTGAGCGCCGGCCCGGTGACAATCAGCGCGAGTCGCGAGGGTCACACCGGCTCTGTGAACCTCACCGTCCTTCCCGCCCCGACACCGAACTGGGCCGCCGCGACCGATTGGGTGACTTTCCAGGGCAATGCCGAGCGCACCGGCCGCGTCGCCGCGAGCGCCGACCCGCGCACGTTCCGCGCGCGGTGGACCAAGGTGGTGGTCGCGGGAGCGCCGCTCAGCCCGGCCGTGGCGAGCGACGGCCGCGTGTTCGTGGCTACGGAAACCTATTTTGGAACGCAGATCCTCACCGCGCTCGACGCCGGGACGGGGCAATCGCTCTGGACCCAGAACTTCGGCCCCATACACGGAGTCCATCAACCGGCGGTGGGCAACGGGCGCGTCTACGTCACGACCAGCGGCCAGGGCGACTCGTTCCTCTACGCCTTCGATGCTGCGACCGGGTCCCGCGCGTTTCGTTCCGCCTACGGCAACCAATGGGAACGGTACTACGCGCCTATCGTGACCCCGGATGCGGTGTATCTCGCGGGCGGCTACTACGGTGGCATGTATCGATTCAACGCCATCACCGGAGAGAACGTCTGGTTCCTCCAGACCAACCAGTATGACTTGTGGACGCCGGCACTCAGGGACACGGTCGTCTACACGTACACCGGCTCGTACGCGCCGAAGATCACGGCCAATAGCGCCACCACGGGCGCCCTGCTGTATGAAATCCCCGATTCGAGTTTCAACTGGAACGGCTGGAGCATGAACACCGCGCCGGTACTCAGCGCCACCAACGACATCCTCGCGACGCAGGCCAACCGATTGGTCGCTTTCGATCTGTCTACCCGTACAGTCCGCTGGGAGCGCATCGATCACTTCAGAGGGACGGTATCCGTTGCGGGCGGCGCGCTGTACGTGGTGAACGGCGACCTCGTCGAAGCCCGTTCGGAGACAAACGGCGCACTCCTCTGGAGCTGGCAGGTCCCGGCAGGAGCTGGCACTCTCGGCGCGACGCTCGCCCTCACGAACAACCTCCTCTTCGCCGGCACCGAGTCTCGCACCTACGCGCTCGACCTACAGGGGCAGACGGCGGTGTGGAGCTATCCGGCCGGCGGGAGGCTTTCGATCAGCAGCCAGGGAACGCTGTACATCGCTCAGGCCAACGGCAGGCTGAGCGCCATCGCGATGCAGTAGGGTCCTCTGTCCGGCTCTCCCACGTTCAAGTGGGCGACGTCTTCCTCGATACGGTCCGCTTCTCCAATCT
>WNGC01002767.1_pt1 | contig 12142 bp, 8 predicted proteins | sample 5400051 | NCBI WGS metagenome assembly WNGC01 (sample SAMN13153368, study PRJNA577476) | soil metagenome | isolation source: 20 cm soil or saprolite under grassland replicate 2 | place: USA:California | collected 2016-06-15 | reverse complement strand
TGCGCTGGACGCGATCGTACTGGATTCCGTGGCGGCGCTGGTGACGAGAGCCGAGCTGGAAGGGGAAATCGGCGATACGACCGTTGGCGCCCAGGCGCGTTTGATGAGCGCGGCATTGCGCAAGCTCACGTCGCTCATTTCAAAAGCGCGGACCTGCTGCATCTTCACAAATCAAATCCGCGAAAAGATTGGCGTAATGTTCGGAAACCCTGAGACCACGCCTGGCGGCAAAGCTTTGAAGTTTTACGCCAGTATGCGCATTGATATCCGCCGAATCGGCGCGATCAAGCAGACTGACGGCGTTGTCACGGGTAACCGCACGCGCGTCAAAGTGGTGAAGAACAAGGTCGCGCCGCCGTTTGTCGAAGCAGAGTTCGACATCATGTACAACGAAGGGATCTCCTCAGTCGGTGCTCTTCTCGACGTGGCATTGGAAAAGCAGGTCATCGAGAAGCGCGGTTCCTGGTTAAATTATAAAGGGACGCAGCTTGCGCAGGGTCGGGACGCCGCAAAAGAAGTCTTGAAGAACGACAAGGCGCTTTATGACGAGATCGAGGCCGCCGTCAAAGTGAAGCTGGACGAAGACAAGCGCTAATGTCTTAGCACAGCCATGCTCGCTGTGGGCTGGCGAGCATCGTGCCTGCGGAATACCGCCGAATTGCTGCAGACGTGCACCATGCTCGAGTGGCGGTTTCAGGTTTCCTGAATTCGTGTTTATTCGTGATTACCCATGACATCGGCTGAGATACGCCAATCATTTCTCGATTTCTTCCGCGAGAAAAAGCACACCATTGTGCCATCGTCGTCCCTTTTGCCCGAGGCGCCCAACCTGCTGTTCACGAACGCCGGCATGAACCAGTTCGTGCCGATTTTTCTCGGGCAACAGAAACCGCCATGGAAACCGCCACGTGTGGCTGACACGCAAAAATGCATCCGCGCCGGAGGAAAACATAACGATCTCGAAGACGTCGGCCTCGACACCTATCACCACACGTTTTTCGAAATGCTCGGCAACTGGAGCTTCGGCGATTATTTCAAAGAGGAAGCAATCGAATGGGCGTGGGAATTACTGGTCGAACGCTGGAAATTTCCTGCGCAACGTCTTTACGCGACCGTTTACCAGCCTGGCTCTGGCGAGCCGAGCGAGTTCGACCAGGAAGCGTACGATCACTGGGCGCGTGTATTTCGCGAAGCCGATCTCGATCCAAAAATTCACGTCCTCAGTAGCGGGAAATCCGACAATTTCTGGATGATGGGCGACACCGGCCCGTGCGGGCCGTGCTCGGAAGTGCATATCGATCTAACGTCAGACGGCGACACGCATGGCGCGCTCGTGAACAAAAATGATCCGCGCTGCATCGAAATTTGGAACTTGGTGTTCATCCAGTTCAATGCGAACCCGGACGGCACATTCACGCCTTTACCGCAGCGACACGTCGATACCGGAATGGGTTTCGAGCGCGCCGTTGCGATAATTACGAGACCGACGTCTTCCACCCAATTTTCGACGAGATCGAAAAACTGAGCGGCAAAAAATATGGCGGGTCGCTGCCGACTGTAGGGCGTCTCTGTGAGACGCCGGCGGCTGACACAGCCGCCCTACAACCCCAAAACGAGCAGGAAAAGATCGATATCGCGTTTCGCGTGATCGCCGATCACATTCGTGCGCTGAGCTTTGCCATTGCCGATGAGATCATTCCATCGAACGAAGGCCGCGGCTACGTTCTGCGTCGCATATTGCGTCGGGCGATCCGTTATGGCCGTTCGTTGGGATTTCATGAACCCTTCTTCTTCAAACTTGTCGATGTTGTGGCGAGGACGATGGGCGATATCTTTCCCGAAGTCCGCGCGAAACAAAAAACAGTCAAAGAAACCATTCGACGCGAAGAAGAAGCGTTTAACAACACCCTCGATATCGGCATAAACGTCTTCGAACAAGGAATCCAGCGATGGAATCTCGACCATATTCCCGGCGATTTCGCTTTCCTTTTATATGACACGTACGGTTTTCCACTTGATCTCACGGAATTGATGTCGCGGGAGCGGGGCCTCACTGTCGATGTAGCCGGATTTGAGAAACTGATGGAGGAGCAGCGCGAGCGCGCGCGCAAGGCACAGAAGAAAGACGAAATCAGTATTGAAGAAGGGGAGCTCGGAGTCGAGCCGACCAAATTCCTTGGATACGATTTTCTAGAAACCGAGGCAGTCGTCGAGACCGTTCTGCCAGGTAAAAAAAAGGATGAGTTTAATGTGGTCCTCGATCGGACGCCTTTCTACGCGGAGATGGGCGGACAGGTCGGTGACCGAGGATTGCTCCACGTGCCGGGACATGACTGGACAGAGGTCGGTCAGTTACGCGTCATTGACACGCAAAAGCGCGGCGACGTTTTTGTTCATCGTGCGACGGTCGTGGAGGGTCGCGCGCCCGAGCCGGGCGAGGCGGTGCGCATCTCAGTGGATGCCGATCGGCGCAAATTGATTCAGGGACATCACACCGTCACCCATTTGTTGCACTGGGCATTGCACGAAGTCGTCTCGCGTGATGCTTCCCAAAAAGGCAGCTACGTCGGACCTGACAAATTGACGTTCGATTTCTTGAGCGCACCGCTGACGCCGAAACAGAAGCGAGACGTCGAAAAATTGGTGAATGACAAGATCGCAGAGAATGCGCCGGTCTCATGGGCTGAAATTGCATTCCCCGAGGCGAAACAGCGAAAGGATATCATTCAGTTTTTCGGCGAGAAATACGGCGACACAGTTCGCGTGTTGCAAATCGGGGGATCGCCTCGCGCGCTCAACGGTTACTCCATGGAGCTATGCGGTGGAACACACGTGAGATCCACAGGCGACATCGGCCCGTTCCGGATTCTGAAGGAAGAGGCGATCGCGGCGGGAACGCGGCGCATCGAAGCAGTCGCAGGCGAGGCGGCTCGGGCCTGGGCCAAGCAGGAAGCCGTGCGACAGCAAGAGAAGTTTGAAATGCTCGCGCGCAAGAAACCAGCCATCGCGCCGCTACCGGCTTTCTACGATGATGCAACGACAGAAGAAATGCTGAAACACATCGATGCGCGGGCGGCACATCTTGAAAAAGTCGATGCGGGGGTTCGCGAGTGGGAAAAGAAAACAGCGAAATCTGCTGAGACAGAGCTGAAAAGCAGGGCTGTGCAAATCGCCAACGACCTCGCGGGATCGCATGCTGGACAAAATTTCTGCGTGGTGGACGTGTCGGACGCGGATGGAAAACTGCTCCAGGCAATCGTGGATCCGTTAAAGTCCAAATTCAAAGGTCCGATTTTCCTTGCCGGCACCCGAGATGGGTCAGTTGCGTTGGTCGCTCATGTCCCTTCAGCGCTGACGCAGAAGTTTCAGGCGAATAAATTGATCCAACAGATCGCGCCCATTGTAGGCGGCAAGGGCGGCGGACGGCCGGAGAGCGCGCAAGGCGCCGGGAAAGATCCGAGCAAAATTAACGAGGCGCTTGCGAAAGCGCGGGAGTTGCTCACGTAAATCGCATTTCAGAATCCACAAGCCACCTCAACTGTGATTCTGAGCAAAGCGAAGACGCTGCGAAGGCGAAAGCAACGACGGCGCGCACGGAGTGACGCGCCCTACCGAGGATTATTCCTGTCATGGCAATACGAGTGTGGCGAAAAAGGTGATGGCGAGCGCGAATAAAAGGACCATCAGATACACAAACCCGCCAAAAATGAACTTAAAAATACTGAAGAACCAGCCCTGACGATAAACGTACCGGATCGACAAGAAAATTTGCGTTACAAACGCGATCCACAGCAGCGCGATCAGCCATCCGGCAATTGCACCCGGCCCGAAACGAGTAACTCCGATTGTCGCTAGCACAATCAGCATGATCCCGGCGTAGAAAAAGCTGTGGATATGCAACGCATAGATCAGATGGTCGATATAGAAAATACGTCCGCGGATATAGAGAAGTTTCAAAACAAGAGCGAAGAGCGGGATGCAGCACAGCATCATGTAAGGCAGGTTGCTGAAGAGCGTGCTGATAAAAAGCCCCATTTTCGTTCCGTGTTCACCCATCTTCTCTTTCGCCCGACCTTCGATCCAGCGTTCAAAGGGCGTGGTAGACTTCGCATTGTCGAAAACCACAAACGGCCGATCCGCCACCGGACCGTAGCTTTGCTGATGCGACTCGGCTGTCGGCGATGCGCTTGGCGCCGGTGTGGGTGACGCAGTTTCTTCGGTCGTTGGTGTTGTCGTAGCAGACGGCTTCGTCAGATAATCCAACGCTTTCTGCACTTTTTGCCGTTGCTCCGGGGTGAGATTGTCCTTGCGCAGTTCCGCTTCGATCTCGCCACGCTTATCCGCGATTGCCGCGGCAACCTCCGCCCGCTTTTCCTCGGGAAATTTCGTCGGGTCAATACGTATCCCTTTCGCCCCGTAGTTCACCGCAAAGAAAAACAAGATGCTCGCGAGCAGATACAGCCGCAGAGGGTTCACGTAACGGACGCGCTTGCCGGCGAGAAACTCATTTGTTAGTCGCCACGGCTTTAAGATGAGAAGCGCGATAGTGGTGAAGAATTTTGAATCCCAATTCAAGAACTCGTTTAATAGATCAGCAACAACGTGCCGGAAAGAACGGCGATACTCGATGGCTGGTTGCCCGCACTTAGCGCACCAGTGCCCCTGCAGCTCTGCACCGCAATTCTCGCAGTGCGTCAGCGGTGGACCTGTGCCTTTCGTTCGACGGGATCGGCGCCGGCGCGGAGTCCCCTCGAATGCACTAATCGCAGTGTCACCGAGAATAATTTTTGCCGGTTCATCGGACATACTCCAGCGATGCTACAAAACTATTTTGTCCCCGTCGACTCAGCATAAGCAAGGCCTGCTCGGCTCACCCTAAGCTTTGGATTGACCACGCGAACCGCTTGATGAGACGATCTCCTGCCGTGGCACTTCAACTGTTCAGAACTAAAAGTCCGGATCACCTGATCGCCGAAGCAGAGGCGCCGGACCGACAAATGAAGCGCACGCTTGGACCGCTCGCGCTGACCTGCATCGGCATCGGCGCAGTCATCGGCGCTGGAATTTTCTCACTGACGGGAACTGCCGCGGCCGGCCAGACATTTACGTCGGGACTTGAAACGCCAGTCATCAATTTCGTTCAATCCTGGTTCTCTGGAACAGGCGTTGTGCTTGGACGCGCGGGTGCAGGCCCAGCCATTGCCGCTTCGTTCATCGTCGCCGGCATCGCTTGCGCGTTTGCTGCGCTTTGTTATGCCGAACTTGCGTCCATGATTCCGGTCTCGGGATCGGCGTACACTTATTCCTACGCCACAATGGGCGAGTTGATAGCGTGGATCATCGGGTGGGACCTGATTTTGGAATATGCCGTTGGCAACATGGCCGTCGCGGTGAGTTGGTCAGGTTATTTCGTCCAACTTTGCGACAGTCTATTTCACTTGAAGTTTCCGCTCTGGCTGGTGAACGATCATCAAACCGCCACGGATCTGCTCGCCAAAGGAGGCGCGGCATTGGGAGCGTATTCGTCGGCGAGTTTGCCGCTGATTGCCGGCCACTCCATCGCCTTCAATCTGCCGGCCTTGCTCATCGTTGCGGCGGTTACTGTTATTCTGGTTTACGGGATTCGAGAAAGCGCGCACACCAACACCACGATAGTCATGATAAAGGTCGCCGTGGTCGTGTTCGTCATCGCCTTTGGCGCATTCATGGTGAACCCGACCAACTGGCACCCGTTTATGCCGCATGGCTTTCCCGGTCTGATGAGCGGCGCGGCGATTGTGTTCTTCGCCTTTATCGGCTTCGATGCCGTGTCGACTACAGCTGAAGAAACCCGCAATCCGCAGCGCGACATGCCGATCGGGATTATTACCAGTCTTATCATCTGCACGGTTCTCTACGTGCTGATGTCGACTGTGCTTACCGGAATTAAAAAATACACCATCTATGCCGGCGACGCTGCCGCTGTTGCCACCGCTTTCGCGAGCAAACCGTGGGCGCAAGCGCTGGTGAGCGCGGGCGCACTCGCAGGCACAACTTCAGTGTTGCTCGTGTTTCAGCTGGGGCAGCCGCGTATTTTCATGGCAATGGCACGCGACGGTTTATTGCCGCAATACTTCGCCAGAATCCATCCGCGCTTTCGGACGCCGCATGTCACCACGATCTGGACTGGAGTTGTCGTCGCGGGCGTTGCGATGGTTACAAACATCGGCGAACTGGCAGACCTCACGAATATCGGCACGCTCTTCGCCTTTATTTTGGTTTGCCTCGGCGTGAACGTGCTGCGCCGCGTCAACCCGGAACGACCGCGCCCGTTTCGCGTGCCGTTCGTTCCCATTTTCCCAATTGTCGGCGTGTTCATGTGCCTGGCTCTGATGCTAAGCCTGCCTTTGATGACCTGGATTCGTTTTGTGGTCTGGCTCGGAATCGGGCTCGTGATTTATTTCCTGTACAGCGTGCGGCACAGCAAACTTCGGCATGGGATCGACGTCGGCGAGACGGAAGACATTCCTCCGCCGATCATCAAAACGTAGTCATACGCATCTTAATCGTCAGTCATCCCACCAAGAGCGTTGTTTCACGACGATAGTATAGCGATGACCGCCGAGTCAGTAATCGAAAATCGACAGATTCCCCCGAGCAAGCTGAAGGCAGGCTGGGAACTGCTCAAGCTTACCTTCGCAGAGTGGATGAACGACAACACTTTCGAGCTATCCGCTGCGCTTGCGTTTTACACGATCTTCTCTATTGCGCCCGTGCTGCTCATCGCGGTAGGCGTGGCCAGTTTCTTTCTCGCGCCCGACACGGCCGCCGATCAGATCGTCGGTGAAATGGAAAAAATGATCGGCGCGGAGGGGGCGAATGCTGTGCGGCAGGTGATCGAATCGTCCCGCGGATTTGGCAAGGGCCTCTGGGCAGTGAGCGTCGGAATCGTCACGCTCATTATGGGCGCGACCGCGGTTTTCGGAGAACTGCAGTCTGCGCTGAATCAGATGTGGGACGTCAAAGCAAAACCGGACCGTGGAGTGTTCATGTCGTTTGCGGTCGATCGATTGCGTTCATTTTCGATCGCGATTTGCGTCGGATTTCTCCTACTGGTTTCACTCGTGATCAGCGCAGTTATCAGCGGGCTTCAGGGCTACATGAACAACTGGTTGCCCGGCATTCCGTGGGTTTGGCAAACGGCAAACACGGTTAGCTCGTTCTTCGTGGTCGCAGTTCTTTTTGCCGTGATCTACAAATTTTTGCCGGACGTCGTGATCTCGTGGAAGGACGTGTGGATCGGAGCGGCGGTGACGGCGCTGCTCTTCACCGCAGGAAAATACTTGATTGGTATTTATCTTGGACAAACTGCGACTGCCAGCGCGTTTGGCGCGGCGGGTTCGCTGGTAGTCCTACTGTTCTGGGTCTATTACTCTGCGGTGATCAGTTTTTTGGGAGCGGAGTTCACGCAGGTTTACGCGCGTCGATATGGCCCGGGCATTCAGCCGAAAAAACATGCGGTTCGCGTTGGTCGTAAAAGCGATTCGATCTGATGTGACAAAACCTGAGAGCAGTCGCATAATTTTCCATGGTCCAAGTCTCAGTTAAGTACACTGGGGACTTGCATTGCGACGCGACGCACGGTCCCTCGCAAGCAAAAATTCCCACAGACGCGCCGACCGATAATAAGGGCAAAGGCGAAGCCTTTTCGCCGACCGATCTGGTCGCCACGGCTCTCGCCACATGTATCAGCACGACCATGGGAATTAAAGCGGAGGACCTCGGAGTTGATCTGCGCGGCATGACGGTGTCCGTGCAAAAGGAAATGTCGAACGATCCGCCGCGCCGGATCGTTGCTTTGCCTTCAGAAGTTCATATCCCGCTCGCGCCCGATAATCCGCACCGGGAAGTCCTTGAGCAAACCGCGCTCAATTGTCCCGTGCACAAAAGCCTACCACCGGAAATTCATCGCCCGACGAAATTTTTCTGGGAAGGGTAGCGCACGCGTCTCGCATGTTGGTTTCGGCGTCGCGCCGAAACAATTTTTCAAGACGATCGATCGCAGTGTGTAGCGTCGCGCAACGGAAAATTTCGCAATCGCGGGACGCGCTCGCCAGCACGCGAGACGCGTGCGCTACCCAAAGAGCCACTGCATGTAATCGCGCACGCCGTCTTCGAGCGAAAAACGCGGCTCGTAGCTAAGCGCTTTACGCGTGCTGGTGAGATCGGCTTGCGTGAAATTTTGATAATGCGCGTGGGGATTATCGAAGTAGTCGGGCTGAAAATCGGTGCCCAAACATTTGTTGAGAATCTCGACGAGTTCGTTAAACGAGCGCGCCTGGCCCGAGCCGACATTGTAAATTCCGCTCCGCTTTGCGCCGAGCGCTCGAATGGTGCCTTCAACAGCGTCCTTCACGTAAACGAAATCGCGTTTCTGCTCACCGTGCTTAAAAATGCGCGGTCGCTTGCCGGCCTTTATCTGCTGCGCAAGATGATAAATCATGCTTGCGGGCACGCCCTTGTGCGCTTCGCGCGGTCCGTAAACGTTGAAGTAACGCAGCCCAACGATAATCCAGTCGCGCGACTCGGCAGCAGCGTGTCGCGCGATATTATCCATAATGACCTTGGAGAAGGCGTAAACGTTCGCCGGTGCGGCGCCGTTTGATTCCACGCTCGATTCACTCGCCGGACCGTAAGTCGCCGCAGAGGAAGCGTAGATGATTCGTGTGTTTGTGGGCCGTGCAAAATTCAAAAGTCGACGGAAACTTTCCACGTTGTCGTGCACCTGAATGAACTGATCGTGCAAAGTCGTGTCGGTGATCGATGCCAGGTGAAAAATCGCGTCGAATCCGGCAGCTGCCGGATCACCGAACTTTTCGCGCCAATCGAATGTCGCCAGATTTTCGGCGACGAAATCTCCGCGATAGCCGGCCAGATTTTTGAAATCACCGGACCGGAAATCGTCAATCACAGTAAGGTTCGCGTCCGGAAATTTTTCCTGTAACGCCAGCGTCAGATTCGAGGCGATAAATCCGGCGCCGCCGGTGATGATGAACTTAGGTTTAGATGTGGTCATCGTATTTTCGTCATTTCGAGCGAAGTCGAGAAAATCCCGTGCCTCAACTGACTGGTAATTCCGCGGGATGTCTCGACTACGCTCGACATGACAGCTGTCGGTGCCAGCTGATTAAATAACCTTGACTGCGTAAGCGCAAGCCGCTAGTCCTCGTCCCAGTTCTTTGCGAGCTTGGAAAAGTGGATCGGTGCAAGAAATCCCGTGAGAATCGGGAGCAGTTGCGCTGCTGTAACTGGATACGATTTCCCATTGGGCCAATCCCCGAAAACTCTGGGGGTGAAGGCGGGAACGAGGCAAGCCAGGAGCCAGAACATTTGTCCGGTCCACCTCATTCTGTAGCCGTCGCGCTGTGCGCGACGCCTGCGCGTCTCACAGAGACGCGGCTACAGCAAAAACTTCTTCGCAAAAAGAAGAATGAGAGCTGGGCGATGCGACGCTTCGAAAACATTCGAGGCCTAACAAGTCCGACTCTCGGAGTTGGAGGAAAACTTGTTATGCAAAATCGTTTAGATTGGTTTTTTCCGGTCGCGATACTCGTCTTCACGACCGTCGTTTGTCACGCGCAGGAAACCACGCCGACACCTTCGCCAGGTGAAGCGGAGGTGGAATCAGTCGTCGTCTCAGCTACGCGTTTTGATATTCCGCTGGATCAATCGCCCGCAAGCGCAAGCGTGATCAGCTCCGAGGAGTTGGAGCAAAAACAGATCCAACGCGTGAGCGATGCTTTGCGTGAAGTGCCTGGGTTGTCCGTCGTGCAGACCGGGTCCCCCGGCCAGTTGACGTCGGTGTTTACGCGTGGACTGCGCAGCGAACACACGCAGGTTTTGCTCGACGGCATTCCGATCAATCAGGGTTTGCAGGGCGCATTCAATTTTGCCGACTTCACTACGGAAGATATCGACAGGATCGAGATTGTGCGCGGGCCGCAAAGCACAATTTACGGACCACGTGCGCTTGCAGGTGTGATTCAAATTTTCACCAAACAAGGCACTGGAACGCCGGGCGTGATGCTGGCGGCAGAAGGCGGTTCATACGACACCTTTCGCGAATGGTCTCAGAGCGACGGCAAAATCGATGGCTTCGATTACTCAGTCGGTGCGAGTCGTCTCGATACCGAGAACGCACGGCCGAACAACAACTACCGCAACACGGCCGCGATCGCCGACGTCGGGTGGTCGCCTAACCCGGCTTTGTCCGGGACGCGCTCCGCCGCGGCGAGCGAGCAATTTCGGATCGGCAGCTTATTCATGTATTCGGTCAGCGATATAGGACTGCCGAATACAATCTTTGATCCGCGGCCGATCGATCATTTTCTTACCGAGCGTTGGTTGATCGGTCCGCATATCGATTGGAAACCGGCGGAATGGTGGGACCACAAACTCATTGTGGCTTACGATCACGAGCGCCAAATCAACAATCCGAATGAGGACGGGTTTGTCGGGGCGACACGCGCGGTATTCGAACGGACGCAGGTTGATTATCAGAACGATCTGCGACCAGTTACGTGGTTGATCCTAACCTCAGGATTTTACTACAGCCGCATTAATGCGGGTCAGGAACGCCCGTTTGTTCTGTTTGGACCAACATTTATCAGCGATCACACAGACGAAACCGCGGGATTTGTGGAGGCGACGTTAACGCCCGTCGAAAATTTGATCTTCGTCGCTGGCGGACGTTTCGATCACTTCAATCAATTCGGCGGCATCTGGACCTATCGCTTTGCTGGCAGTTACAAAATCGACAAAACGAATACCATTCTGCATTCCAGCGTCGGTACTGGCTTCAGTCCGCCGAGCAGTCAGGACAAAATTTTTGGAAACAACTTCGGCCTGAAACCTGAAGAGGACCTCGGTTGGGACATCGGAATCAGACAGCAACTCTGGCAGCATCGCGTGGATGTGGGCCTCACCTACTTCCACAACGACCTGTCGAACGTAATTGGGTTTAACGGGCTGTTTGACACGCTCAATCTTGGCTCTGCCGAAACCCAGGGGCTGGAAGCGGAACTGCACGCCGAGCCGATTCCCAATTTCGTTTTGACGGCGGCTTACACGTACCTCGAGGCGGAAAAGACTTCCTCAAAAGACGTTTCGCAGTTGCAAGGCGCCCGTTTACCCCGTCGGCCGCGTAATGAGGTTTACGTTTCAGCGTCGTATCTCTGGTGGACAAGGCTGCGAACCGTAGTCGAAGCAAAGTTCGTAAACGCGCGCGAGGAATTGAATTTCGGTGAACCAAATTTCGACATCGAAGACTACTCGTTTGCAAACATCGCGGCCGAATACGAAGTCAACCCGCACTTCTCAATCTTCGGTCGCATCAACAACCTAACCAATGAACATTACTCGGAAGTCTTCGGTTTCCCGGCGCTCGGTCGCGCTGCCTACGCTGGCGTGAAGTTGCGATTTTAGAGTAGCGCGAGCCGCCCGGCTTGCGAGTTTCTCGAGTCACAAGCGAGACGCATGTGCTACTCTTTTTCCATGTCGCCGAAACTTTCCGACAAAAAACTGACGGTACTCGGTGCAGGCAAATTGGGCGGCATCTTGCTGCGGGCGTATCTGAAGCAGGGACTGTTTGTGTCCAATCGGGTCATCGCGACCGTAAAGCATGGGGAGAGAGCGGCCGCGCTCGCAAAGGAGCTAGGCATTGCAGTGACCACCGACAATCGCGAAGCGGTTAAAGGCGCTGATATCGTTTTGCTGACAATTAAACCGCAAACTGTTGCGGAAGTGCTGCAAGAGATCGCTCTCGAAATTGGCGCTGACACGCTGGTTGTCTGCGTCGCGGCTTCTGTGCCGGCAGGCTTCGTCGAGCAGCAACTCGCCGCGGCCACAAGCGGCAGGCGCGACGAAATGCCAGTCGTGCGAGCAATGCCAAATACTCCGGCCGCTGTTCACTGTGGCATGACGGCAATCTGTGGTGGGACTCATGCCAGCGCTCATCATCTCGATATTGCTCGCACGATGTTCGATGCGGTGGGCCGGACGATTGTCCTTGATGAGAAGCACATGGACGCGGTCACGGGTCTTTCTGCAAGCGGTCCTGCGTTCGCATACATAATTCTGGAATCGCTGGCCGAAGGTGGCGTGA
>WNGC01002112.1_pt1 | contig 12142 bp, 9 predicted proteins | sample 5400051 | NCBI WGS metagenome assembly WNGC01 (sample SAMN13153368, study PRJNA577476) | soil metagenome | isolation source: 20 cm soil or saprolite under grassland replicate 2 | place: USA:California | collected 2016-06-15 | reverse complement strand
TCGAGAGCATGCGAATTAACCCGGCGCAAATCGAAACGCATGGTTACGGCGCAACGAAATTCCGCGCATCAGCAAACGGCTCAATCGAAGAGCAAAGCCCTAATCGCCGCGTGGAAGTTGTCGTTCACACCAGCGAAGGGTAGTTGTAACCTCTACACACGAGATTGTAGTAGATTTCCCTACCAGTTTTTGATCCAAAGATCCTGTTGCGTAGAAGGAGGAGCGGGCGTGGGAGATGGTGCAACTGCGGCAGTGCTCCAGAGATCGAACGTTGGATTGTACCCGGTGTTTGGATCGTATTGGTTTGCCGTCGAATAACCGTAGGCATTTCCGAATGGATCTGTAGTGGCGGTCACGGTGCCGCTTCCCCCAGAGGGAGACAGCATGTTTGGCTTAAATGCAAAGTAAGACTGTGGCAGTTGCGTCAGTGGCTGACTCAACGCGGTGCCATCGATATTAAAATTCTTGTCGGCATCGGTAACAGCACGGTCGAGATTTCTGTCGCCGGAAAGAGCACGGTAAAGTACCAGACTTGCTGCTCTGTAGCGGGCTGCGTCTGTCGTAGCCGGGTCTAACATGGTGCGAGCATTGAGCGCGTCTGTAGCTGTATTTGCAGTTGGGTCCCTCGGATAAACAGCATTATCCGATTTGTAACTTTCGCAGGCGGCAGACATGGCGGCGATTTCGGTTTCGGCGCGGGCGCGGGCGCCTTTCTTGCGAGCGTACCCGACAGTGCTGAGAACTAATCCAGTCAGGACGAGGATGAGTCCGACGACAACGACCAGCTCGATAAGAGTGAAAGCATTGTAATGGCGTTCGCCACGGCGAACGCCTCTACAATTGCCGGGGAGAACTTCCTTCGTCATTTCGGCGAAGCCGATCACGTTTGCTGTTGCAAGCCGGTGATGATGCTGATGAGCGGCGTGAACAGAGCGAGCACGATCGTGCCGACGACCACTGCCAGGAACACGATCATGATGGGTTCAAGCGCCGAGGTCAGAGCGATCACCGCGTTATCGACCTCGTCGTCATAGACGTCGGCGACCTTTAAGAGCATTTCCGGAAGCTTACCGGTTTCTTCGCCCACGTCGACCATGCTGACCACCATTGGCGGAAACTGTTTGCTGGCTTCCAGCGGTTGGACGATCGATTCGCCTTCCTTCACGCTGTCGTGCACGCGCGCGATTGCGAGAGCGATGGCAGCGTTCCCCGCAGTGTCTCGAGTGATATTTAACGCCTGCAAAATCGGAACACCGCTAGTGACCAATGTTCCAAGAGTCCGTGCGAATCTTGAGATCGCCGTCTTGCGATTCAAGTTGCCGAAAAGCGGCATGCGTAGTTTGAATGTATCAATCGCGAGCCTGCCGCGCTTTGTGCGGCCGACAAATTTGTAAAGCGTCACCGCAGCCACTATGGCACCAAAGATAACCAACCCGTTGCTCTTCACAAAGCCGCTGAAACCGATGACAAACCTAGTAACGGGCGGCAGCGGTTTGTCGCCGAGCAGGTCGTGGAAAATCAATTCGAACCTCGGCACAATGAAGATGAGAAGAAAAGTCATGATGCTTACGGCCATTGTCATCACGATGCCCGGATAGACCATTGCTGCCGCGACTTTGTTTCTAATCTTCGCGGCCTTCTCCTGAAATTCCGAAAGCCGGGTCAGCACAAGCTCGAGTACGCCACCGACTTCGCCGGCCTTGACCATGTTCACGTATAAGTCGTTAAAGACTCGCGGGTGCAGGGCCAGCGCGTCGGAAAATGTGCTGCCGCTCTGCACCGAGTCTGCCACTTTAATGATCGTTTTCTTCATCAGCTTATCGCGCTCCTGTTTCGCCAGGACGTTCAAGCTTCTTAGCAACGGCAAGCCCGAGTCAATCAGCGTCGCCAATTGACGAGTGAAGATCATCAAAACTTTTGACCTAACCTTCCTGCGTTGGAAGAGAACGATGCCTTTCTTCGCGCTCGGTTTGGTTGTGCGCGCCACCCTCGCTGCGCGACGTCGCGCTTCCTGACCGTCGGAGCTGATTATGGCCTCCTCGATCACGCTCGTAGGGAAATAGCCGGCCTGGCGCAATTGCGTAATTGCGGCGTTAGTGGACGCGGCTTCAACCAAGCCCGTGGCTTCCTGTCCCCGGGCGTCAAGAGCTACGTAGTTAAAACGTGGCATGCGAGCCTATTCTAGTTACGTCGGGCTGCTATGTCGAGCGCAGTTGAAACGACGAAATGAATGACCAAGGATGAAGGAAGCCCGAATGAGCGAAACGAATTGCCAATCGACTTTTTTACTTCGTCATTCGTCATTCGTGTTTCGTCATTCCTCAGGTGTATCTAAGCACTTCCTCGATCGTAGTGTCGCCGGCGTAGATGCTGCGCAAGCCATCCTGACGCAGCGTGATCATTCCTAGCTCAATTGCTTTTTGTTTTATCGTTACCGTTGGCGCACGTTCATTAATCAATTCACGCACTGGATCAGTAACCTTTAGAAGCTCGTAAATTCCTTTTCGTCCTTTGTAGCCCGTATTGTTGCAGGCGTCGCAGCCTTTGCCGTAAAAGAATTGTTTGTCGCCAATATCCGCCCGGGAAATCCCCAGTTCCACAAGGAACGTATCGCTCGGCTCATACGTCGTGCGGCATTGCCGGCAGATGCTGCGCAACAAACGTTGACCGAGAACGGCTTCGAGCGTTGAAGAAATCAGGAACGGTTCCACGCCCATGTCGATCAAACGCGTGATCGTCCCGGGCGCGTCGTTGGTGTGCAAGGTCGTAAAGACAAGATGGCCCGTAAGAGATGCTTGAATCGCAATCTGCGCGGTCTCGAGGTCGCGTGTCTCCCCTACCATGATTCGATCCGGGTCCTGACGCAGAAACGATCGCAACACTCGCGCAAACGTCAGGCCGATGCCTTCGTTTACAGGCACCTGCACGATTCCTTCCAAATCGTACTCGACCGGTTCCTCCACTGTAAGCAGCTTCGAATCGATCGTGTTGATCTTGCGCAAGCAGGAGTAAAGCGTCGTTGTTTTTCCAGAGCCGGTGGGCCCAGTGGCAATGAAGATTCCGTTCGGCCGCTCGATCATTTCGAGCAGAAAATTGTAAATGTAATCCGGCATCCCCAGCGCTTCGAGATCCAGATTGACGATGCTGCGATCCAGCACGCGCAGTACCAGGCTCTCGCCATATTGAGTCGGCAATGTTGAAACACGAAGATCGACATTGCGCCCAGCGATGTTCTTCTGAATACGGCCATCCTGCGGGAGCCGTCGTTCCGCGATATTCATGTTTGCCATCACCTTGACGCGCGAAATGACCGGCAGCGCAAGGTGGCGCGGCGGCGGCGACATTTCGTAAAGCGCGCCATCGACGCGGTAGCGGATTTTGAATTCATTTTCGAACGGCTCGAAATGGATGTCGCTCGCGCGGTCCTGTATCGCGTGATAGAGAACGAGATCGACAAACCGGATGATCGGCGTCGTGTTCGCTTCTGCTTCAACAGCAGCATCGCCATCCGTCTCTCTCAATTGCAGGAGCTCGCCAGCTTCGCCAAGCTGCTTGAGGACGTCCTCCATGCTCGTTGTATCCGTGCCGTAATACTGCTTGATCAGTTCTTCGATTTGCTCTGGCGGCGAAACGACGACCTGGATGTCTTTACCGAGCGCGAAACGAAGATCCTCAACCGTATGGAGATCGAAAGGATCCACCAATGCTACACGCAGCGTGCTGCCGCTCATTTCAATCGGCAGAGCGCCGTGCAACCGGGCGAGTCCACTGGGAATCAAATGCAGGATTTCCGGCGCGATATCGCGTTCGGTTACATCGATGAAATCGGTAACCAGGCCGTTGGCAATGGTTTGATAGAATCCCGCTTCATCGATGAAGCCGCCATCCATCATTGCCTGTGCAATCGTCTTTCCGTTCAACTCTGCTTCGTTCAACACGTCCTCAGCCTGCGAAGGCTCAAGTACGCGCTGCTCGACAAAAAATTCGGCAAGCTGTTTGTGCGTCATATCTTTGTTGAAGCGTTGAAGGGTTGAAGCAGTCTTTAACTCACGTCTCCCACCGTGATGGAGATCACTTCTTCGGCAGAAGTGAGGCCGGCCAGAACCTTGCGCACACCGTCTTCGCGCAATGTCCGCATCCCCACTTCGCGCGCCTTTTGTCGGAGGATAAAAGTCGAAGTGCGTTTGTTGATCATTTGGCGCACTTCATCGTCGATCACAAAAATTTCAAAGATGCCAATGCGACCCTTGTAACCGATTTGACGGCACTGCTCGCAGCCGACCGGTTTCATTACCTGCGCTTCAGAAATTTGCCCGCGCTCGATTTGGAGTGCCCGCAACTCGGTGTCGCTGAGTTCGCACGGTTGCTTGCAATTGTTACACAGCCGACGAACGAGCCTTTGCGCCACGACCGCACGTACCGAAGACGCGACCAGAAACGGCTGCACGCCGAGGTCAATTAGTCGGGCAACGGCAGACGGAGCATCATTAGTGTGCAGCGTACTGAATACAAGGTGCCCGGTCAGGCTGGCGTTTGTAGCAATGCTTGCAGTCTCCAGATCGCGAATTTCACCGATCATGATGATGTTCGGCGCCTGGCGCAGCATGGAACGCAAAGCGGCCGGAAAGGTCATCCCGATCTCGGGGTTTACCTGCACCTGATTTATGCCGCCCATCTGATACTCGATCGGTTCTTCGACGGTAATGATCTTGCGGTCTGGTTTATTAATGTAATGCAGGCAGGCGTAAAGCGAGGTCGTCTTGCCGGAGCCGGTAGGCCCAGTCACGAGGAGAATTCCATCCGGCAGCTTGATCAGGCGTTCGAACGTTTCTTGGTCGTCGGAAAAAAAACCAAGCTCCGGCAAACCCAGCTTCAAATTGGTTTTATCGAGCAGACGCATAACGATGCTCTCGCCGTGATTGGTAGGAATAGTCGAGACACGTAGATCGATGGGTTTCTTTTTGATCCTCACCTGGATGCGACCATCCTGCGGCAAACGTTTCTCCGCGATACTCATCGAGCCAGTCATGATCTTCAGGCGGCTCACAATGGCTGACTGCAGACGCTTGGGTGGCGCTTGCATTTCCTGCAGCACGCCGTCGATCCGAAATCGGACTCGAAATTTTTTGTCCAGCGGTTCCAGATGAATATCGCTGGCGCCGGCACGGTGCGCCTCGATTAGCAACATGGATACGAGCCGGACAATCGGCGCGTCTGCCTCATCGACTGCGGCCGATTCCGCGCCTTCACCAAATTCCAAGCCAAGGTCAATGTCTTCTCCAATTTTCTTTTGCAGGACGTCCGCTGCTTCGTCGGCGGTGCCGTAGTATTTGATTAACGCTTCGTTAATTTTCCTGGGACTGGTGCAAACCAGTTCCAGTTCGCGTTGCAGAAGAAAGCTCAGGCTGTCCATCGTATCGATGTCGAGCGGGTTGCCCACCGCCACTACCAGGCCCGTTTCTCCGAAAGCGACCGGAATCACTTTGAAGCGGCGTGCATCTTCTCCGCGGATCTGATTAATGACTTGCGGCGGAATCAACATGGAGGAGATGTCGATCCAATCCATGTGCGCTTGCGCGGCGAGCGTGCGCGAGATGTCTACCTCCGAGACAACCCCGTCGTTGATAAGAATATCCAGCACGCCCGGTTCGCCGTTTAGCCGGGAGCGCGCGCTGTCTATCTGGGGACGCGTGACGACTCCCACGTCTTCGAGCACTTTGAGTACGTATTGTTCGTTGTGTTGCACAGGCTGGGGAAGAAAACTGCGCGCCAGTTTATCCTAAAACCGCTGGTTTTTCCAGCGAAGGGCATTTCGGCGAAGAAAACCGAAATGTGGTCGCCGCGGCGACCGCGCCAGAATCATTCCACGGTCACACTCTTTGCGAGATTGCGCGGCTTATCGACGTCGCGGCCCAGTTCGACGGCCAGATGATACGCGAGAAGCTGAAGCGGGATCACCGTGAGGATGGGCATGACATAATCGGGCGCTTCCGGTAGTAGGACGATTTCGTTGGCAATTTCCTTGAGATGCTTCGCGCAGTTGCCGCTTGTCAGAGCGATGATTGGACCCTTGCGGGCCTTCACCTGCTCGATGTTGTTCAGGTTCTTTGGAAAAACTGAGTCATCGGGCGCGATAAAGACTGATGGCAGATCGGAACGAATCAGCGCGATGATGCCGTGCTTGAGCTCAGCGCTTGGATGGCCCTCGGCAAAGAGATAAGTGATCTCCTTCATCTTGAGCGCGCCTTCGAGCGCAATCGGAAAGTTGAACTGCCGGCCGAAGAAGAGAAAGCCGTTGGCGTGGGCGTATCTCTTGGCAATTGCCTTGATCTGATCGTCCAGATCCAAAACCTTTTCGATTTGCTCCGGCAATTCTTCCAGCGCTTCAATAACGCGATTTCCTTCAGCCGGGGAAAGATTGCGCATCCGACCGAAGAGCAGCCCGAGCAACGTGAGAACCACAAGCTGCGACGTGAACGATTTCGTTGCCGCCACGCCGATCTCCGGCCCGGCGTGCATGTAAACTCCGCCGTCGCTTTCACGCGCAATTGTGCTCGCGACGTTGTTGCAAATTCCCAGCGTGCGAAAGCCTTTGCGGCGGCTTTCACGCAATGCCCCAAGCGTATCCGCAGTTTCGCCGCTCTGGCTGATCGCGAAAACCAGGGTCTCAGAAGTCATGGGCGTATTGCGGTGGCGAAACTCACTCGCGAAATCAACTTCAGTAGGGATGTTCGCCAGGCGCTCGATCAAATATTCGCCGACTCTGGCGGCGTGCAGCGCGGTGCCACAGCCGGTGAGAACGATCCGCCCTACATCGCGAAGTTCAGGCGGGGCCATGTTCAAGCCGCCTAATTTCGCAGTGCATTCCTCATGGTTAAGACGGCCACGCATGGCATCGCGCACTGTGTTTGGTTGCTCACAGATTTCCTTGAGCATGTAGTGCGGATAATCACCCTTGCGAATGTCTTCGGCTGTGAACTCGACTTTGCTGACGGGATGCTCGGTGATGTCTCCGGCAAGCGAACTGATCTCGAACTTGTCCGGCCCCGCAGCCACTAAATCGAAGTCGTTCAGATAAACTGCGTCCCGTGTGTAAGCGACAATCGCGCTGACATCACTGGCCAGAAAATTTTCGCCGTTGCCGACGCCGAGCACCAGAGGACTTCCACGGCGCGCGCCGATCATGAAATCCGGCACATCCGCATGAACCACCGCGATGCCATATGTGCCGATGACTTGCCGAAGCGCCGTGCGAACAGCATCAAACAGCCGCGCCCGTTTCCCGGGAGCGTCCACCGTGCTGGCACACGAGTCGTCGTACAATTTCCCGATCAGATGCGCGAGTACTTCCGTGTCGGTCTCGGAACGAAAGTTCGTGTCGCCGTCGCGAACGAGTTCATCTTTCAGTGCCTGATAGTTTTCGATCACTCCATTATGCACAAGGGCCAGCTTGCCAGTGGCGTCGAAATGCGGATGCGCGTTTTCGTCGTTCACACCGCCGTGCGTGGCCCAGCGTGTGTGGCTGATTCCCAGCGAACCCGCGACCGGTTGCTTCCGAACTAATTTCGCGAGCGCCGCAATCCGTCCTGCGCATTTGCGAGTCTCGAGGTGTCCTCGCTCAATAACAGCGAGGCCGGCTGAGTCGTAGCCTCGATATTCAAGGCGACGCAGTCCGTCGAGTAAAATCGGCGTCGCCTTGGCGCGTCCGACGTATCCAACAATTCCACACATGTTGCGAGTGTAATGTCGCGCATCGACGCTCGCAAGATTCGTTGCCTCATTGACCCTGAAAGCGTTCGGGCTTGATTGGACGCAGTGAAAGCCCCGCCGCAGCGCGATTTGGTTTCGAGAAGTTCGGCTCCGAAAGTCGATGGGGCACTGCCGGCGGGCACACTTCAGCGAACGCTTGCAATCGTCATGGGCGGTGGCGCCGGCACGCGGTTGTTTCCGTTGACGAAGGATCGCGCCAAACCTGCCGTGCCGCTCGGTGGGAAATATCGAATCGTCGATATTCCAATCAGCAATTGCCTGAACTCCGGCCTGCGCTCGATCTATGTGCTTACGCAGTTCAACAGCATGTCGCTGCATCGGCACATCCAGGCCAGTTACAAATTCGACAATTTTTCGCCCAGCTTCATCGACATTCTCGCGGCGCAACAGACGCTTGCCGGCTCGCAATGGTATCAGGGAACTGCAGACGCGGTTCGGCAGAACATGCGTTACTTCCTGGAACGACCGTACGATTATTACCTGATCTTAAGCGGCGATCAGCTTTACCGAATGGATTTTCGGGCGCTGCTGCATCAGCACATTCAAATGGGTGCGGACATCACACTGGCCACGAAACCGGTCAAGCCACATCAGGTTTCCGAGTTCGGCATTATGCAGAGCGATGTCGATCGACGGATCACCGGGTTCATCGAGAAACCGTCGGATGAATCTGCCTTGCAGGAAATGAAAATGAGCCGCGAGCTCCTTCGCGCCATCGGTTCCGATGAGGAAGAGGAATTATTTCAGGCGTCGATGGGCATTTATGTTTTCAACCGCTCCGTGCTCATGGAATCTTTGCACAACCAACTGGTAGATTTTGGGAAAGACATTATTCCGGCATCGATCAAAAACCGGCATGTCAGCGCGTTTATCTTCAAAGGTTACTGGGAAGATATCGGAACGATCCGCGCGTTTTATGAGGCGAACCTGGATCTCACAGATGTCGTCCCGGAATATAGCTTCTTCGAGCCCGATTCTCCCGTCTATACGCATCCGCGTTTTTTACCGGGAAGCAAAATTAACGGCGCCACGCTGCGGCAGGCGATTGTTTCAGATGGCTGCATCATCTCCGATGCACATCTGGAGCGAAGTCTGGTCGGGATACGCAGCGTGATTCAAAGCGGCGCGACCATCCGCAACAGCATCGTGATGGGCGCGGATTATTTCGAGCTGGACCAAACCGATTCATCGCAGCCGCGTATGGGCATCGGACGCAATTGCGTGATCGACCGCGCCATCATCGATAAGAACGTCCGCATCGCTGATGGCGTCGTAATCACACCCGAAGGCAAACCGCCGAACCTGGATGCAGACGACTACTTCATCCGCGACGGCATCGTCGTAATCCCGAAGAACGCCGTTATTCCGGCCGGTTTCTGGATTTGATTCTGCTGTAGCGTCTCTGCTGTCCTCGACGGATGACGATCTAACGGGAGCGAGGTAACAACTCAGCCACTTGAGATAAGAATCCGGCGTAGTACTTAGCGCCGATCCGTCATCCCTGCGAACTGCCCGCTCGTTTCCCATTTTTCCTGTTTGTTCCACGGCAGCGTCGACTCATTACGATGAGCGTCTGGATCGTTGACGAGGGCAGTTTCCTTTTGTGTCGCGCATGAGGTGATCGCGACCACGAATGCACACAACAAAACGGGAACGACGATTTTTCGAAGCTTATGGACTTGTGCCAGCATAAATTACAGTATCTCCAGGTTGTACTTGAACGCCGCGCTCCAAACTATTGGTGATGATATCGCCGATGGCGGTCGCCGGTTCAACTGAAGAAATGCGAATTTTGCCAATCAGCGTACCGTCGCGTAGTACGAGCATTTCGGAATTCGTCTCCACTCCGTTGCGAGCGCCGAGATTTAATACCACGAAATTGTAAGCCTGATTGTATGCGAGCACAGTGCCGCGCACACCCGTGCGACCGCTGGTGATTTCACGGTGGGCGACGGCGTTTTCGCGCCGCTTTTTCGTTTCCTTAGGCTGACTCGCGTGCTCCTGGGCGTCTTGGATTTTTTGGGCGAGGAAAGCTTTTTCTTTTTCCGCGCTATCGAGTTGACGCCGAAGATCATCGACTTGGGCTTGCAAATCAGCACTCGGCCCTTTGTTGGCATCTAACTTTGCTTGCAGATCGGCCTTTTCTTTCTGAACCTGCGCCAATTCTTCTTCTGCTTTTGTCGCGCGTTCTTCTGCTCCAGTCGTTCCACCGGCTGCGGCATTCAATTTCTCGTGCGCCTCACGGCGCTCGGCTGCATCGCGTGCCGCGATTGCGTTCGCTGTATTTGCGCGAAGCGCCTTCATTTTCTGGCTGTTCAAAAAGCCGAAAAATGCCGCGACCAGGAGAAAAAGAATGGCGAGCCCGCTCACGGTCCTCTGCCTGGCCGTGAAGAACGCCGATCCCCTGTTCGCCATGAACGCCCTTTTTAACAGGAAGCGATCCGCAGATGCAATCACGTTTCTAGTGCGACGCCGAAAAGCGAGCGTTGTGACCGAAAATTAGCGCGAATGCGGATTGCGTTTTCCCGGCGTTTCATCGATAGAACATGCATGGGTCAACAGCATCGCGCACGAGCCAAGCGCAAAAAGCGACGCGCTTACGTGCAGCGCAAAAAAGCTGCACTGAGAGCCAGCACGGTCCGACCAGCGCAAGCGAAGCAGCGGCCCAAGAAAGAACCTGAATCCACGGAATAGTTTTGGGGGTTAGCGTTCGCTGTCCTCAGCAAATCCGCTTAACGTCCGCTGAGGACAGCGGACCCTACAGCCTCGTCGATATCCACAGCACATCGATCAAGCAAAGTGTTACTGAAAGCGAGATAGCAATTCGAAGGGACGTAGATTCAATCCGGTTGAGCAGATATACAGTCTCAGTATGCCGGAGCGCACACGCTACCTGATCGTTGACGGCCACAGCATTATCTTTGGGTGGCCAGAATTGCGCAAGCTTCACGCGCGGCGTTCTTCGCTGGCCCGCGAAGCTTTAATCAAGCAACTGCGCGACTATCAGGACTGGACCGGTGTGCGCGTCGTCGCAGTTTTCGATGGGAAAGGCAAAAGGGTCGATGCGACTTCCGACCCATCCGAGGTGCAGGTTTTCTATTCGCGCAGTGGGCAATCCGCCGATGCCATTATCGAACGGTTAGCGAGCAAGTATGCCAAACAGTACGAGCTGATGGTTGCCACGTCCGATTCAATGGAGGCTGAAACCGTGCATGCGTGCGGCGCTGAGTCGATTTCGCCTGATGGGTTGCGCGGACTTATTGCTGACGCCCGACGCTAAAGTGATGTAGGAATTCTGTAGCCACCGCCTGTGGCCGGTGAGTTTGGCGTTAACCTTCGGTTTGTGAGATGGCCCACGGGGCCGTGGCTACACCGCGCCTTTATAGCTCCAACTTCTTCTCAATCTCCTTTACGCGCGCGAAGAGTTTTCCGAGCCGATGGATCCAGGCAATCTGTTGCTTTGCCTCTGGAAGCGGAACCGCTGGATAACCGAACCAGACGCCGCCCGGAAGGCTTTTGGAGACGCCGCTCTGCCCTGCGATGATTGTGCCGTCGGCGATTTCAAGGTGACCGGCGATGCCGACTTGTCCCGCCATCGTGACACGTTCGCCCACGCGGGTGCTCCCGGAGATCCCGGCCTGCGCCACGATTACGGAATTTTTTCCGATCACGACGTTGTGCGCGATCTGCACGAGATTATCGATCTTCACGCCTTCTTGAATCCATGTCCGGCCATATCGCGCGCGGTCGACGGTAGTGTTCGCGCCGATCTCGACATCGTCGTCGATTTGGACCCTACCGAGCTGCTGAATTTTTTGGTGGCGGCCATCAACCATTTCGAAACCAAAGCCGTCAGCTCCGATAACAGCGCCGCTGTGAATGATTACGCGCGAGCCAATCTGGCTTCGCTCGCGAATTGTCACGTTCGGATAAATGAGACATGCGGACCCGATCACCGTCTCCTGGCCGATGTAGCTTCCTGCGCCAATGATGGTATCGTCGCCAATCTTTGCGCCGGGTTCGATGACCGCGAGCGGCTGAATCGAAACGCGCTGGCCCAGCTGAGCGCTTGAATCAATGACCGCGCTGGGATGAACGCCAGCCGCGAAGGCGACTGGCTTCGGCGCAAATTTGAGCAACGCCTTCTCAAACGACTTCGTCGGATTGGAAACGCGAATCTGCGCGGCATTGATCGGTTCGGCGAAATCGAGCGGAACAAAGATTGCCGATGCGCGGGTTTTGCGCAGCAGACCAATGTATTTTCGATCTGTGAAGAAGCTAATTTCTCCCTGCGCTGCTTCGCTGAGCGATGCAGCGCCGGTGATCTTCAGCATAGGGTCGCCGATTAATTCGCCGTCGGAGACGTCTGTCA
>WNGC01002111.1_pt1 | contig 12144 bp, 4 predicted proteins | sample 5400051 | NCBI WGS metagenome assembly WNGC01 (sample SAMN13153368, study PRJNA577476) | soil metagenome | isolation source: 20 cm soil or saprolite under grassland replicate 2 | place: USA:California | collected 2016-06-15 | reverse complement strand
CTTCGCAATTGTCCGGGGTCGAATCATCCCGCGGATGGAAATGCGGCGCTCGACCTCCGGTTCGCTCGAGCATTTGGTCCCATTCCAGCGGAAGAAATTTCTTGTTCCGCCGCGGACGCCAGGGAAAGGCGTAGATGCGATAGAAGCCGAGCACGTGATCGATGCGGAAAAGATGGAAGCTGCGCCGGATGCTGCGGACACGTTGCCGCCACCAATCGAAATTCCGGCGACCCATCATATTCCAGTGAAAAATTGGGATTCCCCAGTTTTGTCCCCATTTCTGAGTGAACTGATCGTCTTTAAAATGAGATTCCGGCGGCGCGCCACCGCACCAGTCATGCGCAAATTCATCCGGCCGCGCGAAAACGTCCGCGCTGTAATAATTCACGCCGAAGGGAATGTCGCCCATCAATGCGACGCCGCGTCTTTCGGCGTAGGCTTTGATCGCCGACCACTGTTCGGTCGCGATCCACTGGACGTAACGGAAGAAGTTTTCGCGCTCACGGAAATGTTTTTTCTTTTTCGAAGGCTGTCGCTTAAGCCAGGCCCGCGCTGTCTCGATGTATTGATGCTCCGGCGGCCATTTGTCCCAGGCTTCGCTCTCACCGTTCTCTTCGACGAGCGCGCGAAAGAACGCGTAGTCATCAAGCCAGGCGGCCTCTTGATCGCAGAAATTTCGAAACTTCGACTGTCGATCTTGCGATGCGTGCGCAGAGAAGTTTACGAACGCCTTCTCGAGCAAACGGCGCTTTAGTTTTTTAACCGCTCCGTATTTGACCGCTCCGTGGCGAAGTTTCGTAAGATCGGCATCGGCGAGCGCGGCCTCGTAATCGTTGCGCGTTAGATCCTCGGGCGAACCGGGCGCCAGATGGAGTGTCGTCGGTTCAATCGCTATCGCGCTGACCGCGTTGTAGGGGCTGTTATCGCCGCCCATCTCGTTGATCGGCAAAAGCTGCACGAGCTTGAATCCGATTTCGGCCGCCCAATCGATGAACTCGCGCAGAACCGCGACGTCGCCGACCCCGAGATCGTTCTCGCTCCGCAGCCCAAAAAGCGGCGCAAGGATCCCGGCGATTTTTTTCTCAGGTGAGAGTTCCATCAATTCCCTTTAGCCACAGATAAACACAGACGGACACAGATTCAGAACACAAGGCGTTTGAATTCTGCTTTTGAGCCTCCGAAGTTGAGAAGGAGGCCGAGTTTAATCCCTGTCGCCTTAAGCTCGTTTAATCGTTGTGCTTCGTCTCGCTTGTCGTACTGAGGCGCGATTTTGACTTCGACAAGTACCACATCCTCAACCAACAAATCGGCATCGTACTCGCCGACAACCACGTCTTTGTATCGAACGGTGATTCGCTTCTCCAATTCTGCCCTGAAACCACGCCGGAGCAGTTCGACTTGAAGCGCTCGATGGTAAACGCGCTCAAGAAAACCGTAACCGAGTAGTGCGTGTACCTCAAACGCTGCCCCAATGATTGCCTCCGTGATTTCCTTATGCGGAAACAATCTCTCGCTCTCAACTCCAAGCATTCTTTATCTGTGTTTAATCTGTGTCGATCTGTGGCTAAGACTTAGCCTCTTTGCACCTGCCAGTCTTCGACAAGTTTGTTCGGAATTTCTTTCAAAAATCGCGATGGCCGCTGGAAAACGTCGCCGTAGCCGCCGGTCAAACGCATGTGCGGATAGGTCAGATAAAGCTCGTCCTTGGCCCGGGTGATCGCGACGTAAAACAGACGCCGCTCTTCTTCCAAATCTTTCCGGTCATCCATTGAGCGACTGCTCGGAAACATTCCGTCCGTCAACCAGATCACGAATACGGTGTGAAACTCGAGCCCTTTCGCCTGATGCACGGTCGAAAGATTGACCGCTTCTTTGTCACCGGTCTGGTTCGGCGCCGCTTCCGCGTCGACGTTGCTGATGAGCGCGAGCTGCGACAGAAATTCATTCAGATCTTTGAACTGGCGCGCAAACGCGGCCAGTTGGTTCAAATCTTCACGTCGCAGCTCGTAATTGGCGAAGTTCACTTTCGCGTAATCGTCGTAGATTGCTTCGACTACCGACGTAATCATCTCTGAGGGCGGATTCGGTTGTCCGCCGGGGGCGATTTCATCGAGGGTGTGCGCGAGCTGGGTCCAATGCTTCTTCGATTTCGCGTTCACGCTCATCGCCAGTAAACGTTCGCTAAACGACGCGATCTCGCCGCGCTCATTCAACGCTTTGTCCCATGCGTTCCAAAGATTTTCGGCGCTCCGGTTCCCGATGCCGGGAAGCAATTTCACCATCCGTTTGAATGCGACTTCGTCGCGCGGATTGGCGACGAACCGAATGAACGAGATCACATCCTTAATGTGCGCCTGTTCGAAAAAGCGGACGCCGCTGGTGATTTGGTAGGGGATTCCACGCCGCGAGAGCTCCAATTGCAGTTCGAGTGCGTGATAATGTGCCCGATACAGCACGGCGATCTCGTTAAGATCGACATCTTCATCGCGCAATTCGAGAATTCGTTGCGCGATAAACTGCGCCTGCTCGCTACCGTCATTCAGCGCGACCACGGCCGGCTTCGCCGCGGCCGATTCGCGTGTCGGCTGGAGATTTTTCTGAAACTGGTCAACGTTCGCGGCGATGGCCGCGTTCGCGACTTCGAGGATTTCCGGCACGCTCCGGTAATTCATTTCGATCTTAAAAACCTTCGCATCAGGATAACGTTTCGGAAATTCGAGGATGTTTTGGAAATTGGCGCCGCGCCAGGAATAGATCGATTGCGCGTCGTCGCCGACGACCATGACGTTGCGATGTTCGCGCGCGAGGAGATCGATGAAGTCGGCCTGGATCTTGTTCGTGTCCTGATATTCGTCGACCAGGATGAATTGAAATTGACGCCGATATAGTGAGGCGATGTTCTCGTGCTTCTGCAGCATCGACAATGTTTTCTCGAGCAGATCATCGAAATCGACCGAATTGGTCGCCTTCTTCTTTTTCTCGTAGCGCCCATGGACGTCGGTGATTTTTTCGAGCAGCGGCAGAAAGTAAGGGAACTTTTCGGCGAGTAGTTCTTCCAGCGCCGTCTCGGTATTCACGACGAAACTGAAAATCTCCGCGAGCACGTCGCCTTTCGGGAAACGGATTTCCTTCGGATCAATCCCCGCGCTCGCGACCACGGTATTGATCAAATCTTTCTGATCTTCGCGGTCCATGATCGTGAATCCGCTGTTGTATCCGAGCGCGCTGCCGTGGCGTCGCAACATCCGGTTCCCCACGGAATGAAATGTTCCGCCCCAAAGTCCGCTCGCGTCGATTGGCAACAGGTTCGCGACCCGATCGAGCATTTGTCGTGCAGCCTTGTTGGTGAACGTGAGCAGCAAAATATTTCGCGGGTCGATCCCGTTCTCGAGCAGGTAAGCGACGCGATAGGTCAGGGTGCGCGTTTTGCCTGAACCGGCGCCGGCGATGATCAACTGCGGCCCGGGCTGGGCAGTGACGGCCGCAAACTGCTGCTCATTCAACTCCTCCGCGTAATCGATATGGATCGATGTCGATCTTGCGGGACGGTGGAGCATGTATCGACGGGACACATTTTACCTTTAACGGCGGTCTCTGAACGTCGCAATTGTCGCCGTTAGCGCACGGTCACATTGCACGAACTAGCGCGGCCGTGGTCGTCCAAAGCGGTAATCTCGTAATCGCCGGCCGCGGTATCCCAGCCCAGGAACTCGTCCGGCCCGGCCTGGCCGATGAATTTCTTGCCAGCGAACCAATAAACTTCGCGCACATCGGCATCTACTTTTGCTCGCAAGGGAACCGTCTTGGCCGAAGCGACGACAATTTCTTTGTTGGCCGGCGAAATAATTCGCGGGCTATGTCCGGTTCGACCGGCCAATTCGCTCCCCGTATTCGGCAGAAATGGCGGCGGAATCTTTCGCGGAACACCGGCTTGCTGAAAGAGGGTGAGAAATTCGCCGGGCCAAAACTCGTAAACTTCGTGCTTCAATTCGCGCGTGCCGTCGTCCATTGGAACGCGCAGACCGCTCGCGCGATCGACCAGGATCTCACGATGCACATCGCAAGTTTTGATCGGTGACATGCCCGGAATGAACCAGCCTTCGACGTGTTGAGTGCAAAATGCGTTCGGCAAATCGCCGGACAACGCGCAAAATTCGACGCGTTTCAAATTTGCGCCCGGCGGCGGAAGATGAGGCGAGTTCGGCTCCGGCCAGGTCGATCGCAAACTATCGATGATCTGAAACAACAACGGCGCGGCCGCAGTTCGACCGACAAAAGCGGGATTTGCGCGGCCATCGAAGTTTCCCACCCAAACGCTAAGAACGTAATGGTCGAAAACCGCGATCGACCAGGCGTCGCGAAAACCGTGTGACGTTCCCGTTTTCCAATAAACCGGCGCGCTGTGACTTCCATCAGCACAATTCATTTCCGGCCGAGGAACGTTCCCTAGCATTTCCAAGGTGAGAAATGCTGCTTCAGGTGAGAGAATTCGCTTCACCGAAACTTGACTGCTTAAAGCGGTCAACTTTTTAACGGGCTGATTCGCGGACTCAATCTCGGCCTTTACAGATCGCAGCGGTCGCAGATCGCCGTTGTTGGCGAGCGCGGCATAGAGCCGCACCAAATCTTGCATCGACACTTCGGCGCTGCCGAGTGGAAGCGCGAGTCCGTAAAATGATTCTGCCTTCGGCAACGAAACGCCGGCGTTTTTCAGGAACTGGTAAAGAGTCGGATGCAACAGATGAGACGTGAGCTCGACCGCGGGAACGTTGCGGCTGCGCGCAAGCGCATCGCACGCGCGAATCGGTCCGAGAAATTCACGGTCGAAATTTTCCGGATTGTATTCGCCGAAGCTGCGTGGCGCGTCGGCCAGGATTGACAACGGATGAATGAGTCCTTGCTCGAGCGCGAGCGCGTAAACGAACGGCTTTAGCGTGGAACCGGGCGAGCGCGGACTGCGCGTTCCATCCACCTGGCCGTTGATGTCGATCTTATCGAAATCTGCGGATCCCACCTGCGCGAGAACTTCCATTGTCTTCGCGTCGACTAAAAATGCGGCGGCATTTTCGATCCCGCGATGGCGACCGATTGCAATGTAATCGGCGATTCGTCGTTCAATCGCTTGCTGTTTCTCCAAATCGAGAGTCGTCACAATTTCGTCGCGCTCGTGAGAACTTTCCAAGACTTGCTGAACAAAATGAGGCGCGAGAAATTTTTTGTCCGTTTGCGCGCGCGCGCGGAACTCGCGCGGAGAAAATTCTGCGGGATCGACGCGGGCGCGGTCATACCAGTTCGATTGGGCCAGATTGACCGAACGGTTATCGCGTTCGACGAACAGGGCGCGCCGGCTCGGACTTTGCGGAATAATGCTGAGCGCGACTGATTCCGGCCCGCTCAGTTGCGTCGCCGGTTTATCGAAATAAATCAGACTGGCTGCGTCAATCCCTTCGATGTTCCGGCCATATGGCGCGAGATTCAGATAGGCTTCCAGGATTTCGTTCTTCGAGTAATGCCGTTCCAGTTCGATCGCGCGCAAGATCTGTTCGAGTTTTCCAGAGACGTTGCGGGTGTGGAGATGAAACCGCAGCCGCGCGACTTGCATCGTTATGGTCGATCCACCAGCGGTCGCGCGATGAAATCGAATTAGCTCAATTGCGCAGCGCGCGAGTGCGATCGGATTCACGCCAGGGTGCCGCGCGTAATACTTATCCTCATAGCTCAGCGTCGCATTGATCAAGTCCGGCGAGATTTTCTGAAGCGGCGTCCAGATCCGGAACTTTTGATCGGTACTGAGCGTGAGGCGGAGCAATTTTCCGTTGCGGTCGCGAACACATTGCGAAAATGGAATCCCGTCGAGAAGCGGCGGTTTTGGGAGGGCAAGCCAGACGGCGCTGACCAAAGCGCATGTGAGCAATGCCGGCCGCAATATTTTTCGAAGCGCAATCATTCCGTCACTGTGATCTTTCCGCCGACGCCGCGCCCTTTGAGGTTGCGATCGTACATCGATTGCGCGAACACTGGCGGGACGATGAAGTCGCCGCGATTGCACGATTTGATCCGATAATCGACCTCGAGCGCGTTTGTCGGTGCACTCACGAAGAAGACGGCGCGATCTTCACGAACATCGACATAATCGACGCCCGCGGTCGCGCACGTCCCGGTGTGAATTGAGGAATCGACGACTTCGAATCCGCCGGGCAAAAGATCGACAATCGCTACGTTAGTAATCAGCTGCCGCTGCAAACTGCGCACGTGCACCCGGACGTGAAGCTGCTCACCGAGCTTTGTTTGGGTCGCGGCTTCGTTGTTTTTACCGAGGATCTCGCGATAAACCTCCAAGCCGTTCGTCACCGCTTGATCCGGAACTCGTCGATCGAAACCCGCTTCTACGACTTGAAAAAATGCGCCCGGCCCGCTCATTCGTCGCGATGCGTTAAAACGAAGCGCTGTCGCCTTGCCGGAAAATTCCGAGCGCAGGAGCGCCTTTATTCCGCTGGTCATGCGCGTTTCGCTTTTGTCTTTGCGTAGTTCCGCGATGCTCAGTTCAGGCGAATTTTGGGCGACGGCGGGCGAGTACGCTTTCAATGCGCGCACCGCGTAGGCAGAGGAAAGCGTGTTAAAGTGACCATCGCCGATCGGTTTCAGAATATTTTCGAATTGCTCGGCCGAGATCTTGCGGATCCGCGCCGGAAATTCGCGCGTCAGAACGGCGATGTATTGGGAATCAGTCCCGAGCGGCTGAAAGAAATCGTCGCGCTCCATCGTCTTGTGATTGTCGATCTTGTAATTGTCGATCAAGCGTTCGGCGTCGCTGTCTTTGTGCAGAAGATGGAGCGCGCCGGCGAGGTAGACGCCGGCAATGTCATTTTGCCAATGGTTGCTCTCATGCTTATCGAGATAATCGCGCAGATTGAGAATGTAGTTCGTCGTGATAACGCCTTCGCGCGTCAGGATGTAAATCGCGTAGGCGACTGTGCGCGCTTCGGCGAAATTCGCCGGCTCGCGCCCGACCATCTTCTGCAAGTTGCGCAGACCGTTCGCAAACATTTCAGGCGGCGGCGCGAACCCGGCCGCTTTCGATTCGCTCAAAAAATCCATCACGTAGACGGAGACAAAACTGATCCGATCGCCGGTTTCCGGGACCCAGTAACCGAACGCGCCCTGATCGTTTTGGCGCCGCGCCAGGATTTCGAAGGTGTGTTCGAGTTGTTTGTTGATCTCCGCGCGGCTCAAACCGAAGTCGGATTCATCGGCCAGCATCAATCGGCAAAACGCGCCGCTGGTGATTTGTTCGCTGCAACCGTAGGGAAAATCTTTCAGGTAAGCATCGAGACCGCGGGCGAGGCCGAGTGGCAAGCCGGAGACAGTTGCGTCCAGTTTTCGAAATTCCGGATGCATGTCTCGCGTCAACGCGATGTCGATCTTGTCTTTAAAACTGCCGCTGTGAACGTCGGTCATGTAGGGCGCGGGCGGCCGGACGCTGAGAGTGGCGCGACGCTTTGTTTCTTGACCGTCACATTTTGCGACGAAAGTGATTTCGCCCGAGCCGAGTTTGTCGTTGGCGCGGAATTTGAATATCGCCGTTTGCTCGCGGCCTTCGGCGACGCGCAACATCTGCGATAAGCCACTGACGATCGTCAATTGCCCGTTGGTTTGGGCTCGCAGCTCGATTTCGGCATTTTGCCCCGAGCCCTCGACGTTATTGGCAACGGTCACACCGGTTTCGAACTGGTCGCCCGGCGCGGCCAGCACCGGTGCGCTCGGCGTAATTACAAACGGTCCACGAATCAACGAGTCGCGCTCGATCGATCCGACGGTGTCGTTCGCAATCGCGACCGCCATGATTTTCAACGTGCCGTCGAAATAATCCGGCACGTCGTAAGCGACTTCGCGTTGCGTTTTGTCGGCATCGATAATACCCGACCAAAACACGACTGGTTTGTCGGTGATGCGTTTGAAAGGATTCAGCTTTTGAATGTCGCCGCCGCCGCCATAAGCCGAGACGGACCGGAGCAGCGAGAATTCCGGAATGATCAAATCGACAATCTGGGCAGTGTTCACTCGAAGCATGCATTTACGGAAATAAAACTCGAGCGGATCCGGCGTCTTGTAATCGGTCACTTGCAGAATTCCCTGGTCGACTGCGAAGATGACGATCTTGCTCGGCCGATCTGTTTTGTAACTGATGTGCAACGGTTCGCCCGGTTTCGCAGTCGCGACTGCATTGATGTCGATCTTGAGCCGGCGTTTTTCCTTGTTGGCCGTGAACGGGACCACGCCGTAGCTGAGCGGGCTGACAAAAATTTCTTTTGAGTCGAGTGCGCGGACGAAGGCCACGTTGATGTACCCGCTGCCTTCAAAATTTTCCGGGACACGAATGTGCTGGACGCTGCTGGCGCTGGTCGCCTGGAACCATTGCTGCGCGTAAACCTTGTCCCGCTCGATCGTGATCAAACCGCTGCCGGCGTAGGGCGCGGTGATGCTGACCGCGATTTCGTCGCCGCTGTTGTACTGCCCCCGGTCGAGCTTCACCTGAAGTTCGGAATTCTTTTCGAGCGACCGTGAGACCGCTCCACGGCCGACGACGCAGAATTGCAGCTTGGTCAATCGGCGATCCTGATCGTCGCGCAGCTCGAAAATGTAATTGCCCGGCTCATCGGTTGGCAGGTTGTAGCGGAAGCCATTGGCGGAGACGGAAATCTTTTCCGATTTCGCGGTCCGCTCTTTCAGCACCGACTCGTAGGCGAACTTACCGCTTTCCTGCTTGGTCAGGACCGAGACGTATTCCTGCGCAATCACGTTTACGATGACATTGGCGAGCGCGATCCGGTTGAGATGTGGATCGACCGCGACCAGGTCGACCACGCGCGGCTTGTTCGCGTCGATGTAACGCAAGTTGCCGTCCGCTTTGCAGCCGATCACGTACGGTAAGGCCGAGATGAGCGCGCTGGTTGTGGCGGTGACGCTTCGTCCGCCTTCGGCTTCAAATCCTTCGGCGATGAAACGCATCGAGTAAGTCGCATCGGCGAAACGCTCGAGTTGCAAATCGAACTCGGTTTGACCGGCGCCATCGGTTTTGTTATCGCCGAGCTCGATTGTTTGGTCCTGTCGATCTTTCTTCGGATCAAAGAGCGGATCAAGAAATACGTAGTCGCGGAATTCAGGAAATGAAAACGCGGTCGGTGTGAGCTCGATTCGCGAAACGACGCGTCGATCGGTCGCGGGCGTACCGTAAAGATTAGCCAGAGACACCGACGCACGCATTTCCTTCGGGCTGATCCAGCCACGACGGGAGGCTTCCGATAACCTCGCGTCGATTTTCATCCGATCAGGCAAAAACTCCTTCACGTTTGCCATGGTTGAACCGAGCGGCGTCGAGCGTTTGCTGTTCTTAACGAGATAGACATTGAAGGTGTAAAGGCCGGTCGGCGATTCGTTCGCGGTTTGATAAGTGAGCTCAGTGAAAGCGCTCTCCGGCAGATTGATCTTCTTCGTTTGCACGCCGTGCCCGCGCGCATCCACCACTTCGGTCACCAGCGGCAATCCTTTGAGCTGGCCCTGCCAGTTTCGCTGTTTCACGACGACACCGATGTGAATTTCGTCCCCCGGCCGGTAGATTCCGCGCTCGGTAAAGACAAACGCATCGAGATTTTCGGGAAGCACATTGTCCACGCCGTCGATGTCGAAGCGCGAAAAATTCAGTTGTCGATCTTCGCGGGCATAAGGAATGAACGAGACGTCATCGCCGTTGCGCGCCACCAACGCGACCGGGGTTTTCTCGCGGATCGATTTTTCGACCGAAGTGAAACTGCAATGGCCGTTTGCGTCCGTTTTCGCGCTCTGGATCGGAATGCCGTTCTTGCCGAGAAGATCGACCGCCACGTTTGCGAGCGGTTTGCCTTCTTTGATCGACATCAGAAAAACGTCGTGACTGCCGTCTGCGTTTTTCTTGGTCAGAATTCCGATGTCAGTGACGAGAATGAAACGCGAATCCCGGACCTCGATCAGTTTCTTTTGAATCGGGTCCCATCCCTGGGCGGTTAGAAAAAACAGGCCGCGTTCGCTCCCGCCGTCGGCCGGCTTGCGCAGATGCTCGCTGAAATCGAATGCGGAATAGTTCGCTTTCCATTTGTTCTCGAGCGCAATGCCTTGCCGCTCGGTCGCGATTCGCGAGATGTTTTCCTTGTTGAAGTAATCAGGAACTTCGAAAAGAGGATGCTCGAATTTTCCCTCGGTCTGGCTGACCAGATGATTGATCTGGGTCGTGGCCACGCGACTGATCTCGAATTCGATTGCGCTCAGCGCCCGGGAGCGGATCGACAACTTCTTTTCGCCATTGAGCGCGAGCAGGCCGCCCTGGCCTTCAATCTGAACCTCGCGCGGCAGCGACGGCACATTGACGACCGCGTCGTAATCTTCACTGAGCGGATAATCGCCCGCCGCGCGGACGCCTTTCTTTACCCGGACGTAAAGCTCGCCGTCAGTTTCGACGCGAACACGAAACGCATGTTGTCGATCCTGGGCTTTCTCTGACGGCAGCGGCACATAGTGGACCGCCCGCGCATTATCCAGCACATCATCGGGAACGTCGGTCGCGCTTTTCCAAAGCTCAGTTTCTTTTAATTGTGATCCAGCCGATTCGTCGCTGGTCTCAGTTTCCTCGCTCGAATCAGCGGAATTTTCCTGCGGCTGATCCGCCTCTCCAGAGCTGTCTACTTCCGCCTCTTTTTCAGCCTCGGACACTTTGCGCTTGGGCAGCAATTTGATCTCGAGCGCCTTCGCCAGTTCGCGCGTGTTGATGTCGGCAGTGGTCGTAAGAACAACCAGTTGCTCCGGTTCGCCATTTTTATTTCGCGCGATGGTGGTTTGAATCGAGTCGATCTTGAACATCGACGCGATCGACGGGATCTCGAGTTTCTGTTCGACACTGTTCTTGGTTTGCGCGCCACCCTGGGGGGTGCGGACGCCTTTGCTCAAAGTCAGTTTCACGAAATCGTCGCGTTCCGGCAGGGTGACGGGCGAGCTGTGGACGAACGCGACGCGACGATGCAGTCCGTAGGTGATCGAAAAGTGCGGCGCGGGATCGCTGAAAATGCTCGAACCGCCGACCATCATGAATTGGAGATGTCGATCTAATTCACCGGGATCGACGGCATGGGTGAGTTCGAGCGTGGCGGTGACGGCACGCTGTGTTGGATTGGTCGGGTCCTGATAAAGCTCGAGCTGTTTAATCCAGATCCCGAACTGCGGCGTCTGCGTTTCGTAGACAAGTCGCTCCATCAGCACGTGGCTTGGAAAGAATTTCTTGTCGAATACGATTCGAAATTTCTGGTCTGCCGGCCAATCTTCTGTCGGCTCGAAAACAAGGATGTCGGCCTGGAGCCAGCGCCAGGCACCGTTGAGCTGCGGCTGAAGTTGCACGCCTTGGACCGACGGCTTTCTTAAATCTTCCAGGCGAGCGGCCGATTCGCTGAAATAAACAACTAAGCGCGGGAACTTCAGATCTTTCTCGAGCTTGGTGACTTCGACCGGTGCAATCTTTACCGATACGCGACGCGGCTTGGGCAAATGCGAATACCAATTCCAACTCCAGGCGCCGGCGCACGAGATCAGGAAAATCGTGATGATTGCCGGAGCGATCAGACGCGGATAAGCGTGTTCGAGACGGCTCCAATTTTCTCCGCATCGACTCAGCCAACGGGGCGGGCGCCAGGAAATATCTCCGAAGATTTGCCCCGGAATTCGCCGGATACGACCAGCGGCATTGGCAACCCATTTCATCGCATTCGAGAGAGGCGCGGGAGTTTTCATGAGGGGAATACGCCGGCCCCACACGAATCTTTCAGACAATTGTCGCCGCGATCGTTGATCGCGGTTGGCCGGGGTCAACGAGCGCGGCTACAGTAAATTCCATGAACAGTGCCGGTTTAGCCGCCACGCGTCGAAGTCTGGTCGATCGGCTGGCGAATTGGGACGACCAGAAGCGCTGGCAGGAATTTTTCGACACTTACTGGAGGCTGATTTATTCGACCGCGCGCAAATCCGGTCTGACCGACGCGGAAGCGCAGGAAGTCGTGCAGGAAACCGTCATCACGGTGGCGAAGAAGATCGACAAACTGAAATACGATCCGGCGATTGGTTCTT
>WNGC01010362.1_pt1 | contig 12145 bp, 13 predicted proteins | sample 5400051 | NCBI WGS metagenome assembly WNGC01 (sample SAMN13153368, study PRJNA577476) | soil metagenome | isolation source: 20 cm soil or saprolite under grassland replicate 2 | place: USA:California | collected 2016-06-15 | reverse complement strand
TCCGCCCTATTCGGCAGTTCACGGAAGGGGAAGCAAAGATATACAACCGCATCAGCGGGGTGCTGACGGCCACAGTGGCGATCGTGCTGGTGCTCACCGGGCTGTGCGTGATGGCGGCGATGACCAACGTGGCGATGGAACGGAAGATGGACGTCGGCTTGATGAAAGCCATCGGCGGCTCGATGCGACGCGTGCTGCGGCTTTTTCTCGCCGAGGCGGCGTTGCTTGGCCTGGCCGGAGGAATGCTTGGCGCGGCGGCGGGAATTTTTCTGTCCGTCGGATTGGGCAAAGCGGTCTTTGGCGTGGCGGCACGGCCGCGGCTGATTGTGTATCCTGTAGCTGTAGCGTTGACCATCATCGTGGCGATCCTCAGCGCGTATCCGCTGCGGCGGCTGGCCAGCATCCGCCCGGCATCGGTTTTCAGGGGTGAAGCGTGAGTTCCATCGCTCCAGCACCGCCGCTAATTGCGGCCAAGCAAGTGGTCATCGAAAATTTGATCAAACAGTACGGCACGCTGCGCGCGCTCGGCGGCGTTAGCTTCCGAGTGAACACCGGCGAGTGGGTGGCGCTCATGGGGCCCTCCGGCTCGGGAAAAACTACGCTTATCAACATTCTCGGCGGCCTGGACACACTCACTTCGGGCCATGTGGTCGTTGATGGCGTCGATCTTTCGAAACTTAGCGAAAGCCAGATGGTGCGTTACCGCGCGGAAAAAGTCGGCTTCGTCTTCCAGCAATTCCATCTCGTGCCGTATCTTACAGCGCTTGAAAACGTGATGCTCGCACAGTATTTCCATAGTGTCACGGACGAAACGCAAGCTGAAGAAGCGCTGCAGCGCGTGGGCCTCGGCCAGCGGCTGACGCATCTCCCCGCGCAGCTTTCCGGTGGCGAACAGCAGCGCGTTGCCATTGCGCGCGCGCTGATCAATCAGCCGAAGATCATTCTCGCCGACGAGCCCACCGGAAATCTCGACGAAGCCAACGAAACGATGGTCATCCAGATTTTCCGCGAACTGCACAATGCTGGCCATACCATCCTGATGGTGACGCACGACCCGGACATCGCGCGTCAAGCGGACCGCCGCATCGAGCTTGCCCACGGCCACCTGCACTTCGACACCGCACAGCACGGACCAGGCCATCCGCTGGCTTGCCCTCTGGCCGACACGGCGGACTGCTGCACTCCTATTTCCAGCGACGACGAGATTCGCTTCGATCATCTCCTGGAACAAATCTGGACTTGCGGGGAGGAAGGGAAACCGGCTCAAGCGGAGCAGCTCCACGCCACTGGCCCATCGGGGCGGCTGCCAGTGGTGACTGACGAGCCGGCCGCGCGAGTTCTTTCGCGCATGTCCGATCTGCGCTTAGTGCAAATGCAAAACGGGGAAGTGCAACTCACGCTTATGGGCAGCCAGCGCGCACGCGACATTGTCCGGCGTCACCGCCTGGCCGAGCGCCTGTTCAAGGACACTTTTTCGATCGACGATTCCGAGGCCCACACGCAAGCCTGCAAATTCGAACACATCATCAGCCCCGAGCTGGACCAGCGCATTTGCACTTTCCTCGGACACCCCAAGACCTATGTTTCTAGCGGCACGGGTGTGGATGTCACCTGGGCCGACGGCCACAACAGCCACTACGAGTTTGCCTACTTGCGCGAGGAATGTCCCTGCGCCACCTGCAACGACGCCAGAGAGAAGAAGCAGTCGCTCGGCGAGGTTGCCTCGGTATTCAAGTCCTCTCCCGCGCTGCCCATGTTCAAGCCCAAACCGCGCGCCCAGACCGCCACGCAGGTGGGTAATTATGCCATTCAAATCAGCTTCACCGACGGCCACTCTACTGGCATCTACAGCTACGACCATCTCCGCAACATCTGTCCCTGCGCCGACTGCGCCAAAACCTTCCGCGCCTCCGTGGGCTAGTGCATCCCGGGATTCACCTCCGGCTAGACTTAGGGCCTCAAAAATGCGAGCATTTCAATCTGCGATTTAACGAAACCCATACATGAGCAGCACTCCCCATAACCCTGCTGCCGCAGGCAGCCGCGGCGATGGTATTCCGCGTGTCATCGTCGCTACCACCGCCCTTCTGACCTTCATTTCGTTCTGGCGAGCGGCGTCCATCGTGCTGAACGACCTGGCCTCCTCGGCGTACTATGCCGGCGGCGAAGCGGAAGGCTATATCGGCAAGACGGCGCCGTGGTTCATCCTGGCGATCATGTTGTTTTCCTACGCCGTGCGCGCCGTTTACGTGGAAAGCTGCAGCATGTTCGTGCGCGGCGGCGTGTATCGAGCCGTCAAGATGTCCCTCGGGGGGACGCTCGCGAAATTCAGTGTCTGCGCGCTCATGTTTGACTACATCCTGACGGGGCCGATCAGCGGCGTGGCAGCAGGCCAGTATCTTGCGGGATTGATCAACGATCTTCTGCTCTATCTTCACGTGAGCGGCGCGCTCTCTTTGGCAACAACCAGTCTTATTGCCGCGAGTTTTGCCATCCTTGTCACCCTTTATTTCTGGTGGCAGAACACCAAGGGCGTTGCCGAGTCCAGCGAAAAAGCTCTGCACATCATGAAACTGGTCACCGTGATGGTGGTGATGCTGGTGGCCTGGTGTATCTACACGGCGGCGGTGCGCCATTCCGCGCTGCCTCCGTGGCCCCACCCGCGCAACCTCAGGCTGAGCACCGGCGCCCTCGGCTGGCTCGCGCACAGCAACCTTCCGCACATGTTCGGGGTCATCGCCATCTTCATCGCCCTGGGCCATTCCGTGCTGGCCATGAGCGGCGAGGAATCGCTAGCGCAGGTCTATCGCGAAATCGAAAGCCCCAAGCTCCCCAACCTGAAAAAGGCTGGCGCGGTCATTTTTATCTATAGTTTGGTCTTTACTTCTTTGGTTTCCTTCTTTGCCGTGATGATCATTCCGGACGACGTCCGCCAGCACTTCCTCGAAAACCTGATCGGCGGGCTGGCGATGAATCTGGAAGGGCCACTTTTCGCCCGTCTGATATTCCACGGCTTTGTTGTCGTGGTGGGCACCTTGATCCTGGCGGGCGCGGTGAACACGGCCATCGTAGGCTCGAACGGAGTGCTGAACCGCGTTTCTGAAGACGGCGTGCTCAGCGCCTGGTTCCGGCAGCCGCACAAGCGCTTCGGCACCAGCTATCGCATCATCAATATCGTCGTGGCGCTGCAGGTCGTTACCATTATCATCAGTCGTGGCGACGTCACGTTTCTCGCGAACCTGTATGCCTTCGGCGTGATCTGGAGCTTCGCCATGAACGGCCTCGCGGTGCTCGTTCTTCGTTACACCAGTCCCGGCCAGCGAGAATTTCAAGTTCCGCTGAATCTCACGTTCCGTGGTGTGCAGATTCCCGTGGGACTCGGGTTGATCACCTCGACGCTTTTCTTGATCGCCGTCGTAAACTTGTTCACCAAGCCCATCGCCACGATGGCTGGCGGAGCCTTTTCCGTTCTGCTCTACATTGTGTTCACGATTTCGGAGCGCCGGGGCCGAAGAGGCGGCGCAGCCCACGTCGAGATGGACCAGTTCAATCTCGAGTTGGAATCGGAATTGACTCCCGAGGCCGTGGGTGCGCGCCCCGGCAATGTTCTTGTTCCCATAAGCAACCAGTACGCGCTCTATCATCTCGGAAACGTGCTGGACCGCATCAAGCCCGGGCGTCGCGACGTTGTCGTGCTCCATGTCCGGCTCTTGCGCCGCTCGGCTTCGGGCGAAAACGAACTCGAGGCCAACCAGCTTTTCGGCAGCATTGAGCAACAACTCTTCTCCCAAGCGCTTTCCATGGCCGAAAAGCGGGGCAAGTCGATCCGCCTGGCCGTCGTCGCCGCGAACGATTTGTGGGACGGCATCCTGCGGGCCGCGACATCACTGCAATCCAGCACGAAGATTGGTGACGCCTGGGAAAAACTTGGCGATCAAAAGCCGCAATTCAATCTGGAAATCCACTTGCCCAATGGGGACAAGCTTTACAAAGTCCTCGGGCCGCACGCGCCCAATCTGACCGCCAACGAGGTAAATCTGCTGCACCGGCTGTGGCTGCGTTTCAGTGACGCCGTGGCTCCCCTGGAAATGCACCATCACGACGTGGTGCACTTCGCGCTGGAAGAAGTGCAAAAAGAGGTGGAGGAAGGACACGAAGACAGCGTGGTCAACCGATTGCGCGCGCATCTCGAAGCCAACCAGACGAAGAAAACTCCGAGGACCTGAAGCAACCAGTTTTCAGCTCTTAATCTCTCCTTGAATGTGAATCGTCCCTTATTCCTACCAGCAGTCCTTTCTCGCCAGGGCCAACTAGATTCACGGCTTCATGCCAGCTGCGTCGTGCAGTGACCGCAGCGCCTGGCCGCAAGGGGAATGGGCATGGCGCACTGCGGGCAGTCCTTGGTGGTCGGCAGGGGCGCCGGAGCCGCCGCGAAACGATTCACCTGCTTGACCATTAGAAAGACGCAAAAGGCCACGATCAGAAAATTGATCACCGAGTTCAGAAAGATCCCATAGTTCACAGTCGACGCGCCTGCGGTCTTCGCGGCTTGGAGTGTTGCATAGGTTTTACCGTCCAAGCTAATAAACAACTCCGAAAAATTCACATGATTGAGCAATTGCCCCAGCGGCGGCATGATCACGTCCTCCACCAGCGACGAGACAATCTTCCCAAAGGCCGCGCCGATTATCACGCCGACGGCCAAATCCACAACACTGCCACGCATGGCGAAATTTTTGAATTCTTTCAGCACGGACGGTCTCCTTTATTTCTTCGATGAAGATAATTGACGGTCCTCCGGAGGATTTCCAAATACTGGGGCGGTCCGTTACCGGGATTATAGTCGAGCCGAAAGAGAAAGATAGCCGAGAAGGCGGTCGAGCTCCGGAATCTGCCGCCACGTCCTTCCGGAACGCGCTTCTTCAGCGTGGCCGGAAGATCAGCGCGGAACCCACAATCCCGCGCAACGCGAGTACCGCTCCGCCGGCCGCCAACATCGGCCCGACCCAGGCAAACGGCACCCGTGACATCACCAGCATGAGGACGCCCAGAAGAGCGAGGGACAGCCCACGCGTCCAGTTCTCCCAGCGCAACCACCACTGGCCCGGCTTATAGAGCGCGCGCAGTCCCCAAAGAATCAGCGCTAGGCTGAGGATTAGCCAGGCCATGCTGTGCCGATCGACGGTTCGGCCGCGGGCGGGGCCAGCAAGACCGAGCCATACCAGCAAAGCGCCGAGCAGGACAAAAATGAACTCGATCATAAGCCGCTGGAGTCGCTCGGGCGTGAGCATTGCCATGGCGTCCGCTTACGCGACGCGTTCGATGCGCAGCTTGGTGATAGACACAGGTACTCGCGGGCGGTCGTTCGAATCGCGCGGCAGCTTCGAAATCTTGTCAGCCACGTCCTGGCCTTCGATGATTTCGCCAAAGATAGTGTGCCGGTTGTCCAGCCAGGGTGTTGCGGCTACGGTGAGAAAGAACTGGCTCCCGTTGGTTCCCGGCCCGGAGTTGGCCATGGAGAGCTTTCCGGCCTGGGAGTGCTTCAGCGAGGGATGAAATTCGTCCGCAAACTTGTAGCCCGGCCCGCCCATTCCGCTGCCCTGCGGGCACCCGCCCTGTATCATGAATTGCGGAATCACGCGGTGGAAAATCAATCCGTCGTAGAAAGGTCTCTTTTCCTTCTGCCCGGTCTTTTCATTCGTGAATTCTTTGGTGCCTTCGGCCAACCCGATGAAATTCGCAACCGTTTTTGGCGCTTCGTTTTCAAACAGACGCACCACAATGTTCCCTTGGGAAGTCTCAAAAATAGCGTACGTTCCTACCGCTCGGCTCATGCCATCTCCTTGTGTACCGCCTCAAGCGTACACGAGCCGGACTGCGCCGCGCCACAGCAGGAGCAGGCGGAAACCTTTCTCCCGGCGGCTTGGGGTGACCAAGTCGAGGGCCACATGGAGGACTCGTTTTCGCGTTTCTACCAGCTCTTTTCCTTGCGCAGTTCTGTGATGTGCGCGGTGTGATGCTTGCCGTGCCACTCGTAGACGAAGAGCAGCCAGTCAACGGTGCGCTCGCCGTGCTCCGGGTGGACCAGGACTCTTAGAAAATGCTCGGGCTTCAAGGAGCGCCACAGCCGGTCCCAGCGAGTGTGCACCGAATCCAGCAGCGTCTGCGATACCTCGATGGGCATCGATTTTGAGTCCGCCAGTTCGGCCCAGGCCGCCTCGTTGTAGGGCTTAATTGTCGGCTTTTCTTCGGTGAGCGCCAGCTTCAAACGGACGTACGCATTCAAGTGGCTGTCCGGAACGTGATGTACGACCTGGCGCACCGTCCAGCCGCCTTCGCGGTACGGCGTGTCGAGATGCTCGTCGCACAGGCCTTTCACCGCGGCGCGCATTTTGGCCGGTGTAGCCGCAATCTCATCGATCGCCTGTTGGCGCCGAGCCGGCGCCGCTTCGGCGGGCATGGCAAATCGTCCAATTGGATAGCGCGGGTCCATCGTGACTCCCTCCTTGGGCCACCTGCGTATTTCTCTTGACTATAGCGACGGCCGTTTGCACCGGTCAATGCCGCTGGTGTGAAAAGGCTTCTCCAATTTGGCTGCCCGCATTCCGAATCGCGAGGGGGGGAATGCTACAATACCGGCCTGCGTTGTATCCGGCGGGTGCCGTGGCGAATCTAACGGGTGGAGAAAGATGGCATGCACAACGTCCTCATCATCGGCAGCGGCTGCGCCGGTCTCACCGCTGCAATTTACGCTGCGCGCGCGAACCTGAAACCGCTCGTTCTGGACGGACATGAGCCTGGCGGGCAGCTTTCCCTCACCACCCACGTTGAGAATTATCCGGGCTTCCCAGAAGGCATCATGGGACCGCAGCTCATCGAGAACATGCGTAAGCAGGCGCAAAAATTCGGCGCGCAGTTCAAAGCCGGAGCGGTAACCGAAGTCGACCTCAGCCAGCGGCCATTTAAGATCATCGCCGGAAAAGAGACCTACGAAGCGCGAGCTTTGATCGTGGCCGCGGGGGCTTCAGCGCGTCTGTTGGGTCTGAAGGGTGAAAAAGAACTGATCGGCCATGGCGTTTCCACCTGCGCTACCTGCGATGGCTATTTCTTTCGCGGCAAACCTATCGCCGTAGTCGGCGGCGGCGATTCGGCCATGGAGGAGGCCAACTTTCTGTCGCGCTACGCCAGCAAGGTCCATCTGATTCACCGCCGGAATGATTTTCGCGCTTCCAAGATCATGATCGAACGCGCCAGGACCAACGAGAAAGTTGCATTCGTCACGCCTTTCGCAGTGGAGGAGATTCTGGCTCCCCAGGGTCACGTGGAGGGGGTGAGTCTGCGCCATCAGCAGACCAAGGAAAGGCAAGAGATTCCGGTCGACGGCGTATTCGTGGCCATAGGTCACGATCCGAACACCATTGTTTTCAAGGGCAAACTCGAGATGGACTCGAACGGCTACCTGCTTGGCAAACACGGCAGCCTGACCGCGATTCCGGGCGTATTCGTCGCCGGCGACGTGCAAGACCACCGCTACCGCCAGGCCGTCACCGCGGCGGGCTCCGGCTGCATGGCCGCCCTGGATGCCGAAAAGTTTCTGGAAGAGCACAAAGGCTAGTTTCGCTCTTCCTACGCTGCCATAATAATTCCCGCATGCTCCGGTCGACGCTCCTCAAGCTTTCCGAAAGTAAAAGCTTTGCCAATTGGGTCACCTCCAATGGCATCACCCGCCGTATGGCGCGCCGTTTCGTTGCCGGCGAAACGCTCGATGAAGCGATCGCCGCCGCCCGCGAGTGTAATAACGCGGGCATGCTCGCCAGCCTCGATTACCTCGGTGAGAATGTTGTCACCACCTCTGATGCGCAACATTCCCGCGATGCCTATCTGGAGATTTTTGAACGTATCGCTCAGGAGGGGCTGCAGGCTAACGTTTCCGGCAAGCTCACGCAACTCGGCCTCGATATCAATGATGAATTTTGCGAAGGTTTGGTTCTCTCCATCGTGGAGCGCGCTGCGGGCTTCGATAATTTTCTGCGCATCGACATGGAGGGGTCTCTTTACACGCAGCGCACCATCGAACTCGCCAAACGCGTTCGCGCACGCAGTCCTGCCGTGGGCACGGTCATCCAGTCCTATCTCTACCGCAGCGAAACCGACGTCACAGATCTGCTGGCGTACGGTTGCCGCATCCGTCTTTGTAAGGGCGCCTACAAGGAATCAGAAGAGGTTGCGTTTCCTTTGAAAGCCGATGTGGATGCCAATTTCGTCCGGCTGATGCAGCTGCTGCTCTCCAGTGGCTTCTATCACGGCATCGCCACGCACGACCCGCGCATGATCGCAGCGACCATTCGCCATGCGGCGGCCAAGCAGATTTCCAAGGACGATTTCGAATTTCAGATGTTGTACGGCGTGCGCACCGACCTACAACGGCGGCTCGTCAAGGATGGCTACCGCGTCCGCATCTACATCCCCTACGGCCGCGACTGGTTTCCCTATTTTATGCGGCGTCTCGCCGAGCGTCCTGCCAACGTGGGCTTCCTCGTCCGCAATTTCCTCCGCTCGTGAGCCTGTTCCGAGCTATTGCTTCCGGCAGACGGTGACGCCGTCGCGCAGGGGGATCAAGACCGGGTAGAGCTCTTTCAAAGCGTACACCAGCCGGTTGAATTCCTGGACACCCTGCGTGTCAGTGTCGTCCGGCGCTGCCGGCCGCGCCGCCTTTCCCGACCACAGCGTGTTGTCAGTGATGAACAAGCCGCCGCGGCGCAGCTTGGGCAATGCCGCGAGCAGTGCGGCGGGATATTGGTGTTTGTCTACGTCGTTGAAAATCAGATCAAATGTGCCCGGAGTCTTCTTTACCAGTTCCAGGGCATTACCAACACGGATTTCGATCCGTTTGGCCACGCCCGCCCGGCGAAAATAATCCTTCGCACGGAGGGCTTTCTCGGGATCGCCATCGCTATAGAACACCTTGGCCTTGGGCCCAGCCGCCCGCGCCAGCCAGATCGTAGAATACCCAATGGCCGAGCCCATCTCAAAAATCCGCTTGGCGCCCGAAACTTGCACGAAAAGCGCCAGCATCCGCCCGACTGCCGGCCCGATGATCGGAACACGGTTCTGCTCGGCGTAATCCTCCATCTCCCGGACGACGCTATCGCGCTCGGGCAGCAGCCGGTAAAGATCAGCCCTTTGATTTTCTTCGTTTCTTTGCGCAATTCTTCGGCCGTACCGGTCAAGAAGGGAAACGAGGCGTAATGCATGGGGATGACGTGTTTCACGCCGAGCAGGCGAATGGCATGGGCCGCATCGCGCGGGCCCATGGTGAAGAGATCGCCGATCGGCAACATCGCCAGGACCGGCTCGTACAGCTCACCGATTAGTTTCATGTCCCCGAAGAGGGCCGTATCGCCTGCATGATACACCTTGAACCCGCCGGGCATGCTGATGATATATCCCGCGGGCTCGCCGCCATAGTGCCGCACCCCGTTATCCTCGATGGAATTGGAATGCAATGCGTGTGTCATGGTGATTTCGAAATCACCGATTTTCTGCGAGCCGCCCTTTCCCATTGGGCAAGCCTCTTGTCGAAAGCCCTTGTCCTCAATCCAAAGGCAGGTCTCAAAGCTCGCCGAGATTTTCGGTTTGTGCTGTTTCGCCAAAGCCAGAAGATCACCCCTATGATCGCTATGCGCGTGAGTCAGGAAAATGGCATCCAGCCGCGCCACTTTCTTCAGCGCCTGCGGACAGAAGGGATTGGTCATCACCCACGGATCGATCAAAGCGACCTGCCCCGATGGGGTGGTCAGCGAAAACGTGCTGTGGCCAAAATAGGTAATGCGATTGCCCTTGGTGTTGAGCATCAACAACCTCCCGCGGCAGTTTTTAGCCGACCAAATACAGTGACTTCGATTTTCTGGAAGTAGTTCTAGTTGGATCCTGATCCGAGCAGCGTGCGAATTGCCGCCTCATAGGTATCCCGCGTGCCCTCGCCGAATACATGCCCAATCTGCCGGCCGTCTTTGGCGTACAAGAACGAAGCTGGAAGGACCCCGTTCCAGCTCGGCAGTACCCCTTGTCGGAACAATTTCTCATGGCCCGCTTTCTTCCTGTAGTTGGGAAAAACCGGCTTGTAGCGGGCCAGAAAACGCCGCATCAGGATCAAATCGCCGTCGTCATCGAGGCTCACGCCCACAACCCGCAATCCCTGCGGAGCGTATTGCTTCGCCAATTCATTCAGCATGGGATACTCGTCACGACAGGGTTCGCACCAAGTCGCCCAAAATGTCACCAGCAGGGGTTTTCCATGGTATTCGGCGAGCAATTTCTGATAAGCCTGGATGTCGATGAGTGCTGGATCGCGGGAAGCCGCGGTCCGCGGCGCCGGCGGTGCGGCCAGGGCAGTCCCCACGGCCAGCAAGACAAGTGAGAGAAGACAACCCGCGGTTCTCATGGTCATTCCTTCTGCTCTCATTCTATCCGCACCGCTACCGGTTGAGAAACTCATTCCTACCGCGTACAATTCTCCTGGCTGCTTGTCGCTCCGGGCAGTCGCGTGGTATAAGGAATTTTTGCCGGTCGTGCTGTTTCATCGGAAGGGGCGCCGGTCGGCTGTGCGAACAAAGGAGATCCTTAATGGCTTACGTGATCGCCGAGCCGTGCATCGGCACAAAAGACACCGCCTGCGTGGATGTCTGTCCGGTGGACTGCATACATCCGCGCAAAGATGAACCCGATTTCGAGAGCGAAACACAGCTGTATATCCATCCCACGGAATGCATCGATTGCGGCGCGTGCGTCCCGGTCTGCCCGGTGACGGCCATCTTTGCGCTCGAAGACCTGCCGGAAAAGTGGAATAGCTTCACGCCGATCAACGCCGATTGGTACGCAAAAAAGGGAAAGTAGCCTAGTCTGCTAGGAGGCCACCGGATTTGTGCGGCTTTGCCCGGCATGCTCCGGGGTGCGGCTTTTTGTATGCCGGGCCGCAAAATCTCTAGCCCGGTTTTTGAGCATTGATGTACACCCAGCGCCTGATCCGCGCTGCTCACCATGCCAACTCTTTTGGGCCGGAAATCATCTACCCTCCTGAAGGTGGCGTGTGGAGGTTTTGGGTGAAGCCTGCTAACGGAAGACTGGCCCTTGCCATTTTCTTCGTCGGCCTGGCTGTTTTTTCGACTGCCTCGGCCCAGACTCCAGCCGTTCATAAGCCGCAACGGCAACCGGGCTCCTCCACACTGGAAGGCCAATGGAGCGGTTCGCTGCCAGCGGGCGAAGCGATCCTCCATGTGGTCCTGCACGTTTCAAAGGCGCAAGACGGTTCCTTCAAAGCGAGCATCGATAGCCTGGATCAAGGCGTTTACGGTATTGAGGTGACCTCTCTTACCCACAAAGACTCCACGCTCCATTTCACGGTGTCTTCCGTGGGAGCTTCCTATGAAGGAAGGTTTACCGCGGATCGCAACAGCATCGATGGTGATTGGACACAGGGTAGCTACAGCCTGCCGCTGGTCTTTCATCGCCAGGCTGCGGGAGCCGGGGCCAGAAAGCCTTCCAATGCGGTCGCCAGCGCCGAGGGAGTGTGGCAAGGCGCACTCGAAGGCAACGGCATGCGCCTACGCTTGCAATTGCACGTCTCGCATGATGATCAGAAGCAGCTGGTCGCCGCCCTTGATAGTCCCGATCAGGGTGTCAGCGGATTACCGGCCATCCAGGTGAGCCAGAAAGGCGCGGGCTTTCATTTTGAAATTCCTGTCGTGGGCGGGGTCTATGACGGCACACTCAACGCCGCCAAGGCAACCATCACCGGAAGCTGGACGCAAAGCAGCGTCGAGCAGAAATTGGATTTCCAACGCTCGGACCAGCTTCTGGAACTGGTCCGCCCACAAAACCCCTTAAAACCTTATCCGTATCAGGAAGAGGAAGTCATCTTCACGAACGGCAAAGCAAAGATCTCACTCGCGGGCACACTCACTGTTCCGCGCGGGCAGGGGCCGTTTCCCGCTGCCATGCTCCTCAGCGATTCCGGGCCGCATGACCGCGATGAATCTCTGGTTGGACATCGCCCTTTTCTAGTGCTGGCAGACCATCTCACGCGAAAAGGCATCGCCGTTCTGCGCTTCGATAAACGTGGAATCGGCAAGTCCACAGGAGATTA
>WNGC01015736.1_pt1 | contig 12146 bp, 12 predicted proteins | sample 5400051 | NCBI WGS metagenome assembly WNGC01 (sample SAMN13153368, study PRJNA577476) | soil metagenome | isolation source: 20 cm soil or saprolite under grassland replicate 2 | place: USA:California | collected 2016-06-15 | reverse complement strand
CGAAAGCGTTTCGGGTCAATGAGGCGAATTCCGAATATGGAGCCCCGAAGAAAACAAAGTACGATCTTGAAGACAGATTATTGGAGTTCGCCGTTGCAGTTGTTGAACTGACAGACGACTTGCCCAACACCAGAGCAGGCAACCACATTGCAGGACAACATCTCAGATGCGGAACGTCGACATGCGGCCATCATGGCTGGTATCACGGCTCAGGAAGATGAATCGGGATCCGCGTTTGGTCGCATGCCTGGCTGAAGCCGAAGAACTGATCAGAATTTTCGTCGCAAGCGTGCGAACAACTGAGCGGGGACGCAACACGTGATGACTCCGCAAAAATCACCATTCGGCGTTCGGTGTTCGGCGTTCGGTGTTCGGTGTTCCGTGCTAGGATTTTCCACTTCGCGCTTCTCCTCGTTGAGCCTTGGACGTTGGGTCTTGGACGTTGGGCGTTGAAATCGCGGAATGTCTGGGCCGCGATTTGCGCGTTCTAAGATAGTCGGTGCGACGATCGCCGCTTTGATCGTCATCGCCTTCAGCATCCTCCTACTCGCGCACGATCCCCTCATTTTTTGGAACGACGACTACGAAATTTCCATCCTGCCGGTCTTCGCCGATATGGCGCGGGCATGGAGCCACGGTGAGATCCCGCTGCTTAGCCCTTACTCGTGGGTCTGCGGAAATCTCGCGGGCGAATTTCAATACGGTGTTTTCTCGGTTTTCATTAATGCGCTGATTGTTTGCGTTTGGAAACTGCCGCTGACGTTTTCGCAACAAGCCGCTGCCGTTTCCATTGCGCACCTCGCGGTCCTGAGTGCCGGCGCATTTTTGGTCGCGCACGGCCGGAAACTATCGGGGCCATTATCTATTTTTGTTGCATTGGTCGCGTCGCTGAACGGCTGGATCATTTGCTGGGGAGCGAGCGATTGGTTCGGCGCGCTGGGCGCGTTTACCTGGCTGCCGTGGGCGTGGTGGGCCGCGGAACAGGCCCTCGACCCGAAGAGATCGCGCTGGCGCTTTCTTTGGCCCGCACCATTCGTTTATCTGCTCATCGCCGGCGGTTTTCCTTACACCGTCTTGATGTTGGCGCTGGTGCTCGTCTGTTTGGCGCTACGCGCCGTATTCGAGGTAAGGACGGTTGAAACTGCCAGTCCGGCTCGGACTGGCCCGGGCGGGCTTGCGAGGCTAACGAGAATTGGACCGCTGCTCGCTGGCGTCACTCTCGGTCTCGGGCTTGCTGCCCCAGCCTGGCTGGCATTGCTCGATTACGTCCACGGTTCCGCGCGGGAATCGCTTCACCCCTCCGCCCATTGGCAATGGCTCGTCCCGTGGAATGCATGGCCCGGCCTAATCCTGCCATCATGGACGGTGAATTGGTCGAATTTTTCTTCGCGGTTGGTGCCGCATGGCGCGACCGAACTCGCCTGCGGTCTCGTCCCGCCCATCGCGTTGCTGACTGGGTTTCTTGTGAACGGTCGCGCCATCCTGAAGAAAATTCGTTGGGAAACGGCTTTGCTTTTCGTCGTCTTCATTCTTGCAATGAGTCCCACCGCCGGTGCTTTCCGTTGGAGTTTTCGCTGGCTCCCCCTACTCCATCTCGTCCTCGCCCTCTGTGCCGCTGAAGCTCTCTCATCGTTTTCGCCGAAACAAAGGCGCTTCACCGCGTTCCTCATGCTCCTGCTCGTAATCATGCTTATCATCGGCGTCTTAGTTTTGCGAACTAGCGGCGACCATCTCTTCCCTCTCGGCTGGATTTTCCTCGGCCTCGCTCTGGGTTGGCTGCTGGTCGAGTCCCTCCAACGTAATTTCTTGTGTGAATGGGCTCCCGCAGCTGTCGTTTTCGCCGCGCTTCTCGCGACTTACATCTGCATTCCGCCAAACTCCGGCGTCCCCAAATACAATCTTGCCCAATCCTTGTTAGAGCCGCAGCCACTCGATCCACATCGTCTCTATCTCAGCGTTTATCCCACACCGGCAACATTCTATCGAGTGGAGGCGAAACCGGGACCGGTTGGACAAATTGTCCGCCTCGGCAGCACCTCAATGTGGGCCGGCTTGCGTTTCGTCAACGGTTACAGCCCAATCCGTCCTGCCGGCGTTGCGCGCGAATTCGCCAGCGCCATTCACGGCGAAGTCGATCCCGATCTGGCGCAATGGTTCTTACAGCATCAGGCCGGTGAAAACGGACTGCTCGAGCGCATCGGCATCGATGGAATCATTGTCGCGCGAGAGTTCAATTTCACCCCGCAACCGGCAGCCGAATGGGAATTGGCAACCGAGGCCGATGAAGGCCGCGTTTTTCATCGCCGTGGCCAGCCGATCCCAACAGTTCGTTCCGTGAATTTCTCTGGAAAAAACTCGATCGCGAAAATCACGGATATCGTGGCGGGGCGAAATTACGTCAGTGCATTCGTTGTCGCTCCCGATGGAGATCGGCCAGCCTTGATCGCAGTCTCTCGCCCGTTTTTTCCAGGCTATCGCGCGCAAATCGATCGGCGCGACCTTGCCGTCTTTTCTGAGCGCAGTTTGATTCCGCTGATCGACGTTCCCCCGGGAACGCACGGTCGTCTCACCCTTTATTACCGGCCCGATTGGCTCATTTACGGGAGCGCGCTGGCAATCATTTCGGCCGCCGTTTGCCTCATCTTCGCCTTTTTCGCAATCCGAAACCCTCGCAAACGAGTGACATCTGTTTAACCACACCCGCCGTCGCGAAAAAATCCGGGGAGCGCGTACCATCCAACCGGTGTTAAGCTAGCGAATGCGGTTGAGCTCAATCCGCGAGCGTAAAACTTCCACCGGCGCATCTACCCCTGTAATCTGCTGCGGAGTTAACGCCCGCAAGGTGATTAAAGGAGCGGCGGTTTGTAACCGCAGTTTATTTAAATCTAGAGACCGCCACGCCTTGGCTCGTCTGTCCCCCGCTCAAAATAACTTAGGGAGTGATCGTGATCCACTCGTTGCGGGCACGGGAATCGGCGACTGCTTGCACTACTCGCATGTAGCGCAACCCGTCTTCAAAAGTCGGATAGGGTCGCTCGTCATCGCCTGCTTTCAAGGCATCGAGGAAATCATTCTCGACCGTCCATTGCCGGGCGAGTTCCGTCGGCACTTCCACTTCATGCAAGGCGCGATCGCCTACTCGACCGGCTTTGATCACATCGGCAGTGAAATCGTAAACCAAGGTCCCGGCCGAGCCGTAAACTTCCAGGCAATCACCAGTGGCATGAGCGTGGATACCGCTGAATTCGAGGACGCCTTCCGCGCCATTGGCGAAATGGCAGAGCACTGATAGCGCGTCGGGGATGATAACGCTGTAACCCCCGCGATCGGGATACAGAATTTTTCCGCGCGCGAACAATCCATCGATATCACCGAACCAGCGCTGCAGCACTTCGACGTAAATCCCAAGCGTCATGACATTGAGCCCGCTTATTTCGATGCGTTGCCGCCAGTGGGCCGGCGCGTTCGGGTTCAAATAATTCCCGTTAAAACTTTGCAGCCGAATGGTGTGCAGTTGTCCGAGAAAATTTTCCGCGAGCAATTTTTTCACAACACGATCGCCGCGCAGACCGTAGGGCGGCGGGCACAACATGGTCACTTGCTTGGGAAAGCGGCGCGAAGCTGTCAGCATTTCTTCCGCTTCGGCGCGATCGTTCGCCATTCGGGCCTGACAAAACACATGTTTGCCCGCTTCAAGCGCAGAAACGGTGACGGCGGAATGCATGTACGGGGGCGTCCCAATCCAGACGATATCGATGTCTGGCAAAGCGACGAGGTCGGGCCAGTTAGCGATGGGGACAGCGGTCGGAACATTTTCCTGGCAGAACTTTTCGGCGCTTTCATAAGTGGAATTTGAAATCGCCACGATTTCCACGTCGGACCGGCGTTTGAATGCGGGCAGATGCCGTCGCTTCACGATCCCACCCGCCCCGATGATTCCGATCCGTAATTTGCGGTTGCCGTTTCGACTCATTGTATGTGCTTGGTAGAAGAATCTTTGACCACAGTGCGGCCCTACTGTTCAAGTCTGAAAGTATTTCACTCTGTTGAAAAGATTAGAGCCTCCGGCTGTCATAGATCGCCGATATAGCGGAGGAACGCACTTCTGGGCGTCGGGGACATGCAGAAGTATGTCCCTCCACAACGCTAGTGCGTTCGCTCTGCCGGATAAGATGGGTCGTGCACCCCACAGGCCGGTCGCCAGTGCACCAAGAATCGCTTGACCAAAACAAACCGACAACGCACCTTACGCTCTCGTTTTTATAATCCGAGCGATTGCGTCAATCGTCTACCTTCCGCCATGTCTAAAGTTTGCAGCATCACTGGGTCCCGCGTCACGCGCGGTAGCACCATCCATCGCCGTGGTATGGCGAAGAAAAAAGGCGGCGTTGGTCGGCACGTCACAAAAAATGTGCGGCGCGAATTTCATCCGAACCTGCACGAACACCGGATCTGGGTGCCGGAGCTGAAAAAATTCGTGCGCATCCGGGTGACGGCGCGAGGACTCAAGACGATCAACAAGAACGGCGCGTATCGGGCTTTAAAAAAGGCCGGCGTCGTCGCGGGTTAGGGCTTCGGGAAAGCGGCGGGAGGTTAGGCGCAATGCAATTGACGCTTCTGAAATCGAAAATTCATCGTGCCATGGTGACGGGGGCGAGTTTGTATTACGAAGGCAGCCTCACTGTTTTCGTCCGAGCTGGTTGAGCTGCGCGAATACGAGAAGATTCTCGTTGGCAACTTGAGCAACGGCGAACGCTTTGAGACTTACCTGATTTACGGCGAGTCGCAGAAAAGTTTGATCGAACTCAACGGCGCGACCGCGCATCTCGGGACCGCATTACGATCATGAATTTCGGGAGTTATTCGGCGGAGGAAGCAGCCAGACACCAGCCGCATATTCTCGTGCTCGATGAGAAAATCGGGTCGTCCGGCAGGAAGGCATCGAGCCGTCACTCAAAGTCGTCGGGGAATAGTTTTTTCTTTGTCATCCCGAGCGAATGAGGGACCTCACATTTGGTCACCCACATCCGGACCCTCGCGAGGTCCCTCGGTCCGAGCCGGACTGGCATTATCTTCGCGGCTCGGGATGACGGCGGAAACATCAGTGCTGCCGCCAGTGACGGCGGCAGCTACAAGGCTTTGCTCAGTTGTCGGTGCATCCGTTAGAGTTGCCGCGGGCTCTGTTGTAGCTGCCGCCGTCTCTAGCGGCAGGTCAGTGCCGACTTCGCTAGGTTCCTTTTTTGGCGGCTTTGCCCTGGGTAAATCAAGGGATCCGTCATTGAATTCGATGACATATCCCTCGCGAATCATCCAATGCAAATCAGACGCGAGCGCCAGTTTCGTTTTCTCGGCTTCGGCCACCTCAGTATCCGGTCTAATGAATTTTTCCGCGAGTTCCTTGCGATTAATTCGCGGCGAAGTTTTGAGTGTTTCTAAAATCTGACGAACTGAATCGGATACCGCGGTTTCATCGATCGCTTTCAACCGAATGGGCGAGACGAAAAGGATTCCTTTGCGATGCCGGAAAATTTGCAGACCCGCACCGCGGAAACGGCCGGCCAGCTCCTGCATCATATTGGAGGGTGAGCGGACCTCCGCTGACCAGGCGTTTTCAATCACGCGCGCAATCCCCCGATCCGATAACTTGCGACTGGTAACGCCGTCGATCTCCGTCTCGCCCGTCTCGGAAATCAGCGTTGGAAGATATTTCTCGCGAAAATGCCGTTCCGTTTCGGTTTCGGCATTGAAAGTTTGGGGCGGCTCCTCCTGCCGCGTGGTGAATGTCGTTACTTTGCGCGCTTCTTCCTTCCATTGCTCGACCAACGCCGGATCGCTCACGATTTCGATTTGCCGTTGAAAATCAGTGAAGGTCATGCGCCGGCTGAAACGCTGTTCGTAAAGACGGCGCAGCTGCGGCTGGTAACCGTGATACGCGAAAGGCGGAGTTTTCGAGACCGTTTCGATTCGTCGCGATGGCGTTCGATTCGCCCAAACGAAAAAGCGGGCTCGCGTTCTTCGTTTTTACCCGGACGTGATAGCGCTCCGGTTTCTGCAGAAACAGACGCGCCAACGCATAAACAGAATACGCCGCGGTCCCGGTTTTAATCTGGGCGGCGACGTTTTCAAAGGCGGCTGCTTGCGGAAGAAAATGGACGTCGAGCTGCGGCAACACAGGAGGCGCCGGCGCTTCGCGTCGCGCCGGAAAATCGCTGGAACGTTTCCGATCCTTGCGATCGAGCGGCTTGCGCTGGTCTCGTTCTCCTCGATCACGCCGACGGTGATTCTTCTCGTCGTCACGCCGGTAACGCGGCGGACGAGGGCGTCGCTCCATGCCTTCGGGCGACCAGTGGGCCCGTTCTTCTTCTCCTTCAAATCCGGCATGGCGCGTCGCGGACCAATCTTCCTTCACCCACGCGGGAAGAAATTTCAGGTCGATCAAATCGATGGGCTCGCCGGATGATGGCACATTTCTCATGTACCGCATCGGATCGAGAAGTAAACCGGAGCAGCACCGTTGTTGACGCGTCGAAAGGATGAAGGGTTAAAGCGGTCGGAGCAGATCGTCGAGCCTTCTTCGCATATTTAACCGGTAATCCCAACTCCACGTGCCATAACCTCAGCTGTTGTCATCGTGAACGAAGTGAAGAACCCTCTGCTACCGAAATTGCGTGACACAAACTTTTTTGCGTGATGATCATTTCATTGTGAAGTCCCTCGCCTCCGCTCGGGATAACAATGCATAGGAACATAGGCCTTTGGCCTGTGTGCCCAGCGGGTTTGCAACCCGCTGCATCGCTAGCACAAAAGGCACGATCTACTCATGCGATCGGCGGAGCGTAAACTCCGCCGGGCGCACAGACTGCAAGTCTGTGTTCCGTCGTCGGATGTAGTCCCCGCCCGCGGTCACTCCCCGCTCGAAAATCATTGACAAGAATTTGAATTGATTTACTTGCCATCCTGTTCAGCCCGCGTTATCGCGGGCGGACAGAACAACCGAATTTTATGGCCGACAAATCAATCGAAGAGAAGGTTAAGGACATCATCGTGGAACAACTGGGCGTTAATCCGGAACAGGTAACGCCACAGGCTTCGTTCATCGAGGATTTGGGGGCGGACTCGCTCGACATCGTGGAGCTGGTGATGGCGTTCGAGGAGGAATTTTCGGTGGAAGTGCCCGACGAAGACGCCGAGAAATTGCAGACCGTCGGCGATGTCATCAAATACATCCAGGAGCGGGCGAAGCCGAAGGAATAGATGACTGGGTGAGGCGATCTCCAAGTCGCCCAGCTAAACAGCAGGCAAACCTCGGCGGCTCGGCAGCCGGCGCTTCCAGTGGCTCACGTTTTTGGTTGCGTCGGGCAATTGGAATCACAGTGTAGAGGGTGCAATACTTCGACGAGCCCTTATTTCGGATCGGCGGTAACTATGTCACCGCCAAGGGTCTGATTGCGTTCGCTATCTTTTTCGGAGTTGGCTTGTCCCTGGCCAAGATTTTTCAAAGCGAACAATTCCGGCGCTTGCTCACCCGGCTTAAGCTCGGGAAAAATTTCGCGTCGATTGTCCCGACGATTTTCGGTCTCGCTACCCTGATCTTTTTCACCGTCACCGCGATCAATGCTGCGGGTGTTCCATTGGCGTGGAATCAGCCCCTGCCCGGCATTTCGCTTACTCTCGTTCAAATTTTCCTGCTCGTTGCCCTGCTCCTGGGGGTTTTCTGGATATCGGCGCGCACCAAGTCATTTCTGTTTAACCGCTTCCTGGTAAACAGCGGGCTGGATCGGTCGCTGCAATACGCTATTGCGCAAATCGTCAGCAACATCGTCCTGGTCGTTGGCGTTTTCATAGTGCTGGACAATGCCGGCATTCATCTCGGGACGTTGACGGTTTTTGCCGGTGCAGTCGGCGTAGGCATTGGATTCGGATTGCAAAACATCGCCAGCAATTTCATTAGCGGCTTGGTTATTCTGGCCGAACGCCCAATCACGATCGGCGATCGGGTGGAAGTAGCCGGTGTCGCCGGTCAGGTCCAGCAAATTCGTGCGCGCAGCACGGTTATTCTGACCAACGATAACATCACCATGATCGTGCCGAATACCAAGTTCATCGATTCGCCGGTGACAAACTGGACTTATGGCGATCCGCGCGTCCGTTTTCGCATTCCGATTGGTGTCGCCTATGGCAGCGATCTGGAGAAAGTACGGAACGCCTTGCTTGAGGTAGCGCGAGAAGACTCGCATGTGCTGCCCCAGCCGGAGCCGACAGTATTTTTGGAAACGTTCGGGGGAAGCTCGATCAACCTTGAATTGGTGGTGTGGAGCAAGGAAATGAGTTATCGGCCCCGCCGGTTCCGGAGCGATTTGAACTTCGCCATTGCGCAAAAGTTACGCGAAGCGGGCATCGAAATTCCAGGCCCGCAGCGCGATCTCCATTTCCGAGACGGTGTTGTGCGCGTCGAAATGACGGCGTCGGAAAAAACGCCGCAGCGCGCCGTGGCGGATGGTGCGTGAGAGATGACGCCATTTTCTTTTAAGGACGGCACTGCTGCCGTCGTCTCGCCCAATGAGCTTCGGCAATATGAAGACTGGCCCCACGCTTTTCACGACTGCTGCAAAGACCATCGCTTCTACGAAATCATTGAGAAGACACTGGCCAATGATTTCGACTATCAATACCTGATCCTGCGCGATCTCACCGGAAAGATGCGCGGCATCCAGCCTTTCTTTTTTGTGCAGCAAAATCTGGTGGAAGGAATTCCGGGCGGGCCACGGCGGCTGGTTGATTCTATTCGTAAAAAATTTCCGCGATTTCTCACCATGCGTGTGCTGATGGTCGGCTGCGCCGCTGGTGAAGGTCATCTCGGCGCCCTCTCCCCGGTCGATTCAATCTGGATCGCCGAAGCGCTGCATGAGTGTCTGCCTCAAGTCGCCCGCGCCGCCAAAGCGTCACTGGTCGTCTTGAAGGATTTTCCCTCCAAGTACCGCGACACTCTCGCCGGATTTTCCCGGAACGGTTTCACCCGCGTTCCGAGCATGCCGATGACGCGGCTGGCGCTTAACTTTCGCGACTTTGACGATTACCTCGCGCATTTGAGTTATGGCACGCGCAAAAGTTTGCGGCGGAAGTTTCGAAAAACCGAGAGCGCCGCCAAAATCGAGCTTGAAATCGTTAGCGACATCACCCCGCATCTGGACGAGGTCTATCCTCTTTATCTGGCGGTGCGTGAGCGTTCGCCAATGAAGTTTGAAAAGTTAACCAAGGAGTATCTTTTAAAACTCGGCCAGCTCATGCCCGAACGCGTGCGTTTTTTCATCTGGCGACTCGATTATCGCATCATCGCCTTCAGCATTTGCATGGTGCACGATAGTACGATCTATGACGAATATCTCGGCCTGGACTATTCCGTTGCGCTCGATCTCCACCTTTATTTTTACACGCTGCGGGACATTCTGCGCTGGGCCATCGAGAATCGGTTGACCTTCTATTGTAGCAGCCCCCTTAATTACGACCCGAAGCTGCATCTTGGTTGCGATCTCGCGCCGCTCGATCTTTACGTGAGGCATACCCAGCCCCTGCTGAATCCGATTTTTCGACATGTGGTTAGATTGCTGGAGCCAACGCGACACGATCCGGTCCTGCCGAAATTCTCCAACGCGGCCGAGCTTTACGAATGATTCTGCAGGTTGCGTGCGCGCCTGCAAAAGAGCGCGTCGCGGAAATACAGCTTTCGGGCGGTCGCGCGCTGGTCTTCGAGCATGCTCGCGATGTCCCGATGGAATTTTGGGCGCGCGGTTTTTCGAACACACCAAAAGATTTCCAATACTACGAGTTGATCGAGCAGACGATGGGCTCGGCCTTCGAATATCGTTACCTCGCGGTATTCGATCGGACCAATCGATCAGTCGCCTTGCAACCGCTTGTCCTTACCACCCAGGACCTGGCCGTCTCCGCCAGCGAAGCCATCGTGCGATTCGTCACCAAATTGCGCACGGTCTGGCCACGTCTTTGGCGAAGCCGTATGGCCCTCGCCGGCTGTTTGGTGGGTGAAGGGGAAACCTCTGTCGAAGTCGCAATTCCGCTGGTGGCCGAGTCGCTGGAAAAATATGCGCGGAGCCAGGGCATCTTCCTGGTGGGATTCAAGGATTTTCCGACGAAAATGCGCAGCGCCTTTTCCTGTCTAAGCCGCTGGGGTTACGCTCGTATCGCTGGTTTTCCACCGCTAACTTTGGAGCTCAATTTCGCTTCGTTCGATGAATACATGGCAATGCAACTGAGCCGGGCGACCCGAAAAAATTTACGTCGAAAATTTCGCGCAGCTGATGATGCCTCGCCTCCGCTTGCGCTCGAGGTCTGGACCGATGCGGAGCAGATCATTGATGAAATTTATCCGCTTTATCTCGCCGTCGCTCAGACCAGCGCGATTCGGTTCGAGGTTTTTACCCGCGAATATTTTCTCGAAGCAGGGCGATGCGCGCCAGGAAAATTCCGCTATTTCATTTGGCGACAAGGTGGCCGCGCAGTCGCCTTTAGTTTTTGCGCGATCTGGAATGGAACACTCTACGATAACGATATTGGTCTGGATTACACGGTCGCGTACGAGCTGAATCTCTATTACGTCACGTTTCGCGATCTGCTGAACTGGGCGCTGGCCAACGGGCTCCGACGCTATGCCAGTGCGCCATTCAACTATGACCCGAAGCTGCGACTGCGCCTCCAACTGCAGCCGGTTGATGTTTACGTGAAGCATATTTCGCCCTGGCTCAATCCATTGATCAAAGTATTGGCCCTGCTTTTCGAACCGGCGCGCACCGATCCGGTGTTGCGGCGCCAGCGTCACCTTCTCCGATGATTCAAAAGACAAAGAAACTTTTGCTCAACCCATGGTTTCAGCTCGTTTTGAGCGTGCTCTTTGTCACCACCTCGGAAGTGTTTCTTAAACGCGGCGCGGTGGAAGCACCGCGCTTGCCGGACGAAGTGAACTGGACCGGCGTTTCCGGTCTGGCTTTGCCCGATGTCTGGTACGGGATCCTTTTCGTCATCGCGAGTTTCATCAGCTGGCTCTATGTCCTGCGCTTCATTCCGTTAACGATCGCCTACCCGCTCTCGAACGTTGTTCACGTGCTCGTGCCGTTGGCCTCCTGGTTTTTTCTCAACGAACATATTTCGGTCCAGCGCTGGAGCGGGATCGCGCTCGTCCTGCTCGGTGTTCTGATCGTGGCCAAGCCGGTAGCACGAATGGAGGAAAACTTGTGACACCAGTTTCCGCTCTCCTTATTTTCGTCGCGCTGATTCTTTACATTCTCGGTCAACTTTTCCTCAAGCACGCGATGGAGGACGACCTTGGCAGCGCGCGGTTCAAAAAAAATTTCGCCGTCGGTCTCTCGACCATGACCGTTTCATTTTTTATTACCCTCGGATTACTCCAGCATTTTGAGCTCAGTTATCTCTATCCCTTTCAGGGATTGAGTGTCGTCATCATCAGCCTTCTGGCGGCGGCGATTTTGCGGGAAAAATTAACGCCGCGTCTTTTCATCGGCGCGGCGTTGATTAGCGCCGGCGTTGTGCTCGTCTCACTGAGTTAGTGCGGGCCAGAGCGCTTCGAAAGCCTGGCGATTGATCGCGCGAATGGTATCGGCCGAGGGAAAATCGAATTTCGGATGATCGAATTCCGAAACGAATCGCTGTTTCCGCCGCGCATAAGTCGGCACGGAGTACGCGCCGCACATGTCGCCGGCCACGACGCGTGCATGCTGCCGTAAGGTCGCCAGTCCCCATCGCACATCCTCGAAATCAAACTTCCCGTTTTCCCAGTTGGTCCAGGCTAAATTCGGCGCCAGACAATCCAGATCGATGGTCACGTAAATATTCGAACCATTCAGGCCACGGGCGAAATTTTCAAATTTTTCCCGCCAATTTTCGCGCAAGATCGCTCCGCGCCGTTTACGCGCCCGCGCCGGCCGATCATCCGCCCATGGGTGCACCATGAGCATGCCGGTGCGTTCCGCTTCGCGATTCCCGAAAAGCTGATGCGGCCACCAGCACTCGAAATTCCCGCAACCCCAAATCGCGACCTGCCGGACATGCGGCAACTCCAGCGCGCGATTAATCCAGGCGCCGCAACACCAGCGCGGCGGACGCACATCCCAATC
>WNGC01003563.1_pt1 | contig 12147 bp, 13 predicted proteins | sample 5400051 | NCBI WGS metagenome assembly WNGC01 (sample SAMN13153368, study PRJNA577476) | soil metagenome | isolation source: 20 cm soil or saprolite under grassland replicate 2 | place: USA:California | collected 2016-06-15 | reverse complement strand
CAATCTGCATACTGCACACAGCAATAGCAGATCAGCACCGGGCAGCTTCGAATTCTGTGACCTCCCTCTTGCGCCATCAACACTCGGTTAACTCAATGCGGAGAGTCCCATGTGGTCTCAAAGCCTCTCACGGTTTCTCTGATCCTTTAGATGCTACCGCGTAAGGAATTCCACATACCATTCGACTAAGAGAGCATGGATCCCAAAAGCCTGCGTGGTGACACGGTGGAGGAAAAGCGTCTGGCCGAGGACGCCTCGCGCGAACGCAACTGGAAACGCTGGGGTCCATACCTGTCTGAACGACAATGGGCGACGGTTCGCGAAGATTATTCGCCTTACGGAAATTGCTGGGACTATTTTCCGCACGATCACGCGCGGAGCCGCGCGTATCGCTGGGGCGAAGACGGATTACTCGGCATTGCGGATAGGCAATGCCGTCTTTGCTTCGCGCTCGCACTCTGGAACGGCAAAGATTCGATTTTGAAGGAGCGACTCTTCGGTTTGACCGGCTCGGAGGGCAATCACGGCGAGGACGTGAAGGAGCTCTATTACTACCTCGACTCGACGCCGACCCATTCGTACATGAAGGCGCTCTACAAATATCCGCAGGCCGAATATCCATACGCCCAGCTAATCGAGGAAAGCCGCCGGCGCGGCTTGAGCGCGCCAGAGCTCGAACTGATCGATACCGGCGTTTTTAATGAGGATCGCTACTTCGATGTCTTCGCCGAATACGCGAAGTTTTCCGAGAACGACATTCTGATTCGCCTAACGATTGCAAATCGCGGACCGGAAAAAGCGATGTTGCATCTCCTGCCAACGCTTTGGTTTCGCAACACCTGGTCGTGGGGACCGATACCGGAAGAGTCGACGAACAAACCTTCAATCACTCTGGAGCGCGATAGGCTGGTGCGCGCGCAACACGACGTGCTTGGGAATTATCAGCTCGCCTTTGAGGGAAACGCGAAGCCGCTTTTTACTGACAACGAAACGAATTCTGCGCGCATTCACAATTACCCAAATGGTCAGCTGTTCGTGAAAGATGCGTTTGACGAATACGTCGTGCATGGGCGCGCCGATGCCGTGAACGCCCAAAACATCGGAACAAAGTTTGCTGCGCATTACGTGTTGGAGACTGAACCTGGAAAATCAGAGGTCGTTAGGTTGCGACTGTCTGAGACGGGCGAAGCCCCGCTCGATCCATTTGCTGGCTTCGATGAAGTTTTCGCGCAGAGCATGAAGGAGGCGGATGAATTTTATGACGCTGTCATTCCTTCAGAGATGGACAAGGAATCGAAGAAAGTCGCGCGCCAGGGTTATGCCGGGCTGCTTTGGAGCAAACAGTTCTACCAATACTGCATTCGCGAATGGCTCTCGGGTGATCCTGCGCAACCAGCGCCTCCGCCCGAACGACACTTCGGTCGAAATCGAGAATGGACTCACCTTTTCAACCGGGACGTTATTTCGATGCCGGATAAGTGGGAATACCCGTGGTTCGCGGCCTGGGACTTGGCCTTCCATATGATCCCATTTTCCAAAGTCGATCCGCATTTTGCGAAGAAACAACTGATTCTCTTTCTGCGTGAATGGTACATGCATCCAAACGGCCAGATTCCCGCATATGAGTTTGCGTTCGGCGATGTGAATCCCCCGGTGCACGCGTGGGCGGCGTGGCGCGTGTACAAGATGACCGGGCCGCGCGGCCAGCGGGACACTGCATTTCTCGAAAGCGTATTCCAAAAACTGCTGCTCAACTTTACCTGGTGGGTGAATCGCAAGGACGCCGAAGGGAACAATCTTTTCTCCGGCGGCTTCCTCGGACTCGATAATATCGGCGTCTTCGACCGATCGAAGCCGCTGCCGACAGGAGGATTTCTGCAACAAGCGGACGGCACAGCGTGGATGGGTTTCTACTGCCTTACGATGCTTTCCATGGCGCTAGAACTCGCACAGACCAATCCGGTTTACGAAGACATGGCGTCCAAATTCTTCGAGCATTTCATCGGCATCACTGATGCCATGAATTCGCTCGGCGGGACCGGTCTGTGGGACGAGGAAGACGGTTTCTACTACGACCAGCTCAAGGTTGATGGGCAAATGATTCCGCTGCGGACGCGGTCTTGCGTGGGGCTGCTGCCGCTTATCGCGGTCGAGAACCTTGAGACGGCAAAGATCAACAAGCTCCCCGGCTTCAAGAAGCGCATGGAGTGGTTCCTCAATTACCGCAAGGACCTGGCGTCGCTAGTCACCTATTGCGAAGTTTGCCCCTTCACCGGAAACCGGATGCTGGCGATCCCAAGTCGGGATCGGCTGCGCCGCGCATTACGCTACATGTTGGACGAGAACGAATTTTTCTCGCCCCACGGACTTCGTTCTGTATCGCGCGTGCATCGCGAGAAGCCATACGTATTTCGCGCGGGCAACGAGGAGTTTCGAGTCGACTACGTTCCGGGCGAAGGGAACAGCTATCTGTTTGGAGGCAACTCGAACTGGCGCGGTCCAATTTGGTTCCCGACTAATTTCCTGATCGTCGAAGCGCTCGAACGTTACCATCTGTTTTATGGTGAATCGTTCAAAGTTGAGTGCCCCATCGGCTCGGGAAACATGATGACGCTCCAGCAAGTGGCGCGTGAGCTTGCGCGCACGGAACCCGCCCATGTCATGGTGATTCCGCGAAATACGCGAACGACCCACACTGGCGCGATCTCGTACTGTTTTACGAATATTTCCACGGCGAAACCGGTCGCGGCTGCGGCGCAAGTCATCAAACCGGATGGACCGCGCTCGCCGTGAAGCTCCTGGAGAATACAATTGAACACACTGCTCAAAGCATACAGGTCCCTCGTGACGCCAACAGCGACGCGTCCACGGTACGTGGCGCGACTGGCGCAAAGCGCAGACGAAGTGCGTCGCGCCCAGCAATTGCGGTTTGAGGTTTTCAATCTTGAACTCGGCGAAGGATTGGCCGAGTCGTACGTGACTGGGGTCGATATAGACCCATTCGATGAGTTCTCCGATCACCTAATGGTCGAAGAACTCGCCACGAGCGAAATTGTCGGCACTATTTCCCGAGGGCACAAGCTCGGACGGCACGACGGTGTTGCCATTCAAGTCGGCCTTGCTGGATCAGCCGTGCAACTTCGTTGTCCTCTCGCTCCAGCCTCGATTCAATATGCACTCGACCACGGTTCAGTTGCTGATGAAGTCTGTTACTGGCGAGACATGACGCTACTGCCGCATCTTCTAAATCTTTTCTTCAAACGCGAAATCCGATCCAACTGCTCTTTCTCTCCTCCCAGAATTCGGGCCGGCAATCGCAAGGAAATTGCACGCGAGCTGCGTGAGGAAATCCTGTCGATGCGATCATGAAGAGGAAAGAGAAAGCGATGCCGAAACAGTTGATTCGCGTTGTTTATCCCATGGACGGCGGAAAGATCATCGCTTCGGACGGAAGAGAATTGGAATGCGAACATCGAAGCTCATTCAGTACGACGGGATGGGTGCCTATCTGAATTTCAGATCGAAACTGATCGACCATATTTCTATTTCAAACCGTCTCGAACTTAAATCAATGCGCGCAACCGTGTAGCCGGGCACCATTTTGTTTTCTGCAGCGGAACCTAAAAAATGAACTTTTCAGCGAGAAACGGCCAACGTTTCGCAATTCGTGGCATTGTGCAGCGGCGACGGACACCTAAATGGGTTGAATTTGAAGCGCACTGGAACTGCAAGCTATGAACCTGCCTCACAAACGAATCGCCTATTTCTCGACGGAAATCGCCCTTAATCCAGTGATGCCAACATACAGCGGCGGCCTCGGTATTTTAGCCGGTGATAGTTTGCGCGCCGCGGCCGAAGAAGCACCGAAGTGAACCACACTACCCAGGTGCGCACGGTGGAAGCGTGGGACAAAGAGGGCGGTCTCGGACCGCCGGGCGCGGTTTGGCTGGAAAACGAGCAGGCATGGAACTTCACTTTGTACTCGCGCCATGCGACTGGCGTGACGTTGCTGTTGTATGGCGCGACGGATTTCATTGAGCCGCTGTTTCAGCTGCAATTCAATCCGCTGAAGAATAAGACCGCGCGTGTCTGGCATTGCCTTGTGCCGCAGCAGTTGGGGCCTGCGGCGAGATACTACGCCTATCGAGTGCAGGGTCCATGGAACCCTCCCGCGGGACAGCGCTTCGACGCGGACAAGGTCTTGTTCGATCCGTATGCGGAAGAATTGTTTTTTCCACCGGAGTTTTCGCGCGAAGCGGCGAGGCAGCCGGGTCGCAACGACGGCCGTGCGATTTTGGGAGTATTACCGCGCGCCGAGCAGCCGTTCGATTGGGGCGGAACACCGCCGCTGCGACATACACACGACGCAGTTGTCTATGAGCTACATGTCAAAGGATTCACCGCGCGAGCGAATTCTGCGGTGCCTGACGATAAACGCGGCACATTTTTGGGGTTAATCGAGAAGATTCCTTATCTGAAGGAACTGGGAATCACCGTGGTCGAGCTGATGCCGGTGCATCAATTTGATCCGCAAGAGGGCAACTACTGGGGTTACATGACGCTCAGCTTTTTCGCACCCCATCAAGGCTATGCCGTGCGCGATGCGATCGGAGAGTTTCGGCAGATGGTCCGAGCGTTTCATGAAGCGGGCATCGAGGTGTGGCTGGACGTCGTTTACAACCACACCTCCGAAGGTGACGAAAGCGGGCCGACCTATTCCTACCGCGGGATCGATGATCATGGCTATTACTTGTCAGACACGACGGGGCGCTACCTCGACTATACCGGCTGCGGCAATACGACGCGGTGCGCGCATCCCCTGGCACGCTTGGTCGTTTTGTGCAGCGTGCAGCATTGGGCGGCACGTATGGGCGTGGACGGGTTCCGTTTCGATCTGGCATCGGTCTTCGCCCGCAATGAAGACGGCAGCATCAATACCGAGTCTCCGGCGATCGCGACCGAGTTGACCGCGGCGGCGCTGGTGTTTGATTTGCGGCTGGTGGCGGAGGCCTGGGACATTGATGCCTACTTGTTAGGGCGGAGTTTCCCCGGACTCGCCTGGCGACAATGGAACGGGCAATTCCGCGATGATCTCCGCTCGTTTGTAAAAGGCGATGCCGGCATGGTTGGCGCCTTAATGCGGCGACTATACGGGAGCGATGACTTGTTTCCAGACGGTCCGGGTGATGTGTATCGGCCGTATCAGACAGTGAACTACATAACCTCTCATGACGGGTTTTGCCTCTACGATCTCGTCGCCTACAGCCAAAAACACAATGAGGCGAACGGCCACGAAAATCGCGACGGGCCGTCCGATAATCGAAGTTGGAACTGCAGCTGGGAAGGCGACGATGGCGCGCCGCCCGAAGTATTGGCTTTACGGCGCCAGCAGGTGAAGAATTTTTTCACGCTGCTGATGCTGGCAAACGGCACGCCGATGTTTTGCGCTGGCGACGAGTTTCTCAACACCCAACACGGCAATAACAATCCGTACAACCAGGACAACGAAACGACATGGCTCGATTGGTCGTTACTCGAAAAGAACCGCGACATGTTTCGCTTCTTTCAACATATGATTGCCTTCCGAAAAGCGCGGCCATGGATCGCACGCAGCCGCTATTGGCGTGAGGACGTGCATTGGTACGGCGCGAACGGGCCGGTCGATTTCGCGTCGCGCACGCTCGCCTACTGCCTGCGTGGCGCAAACGACCTGTACGTGATGATCAATGGGTTTTGGGAACCAGTGCGATTTCACATTCAAGAAGATAAACACTGGAAACTTATTGTGGACACGAGCCGACACGACATCGTGGAGAAGCCTGTGAGTTCGGTCGATTATGAACTCGCCGCGCGTTCCCTAGTCGTGCTAGAAAGCACTTGATGCCATGGCAAACAACGCATCAGTTGGGCTGGATGGAAATTCGTTATCGCTGACGGCATCTCCATCGCTTGCCGATGAAATTTTGCTTGAAGAACCGCGCTCACGAATTCGTGAGTTGATCACTCTCATTCGCGTGATGCGCGATTTTATTCGTGGTTTTCGCGTGCTGCATTTCGTCGGTCCTTGTGTGACGGTTTTCGGTTCCGCGCGCATTAAGAGCGACAGCCCGTATTACGAGCTGGCCAGAAAGATGGGGGCAGCCATCGCGCAGCTCGGCTTCACGGTCATGACCGGCGGCGGACCCGGAATTATGGAGGCAGCGAACCGCGGCGCCAAAGACGCAGGTGGTCGTTCCGTCGGTTGCAACATTGAGTTACCGCATGAGCAAACCCCAAACCCCTATGTGGATCGCTTCGTCACGATGCACTATTTTTTCGTCCGCAAAACGCTGCTGGTGAAATATTCATACGCGTTCGTAATTCTGCCAGGTGGGGCGGGAACACTCGACGAAATGTTCGAAGCGATCACGCTCATTCAGACGCGCAAGATTACGAACTTTCCGCTTGTGATCATGGGCACTGATTACTGGGACGAAATACTCCCGTTCATCCACAAGATGGCGAAAGCCGGTATGATTGCGCCGTCGGATCTGGAGTTAGTTCACGCGACCAATTCAGTCGATGACGCGATCGCGCATATTCGCAGCCACGCAATCGAGCGGTTCGGCCTTCACGTGTCTCGACGAGTGCGGCCGCACTCGCGTTGGTTGGGAGAACGCGGTTTACCGCCGCCTGGCCGGAGCACTGAAGACTTACATCCTGGTCGCCACTCTGACAGATCGTAAGACATGGAGGACACAAGATGAGCAATGAAACTCCTGCTGCTATTGACCCAGACATGTTCGCGGCCGTTTTTAGCGAGAACTGGGACAACGCCCGTTACATCAAGAGCGAGCGCATCTCGTTTATGAACGCCTACTCGGTGATTTGCGCGGGAGTGCTGGCCCTGCTCCAGAGCGTTCAGGCGAGCGACCTTATCCGAATCGCACTGCTGTTCTTCATGACCTTGTTTTCGCTAGTAGGGTTGCCCACGAGCTTGCGGCTGAAAAGTGAATTGGAGGAGTGCCTGGCAAAGATCGAGGCTATGACTGCGCAGGCGAAGGCGAGCCAGTTTGTGGCGCTCGGTCAGCTGGAAGGTAAGCCATCGCGATACCCAAGATTCCGATGGATTTTCCAATCTTCTACAGCATGACGACGGCAGGCTTCATTACACTGATCGTGTATCGGCTGGTCACCGGCGAAGCCATAAAGTAACCCGGTCTTAGTGAACTGAACACACACAGCAATCGCATGACACAACCTGCCAAGCGCAGCTTCAAACGAGAGCTTCGCGTGTGCTACCCGGCGGGAACAGGGACACTGGTAATCCGCACTGACTTGGATTGGGAACGTAACGTTTATCCCGTGGCACTCAGCAGCGACGGCAACACGACGAGCTTTGAAATCGAGGCGCACTCGCCATTCGTTTATTTCAACCCTTGTTTAGTGAAGAACGGCAGTCTCCATTGGGCAGTCGGGCCTAACAATTTGCTCGTTATGTCCGGACAGGACGGCCGCGTCCTCTATCCCTACTTTTTCAGCGATCCGCGCGGGCATTTCCTGCCTTTGGTCGAAATTGAGTCGGCCATACTTGGGCGAAGTCATCGACTTCGGTGCTATCTGCCGCCGGGATACGAGGAGAACACGCTGGCGCGTTACCCCCTCGCTTACATGCAGGACGGGCAGAACCTGTTTTTTCCTCACGAAGCATTTCAACACAAGGATTGGGCGGTTGACGAAACCAGTCAGGTACTGCGGGCGATGAGAGCCATCGAAGATTTAATCATTGTCGGCGTTTACTCGAATGAGCGCCGCGAAGAGGAGTATACCAAGGCAGGTTATGAGACTAATGCGCGCTCAATTGTCGAGGAGCTTGTGCGAGGCGAGCAAGTTTTTATGAGGACAACAAACGCGCCTATGGATCGCGCAATGTGGGGTTCCTCGTTAGGCGGGGTGGTTTCTTTCTACACCGTCTGGCAATATCCCGAGGTATTCGGAGCTGCTGCCTGCATGTCGAGTACCTTCTCCTACAAGGACGACCTGATCGAGCGGGTGCTGAGCGAGCCGAAGCGCAACGTCGGATTTTATCTCGACAGCGGGTGGCCTGGCGACAACTACGAAGTAACGACGGAGATGGCGCTTGCGCTGGTCAGCCGGGACTGGCGATACGGTCGCGATCTGATTCATCTGTGTTTTCCGCACGCCGCTCACGATGAGAAAGCCTGGGGAATGCGATTGCATCTGCCAATGCAATTCTTCACCGGCGCCGTCGCGCGCGCGTCGCGCAGGAGCGATCGAGAGATCAATGCAAATCCCCGCTGACAGACTTCAGCGTGATTTACCCGAGTGCCGATGTAATGTTATACTGAAAGAGTTTAAGACGTGCGACACAGCGCGAGGCAGGCTACGATCTACCCGTCCCAAACACTGCTCCGCAATTCGCAAAGGATGCGGAGCAACGAGTGAGAATGCGGCGATAAGTGCCTAACAAGTTGAGGAGAGGCCATGGGAAATGCGGTGTCAGAACTGATGGGGCGAGACAAGGAAAAACGCGACCGGTGATACCCAAGACAATGAAGGCGGCGGTGGTGGAGAAGTTCCGTGAACCGCTGCAAATCCGCGACGTTCCTGTTCCTTCACCTGCACCAGGGCAAGCTCTGGTCCAAATCATCGCAACCGGTGTGTGTCATACCGACTTGCACGCGGCCGATGGAGATTGGCCGGTTAAACCCAACCCGCCATTTGTCCCCGGCCATGAAGGTGCCGGTTGTGGTGGCGCTCGGCCCGGGTGTCACTCACCTAAAGGAAGGAGATCGAGTTGGCATCGCGTGGTTGCATAGCGCTTGTGGACATTGCGAATTCTGTTTTTCGGGTTGGGAAACACTCTGCAAGGCCCAACAGAATTCGGGCTATTCCGTGAATGGGAGTTTCGCCGAATATGCGCTCGGGCAGGCCGATTTCCTGGGCAGAATTCCAGACCAGCTTTCGTTTGTCGATGCGGGACCCATTCTGTGTGCAGGTGTAACGACCTACAAAGGCCTGAAAGAAACAGACGCGCGTCCCGGCGAATGGGTCGTGATTTCAAGCGTGGGCGGTTTAGGGCATGTCGCGATTCAATACGCCACAGCCATGGGATTTCATGTAGCGGCTGTCGATGTTGGAGAAGAAAAATTGGATTTAGCGCGCGAGCTCGGAGCGCAAATTGCAGTGGACGCGCGCGCGGAGGATCCAGCGCGCAAAATTCAGGATGAAATCGGCGGAGCTCACGGTATTCTCGTCACAGCTGTGTCGCCCATCGCATTCAAGCAAGCCATGGGCATGCTTCGTCGCCGCGGCACATGCGTTCTGATTGGATTGCCTCCCGGCGAATTTCCGGTGTCCATCTTCGATGTGGTGCTAAGTCGCTACACTCTCCGAGGGTCGATCGTGGGCACAAGAAAAGATCTTGAGGAAGCGCTCGGCTTTGCCGCCGAAGGCAAAGTCAAGGCGACTATCGAGCAACTCCCCCTCGATTCCATCAATGAAGTTTTCAGTCGACTGAGAGAAGGCAAAGTAAACGGCCGCGTCGTTCTGAACGTCGCTTAATCTCGCTCGTTCATTCGCGCGGAGGAGCGAGTACTGTCTCGAGATCCAGGGTGGCCAGCCTATGTCGGTTTGGTTCGCTGCGGCTTGCCCCCGCCCTTTGGTGGTGCTTCCGTTCGTATGCGCCCAAGAATCAGTTTCCGCTATGGATAACGCAGTTATCAGTGCCATGTCCGCTGTGCTCGGTTCGCTCGTGGGTGGCTCGGCCACGGTGGCAACCACTTGGGTGACACAAAGAACGCTTGGCAAACGTGAGCTCGTCCGCTCCGAAATTAAAAGGCGTGAAGCTCTCTACGGCGAGTTCATCAATGAATGCTCGGCTCGCCTCGTTGAGTCGTTTGAGCGCACCTTAGACAAGCCCGGGACGCTGTTACAGGTGTATGCGCTGCTCAATCGCATTCGGCTTTGCGCCTCCGATGCCGTGCTCACGCAGGCGGAAAGAACGTTGCACTTCATCGCCGAGCAATACTTCTCGCCGAATCTTTCCGTAGAGGAAGTGCGCAATCTTATTCGGTCGGGAGATCAAGATCCGCTCAAGGCATTCGGCGAGGCGTGCCGTCGCGAACTAAAAGGGATGCGCATGGCTGTCTAGTCGCGCTGTCCTTTAGGGGAAAGGAAGTTGGCCACCGCTTCCCTGGCACACTGGCACAACTTCTCGACAGCCGGACTTTGGCCGCAAACTCGCCTTACAGTCTGAGTTTCACGGTAACGTGCGGCATGCCTCGTAGATATGCTGAGGCAAGGAACAGAGTCTTTCAGAAACGACAGTTCCGGACGGATGGTATGCGCATCAACGCTTTTATTTAAAACGAGCCATAACATGAGCGAAAGCGAGTACGGGGATTGAGCACACACCTACGAACGAAGCTCACCTCGTTCGGCCTTACGCCATGTTTGTCGGGAATCGGCAGCAACGCGGACGAGAAACGCTCGCGCACTAAAGACATCGCGTGGGAACTCCCAGATCAGAATTTATGAACGCAATCCGAATTCACAGTTACGGAGGACCGGAAGTCTTGCAGTACGAAGATGCGCATTGCCCACGAGTAAAAAACGGCGAAGTGCTCGTCCGGGTTCACGCCGCTGGTGTGAACCCGCTCGATTGGAAAGTGCGCGGCGGTGATCTTAATGGCTTCGTCGAGCACAAGCTTCCGCTGATTCCCGGCTGGGACCTATCGGGCGTGGTGGAGAAAGTCGGCCCCGGTCCCGCGGCTGCGGGACGATTCAAAAAAGGCGACGAAGTCTTCGCCATGGCTGATCCGACGCGCGATGGCGCTTATGCCGATTACGTCGCCGTTCGCGAAGCAGAGCTCGCGATAAAACCTAAGTCGCTCCATCACGTGTATGCCGCGGCTACGCCTGTGTCGGCGCTTGCAGCGTGGCAATCATTGTTCGGCGCCGGCAAGCTGCAACCTGGACAACGCATTCTAATTCACGGCGGCAGCGGCGGCGTCGGCCATTTTGCTGTTCAATTTGCAAAGTGGAAAGGCGCCTACGTCATCGCGACGGCATCAACCAACAACCAGCAATTGCTGCGTAAGCTTGGTGCCGATGAGACGATCGATTACACGATTCAAAAATTCGAAGATGTTGCCCAAAAGATCGACATCGTCCTCGATACAATTGGCGGTGAGACGCAGGAACGCTCGTGGCTGGTGCTGAAGCAAGGCGGCGCTCTGATTTCGTTAGTCCAACCGCCATCGGAAGAAAAAGTCAACCAGTTCGGGGTGCGCAGCATTATGAGCAGCGTTCAACCTGACGGTGCGCAACTAAGTGCGATCGCGAAGCTGATCGACTCAGCCAAGCTGAGGCCGACGATCGATCGGATTCTGCCATTAAGCGAAGCGCGTCGTGCGCATGAGCTTAGTCAAAACGGTCACACCCGCGGCAAGATCGTCCTGCGCGTGAAGGACGTTCAGTCATGATCACGGGCGACGATTCGGCTATGGCCGTGGGCGATGCACGCAGATGTCTAGCTGCAGAATGACGTGGTAAGCCCCGCGAATTGCAGTAAACTAATCGCGGGAGACCGTCGAGCATGAGCGCGCAGGAAATCATTGCGGAACTCTCAAAGCTGAACCGCACCGAACTGGAGCGAGTTGAGGCGCAGCTGCACGAATTGCTTGCGACGAAGCGCGATGGTGCTTCGCGCCGAGCTTCCTGCTCCTAGCTTCTAGCTGCCGTGGAGTGAGGACTGACCCCAATTCACCCTCTGTTAAGCCAGGACAAATGATCTCTGTGTCGCCAAAGAAACTTGGGCTTCCGTCGCGCGCCGGATCGCGGCATCTTTAGAAAGTATGACCGTCCAGAATCTCTCGGCCCAGCCGCCTTTTATCACCAAGGACGGCTCGACTATCCGTTCGATCCTCGATTGCACGAATGCGCCGGTACAAAACCAAAGCCTTGCGGAAGCGCGCGTCTCCGCAGGCGACAGGACAGAACGGCATTATCACAAGATGGCGGAGGAGCTTTATTTCATCCTCGAAGGCGCGGGCGAGATAGAGCTGGACGGCGAATATCGTAGGGTCCGCTCGGGCGATGCGATCCTCATCCCTTCGGGCGCGTGGCACACGATTGTAGCTACAG
>WNGC01003332.1_pt1 | contig 12147 bp, 13 predicted proteins | sample 5400051 | NCBI WGS metagenome assembly WNGC01 (sample SAMN13153368, study PRJNA577476) | soil metagenome | isolation source: 20 cm soil or saprolite under grassland replicate 2 | place: USA:California | collected 2016-06-15 | reverse complement strand
TGCCCTGCAGGATCGACCGAAACGGCGTAAGGCAGAACAGATGCTCGCCGGTGCGGTGGAGTCGCTGACACTCTTGTTGGAGAAAGGGCCACCGGGGCTCGCTCACTTGTCTCAGGATCAACGGGACGTCCTGGAGAAGGACTTGGGAAAGGCGCCTGCCGGATGGGATGCGGCTGCGTTCCAAGCGGCTGCCTCCATTATTGGGCTCGCCCAACAACTCCTCACGGTCGACCAGTCATACTTTCAAGAGGTGGTGACGCTCGTACGACCCTTCCTCCATCAAGTACGTCATGACTTTCTTATCTCCGGGTGGATCGCATTCGATGGGTTGTTGACGCGGGCCAGGACCCTCTTGCGCGACCATCCTGCCGTCCGCGCTCGGATCAAACAGACCTATCGGGCGATCCTCGTCGATGAGTTTCAGGACACCGATCCGGTGCAGTACGAAATCATCCTCTACCTCGGTGAACGGGCGGGCAGCCATCAGACCGCGTGGCATGACGTGGACTTGGAGCCTGGAAAATTGTTTATCGTGGGGGATCCCAAGCAATCGATCTATGCCTTCCGCCGAGCCGATATTGAAGCCTTCGAGCGAGTGGTGGAGAAAATTCGAGCGGGGGGGGGAGGCGTCTATTCCCTCGTGACGAACTTTCGCAGCGACGGGCCCCTGCTCGACGTCGTCAACAATGTCTTCGACCGGCTCTTCCAACCGGCAGAACATATTCAGCCGGCTAATGAACGGCTGGCAGCCAGGCCTCAACGCAAACCGGAAGTTTCAGTGTCAGGGGCACAGCTTCGGCTCGTCACGCAAGGGGAGGACGACGACGAGGAGTTCGATGTGCAGGCTGCGACTCGAGCGGAGGCGGAAGCGCTGGCGCGTTGGCTGAAGGAGGAACTCCTTGCCGGCACGACGGTCACGGATCGCGATCGACGCGAAGGTCCACTCCAGCCGGGCCACATTGCCCTGATCTTCAGAAAGTTGACCCAGGCCCAGATCTATCTCGACGCACTTCGTCGCTACGACATCGCCTATATTACAGACGGGGAAAAGCATTTTTATCGGCGGCAGGAAATTATCGATGTGGTCAACCTTCTCCGGGTCATCGATAACCCGCACGATACGATTGCGCTGGTCGGAATCTTGCGCTCACCCTTGGGCGGCATCACGGATCGGGATCTACTGGACCTCCGGCAGAGAGAGGGGTTGGACTACCGGCAGCGGGGATGGTTGGCTGACTGGAACCATCCCCAGGCAGGAATGGTGAGGCGGCTCTATGAGCGCCTGGCCGAACTGCATCAGCTCGCTCCCTTGCGACCAGTGCCTGACGCCATCGATCTGATCTTCGATAGAGTCCCCGTCCTGGAATTGGCCGCCGCATCGCTCCATGGCGAGCAAGCCATGGCTAATCTGCGGAAGATCAGGGAGATGGCCGAAGCACTGGCCGATCGCCCCCATCTCACTTTGCCGGGGTTCGTCGACCTGATGATGACCAGGGTGTCGGAACAGCCGGATGAGGCAGAAAGCGCCCTGGCTGAGGAATCACTGGATGCAGTCCGGGTGCTGACCATCCATAAAGCCAAAGGATTGGAATTTCCCGTGGTCATTCTTCCCGGCCTGCACCAGGGGTCCAGGATTCCTCGCAAGGGGCCGTCCATCCATCATGATTGGTCAAGCCGGTGTTATGGCCTGCGGATGGGAGGTCGCTCGAATCTCGGAGCCGTGCTCGTGGAGATGAAGATGGCAGCGCGGGAAGAGGCGGAACAGCGGCGACTCCTATATGTTGGGATGACCAGGGCGCGCGATCTACTGGTCCTATCCGGCGGGCAGACCACCAAACCGGGACACGACACCGTCCTCTCTCTGCTCGGAGAAGCGATGAGAGACGAGGCGACCTCTTCGTCTGCTGAACAGATCTGCATCGGAACAAGCCGGGTCATGCGTGTCATCACCCCGGCCCCGGTCGTATCGAGGCGTCGTCGACAGGAACCCCTGTCCACGATAGCCCCTGAACCGGCCCTCGGCTCCATTCTCATTCGTCGTCACGCGCGGAAGATCAAGTGGGAGGAGCGTCGAATGACTCCGCGACATCTGACTCCTTCGAGCCTCCCAGGAGACAGGCCCGAGGTCGTTCTCCCGCGCATTGCCACAGGGCGTGACGCCGATCAGGCTCGGCTTGTCGGAATCTGCGCCCATGCAGTACTCGAACGGTGGGACTTCACCAGGCCTCGCAAAGAGATCTGTATGGTTATCGAGCAGGCCTGTCGCCGCTATGTAGCACAGGATCATCCTCATTTGATGGCCTGCGTCACGGTTTACCGGCTTGACGACCAGCTCTGGATTGCCGACTATAAGACGGATGATGTGGCGGCTGAGGATGTACAGACCAGAGCGGATCGCTACCGATCCCAAGCGGAGTGTTATTCACGAGCCGTCTCGAGTGCTTTAGGATTGGCGTCCCTCTCGTTTCAGTTCGTCTTTCTGCGGCCAGGTGTCGCAGTTGACGTCTAGCAGGATACTAAAAAAGCCCGCCAGCGTAAGAAGACCGTTATTTGGTTTATTTGGTCTGTCTCGTTTGTTTGGTTGAACGAAACTAACCAGATGAACCAGATAGACCAGATGAACGTCCAATGACTGTCTCGCCGGAAGAATTCGATGCTTGGATACAGGAGGCACTCGCCGGACTCCCGGCCCGTTTCGCGAGGCTTGCCGATGAGGTCTTCATTGTGGTCGAGGAGGAACCTTCTGCCGCTGTTCTGCAGGATCTTGAGTTGGAATCAGAAGACGATCTGCTGGGTCTATATCAAGGTGTCCCGATCGATAAGATGTCGTTCTTCCAGCCTGCCGGTGAGCTGCCCGCCCGCATCACCATCTATCGAGGCCCCATCTTACGTCTCTGCCGGACGAAGGCCGAAGTCATTCACGAAGTCCGTGACACGGTAGTCCATGAACTTGGACACCATGTCGGGTTAGATGACGAGGAGATGCCATACTAACCTGGAGTGGCGCGACAAGCGTGACGAGCGCGACTCGTGTGACGTACAGCCTCGTTTAATGATGTTAATCGTTAACCGTTAATCGTCGATTCACGTTTCACGTATAACGATTCACGCGACTCTCCAATCGCGCTTTTTCCGCCAGTCCCGCCAGTCTCGCCCGTCTCGCTTGTGTCAGGATTTGGCCTGCATCAAGCCCCGCCGCTGATAGCCGATGGTGAGCATGACGACACCCACCACGAGCATGGGGATTGAGAGGAGTTGGCCCATGGAGAAGGATCCGAAGATAAAACCAAGCTGGGCATCCGGTTCGCGAACGAATTCTACGACTATCCGACATAGTCCATAGCCGGTGATAAAACTCCAGAAGACGGTGCCGGGCGGCGGTGTGGTTTTCGCCACGACCCATAACAGGGTGAACAAGAAAACCCCCTCGAGCCCTGCCTCATAAAGCTGTGAGGGATGGCGGCAGGCAGGCCCCCCATTCGGAAACACCATACACCAGTCGACATCGGTGGCTCGACCATATAATTCCCCATTGATGAAATTGCCGAGTCGCCCGAATCCTAATCCGATCGGCGTGGCGGCAGCTGCCAAGTCTGCAATCTGGTAGGCGGGGATACCCTGCCGTTGGCTGAACCAAAATAAGGCAACGATGACACCGAGCAGGCCGCCGTGGAAGGACATACCCCCTTCCCAGACCGCCAGGATATTGGCCGGATGCTGCGCGTAGTAGGAGAAATTATAAAAGAGCGTATAGCCGAGCCGTCCTCCGATAAACACCCCGAACGCAGCCCACACGACCATATTGTATACCTGGTCCCTGGTCATGGAGAGCCCCCTCGACTCCACTCGCCGCCTGATCAGGAAATAGGCGCCCGCCAGCCCGATCAGATACATCAGACCATACCAGCGAAACTGCAGGGGCCCGAGCTCAAGGAAAACCGGGCTGATGTTGGGGTAGGGAATTGCGTGCAACCAGGTCATTAATGCCTCATGTGGCGTATTGGAGAATAATAGGTGAGGGTCTCAACCATTGCAAGGACGTGAGTGCCCCAGGAAAATCAATTCTGACCCTTGCTCAGAGCCAGTTTGAGATGCCTATCACTTTCGTATGTTGGTTTTCTGTCACGCATGTGTCGTGACCTGTGAGGAATACACAACTAAATAGTGATCGGTTTTAATCGTGGGAACAGGACTGCGACGCATCATGGGAGATTTCCGCGGTTTCGCGTCTGGCACGCTTACTGCTGAAGAGAGTAGAACATGAGCATGCGGGATTCCGGCAATCACATTCATCAATTAACCCTGTCAAGGAGGTTCACGATGTCGGACCAGAGAAGCCAGGCAGCGAAGGTCGCAGCATTGGTGGCGGGTGGGGCGGTGATTGGAGCGGGGATTGGATTCCTCCTCGCTCCGCAAACGGGGGTAGAAACCAGGCGTGATGTCGGTCGCTATACGAAAAAGGCCCAATTGCAAGCGACTCGATGGAGTCGGACAGTCCAATCTGGCGTGGAAGGAGTAATGGATCGCAGTAAGTCTCTCATCCGCAAGGACGATCAGAAACCGAGGATCGATCGAAGCGGCGTAGTTGAATCGACTCGCTCAGCGATCAGACCTGTGGAGCAAACAGCTTGTTAGCAGGCCGTTTGCGCCTATGATGCTGACCTTGACCGACCTAGACCCCGATGCTAGAGTCCCGCCACTGCGGCCCCTGCTGCCGGAGTGGCGAAATTGGCAGACGCAAGGGACTTAAAATCCCTCGGGCTCAAAAGGCTCATGCCGGTTCGATCCCGGCCTCCGGCACCAGAAACAAGGGGTTGGATTTGATGCGTGCGTTCCTCATTTTTGGAGCACCTCTCCAAGAACAACCCCGCCGCAGCAACGGCTCCGAGCCACACAGCGTCAACATAGCGAACACACGGTGCGTCCGACTGCTTTGCCTTCCCTGCGAGCGATTTGATCGAGCGACCCACAGTGTTGTTGATTCCACCAGGAGAGGTTGACGCCGAGCTAGCCCGCATTATTCATGAAGGTGCGTCGCGAAAGCGTGCAGATGCGAAGCGAGACGGGCACTCGGAGGCGTGAAGCCCGGAGGCCTACTCGTGCAGTATGTCGAAGGGCTGAACGGCGAGACTGCCCGTCACAGCCGCATATCCGCGCTTGCAGCAGAAGCTTCATGAATAATGCGGGCTAGGCCCGAATGAGAAGATGGTTGAGGAGAGCAGGTTCTTCGATGCGTATGGCTGCGGGGGCATCGATAAATCGTTTCAGTCTCATCCGGTCATCTGGGCTCACCTGGATCATTTCCACCACAATCCAGTGCGCGTGGACGCTTCTGACTTCCGCCAGCCGGATGTCAATAAAGACTTCTTCGCCTTCCAACCATAATTGGACTTTCACAAAGTCCCCTGCTCGCAGATGACCAGGGGTGATGAGCTTACACCCAGCCTCTAAGCGTTCGAGGACGCACCCATCCGCTTCAAGTTGCCTGGTTACGTTCGCTAGCACGCAGTCAATCGTAAACTTCGGACTATCCCACCAGGTCTGTTGTTTTCCCTGTGCCCTCATGTTCAGCGCAGGATAGGCAGGGAAAGGGATGTGTGGCTATTCCTCAGAGGAGGGGGTTTACCCTAAATGGTGGTCTATAAGGGTACCTGTCCGCATCTCCTGCTCCTCTTCCCGACCTATGGATATTTCAACCTTTCGATCGATGAATCGCGGACTTTGGCTATTTGCGACTGGTGTGAAGTTCCACCGAACTTCCCCAGCAATCCACCGACGCGCGTCCCCGCCGAAGATCTACCTGTTCAACAGGAGGTTTTGGCGAAACGTTTGCTCCGTTTGAACGCTACCTTCCCGGAAATGGCAAGGGGTCTGATAGTCGCCTATCGTGAGCTCATGAAAAGAGTGGATGCCGATACAGGTCTAGCTCATGCCTTCAGAGCCCTTGATGAACTGGCCCGTCACCCTACCGGAAACAATAAAGGTCCCCGCAGCACGCATGGGGTTTTCGGCGAAGGGGAATACACAGTGGGTCATTCAGGAGCATATCTAGACTCAGTTCTCTCTGCTAGAATCCAAATTCGATGTGACCCGTTAGTTTCACTTGTTGGTTGAACGAGACCAACCAACAAGAGGAAACCACATCAACGGAATGAACCAGATAAACACGGCAGACCACGAACGAGGAGGCTACCATGATAGGTCGGTCACTCTCTCAGCGGTTCCTGGTGCTTGGGAGCATATTGGCGGGATGCGGCGTTGCTGCCGGCGCCTTTGGTGCCCATGCACTGAAGGAAATTCTGGATGCGCCTATGCTCCAGGTGTTCGATACCGCAACAAGATACGTGATGTATCATGCCTTTGGACTTTGTATCGTTTCCTGGGCAATTGATCGTTATCCAGGACAAATCCTTGCAAAGTCAGGATGGCTCTTTATCGTCGGGATCCTTCTCTTTTCAGGCAGCCTGTACGTGGTATCTCTTGCGGGCATCCGGTGGATGGGGGCTGTGACCCCGATCGGTGGGTTGGCGTTCATGGCAGGCTGGATTCTCTTAGGTTGGGGAGTCTGGCGGGACGTGCTCCCTAGCGGTGACGCGTGACGCGCGAGAGAGGCGAGAAAGGCGCGACGCGGGTAGACTGGATGTCACCTCGTTTCGCTCGTCCCGCTCTTCTCGCTAGTCTCGCACTTCCCGCGTTGTGCTAGGGCGAACAGTCAGCCGTTCTCTTGCCGCTGATCGATCCCCAACCTCCTTGGGAATTCACAAAAGTTCCTTCGAGACGTTGGCCTTCTTTGCTGAATTGTAAACTATCTTCTTGGACCCGACCATCGAATTCCCACCGTAAATAGACGTTCTCACCCAACACGATCGTTTCCACAAGTCCCGGCATTGCGGTCTGCGTATTTCCGATTGGTGGAAATAGTAATGACAGTTTCTGTTCTTGGTGGTGCTGTTGATGGTTATGAACAATCCACTGCCAGGCCCCGCACAGCCGGGCCTGTCCGCGGAGCCCGCGCACCCTATCCTTCCAATTCCTTATCCGGTCCCATTCCTGGTAGCCGGCCTGCATGGCGTCCAGTTCCAGGCGCGCGGCTCGCTCCAAGACCGCTAGCAGCAGGGTCGTTGCAGAATTTTCCTGAATTCCCTTGGCCCCTTCTGGGGAGGCAACTACGTCACCGAGAAGATTGAGTGATTCATGCCAGGGCGCAGTTGCCTGTTGATCGAGCCATGCCCTGGCTTGCGGGGAGCCGGATAGTCGTTCGGCCACCGCCGGGAGTTGGTGATCTCTCACAGCCTGCCTCACAGTGGAAGCGAGGTGCCAGGCGGCCAGACTGCCCATCAATCGAAGAACCGCGGCCGTCAGATCCGGCACCAAGAGTTCTTTCGCGAGCTTGGCCGGCAAGGGGTTGGCCCCCAATGTCCGGGCCACATCGCCCAGCCCGAGTGCGGGACCGATTGCCGACACAAACAGGTTGCTGGCTCCCTTGTCGGACTCCACCTTGGCCAGTTGATCTGAATGGGCACGAATAACTGAGGGAAAATCGGGTGTGGAGCTAGGAAGGGTTTCGTCTGCGTTGGCATAGAGCCAGACCACGAATACAGAAACGACTACCATCGCAACGGCGAGACCGAATTGTGACTGGGTTGGTCGAGTCACTAGGCGGTGATTGCGCATCGCAGCACTCTACCGTGGTTCCGCCCACACCCTCAAGCCTGGACGGTTGACACATTGAGTTGGGAAAACTGGTTAGATGCCTTGGAAGCAGGTCTTCAGAAACGCGGCAGTTGACTCCCAGGCCTCTGCCGTCACGTCGGCACGATAGCTTTCCAAACGTTGTTCATTACAAAACCCATGGGGGGCATTGGGGTAGGTCCTGATCTCGACGCGCTTGTTATGCTCAGCTGCAGCAGCACGCAACCGGTCCACATCCTGACTGGGCACCCACTGGTCCTGACCGCCCTGGTGATAGAGCAGCGGACAGAACAGATCTTTGATCGCGGTTTCAGGCTGCATCACTCGGCCGTAATAGACGGCCGCAGCTCGAAGCCGTTTCCGTTGACAGGCGAACCGGAGTGCATACGATCCACCCATGCCGTAACCGACCACGCCGTGGATATTTCGTTTAATGTAGTCGCGCGTATTCAAAAATTCACAACAGGAATTGATGTCTTGCAAGACGAGCGATTCGTTCAGCTTGCCCATGAGCGTATCCGCAACCTCTACGCTGGCCGTCACCATGCCGCCCAGTCGCCCATATAAGTTCGGAATGATGACGCCGTAACCTTCGCACGCCAGCCTTGCGCCGAGATCCTTGATTTGCGCGGTCAGTCCCCACGCTTCATGCAATAAGACGAGCCCGGGATAGAGTCCTTTTTCCTGAGGCCAAAACTGAATACACTCGACCTGCACATGTTTTGACACTCTTGTCTGGATATAGGGATCGGCGGCAGCATCCGTCAGCGTGGGAATGGCGACGCCGCTCGGAAAACGAGCAGTGCCGGTGCCGATTTGCTCCAAGGCATAGGGAGCGATGGTCGATGTCATTGCGGTAATCTCTTCTCCATCATGCAAGACACTCCGGGGTTCGCCCTCTTCAGACATGGCTGATATAGGCACCGTACTATAGGGAGTAGGCTGTCGGGCTGTCAATCCGGCTGCTAGCAGGATGCTGAAAAAGTCTCTGTTCTCACCCGCCCAACCCCGGTGCGCCAAGACGCACCTTACACCAAGCGGCGTTCTCGCTTCGCTCAGAGGCTCAACGTTGAGGAAAAGTTTCTTGGAGGTCAGAAACACTGTAGGGGGCTTTTCCGTTAGCAAAGACCCATTGTAAGGGCGAACGGCCCACGCGAAGTGCGGTACGTACCTCCTCGCCTCTTCACTCGCTGCGGCCTTGCTGGACGAACTTTTTGAGCATCCTGCGTGAGTGTTCAGCTCTTGCCCCAGATGAACAGATTATCGAAGTCCTGCTATGCCGAAATGGTTTTTCTACAGCCTGCAAGGGTTGAGTTTTAGTTGACCCAGCGTTCGATGGCGACTACAGTTTTCTCACCCTCACTGTGTGTACGACGACTATGCCGCTTAGAATAGGTCTCATCGGCGCCGGTCGGCATGGCAGCCGGTATATCCATCATCTCCTGCATGATCTGCCAGGGGTGAGCCTTATCGCTCTCTGCCGGAAACGGATCGGGGAGGGACTGCCTTCTCTCCCGACAATAGATATTCCTATCTATGGGGACTATCGCGCCTTGATCGCAGATCCGATGGTTGAGGCCGTCGTGGTGGTGACCCCTCCGTCGCTCTCTCCTGAGATCTGTCTTGAAGCCGTGAAGGCGAGGAAGCCGATTCTCATTGAAAAGCCGTTAGCGCCGACAGGCCGCGAAGCACGAGCGATGGTGATAGCAGCAGAAGAGGCAGGCCTGTTGCTTATGACCGCGCAGACCATGCGCTTCGACTCGACCATTCTTCTATTGAAAGATCACTTGCCGGAGATCGGCCGGCTACGGTACGCCACCTTCACCAGCCGCATCGAAACGAAAGCCGGCACCCAGGTTCAGTCATGGAAATCAGGCCAGCGCGGGGCGCTCTTGGAAGTTGGGGTTCACCTCTTGGATTTGGTGCCCTTTCTTACTGGCGAGGAAGTGGTCGCCGTTCGCTGCGAGTTGGACCAGCTTCCGAACGTAGCACCGGACACAATGGCGATCGTCCAGGCACAGACCGTGAGCGGCATGCGATGCGTTCTGGACATTGCACGCGTTGTAGCGGGGAGGGTTGCGAGAACGGAGTGGGTCGGAATCCAGGGTCAGATCGCCGCTGATTGGTTTCACCAGCGATTAAGCGGTGTCATCGGTGACACCGCTCCTCTGGAATGGGCCGTCCAACCGCAGCAGACGATTCTCGTCACACTCCGTGCCTTTGTCCATGCCATCGAAACGAACAGCCCACCGCCTATCACTGGGCGCGATGGATGTCGCGCTGTCGAGGTGGCAGATGCCTGCTACCGTTCGGCCGAACTCGGCGGGGCCACCGTCAATGTCGCGTCTTTCCTCTAGCAGGATTACTGCGCGAGACTAGCAGAACGGGCGAGACGGGGGAGAGTTCGATGACCGAAGTCCGAGGTTTTCTGAACTTCGAACGTCGAACTTCAAGTCGCGCCCTTCACGCCAGTCTCGCGCTTCACGCATCCTTCTACGCATCGGCGACGATGTGTGTATCTGTTTCCTCCACCCCTTCGACTTGGTGAATCTTTGTGATCACGACATCCGAGAGGGCTCGCTCGTCCGCGACACTGATGAACAGAATAATATCCGGCCGGCCGAAACAGGAGTGGGCTTGTTCGACGCCAGTAAGGCGCTTCAGTGCCTGCAGCACATCTTTCGTCCGCCCGGCTTTGACTTTGATTAGGATATAGGCTTTCGTTGCCATTGTGTCCTCCCGGTTGCAGTGAGTTATTGTGTGCCGCCCGGCATCTCTTGCCGTCGTTGTGCAAACACCTGGTGCATGTTCTGTCCCCGTTGCTCCAAGGCGGTACGGGCCTTCGCAACAAGGTCCATCAATGAATCAAAATCTTCCAGGCTGATGTTGAATTGGTGAAAGCCAGGCGCCAACCGCACTCGCTGATCGATCGCTGTGGCGACCCATTGTTCACGAAGTGCCTCAAGCACCTCTGACGTCCAGCCTGCCGAACGGAATCGAGAGGCGGCTTCGTTTGCCTCGCTGCCCCGCTGTTCCGCCAATGCGCGACTCAGAAATGCTTGCACGTCCGAATCACCGCTCTTCAGAAACACCGATTGAAATTGGATGACCGACTTGATGATGCGATTCGCCTCGGGCGTGCCTTCGGGCGGGAGCACGTCGGCATCTTGGAACATCGCGAGCACTGCCATCGATGCTCCGATTGGTCCAGATGGGGTGGCCCCACGGTCAGGCATTTGGGCCAAGACCGGACTGCCAGCTCCCATGATCAGGCCAGCGAAGAGACAACAAACAAGCATGGCGTTCGGCTCATCATGATGGGTGCACCACGTTCTAACATGCTGCGGCAAAACGATTTCGGCAAGTTAGAATTTCGATGGCCTGCACATGTCGAACAACAGAAGAACGCTTCTGCAGGATGATCAAACAGGCCAGACGTCTCACCTGCCGAACCCTGGCGTGCCAAGACACGCCTTGTCCCAAGCAGGCTGTGGCGAGTGACGGCCCGAGGCGTACCCTGGGGTAGGTTGAGGATCTGAACGATGCGAGGACATTATTGGCGCACGTTTCCAGCATCCTGCTAGTAGCCCCGTCAGGAGGCAGTGGGACGGGAGCGGCCTAGGGAGGGATTATACAGAAGGGCAGAAGCGGGCGCCAGCGCTCGGACTGGTGTTAAATCAACAGAGAAAATGGAACCATTTTCCTGCCATATTCCATTGTTTCGATTGCAACGATTCGACACGGTTCCTATAATCCACCAGCCTCGCGCTTTGCACCGGAGTCACCTATGCTCGCAAAAGTTCTGAGTGCTGCGCTCGTCGGTATCGATGCGCATCTGATCGACGTGGAAGTTGATATTGCCGGAGGGCTTCCACAATTCTCGGTCGTCGGTCTCCCCGATGCCACGGTGCGGGAGAGCCGTGACCGAGTCCGCTCCGCGCTCAAGAATACGGGCTTCCATTTCCCGGCAAAGAAAATCACCGTGAACCTCGCTCCCGCGGGAATCAAGAAGGAAGGGTCCGGCCTCGACCTGGCCATTGCCATTGGAATTCTCGTCGCGGAAGAAGTCATTCCGCCCCAGAATGTACAAGGCCGTGTCTGTGTCGGTGAACTTTCGCTGGACGGACACATCAAGGCAATTACGGGTGCCTTATCCATTGGCATTGCTTGCCGGCCTGACCATAGTCTGCTCTTGCCGGCTGAGAACAGCCAGGAAGCGGCCGTGGTGGAGGGCGTGAAAGCCTATCCGCTCCATACGCTTCCTGAAGCCGTGGCATTTCTCAACGGCACGGTTTTGCTGGACCCAGCTCACACAGACCGGGACCGGTTCTTCACCACGCGTCCGGTGGAGGATGACGACTATGGTGATGTGAAGGGACAAGACCATGCGAAGCGCGCCCTGGAAATCGCCGCAGCTGGAGGCCACAATCTCTTGATGGTGGGACCGCCTGGATC
>WNGC01009140.1_pt1 | contig 12157 bp, 8 predicted proteins | sample 5400051 | NCBI WGS metagenome assembly WNGC01 (sample SAMN13153368, study PRJNA577476) | soil metagenome | isolation source: 20 cm soil or saprolite under grassland replicate 2 | place: USA:California | collected 2016-06-15 | reverse complement strand
CGATACCGAGCTCTTGCTGCGCGTGTCGCCGCACTCGCTCCCGGCGCCCGGCGCCGAGGTGACGCTGACCTTCTCGCCCGAGCGGCTGCATCTTTTTGACCCGAAGAGCGGCCGCCGCGTCGGGCGGCCCTAGAGAGAAGCGCACAACAAAGCAATGTAAGGACACAAGGCCATGCACACGACGATCCTGCGGTCGATTGCGCTCGTGAGCTTGACGCTCGCGGCGGCCCCCCTGCCGGCACAGGTCGAGAGCATTACGGTCGATGCGGCTGCGCCGACGCAGCCGTTTCCGCACTTCTGGGAGCGCATGTTCGGATCCGGACGCGCGGTGCTGTCGCTCCGCGAGAGCTATCGCGAGGACCTGCGCGCCGTGCGCGCCGTGACGGCGGTCGCTTACGTGCGTTTTCACGCCATCCTGCACGACGAGGTCGGCGTGTACTCGGAGGATTCCAAGGGTGAGCCCGTCTACAACTTCTCCTACATCGATCAGATATACGACGGCCTTCTCGCCAACGGCGTGCGCCCGCTCATCGAGCTCGGCTTCATGCCGCGGCAGCTCGCCGGCGCGGACATCCGGCAGAGCTTCTGGTACCGACCGGTGGTCGCGCCGCCTAAGGACTACGGGCGGTGGGATGCGCTGATCGGCGCCTTCGCGCGCCACCTCGTCGAGCGCTACGGAATCGACGAGGTGAGCCGCTGGTACTTCGAGGTGTGGAACGAGCCCAATCTGGATTTCTGGGGGGGCGAGCCGCGACAGTCCACGTACTGGACGCTCTACGACCACACCGCGCGCGCACTCAAGGCGGTGGATCCGCGGTTGCGCGTCGGGGGTCCCGCGACCGCGCAAGCGGCATGGGTCCCGGCGTTCATCGAGCACTGCGAGCACGAGCACGTCCCGGTCGACTTCGTCTCGACGCACGTCTACGGCGACGATACCGCGCAGGACGTCTTCGGCACCAAAGAGCGCATTCCTCGCGAGCGGATGGTGTGCCGCGCCGTGCAGAAAGTGCACGCGGAGATCCAGGCTTCTGCCCGGCCGTCGCTGCCCCTCATCTGGACGGAGTTCAACGCGACCTTCGCGAACCACCCGGAGATAACCGACGCGCCCTACATGGGGCCGTGGCTCGGGGAGACGATCCGTCAGTGCGATGGACTCGTCCAGGACATGTCCTACTGGACGTTCTCCGATGTCTTCGAGGAGCAGGGTGTGGTGAAGACTCCCTTCTACGGAGGCTTTGGACTCCTGGCCGCGGGGGGCATCCCCAAGCCCGCCTTCAACGCGTTCGCGTTGCTCCATCAGCTCGGCGAGCAGCGCCTCGCCAGCGCCGCGGAGGGGGCGCTCCTGACCCGCCGCGCCGACGGTGCGCTGGTCGTCGCGCTCTGGAACTACGCCGACATCGGTGCGACCGCGCCGATCCGCAAGCTTACGCTGACCGTGAAGAACTTCGATGCGCGCACGGCGAGCGTTCAGTCACTCGACGATGAGCACGGCAATGTGCACAAGGCGTACGAGAAGATGGGATCGCCGCGCTATCCGACGCAGGGGCAGGTCGCCGAGCTCCGTGCCGCTGCCGCGCTGCCCGCGCCCGAGTCGCACGCGCTCAGGAACGGCACCCTCGATGTCGCGATTCCGTCCCAAGGGCTCATCCTCGTTACAATTCTCGCAAACGGTGAGGCGCGCACCATGACTAAGGGTTGGGCGATCGTCACGGGCGCATCCGGTGGCATGGGTGCGGAGTTCACGAGGGCGCTGACTGAGCGCGGCCATCCTGTGCTTGCGGTGGGGCGTGGCGCCGAGCGGTTGTCGCGGCTGGCCGCGCGAGTGAGGGCGAACGGCGCAATGATCGAGACGCTCGCCGCGGACCTCGCGACCCCCGAAGGTGTCGAGATGGTGGTCACGCGCGCACGCGCATTGGGCGATGTGGAGCTGCTCGTCAACAACGCCGGGCTGTCCACCTCGGGTCCCTTCCTCGACCAGCCCGCTGACAGGGAGATCGAGTCGATCCGGGTCAACGTGGAGGCCCTTTACAGGCTGACACGCGCGATCCTTCCCGGCATGGTGGCGAAAAAACGCGGCGGCGTCCTCAACATCGCATCCATTGTCGCGTTCCAGGCGATTCCCTACTGGACGACGTATGCCGCCACCAAAGCCTTCGTTCTGGCATTTGGAGAAGGGCTCGCCTATGAGCTGCGTGACAGCGGGGTGCGCGTCGTGACGGTGTGCCCGGGTTTCACCAGCACGGGACTGTACGCAGATTCGGGTGTCCCCGGTCTGGCCGGGCGGCTCCTGCCCTTCGCAAAGCCGGAGACAGTCGTGCGCGCTGCGCTCGCGGCCTACGACGCCGGTCGCGTGGTTCAGGTTGTGGGCTTCGTGAACCAGCTTCTGGCGGTCTCCGGCGCCCTGACCCCGCGCTTCGTCCTGCGCTGGCTCATGGCGCAGATGTTTGCGCCGACCGCCGCGCGTCCGGGGTAGCAACACATCATGGGATCGCGCCCGCTGGCACGGCGGCCAACACTTCGCGCGCGGCGCGGATGCCGCTTCGCAGAGCCCCCTCGACGGTGCCCGCCTCGCCTGCGGTGTCCGTTGCCTCGCCGGCGAAGTGCAGCGTGGCGTCGAGCGGCCGTGCCAACGTCTCGCGGGCATCATCGCCGCCGACGGTGACATAGCTGTAAGCGCCGCACGCGTAAGGATCCTGCTGCCAGTCGTGGTAGTGATAGCCCTCGAGCTGGCGTGCGACCTCGAGCCCCTTGCCGAACAGCGGCTGCAGACTCGCGGTCGCGGCGCGTACGATGTCGGCCGGCGTAGCGTTCGATGCGAGATCCCGCGCGCGCGCACCGCCCGCCCAGGCGACGAGCAGCGGTACGTGCGCGGGAGCCTGAGTCCAGAATGTCGGCACTTCGGCATCGGGCAGGTGAAGGAACGACACCTCGCGGTAGCGCCCGGCGTGCACGTCCTCCCAGAAGCACGAGGCAAAGCGCAGCAGCACCTTGACCACGGGTCCGGAGGCAAGCTGTTGCAGCGCCGCGTGCTTCGCCTCGAGTTCGGGCATGAAGCGTACGGCGCCCAGGGTGGGGGAGGTCTGCTGCAGCACCCCGAGCGGCAGAGTGACGATCGCGCGCGCACCATGCGCCTCGAAAGGCGCGCCGAGGCACTCGCCGGCGACCTGCACCGATCCCTTCGACCAGCGCACACTCTGCACCGGCGACTGCAGCTGCAGCCTCTCGCGCGGCAGTCCTGCCGCGAGCGCGGCCAGCAGCCGCTCGTAGCCATCGCGCGGACGCGACTGTGGCGTGTCGCCGAGAATGTCACCGGTCCATTCGGTCCGCAGCGCCCGGGCGCTCGCGCGCGCGGTGTCCGCCGCATCGAACCCTTCCGCCATCCGCCGCGCGGACTGCCGCTCCTCGGCGGACAGCGGCAGGCGGTCGAGGAAGTCATCGAAGGACATGTCCTCACGGGCAAGCAGCTCGGAGCGCCGCATCGCCTGGAGGATGCGCACAAAGAATCCATCCCGCGGCCTGAGCTCGCCCTGCTGCAGGCTCAAGTGGAGGTCCGGGCAGTCGATGCTGCTGCTGCCGGAGCGCGCGAGCAGCGCCCGGGTGATCGGGGCGTGCCCGTGGATGAATTCCGCGCCGAGCTCGATGGGCGCCGGGAAATCCGGCTCCCTTCGGGTCCACACGCGCCCCCCGACGCGGTCGCGCGCCTCGAGCAGCAGAACCGAACGGCCCGCCGCGACCAGCTCGGCGGCAGCGGCCAGCCCCGCGGCGCCGGCGCCGATCACGATGACATCGAAGGAGGAGGCGGCCACTGCTATCCCGTCCCGGTGTCGCGCAATTCCACCCAGGTGGGTGCGTGGTCGCTCGGCTTCTGCCAGCCGCGCACATCCCGGTCGACGCCGGAGCTCACCAGCCGAGCCGCCGCCGGCGGGTTGAGCAGCAGGTGATCGATGCGCAGCCCGGCGTTGCGCCGGTAGGCATCGCGAAAGTAATCCCAGTAGGTGTAGATCGTCTCGTCGGGATGCATCGCCCGCAGGGCATCGGTCCACCCCTGCCGGGTGAGGCGTGCAAAGGCCTCACGCACCTCGACCCGGAACAGGGCGTCGTCGACCCAGCGCTCGGGCTTGTAGACGTCGCGCTCGGTCGGGATGACGTTGTAATCGCCCGCGAGGACCACCGGCGCCTCGGCGGAAACGAGTTGTGCGGCGTGAGCGATCAGCCGCTCGAGCCAGCGCAGCTTGTAGTCGAACTTAGGGCCCGGTGCGGGATTGCCGTTGGGCAGATAGAGGCAGGCGACGTGGATGCCGTCGACCTGCGCCTCGATGTAGCGGCTGTGGGCATCGTCCGGATCGCCGGGAAGCGCGCGGCAGATCTCGGCGCCAGACCGCTCCGTACCCGGCGTCCCGGATCGCGCCGTCGGGGAAGCTCTCCTGCGGCGCCTTCAGCTCCTGCAGGCAAACGACCTTGGGCGAGGCCTCCGCGAGCCAGCGCAGAAGACTCGGCAGACGTGCGCCGATGCCGTTGACGTTGTAGGTGACGATCCTCACCTTGCGCTGACGCCGTGTGGGGGGTCACCGCGGGCGCGCTAGCGCGTGACCGGCCCCTGCGCGGAACGCGCCGCCCGGCCGGCGCCAAAGTGCCGGTCAGCAATCAGACACAGGATCTCGAACATCATCGTGGCGCCGACCAACGCGGTGTTGCCCGTCTGATCGTAGGGCGGGGCGACCTCGACCACATCGCCCCCGACGAGGTTCAGGCCCCGCAGGCCGCGGAGCAGCCGCTGGGCCTCGAGCGTCGTGATGCCCCCGACCTCCGGCGTCCCGGTGCCCGGCGCGTACACCGGATCGAGGCCGTCCACGTCGAAAGAGATGTAGGTGGGGCCGTCGCCCACCACGCGGCGGGACTCCTCGATGACGCGCTCGACGCCGAGCTCGGAGAACTCCTCGATGAAGACCACGCGCATGCCGTGCGAGCGGGAGAATTCGATGCCATCCATGAAGTTCTGGCCCCCGCGGATGCCGATCTGGATCGTGCGCCTGGGGTCGAGCACCCGCGCCTCGACCGCGAGGCGAAACGGGGCTCCGTGAGTGAATTTCGAGCCGAAGAACTCTCCCCAGGTATCGGTGTGGGCGTCGATATGCACCATCCCGATCGGCGCCGAGGGCGAGGCAATGGCCCTGAATATGGGATAGGTGATCGAGTGATCACCCCCGGCGCTCACCGGCAGGATGCCGGCCGCCTTCACCTTTCTATAGAAGGCCTCGATCTCCTCGACCTGCTTCTCGAGGTCGTAGCGATGCGACAGGCGCACGTCGCCGAGGTCGGCGATCCGGCAGAGCTCGTAGGGATTCACTCCCAGGCCGAGGTTGAAGCCCCGCATGAGGCTGGAGGAGTTGCGTATCTCGCGCGGACCGTGCCGTGCGCCGGGTCTGTTCGTGACTCCGAGATCGGTCGGCACGCCGATGAGTCCGATGTCCACGTTCTCGAGCGTCGCGGCCAGCGGCGCGCGCATGAAGGTTGCGATCTCGCTGTAGCGCGGCTCCTTCATCGGGTTGTAGGCGTCCTCGCCCCCGATGTCGGACCTGAAGTAATTCTCGGTGCTCACGCCTGCGCCTCTTTTCGCCTTTCGGTTTTGGGAAATGCTGCGCCGCTCGAGATCATAGCGCTCGCGGTGCCTGGAGTCGCTTCCAGTCCCGGCGAATCTCGCGCGCGGCGTTGTGGCCCGGAATTCCGGAGACGCCGCCCCCCGGATGGGTCGAGGAGCCGCACTGGTAGAGTCCGGTGATCGGGGTGCGATAGTCGGCCCAGTGCGGCGCGGGGCGCTGCCAGAAGAGCTGGTCGGCCGACAACTCGCCATGGAATATGTGTCCCTGGGGCAAGCCCACGATCGCCTCGAGGTCGGGGGCCACCAGGGTCTCGGCCTCGATGACCTGCCCTGAAAAGCCCGGGGCCATCTCGTCGATCACATCGAGCACGGCCTTGGTGAGGTTGCGCTTCTCGTCGGCCCAGGAGGCGCCATCTTTCAGCTTGTAGGGGGCATGGCCGCCAAAGATGTTGATCACGTGCTTGCCCGCGGGCGCCAGCGAATCGTCCACGATCGTCGGCACGACCGGCGTCACGAACGGCTTGCGCGAGTACCAGCCGTACTTGGCGTCGTCGTAGGCGCGCTCCAGATAGTCGATCCCGGGGGCGATGTGCACGTAGGTCGGATAGCGGAATCCCTGCCGCGCGGCGTCGAAGGCGCGGTAGCGCGGCGGCTGGTGCGCGGCGACGTTCATCTTGAAGGCGGTGCCCGTCGGCGGTGCGCACGCCCGTGACGCGCCCCGCGCTCACCAACACCTCCGCCACCGGTGCCTGCGTCACGATCTCCATGCCGAAGCGCGCTCCCGAGCGCGCAATCGCGGCGGTGATGGCGCCCATGCCGCCGCGCACGAAGCCCCAGCCGCCCGCTCCCTGATGCTCGCCCATCAGGTGATGCATGATGACGTAGGCCGTGCCGGGTGACCTCGGGCCCGCGAAGGTGCCGATCGAGGCGTAGTAAGCGAGCACGGACTTGATCGTGTCGTTCTCGAACCAGGCGGAGAGGTAATCGACCGCGCTCTGGGTGAGGAGATCGACCAGACGATAGGCGCGATCGCCGATGCGGCGATGGCGCCACAGGAGCGAAGCGCTCTTCCTGAAGTCTCTCCAGCTGCGTCGGACCGGGTCTACCGGCGTCTCGAGGAGGAGCTGCCGTACCACGGCGGCAGACTCTTCGAGATAGCGCGCGAACTGTGGGTAGATCTCGGCGTCATGACGTGAGAAGCGCGCAAACTCCGCCTGGGTCTTGCGCATGTCGTCGCTGAAGACGATGTAGTCATCGCCGCCGAGAGGGCAGAAGAGATCGTTCGCCGGCAGTACCTCGAGCCCGAAGGAGTCGAGCTCGAGATCCCGGATCACGCGCGGATGCAACAGGCTCATCACGTAGGAGAAGCGGGACGCGCGGAATCCGGGAGTGAATTCCTCGGTGACGGCGGCGCCGCCCACGATCTCGCGCCGCTCCAGCACCAGCGTCTTGAGGCCCGACTTGGCGAGATAGGCGCCGCAGACCAGTCCGTTGTGGCCCGAGCCGATAACGATCACATCGTACGTGGTCGACACAGTCTGCGCCTCCCTAAGGCAAGTGCCGCCGAGCTATCGTGTCGCGCCGCCGCCGCGAGGGCAACTTTGTGCGCCGGAAGCGGCCTTGCGGAGCCGCCGCGTGCAGAGCATTCTGCGGCGCGAGAATGGAGTCATTGCTGGTGTCGTTTTCGACCGTGGCGATCGCGGAAATGGGCGACCGCACGCAGCTCTTGTCCCTCATGCTCGCGGCGCATTACCGCAGACTCTGGCCGATCCTCGCCGGGGTGCTGTGCGCCACGCTCGCCAGTCACCTGCTCGCGGGCATCATCGGCGTTCGGCTTGGTCGGTTTCTCACGCCGGCCATGCTGGATGCCGTGGTCGGTGTCAGCATGATCGGCATGGCGCTCTGGGCTCTCACGCCCGATGCGCTCGGGGAGGATGCAGCCCGCGTTGGTCGCGCAAGCGCCTTCCTCGCGACTGTCGTGACCTTCTTCATCGCCGAGATCGGCGACAAGACCCAGATCGCCACTGTCGCTCTGGCCGCAGCCTATTCCAACCTGACCGCCGTGGTCGCGGGCACGACCGCCGGGATGGTGCTGGCGAATGCACCCGTGGTCTTTCTCGGCAAGGCCTTCTCCGATCGGCTGCCGTTCAAGGCCATTCACTACGTGGCGAGCGGCCTGTTTCTCGGGCTCGGCGTGGTCTTTCTCGTTCGTGCGGTTCACCGCGCCTTTTAGCCGTGCCGAGCCTGGAATCTCCTCGCCTTCATGCGATTCCCGCACGCCTGCATACTGCACCAGCGGCGCGTGTGGTTCTTGCTCGTGTCGAGAAAGAGCCAACGACAGCTCTCCGCCCCACAGGCGCGAACGAGCGCCATGGCGTCCGAGGTCATGAGCTGCCGCGCGGCGAGCGCGAGCATCCAGACCGGAAGCTCTGCGTGGGCGCTGAAGCGACCCCAGTGCCACTCAAGTGCTGCGCGCTTGTTCCGGCCTGGCGCCGCCTGCTCCCAGCGAAGCTCCCGATGCCCGCTCGCATCGTGGAAGTGCTGCTCGAGCGTCCGGATATCCCCATCCGCGGCAGGCCGTCCGTCCACGGCGGAGTAGAGCACTGACGCCAGCGCCTCGCGCAGCTGCCGCGCGGACCGCAGCGCCCGCGCCGCCGCTTGCCGGGGCACGGAGCCCGCGAGCCGCCGCGCCTCGCGGACATCGAGCGGCCCCGACTGCTGCGCGAACCGCAGCAGGTCGCCGTAGTCGGCCAGCAGCTCCACCGGCCCGTCCTCCGTGAAGCGGTCATCGAGCGAATTGACGAAGTCGAGCGCCGGGTGCCCGCCGCACAGGTCGAAAAGTGGTGGTTTTCCCTTGGCTTGCGTCACGGATGCCTATAACCCCCAAATACAAGTTTACAGGTTACAGGGGAACTGTCTATCCTAACCCCTTATGGCTCATTCAGAGGTTATCGGGGCGCTGCCGCGCTCGCGCGGGCGCCGCTTCGACGCGCGGATACCGCTGGCCTTCATGGCCATCTATTTCCTCTGGGGCGCGACGTTCCTCGCGATCCGGATCGCGGTGCTCGAGATCCCCCCGTTCTTCACCGCGGGAGTGCGCTTCCTCGTCGCCGGGGGGCTGCTCTATGGCTTCATGCGCCTGCGCGGGCAGGCGGGTCCCTCGACGACGGAGTGGCGCAGCATCGCCGTCACCGCGCTGTGCATGTTCGTCGCGACCTACGGAGCGCTCTTCTGGGCAGAGCAATACGTGCCTTCCGGCATCGCCTCGGTGATCGAAGCCACGCTCCCCATCACGACCATCGCCCTCGAGGTGTTCATATTCCGGCAGCAACCGTTCCGCTGGACTTTGCTGGGAGCGGTAGCGCTCGGGTTCTGCGGAGTCACCTGGCTCCTGATGAAAGGGGGTCCGCAGCAGTTCGCCGCCGTTCCCTGTCTCGTCATCGTGGCGAGCGGCATCGCCTGGTCGCTGGGCGCCGTGCTGACCCGCTCGCTGCCGCGTCCGAGGTCGCTCGCGCTCGCGGCCGGGGCACAGATGATGCTCGGCGGGGCGGTGCTGCTCGCTTTATCGCAGCTCACCGGGGAGCTCGATCCCTTCCCCCATATTTCGCTGCGCGCGGGGCTGTCGCTGTCGTATCTCATCGTCGGCGGGTCGCTCCTCGGCTTCACCGCCTACGTATGGCTGCTGGCGCGCATGCCGGTTACCCGCGTCGCGAGCCACGCCTACGTCAATCCCGTGGTCGGCGTCGCCCTGGGTTACTTCGTGGCCGGCGAGGCGATCACCACGAGAATGATTCTCGCTTCCCTCCTCGTGATCGCCAGCGTCTTCCTGATCCTCAGCACCCCGGCCGACCGCGACTCCAGAAGCCGCTGACCTCCTTCCCATCGCCACGGGACGGCACTAATCTGCCCTCGGGCTCAAGGAGTCACTCAGCTAAGGTGAACGGTGTTCGCTACCCGCCATACTCCTCTGCACGCGCTCAGGTGGCTTGGGATCGGGCTCCTCGGCGGATGGCTCGGCTCCTGTGCGAAGCCGCAGAGCTCGCCCGTGATCGTCGTCGGAAATGCCCGCTTCGAGTTTCTCACTCCATCGCTCGTGCGGATGGAATACTCGCCTTCGGCAAAGTTCGTGGATGCGCCCACCGCAGTCGTGCAGAAGCGAGACTGGCCGGCGGTCCGGGTCGAGGCGACTGAGAAGGACGGCTGGCTCGCCGCCGCGAGCGGTGTCGTGACGCTCCGCTATCGGCTCGGGTCCGGACCCTTTACCGCGGCCAACCTGGAGGTGAGGTGGAGCGATCCCGCCGGCGCCGCGCACGCCTGGCATCCGGGCGATCGGGATCCGCTCAACCTGGGGGGGCTCACGTATTCGCTCGACAACGTGAGCGAGGCGAACCTGCCGGCGGGGCAGTCCGATCTCGCGAGCCCGGTCAACGACGCGATTCCGGGGATCGACCTCAAGCTCCCGGAGGCGAAGCCGGGGCTCCTGAGTCGCAGCGGCTACGCGTTCATCGACGACAGCCCAACCCCGGTGTGGAGCGCGGAGAAAGCGTGGATAGAGCCCCGGCCGCAGCCCACCGGCCAGGACTGGTATCTGTTCACCTACAACCGCGATTACCGCAAGGTGCTCGGTGAATACGCGCAGCTCTGCGGCCCGATCCCGATGATCCCGCGCTGGGTCCTCGGCCCCTGGATCACCGATTTCAATTTCGAATACTTTCCCGACAGCGCGGAGTCCCGGCGGCCCGACTTCCAGCGCTACAACCAGCAGTACCTCGAGGACGAGGTTTCGCGGCTCCGCCAGAGTCAGATTCCCTTCGACGCGCTGATTCTGGACTTCGCCTGGCACAACTACGGCTGGGAGGGCGGCTACGACTGGAGTCCGCTGATCCCGCATCCACAGGAGCTCATGAACCGGCTGCACGGCCAGGGCATCAAGCTGAGCCTCAACGATCACCCGGGCTACGTCAACACGGAGCAGAGCATCCTCTCTTTCGACGACAGCCACGCGCCCGAGGTGTTGAAAGCGCTCGGCCGGCCGCCGCCGCCCAGCCCCAAGTTCGATCTCGACCTGTCGGCGCTGTGGAGCTTTCGCACCGATCATGACGCGGGCGGCTGGAAGCCGATCCGCATCGGGCCCTGGCGGGAACGGGGCTACGGGAGCTACCGGGGGATCGGGTGGTATCGGGCATCGGTGCAGCTGCCCTCGAAGCTCCCCGACGCGCTCTATCTCTATCTCGGCGAGGTCGGCAAGACCTACAGGATCTTCGTCAACGGAAGGGAAGCGACTCACACCGAGGCGCATTGGCCGCGGCGGTTGACCTATACCGACGTAACTCCCTACGTCAAAGCGGGCCAGCGAAACGAGATCGTCGTGCGCGTCGAGCCGGGCGAGCGCGCCGGCGACGGCATCCTCCGCGGCCCGGTCGCACTCCGGGATGTCGAGCCGCCGAAGCGCATCTATTTCGATCTCTCCAACCCGCGGCAGGCCGATGTCTTCATGCGCGAGCTGCACGGACCGCTGATGCGCCAGGGCGTGGACGTGTGGTGGGTCGACGGCGGCAACGGTGCCGTCGACATGCCCGGGCTCAACAAGCAGCTATGGGCGAACAAGGTCTTCTACGACTACTCGCAGCGGGAGAGCGGCCGGCGCGGCTTCATCTTGAGCCGCTACGGCGACTGGGGAAGCGAGCGTTATCCGGCGTTCTTCACCGGCGACACCTATTCCGAGTGGCCGGTGCTCGCCTACGAAGTCGCATTCACCGCGCGCGGCGGCAACGTGCTCGTCCCCTACATCACTCACGACATCGGGGGCTTCCACGGCGCAAAGCTCGACTTCGACCTCTATGCGCGCTGGATCGAGTTCGGCGTCTTCAGCCCTCTGCTGCGCCTGCACAGCGCGCACGCCAACCCGCGCGAGGGGAACCTCCGCATGCCGTGGGTCTACGGCAGCGAAGGGATTGCCCTCATGAGGAAGTACTTCACGCTGCGCACCCAGCTGATCCCTTATCTCTACAGCTACGCCTGGCGGGCGCACCAGGAGTCGCTCCCGATCCTGCGGCCGCTGTACCTCGAGTACCCGGATCTCGAGGAAGCCTACCGGCACTCACGCGAATACTTCTTCGGCCGGGAAATGCTGGTCGCTCCCGTGCTCGACCCGAGCGGCAATCAGACCGTCTATCTGCCGCCTGGCAGCTGGATCGATTTCTTCTCCGGCAAGCGCCGCCAGGGCGGCGTCACGTTCACCGCTCACTACGCGGTGGACGAGACGCCGGTCTTCGTTCGCGAAGGAGCGGTCATTCCGGAGCAGGCCCCGAGCGAGTACTCGAACGCGAAGCCGCTGGATCCCCTCATCGTCAATGTCTATGGCGCGGGCGAGGGCAGCTTCGATCTCTACGAGGACGACGGCGTCTCGCTCGCCTACGCCCAGGGCGCATCCGCCCACACGCCGATCAGACACGCCCGAGGCGGTGATGGCCTCGAGCAGCTTCTCATCGGGCCGACCCAGGGCGCGTTTCAGGGTCAGCTCGAGGAGCGCTCCTACGAGCTGCGCATCCATACGAC
>WNGC01003084.1_pt1 | contig 12158 bp, 12 predicted proteins | sample 5400051 | NCBI WGS metagenome assembly WNGC01 (sample SAMN13153368, study PRJNA577476) | soil metagenome | isolation source: 20 cm soil or saprolite under grassland replicate 2 | place: USA:California | collected 2016-06-15 | reverse complement strand
AACATCCAGCTGGTGGCACCGCTCTACAGCACGCTGCTGCAGATCGACCCGTACGGCTACCCGAAGATCGTCGGCGACGCGGCCAGCGAGTGGAAGATCGCGCCGGACGGGATCACGTACACGTTCAAGATCCGTCACGGCATCCGGTTCCACGACGGCTCGCCGTTGACGGCCGCCGACGTCAAGGCCACGTACGACAAGATCGTCTCCCCGCCGGCGGGCGTGCTGAGCATCCGGAAGAACGCCTACACGGAGGTCGCGAGCATCGAGGCACCGGATCCGAGCACCCTCGTCTTCAGGCTCAAGTTCCCGTCGGCCTCGCTGCTGAACAACCTCGCCTCGCCATGGAACGTCATCTACCCGAAGACGTACCTGGACAAGGACCCGAACTACTTCAAGACGAGCGTCATGGGCTCCGGGCCCTTCAAGTTCAAGGCGTACACGCGCGGCGCCACGTTCGAAGGGGTGCGGAACCCCGACTACTTCGTCAAGGACCGCCCCTACCTCGACGGCTACAAGTTCTTCATCAGCCCGGAGACCTCGGTGCGCGCCGCGGCCATCCGGTCCGGCCGGGCGTACATCGAGTTCCGCGACCTGCCCAACGCCGAGGTCGAGGCGATCAAGAAGCAGCTCGGCGACAAGATCGTCGTCCAGACCACGCCCATGACCGGTCAGTTCGGCATCGCGATCAACAACGCCGCGAAGCCGTTCAACGACGTTCGTGTCCGCAAGGCCGTCACGCTGGGTCTCGACCGCTATACGGCGGGCAAGGTGCTTTACGGGATCACGGGCCTCAAGCTGGTCGGAGGCCTGATGCGTCCGGGCTCGGAGTGGGCGATGCCGGAGGCGGAGCTGCAGAAGCTCCCGGGGTTCTGGACGGATGCCGAGAAGAGCCGGACGGAGGCCAAGCGGCTGCTCGCCGAGGCCGGGTACCCGAACGGCCTGAAGGTTGTTCTCAAGAATCGCAACGTGAAGCTGCCCTACCAGGACTTCGCGGTATTCGCGATCCAGGAGTGGCGCCGGATCGGGATCGAGGCCGAGAACCGCCCGCTCGAGACCGCGGCCTGGTTCAACGACGGCCAGAACACGGGGAACTTCGAGCTGATCATCGCCCCGACCGTCGAATTCATGGATGACCCGGACCAATTCCTCGGCCGCTACGTCACGGGGAGCACCCAGAACTGGGGCCGCTACTCCGATCCGAGGCTCGACGACCTCTTCTCGCGCCAGGCGCGGACCCTCGAGCCCGCCGAGCGGCAGAAGCTCGTCAACGAGCTCCAGAAGGTCGTGCTGGAGAACGCGTACTACATGCCGGGCCTCTGGTGGATGCGGAACGTCGTGCACTGGGCCAAGGTCAAGAACTACGTGGCGCAGCCGAGTCATTACACGAACCAGAAGCTCCAGGACGTCTGGCTGTCGGAGGACTGATCGGCCCAGGGTGACTGCGGCATGCGCACCTACGTCGCCAAGCGCCTCCTCCTGATCGTCCCCACGCTGCTCGGCGTCGCGTCGCTGGTGTTCGTGATCATGCGCGTCATCCCCGGGGACGTGACCCTCCTGATCCTCGGCGGCGACCAGGCGGGTCGGATCGATCCGGCGCAGGTCGCCGCCATGAAGCGGCGGCTCGGCATCGACCAACCGCTCCTGGTGCAGTTCGGGACCTGGCTCTGGGGCGTGCTCCGGTTCGACTTCGGTACCTCGCTCTGGTCGGGACGCCCGGTCGTCGAGGAGCTGCTGATCCGGTTGCCGCTCTCGCTCGAGCTGGCCTTCGCGGCGACGCTGGTCTCGGTGCTGATCGCGATCCCTTGCGGCATGCTCTCCGCCGTCCGGCAGGACACGTGGGTGGACTACGTCATCCGCGTCATCAGCATCGGCGGCCTCGCCATCCCGTCGTTCTGGGTGGGGATCCTCTGCATCCTGTTCCTGGTGATCTACTTCGGCTGGGGCCCGCCGCTCGAGTACACGCCGCCCTGGGTCGATCCCTGGGCGAACTTCCAGCAGATGGTCTGGCCGGTGGTCACCGTGGGCTACCGGTACGCCGCCGTCACCACGCGCATGACGCGCTCCACGGTGCTCGAGGTGCTGCGTGAGGATTACATCCGCACCGCCTGGGCCAAGGGCCTGCGGGAGCGGGCGATCGTCGTCCGGCACGCCCTGAAGAACGCCATGCTTCCGGTGATCACGCTGATCGGGACGGAGTTCGCTTTCCTCATCGGCGGCCTGGTCGTCACCGAGACGGTCTTCACCCTGAACGGCGTGGGGCGGTTCGTGGTGGACGCGGTGGCCCGTCGTGACTACCCCGTCGTGCAGGCGCTCGTCTTCCTCATCGCGTTCGGCTTCGTGATCGTGAACCTCCTCGTCGACCTGACCTACGCGTGGTTCGACCCGCGCATCCGCTACCACTAATTGGCAGGAACGAGCGACGCGCGCCCGTCTCAGGCCACCCACGGTGCACGCCGGCCTCGCGGACCCCGGTAAAATGAGCGACGCGCGCCCGTCTCAGGCCACCCACGGTGCACGCCGGCCTCGCGGACCCCGCTAAAATGAGCGCGCCCTATCCGCTCGTGCATGCGACCGCCTCGGCGCCGCTGGCGCAACGTCTGACCGTCGCCGCGGAGGTCCTCAAGTTCGTCCGGAGGAAGCCGCTCGGCGCGGGCGGGGCCCTGATCATCCTGGGGATGATGCTCGTGGCCCTCTTCGCGCAGGCGCTCGCGCCGTACGATCCCTATCGGGGCGACTACGGCCAGCAGTTCGCGCGCCCGAGCGTCGACCACTGGTTCGGGACCGACGAGTTCGGGCGCGACGTGCTGAGCCGCGTGATGTACGGGGCGCGCATCGCGCTGTTCGTCGGCTTCGTGGCGTCATTCGCGGGCTGCACGCTCGGCGGCCTGCTGGGCGTGGTCAGCGCGTACTGGGGCGGAAAGGTGGATCTCATCCTCGAGCGGCTGATGGACGTCCTGCTCGCGTTCCCGCAGCTGATCCTCGCCCTCGCCATCGCCTCCATCCTGGGCCCAGCGGTCCAGAACGTGGTGGTCGCCGTGGCCATTCCCATCATCCCGCGCGCCGCGCGCGTGGTGCGCGCGACCGCTCTGTCGGTGAAGGAGAACCCGTACGTCGAGGCCGTGCAGGCCCTCGGCGCCTTGCGGCGCCGCGTGGTCCTGCGGCACATCGTGCCCAACGTGATGGCCCCGTACATCATCATCCTGACCGCCCAGCTGGGAGGCGCCATCCTGACCGAGGCGGCCCTGAGCTACCTCGGCCTCGGGACGGCCGAGCCGACGCCGTCGTGGGGGCTGATGCTCTCGGGCTCCGCGCCGTCGTACGCGGAGAAGGCCCCGTGGATCGCCCTGTTCCCGGGCATAGCGATCAGCCTGGGGGTGTTCGGCTTCAACCTCTTCGGCGATTCTCTTCGGGACGCGCTCGACCCGAAGCTGCGGAAGACATGAGCCGGTCGTAGGCGAGGGGAGGCGAGCGTGCGCGGCGGCTATCGCATCTTCGACGCGGACACCCACATCATCGAGCCCGTCGAGCCCATCGAGGCGTATCTCTCGGCCGCCGCTCGGGCCAGGCTGACCGCGGCCGGGCCCGAGGTCCAGCGCGCCCCGGCCAAGGGAGGCATGTCGCGGTATCGGGTGGGCAAGCGTCCCGAATTGAATCGGCGGCTGGGCTCTCGGGAGCGCGTCGCGTCCTCGTCGGCCGCGACGCGCGGCCTGAAGGACGGCGGCACCCCGTGGGACGTCCGCTGGCAGGGCCCGCCGTTTCCGAGCGAGCGCGTCAGCTTCGATCCGCACGCGCGGGTGAAGGACATGGACATCGAGGGCGTCGATGCGAACATGATCCTCCCCTCGGGCGGAGTGCCGGCGTTCTGCGGCCTGGAAGACGTCGCGCTCGAGCTGGCCATGTACGAGGCCTACCATCGCTTCCTCGAGGACTACTGCGCGCCCTATCCGGACCGGCTGACCAGCGTCATCCTGGTCTCGGGCCGTGACCCCGGGGGCTCGGTGGCCGAAGTGCGCCGCTGCGGCAGGCAGGCGTGGCCCGTCGGGATCTTTCCCATCTGTCCTCCCGAGATGTCGCTGGACGATCCGGACTGGGAGCCCATCTGGGCGGCGGCCGAGGCTCATGACCTGGCGGTGATCATCCACTCCTTCACCATGACGGTTCCGTATCCGCCGGGCCTCTGGGACACCTGGGACAACGTCTTTCTCCAGCGCGCCGCCGGGCACGTGTGGAATGCCCAGCGGAACATGGCCGCGCTGATCGGCGCGGGCGTGCTGGACCGCTACCCGGGGCTCCGTCTGGCGCCGCTCGAGTGTGGCCACGGCTGGCTTTCGTTCTGGGCCGCCCGGCTCGACGAGCACGCCGAGATGTGCTGGCACGCCGTGGCGCCGCTCCGGCACAAGCCGAGCGAGTACATTCGCGGGCCGCAGTACTACCAGAGCATCCAGCTCCACGAGGGCGAGCAGTCGCTGCGCCACGCCCTCGAGGCGCTGGGCGAAGACACCCTGATGTTCGCCACGGATTACCCGCACTCGGAGAGCTGGTTCCCCAAGTCGGTGGAAGCGGTGCTCGGCTGGACCTCGATCCCCGAGACGGCCAGGCGGAAGCTCCTCTGGGACAACGCCCTGCGCTGCTACGGTCGCTACGGGGCGCGGGCGAAGGCCCGGTGACGCGTCACCGCGCTTGACTCCTGGCGCCGAGCTATGACACTACTGGCGGCAGGAATATGAGCCGACAGGTCTTCGTCGTGGCACGGGACCAGGTGGACCTCTACGACTACCTTCGGGAAGAATTCGCCGCGGCCAACGTCGAAATCGTCCTCGACCGGCGCCAGGGTAGGGATCGGCGCTCCGTCAGCGATGGGGTGGGCGGGCCCAGGCTTCGCGGCGCACGGGACCGTCGAGGCGGCGACCGTCGGATCCGAGCGGGCGTGGACGCGCAGCTGGGCTCACTCGGCTACGCGATGTTGTTCGTCGACTAGCGCTCAGCCGAGAATCGGGGCGCTCTGCTTCTCCAAGACATTCGCGACGAACGTGCCTGGACCCGGGGCCGGATCTCTCCGGCGGACTGGGTCGTGCCGTTCCCGGACGAGGCGGTGGCCGAGCTCGAGGCTCTGGTCCGCGCCCTCCGGAAGAACCCGCTCCCGATGCTGCTCCTCTCCCCGGCTCACTTCGCCCTCACGGCCTGCGCCGACACGATGGCGGCGGTTGGTCGGAAGCTGCGCGACGGCGTGGGCCTCGCGGTGATCGATCGCATTCCCGTGGAGCGGTTCTCCGCGGACGAGAACCGAGCGCTCTACTGGCTCCTGGGCGGGCTTCTCGGTCGACTGGTCGCGCAGAAATGGGACGGGACGATGAGCTACGACGTCCGGGACACGGGGAAGGCGCTCGAGTACGGCGTGCGCCGCTCCGTGACGAGCCTCGAGCTCCAGTTTCACACCGACGCGCCGTGGCTCGCGCTCCCTCCGGAGCTGGTGGGGCTGCTCTGCCTGAGCCCGGCGCGCGAGGGGGGCGTGAGTCGCTTCCTGAGCCTCGTGACGGTCCACAACGAGCTTCGGCGCCGGCATCCCGAGGTGCTGCCGCGACTCTATCAGCCCTTCCCCTGGGACCGGCAGGCCGAGCACGCACCCGGCGATGAGAAAGTGTCCTGGCAGCCCGTGTTCCAGTCCGACGGACGGGACGTTCTGGCGCGCTACAACGAAGCCCTCATCCTGAACGGCGAAGCCTTGACGGGCGTCGCGCTCGATCCCGAGGGGCGCCAGGCCCTGGCCGCCATGCGCGGCATCGTCGAGTCACCCGAGTCCGCCGTGGAGCTCACGATCGAGAAGGGGCAGATCCAGTACCTGAACAACTACCACTTCGCCCACAGCCGCACGGCGTTCAAGGACGCGGAGGAGCCCCACCTGAAGCGGCACCTGATCCGTCTCTGGAATCGGGACGCGGGACGGCAGACCTTCCACGGGCAGTGACGACGGGCGCGGACGGTGCACGCCGGCCTCGCGGACCTCGCTACTACCTCGCTACTAAATGACTCCCGTTGTGGTGGGCGAAGGCTTCGTGGCCGAGCGAGGCGACGATCTGCCTGAGCGGGTACGACTCGTCGCTCCTGCGCGAGCGCCCGCAGCTCATGCACTTCCAGAAGAGCGGGACCTGATCGCGGCAGCCGAGCCTTTCGGCGTCCGCGAGATGCTCGAGATCGAAACGGAGGAGGCCCCCGCAGCGGCATCGCAGGGTGGTCCTTTCCTCGCGCCTCTCGTCGTCGGATGGAGCCGGCCGGTCGCCGGGCGTGAACCGGGCGTCACGGTCGGGATCCAATTCGGCGCGCTCGCGCGCCGCGGGAGACGGGAGCGTCGCCGCTTGTGGGCGACGCGAGAAGATCTCGATGATCGCCCCGGGCCTGGCACCGTTGGTCGGCTGGGCGTCGTGTCGCGACGTCGTCTGTCGGATGCGCCGAACCAGCTCGTAGAGGGCGCTCTTGCCCCCCTGATAGCCCGCCAGCCGGGCACGTCTCAGGAGCTCGGCCCCGGAGAGCATCGGCTCCGGGCCGAGCCACTCCCTGACCTGGGTCTCGAATCGGGCGACCGTTGATGGGCGCCCGGGTTGGCGCAGTCCAGGGCGGGCGCGGACCGCGCCGTTCGGTTCATGAGCAACTTCGGCTGGGCTGGAGGCGACCCCGTTATCCATGCCATTCGTGAAGAGCAAATCCGAGACCGGGCGGCCGGTCTCGGATCCTCTCGAGGAATTTCAGTGGTTTGCGGTGAGGCGACTTTGAGGGTCTGGTAAGTTCCTGATCGAGTTGACTGGTCTCGGATCAGCTACTTCCTGACGCGGAACGTGATGCCTACAGTCCCTCCGGTCGCCTCTCCACCAAGGCGGTGTCGAGGCTCTTCTTCTGCAGGCGGCCGCGCAGCGCCCCGTAGCCCTCTGTCCTGATCACGCGGTCGAACTGGCTCCGGTAGCTCGACACGAAGCTCATGCCGCCGATCTGCAAGTCATAGACGTGCCAGCGTTCGTCGCGCACGCGCACGCGGTAGTCGAGCGGAATCTCGGTGCCCCGTTTGGTCACCACCTTCGAGCGCACCGTGGCGAGATCGCCGTCGACCGTCTCGCCGACGAACGTGATCTTCTCGCCCGCGTAGCCCTCGAGGTGGCTCATGTACGAGCGCTCGAGCAAGTCTCTGAAGAGCGTCACGAACTCCGCCCGCTCCGCCGCCGTCAGCGACTGCCAGTGCCGGCCGAGCGCCTGCCGCGAGATCTCGTCGAAGTCGAACAGCTCGCGGGCGATCTGCCGGACCTGCTCCGATCGATCGGCCACGGGCGTGCCGCTGGCCTCGCCGCCGTTCAGGACGCTCAGGACCTGGACGATCGCCGTCTCGACCGATTCGGTCGGCCCCGTGGTCGGCGCCGCCGCCGCCGCTTGAGCCAGGATGAGCCACGCCGCCGAGATTGCTACCCCGATCCACTTCGTCATCGCCGTCTCCCTGCCGCGACGCTCAGAGCGAGCGCCGGTCATCGTACGTTTGCCTGCACGGTGAGCTCCGGATTCTTCGCCGGCTTCAACTCGAGCAACTGGTGTGCCAGTGGGAGCGGCGATGCTTCCCTTCGACAGTTCAGAGGGTTAGAGGCGAGCGGCGAGCGAAGCGAAGACGTCTGGCACGACCCGGACGCCAGTCTGTCATTGGTCCTGACCGGGGTCGGCAGCGGAGCGCGCGCGCCGAGACTTACCGAATGTGCTTGTGGACGAACTCGATGATCTTGTCGATCGCCTGCCCGGCCGCTGGCGACGTCGGGCTCCTCGTGATGAACCCCTCGGTCGCGCCCTCGTACATCTCGAGCTCGACCTGGCCTCCCGCCTTGCGATAGTGCATGACGAAGCGATCGAGGTCAGGGCGCGGATGCGCGACGTCGCGCGTGCCCTGGAGGTACAGCACCGGCGGCAACTCAGCCCGCTCACCGCGCTCGAGCGCGAGCACTGGGTTACCCTCGGCCATGGCCTCTTCGGTCTGCCAGTACTGATCGTGGCAGGGCAGCACGCGATCGACGACTTCCGGATACGGGGCGCCGCCTTCTTTGAGTCTCTTCGCATACCGATAGCGCGCCAGCGGATCGATCACGGGCCAGCACATGACGACGCAGCGCACGCGGGCATCGACGACCGCCGCGCCGGCGGGCAGCTGCAGCGCCGCGTAGCGGGGATCGCGCGGTCTCATCGCGCCGAGCATGGCCTGGTGCGCGCCGCTCGAGGTGCCCAGGACACCGACCAGCTCGGGGCGACTGCCGAACTCGGTGGCCCGCGTCTTGAGCCAGCGGACCGCGTAGTTGATATCGGCCAGCGAGGCCGGGTAGGGCGCTTCGGGGGGCATGCGGAAATCGAGCGCCGCCACGACCACGCCGCTTCTCGCCAGCGGCTCGTTGATCACCGTGTCGTTCAGGCGGTCGCCTCGGCACCAGGCACCGCCGTGCAGCTCGACCATGAGCGGGAAGGGACCCGTGGCACGCGGCCTGAAGAGACGAGCCAGCAACGGCTTCGCCCCATGGCGGACATATTCGACGTCTTCCACGTCGAGCTCGCGAGTCATGACTCTGCTCCTCGGCGTCGGGTTATCGAGGGGCGCCGCGGCTCCCGCCGGGGCGTCCTGAACCACCCGGGGCTTGGCGCCGGGTTTCATCGAGGGGCGCCACGGCTCCGCCGGGGCGTCCTGAGCCACCCGGGGGGCTTGGGGGCCATTTCGGGGCACCCATGTTCAATCAATCGGCCGCGGCCTCGGCCAGCGCGTCGTGGGAGCCGAGGTTGCTGGTAGGCCAGTAGCGGCACGTGTGGGCGTGGGCGATCACGGTCGGCGTCAGGTCGTTCCCGCAGCGCGGGCAGGGGAACACACGGGAATTCGCGCGCAGGATCCAGCTGAGCCGGTAGATGTTCTGGCACACCTGGCAGGGCACGACGTGCTGGCCGCAGCAGAGAAAGAGAATGGCTCGGACATCGGGGTCGAGGAAGTCGATCCGTCCGGAGGCACGGGGAATCGCCACCCATCGGCCGGCCCTGAGCTCCGTTTCCATGTCGGACCGGAGGCGGCGCTCACCGCGACGTCGTTCGGGTCTGTGTCCGTCGGCTCCGAGGCGGCGGTCCAGGAGTCGACGATCGAGGACCACCTGGACCGTCCCGTCGTCGTTGAAGGAGTGGCTCAGCGAACGGCACAGCTCAGGGTCGGCTCTCGGCACGATGATGACGAGGGGTTGTTTCACGGCCGACTTCACATCGCGACCCATGCCCGATTCCTCCCCTGCTGCGGAGCTCAAGCTTACCCACAGGAGGCCAAAGTCGGCGAACTTTTTCTTGAACGCCTTGACCGGGTTCCAACCGCCCGGTTAGACTCCCGGCACCGTCGGCCATGATCTACGCGCCCTTCACGTTCCTGTTTCTCGTTCTCCTGCTCGTCCTCCTGGGCGTGTTCATCATCCTCGTGGAGATGCGGGTTCTGGCGTACGCGTACCGAAAGGTAGGCGTGGGACCGCGCTACGCGTTCGCCGTGATGCTCCTGTCCCTCCTGGGGAGCCACGTGAACATCCCGATCTACTCGATTCCGGTCGGGCGCGTCCTGCGCCCGCACGCGCTCACGATGTTCGGCCGGACGTATCTCGTTCCCGAGGCCAGCGAGCAGGGCGCCACGGTCGTGGCGCTCAACGTGGGTGGCGCCCTGATCCCCATCCTCGTGTCGATCTACCTGCTCGCGCGAACGCGGCTCTACTGGCGCATGCTCGTCGGCGTGGCGATCGTCGCGGCGGTGGTGCACAACCTGGCGCGGATCGTTCCGGGCTTGGGCATCGCGGTCCCGATGCTGGTGCCGCCGCTCGTGGCGGCGGGCGTCGGCCTGCTCCTCGCCTTTCGCAAGGCGCCGCCCGTCGCCTATGTGTCGGGGTCGATGGGTACCCTGATCGCGCGGAGACCTTCGACGGCGTGTTCCTCACCGGCATCATCGCGGGGCTGATCGCATGACACCCGAGGCGCGATTCGGTGACCAGGTGGCGCTCATCACCGCGGTGTCGAGCGGGATCGGCCGCGCCACGGCCGATATCATCGGTGGCGAAGGCGGGATCGTCGGCGGCGTGGACAGAGACCAGGCATGGCTCGACGCGGCGATGCTCGCTGTCCGCTCAGCCGGGGGACGAACGTTCGCGCGCCGGGCCGACGCGCTGGATCCGGGGAGGTCAGCGCCGTGGTGGGCGGCGCTGTCCGTGAGCTCGGACGCATCGACATTCTGATCAACGCCGTCGCGTCTGCGGCGACGTCTGCTTCTGCGGCCCGAAGCGCAACGGTCTATTCATGGCGGCGAGCCAGTCCCTGTACGCGATCTACGTCAGCACGCAAGGCGTCAGCACGCAAGGCGCGGCTCCGGGCTAAGCGGCGTGCTGTCACGGTCCCGACGCGCGGTGTCCTGTGAGGGACAGGCCCGGTGAGGCCGATAGGGTGATCCCCTGATCGATCGTGTGACGTCGCAGCACACCGTCGGGCGGCGCAGAATGTCCTCGGTCGCGATCCGGGATTCCCCGGGGTCCGGACTCGCCATGATTTCATGTCGATATCCACATTGTGCCGCAACATGGCACCCTGGTTCGCCGAAGGGTGGTACACGCATTGCTGGTACACCCGCGGCCCCGCCGATCGACATCGGCGGAGCGATTCTGCGAATTGCAAGAGGAGGAAGTAATGAATCGGACTCTCGCAACGTTGGCAGCGCTCGGTGTGGCGACCTCGGTCGCGCGGACCTCGTGGCGCTGGTCACGCTCGACAACGGGATCCAGCTGAGCGTCCCCGCGTCGACCCAGCTGTCGGCTAACGAGCCGAGGACGGACGCCACCGTGGTGGGTCGCTATGTCGAGAACGGCGGTCAAAAGGTCGCCACCTCGCTCCGCGTGATCGAGGCGCAGGCCCCCTGATCGACGGGCGGTAAACCGACGGACAACAACAGGCAACAAGAGACGGCCGAGGCCCGGCGGGTAGGAGCCGCCGGGCTTCGCGTCCGTCGCGGGGATGGCTGGCGCGGCGGGACCGTGATTGGCCCTTCCTCGCGCCCTCTGCCTGAGGCATAGTGCTTGCCATGATCGCCGAGCGGCACAGCGTCTGCCCCCTGGACTGTCCCGACACGTGCAGCCTCACGGTCAGCGTCGCGGACGAGCGCATCGTCGCGATCCGCGGCTCGCACGCCAACCCCTACACGGCCGGCGTCCTCTGCGCCAAGGTACCCGCCGCGTACCCGGGCTTCGTCCACGGCGAGCGCCGGATCAGGACGCCGTTGCGCCGCATCGGCCGCCGCGGCGAGGCGCGGTTCGAGCGGATCTCGTGGCAGGAGGCGCTCGACACGATCCACACGCGCTTCACGGCGGTCATCGCCGCCCACGGGGCGCAGGCCATCCTGCCGTTGAACTACGCCGGCCCGCACGGCTTCCTCGCCGGCGGCTCGATGGACCTTCGCTTCTTCCACCGTCTGGGCGCGAGCCTGCTCGATCGAAAGCCGCTCTGCGGCGGTATCCGTACCGAGGCATGGCTCGGGACGTTCGGCCCGGCGCCCGGTATGCGGCCGGAGCAGGCCGAGCACGCGCGGCTCATCGTCGCCTGGGGCAACAACGTCACGTGGTCGAACCTGCACTTGATGCCGGTCTTCAACCGGGCGAGGAAGCGGGGCGCGAAGCTCGTCGTCGTCGACCCGCGCCGGACCAAGATCGCCCAGCAGGCGGACCTACACCTCGCGGTGCGGCCCGGCACCGACGTCGTGCTCGCGTGGGCGCTCGCGGCGGAGCTCGAGCACCGGGGCGCGCTCGACCACGCGTTCATCGCTCGCCACGTCGCGGGCGTCGAGGAGTATATGGCCCTCGCTCGCCGGTACAGTGGGGCGGAGGCGGCGCGCATCTGCGGGGTGCCCGAGGGCCAGATCCGTACGCTCGCCGAGTGGTACGCGGCGCTCACGCCGGCCGCGATCAGCGTCGGGAACGGGCTCGAGCGCAACCAGAACGGCGGCAGCGGTATCCGGGCGATCTTCGCGCTGCCCGCGCTCGCCGGGAAGTTCGGCGTCCCGGGCGGCGGGCTGATCAATGGCGCGGGGTACGCGTTTCCCAAGACGCCCCGGCGGCTGCAGCGTCCCGAGCTGGCGCCCCCGGCGACGC
>WNGC01007256.1_pt1 | contig 12165 bp, 14 predicted proteins | sample 5400051 | NCBI WGS metagenome assembly WNGC01 (sample SAMN13153368, study PRJNA577476) | soil metagenome | isolation source: 20 cm soil or saprolite under grassland replicate 2 | place: USA:California | collected 2016-06-15 | reverse complement strand
ACCGGAGGAGCTGGAATCCGTTTAGCCATGGGCCGCTCTTAGCCAACTCCCCAGATGTTCAACCCAAGGGTCAGTGGCTGATCCAGGCCTTTGTCTTTAGCCAGATTGCCAACGCGAAGTACGGCAATCGCTTGACGACGACGACAGAGGCTTCACCGGTCCACCTCAGGGCGATCTCCCCCACCTTTTTCCTTGGGTACGGTATAACGGATAACATGGAGGTCGATCTCGTCCCCTCACTCATCTGGTACGACTCCACAAAGACCACTACGCCGTCGTCCGGAGGACATTCATCCGCCACAAGCGATATGGGGATAGGGGATACCACGATTTATCTCAAATATCGCGGCGTCGTGCAGGACCCGGACTCTTGGCGCCCCACTTTCACGTGGTACAACTCAGTGACCCTCCCGACCAGTCAATGGATGGCCACGAAGCCCATCCCAGGCGGAGTCTCGCCCCTGGGGCGCCTTCCGGCCACCAAATTCGGGGGGCTCGGGTTGACGGAAGGCCTCATGTTTCGAAAGAACCTCCAGCCGTTCCGGATCATGGGATCGATCTATTATACCTACACCGTGCCCGGCAGCACAGGGGGCATCACCACGTATAACGGCGATATCGTCAACACGCGGCTCATCCTCGAATACATCGCGGACGACAAGCGGGGGCTGGCCTTTGACTTGGAGTTGCTCTCGGTCCATGGATTGACCCATCGGTTGGACGGGCATGACCTCAACCTGAACCCCAAAAGTTTTAGCCTGATTGGCCTGGAGCCCTCCGTGCAGTATAATATCTTCTATGACCAGACTGGTGGGTTGGTAGCCGCCGTGGGATGTTTGTTCTCGGTCGCCGGGCAGAACGATATCAACGCCATCTACCCCAATATGTCCATGTACTATTACTGGAACTCAACGGGCAAACCAATCATGCGCTAACAGTCACCGAGTCGCCGTTGAGTGCCCTATGGCTGTTCGGGAGCGGGCTCGTGGGCGTAGTGGCATTGGCGCGTCGCAAGTAAAACGGCACTGCCGCATAACGCAGTACGAATTCAAGCGGACGTGACGTCATCGCATCATATTCTACTCTCTGGCGTGCGTGGGGTCCCCCACGCACGAACCTTTCCCATCAGGGCTGAGCTGGAACAGCAGGAAAGAAGATGAGTCACATCGATCATGCCGCCACACGTCTGCGGGCGGCAGCCGCTGAGCTCGATGCCGCGTGGAAAGAATTCAAGACAGCCTGCACTACTTCAGTGTTGTGCCCCACTTAAAATGTAACGACACATGAAGCAACTCAGAGTCTCATAAAGAGGCTTGAGGGGGCAGCAGATTCCCAGTCTGAAAATGAGCGCAAGCGGATCGCAAAAGGCTGCTGACGCCATATACTCTTTCAAGAACAGACAGGCACCATCCTGATGGGGGCCCAGTGGAATCATGTTGAAACGGAGTCAATGAACAGGTTGTCCAATGCCAAAGAGGGATGGCTCCGAACATGCGACCGCGATTTCCAACCCAAGCCGCATTGATATTTGGCATGATCATCCTGTCGACGGCGCCTCTATCTAACGCGCTAGCGATAGAGTCGATTCCAGACTTTCTGCCGCTTCGTCCATTTAATTTTGACGTTTCGTTTAATCAACGATCATTTGCGCCCGACACCAGAGTCATTGCTGGCCAGGCTGGACTCACTGCCTTTCGCTACGGCAACCTTGAGGTGAGAACAGTCTATCAATACTATAGTCAACATACCCCCACATTTATTACAGACCAACATTCTTTGTATTTGAATCCCCGATGGAATAATTTCATTGATCTCTTGGATTTTCCGAAAGACAAACCGATAAATCGAATGGTTCGACACATGCTCTTTGGGCCGCTGGCAGACAGGGTGGTGCCATACCTTGGGGCACTCGTTGGAGGAACGATCCCGGGCCGAGGTGCTAATTCCCCAGGCTATCTCTATGGAGGCCAGGTGGGAGTGCGATTCCCTGTCGCTCGAGAATTTTCGATCGATGTGGGGATCCAATATATGCGACTTGAAATTGACTTCAAGGGTCATTCTGACTTGTCAGAACAATGGCTCTTTACAACTGGAGTTCGATTCTAGATAGGATGATGCTACGACATCGCATGAAGGAATACGGCTCACAAGGCATTGTCCCGTTTCTGATCTGTATACCGACGAAGGGGTTCGTGTCACCGGCCTCGATGTGGAACTGATCCGGGAGGTGGCCGACGCTCTGACCACATATTGTGGCGGACAGAAACCCATCGTCCCTACGATGCACCTCACCAGGTTCCGTGATCTCTTCATCGAGATGAATGAAGGGAACCTCGACATTTTTGTCTCATCTATCGGTGCGAACATTCCTGGCGCAGTACCCGTAGGCCTGTGGTATTCAATTCCGTATTTTCATAACGGCGGCATCGGAGCCATGATCCAAAAGCCAGAAGTGGCTGAGAGAGTACGGGCGCAATTTCAAAAGCAAGCCGGAAATCCTGACACGCTTGCGGCGATCCAAGCAGGGGTTTCTGGCTTGACCGTTGCCGCTCAGAAGGGCACAACCTCTTACCTCTATGCAGAAGCCAATCTTAAGAATATCCGTTTGCTCATCTGCGATTCGCTTCCAGTCGCCGTGGAGACAAAGGACCCACACATCGATGTGATTTTGTCTAAACATTCCATTCTCGATTACGTGACGAAGCACGTGTGGCCGGACTGGCACCTCCTCACACGGAATGATGGAACGCCCTTGATCCTGACGCAGGAATCTTTTTCCATTGTCACGGTTGATGAAAACAGGCGTCTGCAATGGTTCCTCAACAACCTGCTGTATCGGTTGGAAGAGTCAGGGCGGTTGGAGCAGATGCGGAGGCGGTGGTTAGAAGAAGATTATGCGCCGACACGACGTGCAACTACAGAAGGCCTGCCGTTTGAAATTTCAAAAGTGCCGGAACAATATGACCAGGGACAGTGCCGCTTCGCAACCGGAAGGTGAGCAAGGAAGACATACTGATGAAATCTCGCACGTTTCTGTTCATATCTCTGAACCTTGTGTTCTTTCTTACGTGCCCAAATATTGGTTGGGCTCAGGCACCTCGTGAAGAAACCGAAAAAACCGCCCAACATTTAGCAACGCTACTCAATGTCGGACGTCTTATCGTCGAACGCAATCAAACACTTATTAATGATCCCCGGATAGGCGATAAAGGATTTACGCCAGAGGTATTTGAACATGAGGTTGTCGATGAGTTCATCCGCCAGACAACCATTGATCTGAAGCATCTCTCCTCGCATCTTCCCTCTCTTGCGAAAGAATTATTGCCGGCATTGCTTCAGGCGAGCAAGGAAGTGGTGGCTGATGCGCAACTCGTGATCAATCAAAGAGGCATTGCGTATAAGAATTTCGTCCCGGCCACCTTTGGGAGCCAAGCCGCTCGAAAGTTCTCCAATCGCTCATACGTGAAAATAAAGCAAACCGCACTCAATCCAAGGAATTTGAAAAACATGCCCGACGCATACGAGGAAAACCTGCTGAAACGGCTGGCTACGAAACTGCCAGTAGACGCCTCCCTCACAGAATGGATTGATAATGAAACGACCCTGAGGTCCGTGACCCCGATATATTATTCGCAGGATTGTCTAGTCTGTCATGGCAACCCCAAAGGCATCTTGGATATTTCTGGCTACCCACGGGAGGGCGCCAAAGAAGGAGATCTTGCTGGTGCGATCAGTATTCAGATCCCAGTGAACAAGCGGTAGCAAGTCGTCCATAGGCAAAACTGCTCCAGAATTCGAGGACACAATCCTAATTTGTTCTTGCAATCATGAACCTGCCTTTCACATACCAAAGAAGAAAACCAATGAAACAATTCAGGTCTACGCAAATCCTCAAGAAGACTATGAGGCGGTTGAGCCAGGTTGGTCGTGTAATGCGTGCGGTTTTGGTCCCTTCTGGGCGCTGTCCAAACAGATGTGGGCGGTGGGTGTTGGAGTGTTCGGCGCCCTCGTTGCAATTTGGGGTGTTGCAGCTGCGAGCATGGGACATGGGAATGGAGCAAGCCAATCTCATCATCAATGTGGGAAGCGTGGTGCAGTGTGTGGTCTTCGGAGCCTATGGGACTAAATGGCAACAGACTCATCTTGCAGCCAGAGGATTCGTGTTCAAGGACACGGTGACGGCAGCCAATGCCAAGGGTGCAATCGAGCTATACATGAAGAATACCTCACACGATCAAAGCGGCAGACAACCGAGATCAGGATTGCAGGAGGCATGACTCCCATACGGTTTGGCAAAGCCGGTAGCCGACGAGTCACGGTAGATTTCCCTAGCCTCGTCATCGGTGTCCTCTACGGCGAATGCATCCAATATGAGCTAAGCGAGAGTGTGAGGAAGAAATCTCGATCCGGCTACCACCGGATCGGCGGGACGACACTCATCTGAATAGCATGGGGGCCGTAGGATTATTTCTAGGCCATACTTCTATCATCTGAGTTCAGGACTGGGAAGAGTTCGTTTTGGCAGGCTGCTATTTCGAGAGTATGGAGACTGACATTCGCGCAGGTTTTGTGGACAGCCGGCCAGCGGTTTAGGAAAGCATTGTCACGAGCCTACTCCAGCCTATTCAGGCTCACTCAGGCCAAGTCCAGCCAAACGTGTCGACATTCACACTGGCTCTATCTCAGAACGGCTCGCTTCAAATGCTGATCCGGGGCTACACTCACACCTGATTCGATGATCCCTTTGAATCAGCCGGTTTCTCTTCCGGCGTAGTCGCGGCATTGATCTGCTCTTCTGCGTCTTTGATTGAGGCCTGAAAGTCCTGCTCGACCGTCTTCACTTCCTGCTGGATCATGTTGAGCTCCGGCTCCACCGACTTCCGCAAATCTTCCGCCGTTTCTTTGAACCCCTTGACCGCTTTCCCGACCTGGCGAACGACTTCAGGCAGCTGCTTGGGGCCGAACAGCAAGAATGCAATCACCAAAATAATGAGAATTTCTCCGGCGCCCAATCCGAACATGGTTCACGACCAGTGATACGTGATCGGTGATGCGTGATTGGTTCGGGCTGCGTTGGCTTCTCACTCGTCACCCATCACCCATCACTGCACTTTCAACCTTGCTTGACCTGCTTCCCTGATTGAACCGGCGCCGTGGCCGGGGGAGCAGCCTGCGCTTGCGCGACCTGCGACGGCGGCGCTTCAGGCGCATCGGACGGAGGAGGCGTTACGTCGATGGCATCCGACTCGTTGACGCTCTTCTTGAATCCTTTAATGGCCTTCCCAAGCCCCTCACCCAACTGCGGAATCTTGCCGGCGCCGAAAATGATCAAGACAATGATCAGAATCAGCACTAATTCCATCCATCCGAACGATCCAAACATCACTCTCTCGCTTTCTCTTCTTGTCCCACCCAAGCCCACACGCTCTGCGGCGTTGAACCAATCGAAAGGTGGAGGCCTTCCTCATACGAGGGGAAGACTATAAAGGCTATAGAAGAACAAGAACTGAGTCAAGCGAAAATTCAGCAAATCTGGATGTTTGGGCCTGATAGGCTGCGGGAAACCACTATTGGGGCAGGCCGTAGTTTCACTAGTCTAGACCCCTGGGACAGGCCCAGTCTGTCTGGTCCATCTGGTTAGTCTCGTGCAACCAAACAAACCAGACAGACCGAACAGACCAAATGAGCAAGACAGGCTCGTGGACTTGTTCAACATCCCGCAGGAAAATCAGCGAGGTGGGACGTAGGAGTGAAAGTAATCCACAGGGCTCGGTGGTGCGGTCAGTGCAATCATGAACGACTGAGGATCGTAGCCGATGTCTTCGAGGTCCTTTGAGGCCAAAGTCAGCTCTTCCTCTGTGAGATAGGCGACGGTGTCCGGAATGCCTGTCGGCGTGAGCGAGCGCACAAGAGCCTGGAGCGCCTCACGCTCCTCTGGCGGCATCTCCATCGGAATGGGGAAATCCAAATGGCGGGCATAGGGGCTACGATAAGTCTTGTTCAACGCACAGAGGGTCTTGAGCATCAAGCGGTCCTGTTCCCACGGCGGCATTTCCGTACCGGCGGAAGGATGAGTGGCGATGAGATCCATGAGAGTCAAGACGTTGGTCCCCAAGCTGCGCCCCACAAACTCACGCTGGCTTTCTATCGTCATCGTGCCAGCCTCCAACTGCTTGGAGACCGCCTCGGCTAACGCAAAGTTGACCATGAAACTCTGTTGCCCGCCAAATTGGCCATAGCAAGGCTTCTCCGGATCGTTCAGCACGTTCATATCCGCCGTACCTGCGTCGAAACTGCTGAACCCGATCGCCTTCGAAGCCAATAGGCGCTTGGCTTCCTTGATCGTGGCATAGGCCCCCAGATTGACGGGAACCAACACTTGCTCATCGATGCGTTTGAGGAAATCCGTGGTCGTCTTCCGGTAGGGAACCTCTCTCCATTCGACCGTCCGATATTCCCGCTCCCACACCAGGTCGTCGAGGAAGGGAGGGAAGCTCTTGAGCGTCTCCATATCCATGGCGTCAAACGCCCGGACAAAGGCCGCCCAGTCAGGAATCTTCGCATGCAAGGTTTCACTCAAGTTCGGTCGAAGGAACTCTTCTTCAATGTCGTTCGCCTTGCGCGACATCAATTTTGTCGGGAGATCGTTCCACAATTCGTTACAGATGATGCGATCCACGCTGCCATCCGCAACACTGTCGAGGCGGTCCACGGTCCCCCGATATGTCTCGACCCGATTGCGATGAGACGCGAGTTCCGGATGAGCCAGGGCTGCATCGAGCACTGCTTGTTCCCAATCGACCAGCACATATCGAATGCGTGGATAAATCACTCCGTCTTTATCGAGGACTTGGAGATGGCTCAAGAAACAGGCAGCGAGGTTGCCGTTGCCTGGGCCCCATTCCATAACCGTGAGGGGTGAGGCGTGAGGGGTGAGGCGTGCTTCCGACGCATTTTCGCCTGGCGCCCGGCGCCTGGCGCCTGACGCTTTTTCGCGCTTCACGACTTTTTCGAAATAGTCTGCCGCGAGCGCATGGGCGAGCCGATGATCGACTGAGGCAAACGTTTGGTAGAAGCTGCGGATCTGATCGCCACGGAAGCGGTAGAAGAGCCTATTGATGTGGACTTGCCACTGATCGACCGGCTTATAGTCGCCGATGAGCTGGGGTAAAGCGTCTGCGTCCTGCAACATCACATAATCCTGGTCAGGGCCAACGAGCGAGCCGCGCGAGAGAGACGCGATCCGAAGGTCTAACGTCGGACGTCGGACCTCAAACCCTCGCCCGTCTCGCCAGTCTCGCTTCCAGCTTCACAGAGCGCGGATTCTAGCAGATGGCGGAAAACAGCCGCAACCGGCTCTTCGGTACCTCTCACCCCTTGCCTCTAGCCTCTCCCATTGAGTTCCTTACCTTGACAGCCCCTGCCGGTCGGTGTACCAAGAGGCTATGGCCAGAGGTGCGAGACGAGCGAGGCGAAGGGCGATCGCAGCGGTCATTGTCATCGCTCTGTCGGCGCTGCCGGCAGTCCTGGCAGCGGAGTTGCCGATCACCAAGAATTCTCCCATCCCTGATTTTCAGAACCGCCCTCAAGACGTCACCCCCTACGACTTCGACGCTCCGCCACAAGGCCTATTCCGTACCATTACGACAGCGGAAGGATTCGACGAGGAACTGGGCTTTCATCGTACGCACGAGATCGTGCCGGTCAAGCCGACCGACCGGTTCCGTTCCGATATCCCTGCAGTCTTCATTGTGTTCCACCTCCACCAGCATTATCAGGGATTCCAGGTGTTCGGACGCTGCTTCCCGGAAGCAGTAGCCGGTCTCGATCCCACCGTGGTGATCGGCCAAGATGCCATGCACATTGCGCTCGAAGACGAAAGCGGCTATCTCACGCTCTCCCCACCGCAGGACGCATGGAAACCCGGCCGGTACAAAGTGGAAATCCATGTGGGAGAGCAGGTCAACGAGATGAGTCTCATGGGTACGATGCGCTTCACCATCGTGGCGGCGTCAGGAGAGTAGCGGGAATCGCGCGACTGCAAGCCGAGCGAAGGTTCGATGTCCGAAGTTCTGGTTTTTGGGAATTTCGAACACCGAATTTTGGATCCCGTCCATCTTGATGTTCCCGCTATTCTTACCCGTCGTGCAGACTGCGCCGCATGGTTTGACGCTCCCTCCAGCATTCTGTAGAATGCCTGCGTAAGCGTGTGGTTCCTCTTCTGCCTCAGGAATATCTACCCCGCATGACCGTGCCATCCCATCCATGGGCTTCCGTCATCGTCCCCATCAAGGACGAGCGAGACAATCTCGTTCCCTTGACTGAGCAATTGATCAAGGCCATGGAGTCCTGTGATGAATCACGCTCGGCTCCCTTCGAAATACTCTTCATCGACGACGGCAGCACGGATGGCAGTTCGGACGTGCTCGATCGGTTAGCCGCGGACTATCCGCGGGTGCACGCCTTTCATTTTGATCGCAATTACGGACAATCATCGGCATTCGACGCTGGATTCAAACACTCGACCGGCGATCTGGTCATCACGATCGACGGCGACCTCCAGAACGACCCGACTGATATCGGCACGTTGCTTCCCCATGTGAAAACATTCGACCTCGTGTGCGGGTGGCGGATAAACCGGCATGACAGCCTTGTGCGAACGTTGTCATCGAGAATTGCCAACGCGGTGCGCAGCGCGGTCACGGGCGATCGGGTTCACGACACCGGTTGCTCGTTGAAGATCTTCCGCCGTGCCGTGGTGGACAAACTGCAACGCTTCAATGGCATGCACCGATTTTTTCCCGCGTTGGCGCTGATGCACGGCGTCACCGAAGTGCCGGTCCGGCATTACCCACGCATTCACGGCCTCTCCAAGTACGGCGTAGGCAACCGCCTCTTCAAAAGCCTTTACGACCTGATCGCCATGCACTGGATGCAGACCAGAGTGCTGCGGTATACATTCCGAGATAAGTGATGCGAGGGCAGGCGGGACGAGCGAGAAGAGCGAGAGATGCGGGACAAACAAAACTCCATGGACCGTAAGAATCGGCTACCTTGCACGTCCTGCGCTTCGCGCGTGTCTCGCCCGTCGCGCATGACGGTTCCATCATGAGCATCGAAACCATCTGGCTCGCCATCGGATTTCTCGGCCAAGGACTGTTTTTCGGCCGCTGGATGATCCAATGGATTGCCTCTGAAAAAAAGGCGGAGAGTCAGGTCCCGATCTCGTTTTGGTACATGAGTCTGATCGGCGGGCTCATCACGCTGGCCTATGCGATCTATCGAAGAGATCCCGTCTTCATCGCAGGACAGAGCATCGGGTCTATCGTCTATATTCGCAACCTGATGCTGATCTCGCGCGCGAACCAGCCGGTCAGCCCCTCCTCTCCACGAACATAACTCTTTGAGATCCAGCACTCTCAACTTATGCGGCCACCACACGATCCGAACAATTCTATGACCACGACTGACCGTTCTCACCACGCTCTGCTCCTTCTGGCCCTCCTCGTCCTGTCGGGACTGTTGTTCTTCTTGGGGCTCGGCGACATGGGATTGACCGACCGTGATGAGGGACGGAACGCTGAAGCCGGGCGCGAAATGTTCGAGTCGGGGGATCGCCTGACGCCGACGTTCAACGGTGAGCTGCGCGTCGCGAAACCGGTCTTTCTCTATTGGTTGATGGAGCAATCGTATCGCCTGTTCGGTGTCAACGAGTTCGCCGCACGGTTCCCCTCCGCCCTCTTCGGGGTTGGCTTGATCCTCATCCACTACCTGTTTCTCGTGCACCAGCGCGATCAAACCGTCGCACTCTTCGGCGGCTTGATGCTCTTGCTCAATCTGGAAATCCTTGGAATCGGACGCATGGCGTTGACCGATAGCGTCTTGATTTTTTTCACCACGGCATCGCTGTACGGATTCTGGCTGGGACTGCATGGAGCAAGCCGCGTACGCCGATGGATCTGGGCATTCTATATCGGGATGGCTCTCGCCACCCTAACGAAGGGACCGGTCGGGTTCGCCGTACCCCTCATCGCGGCGGCACTTTACCTCTTCTGGACGCGCCGGTGGCGCGAGTATTGGCAGAAAGGGTTTCCCCTTGCGGGCATGCTGTTGCTCGTTCTGCTCGCCGCCCCCTGGTATGCGGCCATGTTCCTCGTGCATGGCGACGCCTATGCCACAGGCGCCAAGGCCAATACGATCGGCCGATTCCTAAATCCAATGGAAGGACACCAGGGCACCATCTTCTTCTATCTCCCGGTCCTGCTCTTAGGCTTCTTTCCTTGGAGCGCGCTCCTCCCTGTGCCGCTCTATCACGCATTCAAAAACTGGCGGAGTCGCGGGGGAATATCCCGCTATCCCTCTGCCGCGCTACCCCACTCTGATCTCCCCTATCCTTCTACCGCGGGTCGAGAACTCGACCTCTTCGCGGCCCTATGGGTGGTGGGCACCTTTGTATTCTTCACAGCCTCTGCGACCCGCCTGCCCCACTATATCGGTCCGTTGTTTCCCGCTGCCGCCCTGTTGACAGCCTCGTACTGGTCCCGGTGCCTGCAGGATCCGACGACGAGAGGGATTCGGGGCTCTATTCACCTTCTGATGGGACTGGGGTATCTCTTGGCGATCGGCTTTGCCTTCCTTCCCACGGTCTACACAACCTACGCCTCCAAGATGGTGCGGGAGTTTCCTTTGGCCGGACAGGTGGATCTCGGTAGCGGTCCCTATCTGGCTGCGACCCTGTTGTTATTCGGGATGACGTTGGTTGGATATCTTGGATTGAACGAAGAACGGCGCGGTGGTGCGTTCTGGGCGGCGGGGGCGACCTTGGCCAGTCTAGTTCTGATCGTCATCGTGATCATGACCCCACACATCAACCGATATGTGGTCGCGCCCCCGCAGGAACTCGCCTATGCCGCTGGGCTAAACCTGGGTCGTCAGGATCAATTCATTGCGTATGGCACCACGAGACCGTCGTCCGTATTTTACGCAAAACGCAAGACACTCTTCGTGCCTTTTGGAGAAGAGGACAAGATACGGTCGGCCCTGAAAGAGCCAACGAGAGTGATGATCCTCTTGCCGGAGAGCGCACAATCAATGTTGCCGGCGGAAGCAAACGGGCTGGTCCCCATTCTCAAACGCTACGGCTACGTACTGCTGGCCAACCAGCCGATGGTGACGGTTCCAGAAGGTGCAGCCCCGCCACCTCCACCCAGCATTCTCGGCCATTGAGCGGATAGTCGCGCGAGACGGGCGGGAATGGCGAGACGAGGTGGAAAGCTAATCTATTCGCGTCGCGCTTTTCTTCCAAGTCTCGCGCATCACGCTCCGCAGCTCTGTGGACTTTTTCATTATCCTGCTACATCGGCACGATGCCTTTCAGGGCATAGCTCGCCATCAACACTAACAGCATGGCCACGACGAACAGACCCTCCACCATCGCCGACCATAACCCCACATGACCCTCCGCCAGGGGCTCGATCTGACCAGGGAGAGCATCCCACCAATGTGCAGCACAGACGAGCAGCACGATGGTCGTGACAAACAGAGAACCAGTCGTCATCCCTAACCCCAGTCCCACAAGACCGCGAGCCAGCGATCCGGACAGCCAGGCCGGGCACCATGAGGGCTGCACTGTCCACAAGACATGGACCACAAGTCCCCCCAGGGTGAGTAACAGGCCACCCCACAAGAGCTGTTGAAACGGCCAAGCTTCCGACGGAAGATGCACGATCGTCCAGACCAGTGCGAGCGTCGCCACAAAAAATGGCGTCATCCGGCAGAGAGCCGTTCCAGCCGATGAAAGCCATTCGCGCCAGGGATGGGTTGCAATCACTCCCATAACACAGCCGAGAGCCGCTCCTCCGGCCACGTCGGTCAGATAATGAGACCCGCGGAGAATCCGACTGGCGGCGATGGCCACTGCCGCAGCGAGAATGGGCCATCTCGCTCGCGGGAACTTTATGGCCAGCACGGTTGCAACCGAGATCGCCGCCGCCGCATGCCCCGACGGAAACGAGTCCCATCCGCTCCCGGCGGCTGGAGAAAACTCGAGGTTGCCGGCATGCATGAACTTGGGTCGGGGACGGCCGATGGCATGTTTCAAAATATTGGCACTCAACGCGGCAAGGCCATGCGCGATGAGACTCTGCCTGCCGGCGTCTTTCCAAT
>WNGC01005998.1_pt1 | contig 12167 bp, 7 predicted proteins | sample 5400051 | NCBI WGS metagenome assembly WNGC01 (sample SAMN13153368, study PRJNA577476) | soil metagenome | isolation source: 20 cm soil or saprolite under grassland replicate 2 | place: USA:California | collected 2016-06-15 | reverse complement strand
ACCTCGTCCTGAGCGACCAGGAACAGATCCATCTTCTGAACGTCGATGCATCGCATATCGACACCAAGACTCTCGCCATCAATCTCGATTGCGCGGTTGGCGGCGGTAGACTGTCTGCGTCGGCCACATTTAGCGAAACGAAAACTTCGTTGAACACGAAGATACACGTTGCCGCTGAAACGATTGCGGCAGAATCGCTGAACAAATACGTCGATCTGCCCGAAGGATACATCTCCGGACAAATCGAACGTGTCACGGTTGATGGAACGGGCGTACTCAATGTGCCGCGAACATGGAGTGGAACGATGTTTATGCAGATGAGCGATCTGCATCGACAAGAAATCGGTCTCGATAGTTGTGTTTTGGAACTTTCCGCAGCGCAGGGCAGGGCGACTTTGCGGGCCGCGGACTTCGTTCAGGGGAAGAACGAGTTTCATCTTCGCGGGACAGCTGATTTGCCTTCCGATCTGAAAGAATTCGGCCGGAGCCCAGCAACTTTGGAAATTGCAGGGACGACGCTTGATCTTCAGCGGTTAACGGCCGGGACGCCTCAGCCGTTGACCGGTTCGGCTCAACTCAACGGCAAGATCGACGTCGAGAACGGGAAAGTGGAAGCAAATCTGAGTGTTTCGGGGGGATCCATCGGATTTAAAGACGGCACAATCGAGAAACTCAGCGTCACTCTTGGGGCATCTAAAATAGCGCCGCCGCCCGATACCAAGAAGTCGTGGTTCGCAGACCTTCGCACGGTGATGAACTTCGCTATCTCTAATATCCATTACCGGGATTACGTTGTTGATTTGGTGGAAGGATCGCTTGGCGGGATTGACGACATCATGAAGCTCGAGCGGCTGAATCTGCGGCGAAACCAAAATGAACTAAGTGTTCGCGGCCGATACCGGTTGCCGGAAGAAGTTGGCAAAGCTGCTTCGCAACCCGCGGAGTTGGATGTTTCGTTGAACGCGCCCGAAGCCGGCGACTTTTGGGCCTCAGATTCTCCGGACAAGATAACGGGGCCGTTGCAAATGGCCGCGCAGATCGAGTGGAAACAGCAGACGGCGAACGGCCAGCTTTCGATCTTCGGGTCGAATCTGAGGATGCGGGACTTGGTGTTCAAACAACTGAGCTCGCAATGTTCGATTTCGAACAATGTGATTTATCTAAATGACTGCACCGCAAGTTTGAATGAAGCCGATTTCGTTAATGCGATCGGCATTCTAGACCTGCGCCCACCTTACCATTACAACGGAAAGGCCTCCGCCCATGTTTCGAACTTGTCTACGCTTCAGCCGTTGCTTCATGCTTCCGGCAACGAGAACGAATTGGCCGGCTCGTTTGCTTTTGATTGGGAAGGGAGCGGGAACGCCCAAACGTTTAAGAATTCAGGGAAGCTGAAGCTTGTTCTTGAGAAAGGCCGTTATGGCGACTTGCAACCGCTCCGGTCGAATATCGACGTGACCTATTCCCCTGATGGACTCGACGTGCCAATTATCTTTTTCGCCAGCAAGAACATGGATTTTCAGGCAATCGCCGAGGCAAAGGGCGAGACGCTGGAGATCACTAAAATTCAACTCGACCAGGGGAAGGCGAAATTTGCGGCGGGCTATATTTCCATCCCATTCGTGTGGAAGAATCTAGGGAGCAATGCGCCCGTATGTCCGCCGAACGGCAAAGTGTTCGCGAATGTTCAATCCGAAAACATCGACATAAAGAAATTTTTTGAAGACGTGGGCGCGAAGCCGGCAGTATCCGGGATCTTGAACGTGAAGCTCGATGCGCAGGGAACGCTCGCAGACTTGAACGCGCGGCTCGACGTGCAGGTGCGCGACTTACGAAGCGAGCAATTCCCGAAACTAGATCCGGCAACATTTGATGTCGCCGCGCAAGTCACACACGATCAACTGGCCGTTTCTGGAAAGCTGCAACAGACCCGGATTCAGCCGTTGGAGTTGAGCGCCAATCTGCCTTTTGACATACCAAAAATTGCTCGAGAGCGAAAAGTGCCCGACGAAACGCCAGTCAGCGCAAAAGCTCGGCTGCCGCGCAGCTCGGTGAATTTTATCCGCCAATTTGTGCCGGCCATTGAGCAATTGGATGGCGATCTTGGGCTCGATGTCGATGTCCGGGGAACGATCGCGCAACCTGTGTTAAGCGGCTCGGGCGACATGACGATTAATGTGGCGCGGGCCAGCAATGCGACGCTGCCTGCGCTGAATAATTTCAAAGCCCGACTCAATTTCACGGGAGATGCGCTAACGATTCAACAGTTCGGTGGAGAACTTTCCGGAGGAAAGTTCACGGTCATGGGCGGAGTCAAATTCCCGAAATTGACGCAGCCGATGGTCGATCTGCAGTTAAAGGCAGATAGCGCGCTCGTCGCGCGCAATGACACACTGACGGCGCGCGCGAATGCAGACATAAAAGTGACGGGACCATTCGCGGGCGCAAACGTCACTGGGACGATCGCGCTGACGAACAGTCACTTTCTGAAGAATATCGATCTGATCCCGATCGGTCTGCCGGGCAGACCTGCGCCGGAACCGCCATCGTCGCGTCCGGATTTTTCTTTGCCGCTACCGCCATTCCGCGATTGGAAATTTGATATAGCAATTAAAACCAAAGATCCCGTGCTCATTCGCGGGAACTTGGCCACCGGCGGTGCGATTGTCGATTTGAAGTTGACCGGGACTGGGTTGCGGCCGGGACTGGAAGGCTTCGTCCGCTTGGAAAATGTGGAAGCGACACTGCCTTTCAGTCAGCTCCAAGTTTCTCAAGGATTCCTCTATTTTGATCCGAGCGATTCAACGAATCCGCGAATCGACCTGCAGGGCAATTCTGTCATCCGCGACTATACGGTGCGCGTTTACGTTTACGGAAATTTGCTGTCGCCGGAGGCGATTTTTACGAGTGAACCGCCGCTGGCGCAGGAAGAAATCATTTCTTTGGTGGCAACTGGCGCCACTAGAGCAGAACTGTCAGGAAGTGGTAATGTTCTCGCGGGGCGGGCCGCGACATTGCTGGTGCAGCAGCTTTACCGGAAAATTTTCAAGAAAGGCGAGCCGACCCAGGGCAATTCATTTTTTAATCGCCTAGACTTGGATGTGGGCGTGGTCGATCCCCGAACTGGGCGGCAGCAGGCCAGCGCCCGCTTTAAAATCAACGATCAATTTGTCCTGGTCGGTGATATCGGTGTCGAGGGCGACTATCGGGGGATGTTAAAGTACCTGATTCGGTTTCGCTGAGATGTGGCCCAGGGTCCTCTTCTATCTGGGAAGCGTGGCCCTTGTAGTGAAAGTCGCGGCCCAGAGCGCGGTCGATGTTCCGCGCCCCGAAGAAAAGCAAAAAGCTCAGCAGGCGGTAGCGAGGCAGCAGGAAAAGCGGGCGCAGCACACGAGCATCATCGAATTCCGCGGCGAGCAGGCTTTCGATGAAAAGACATTACGTTCGAAATTGAAAGAGGAGATCACCACGATCGATGATTACGGATTAAGTCCGGCGCGGGCAGACGATCTCGCGTTTTTTCTCGAAGTCTTTTACCGGAAACACGGCTACGCGAAAGTGGATGTGCATTATACGATCGAATCGCAGAATCGTTTGCGTCTCGACATCACGGAAGGTCCGCTGATGACGCTGGGCAAAGTGATCTTCGATGGAAACGCAAGAGAACCAGCCGACAAGCTCTTCGAGTACGCAGTTGGATCGACGCGCGAGCGCTATTCGAAGCTGCAGAAAAATTTGCCCTTCGTTGCCGCTGACATGGAGGAGGGAGCAAACCTGGTGCACCGCTTGTACGTTGCGGAAGGTTTTTTGAACGCTGTTATCGATCCGCCGCGTTATGTTTATCACGACCAAAGCAATCAAGTGGACGTGATTTTCCCGATTCACGAAGGCCAGCAATATTTCTTCGGCAGCGTTTCATTTACCGGGCGGACCGTTTACGACGCGGAAACACTGCGCGGGCAGATGCTCGATTTGCTGCAACAGCCTTACACTGACGCGCGTATCGCCGATATTCCGCGGCGTCTACAAGCGTATTTCAAATCGCGCGGGTACTACGACGTCAAGGTCGAGGCGACCGGCGCGCCGGAAGAAGCAGTGAAGGATCGAGTACCGGTGCAAATCGCCATCGCAGCCGGACCGGTTTATCACTTTGATGGCGTGAGAGTAAGCGGTCTCAGTCGGCTGCGTCCCAGTTATGTCATCAAACGATTCAATAAGTTGAGCGGCAAAACCTATAGTCCGGACGTTCTCGATGAGCGATTTCGCACGCTCATGCGGACTGGTCTGTTCAATCTATTGCAGATCAAACCGGTCCCCGTCGATGGAAATCTGTTACGGCTCGACGTCTCGGCGGAGGAAGCCAAAAGCAAGGAGTTCGGTTTTTCGGTCGGATACGGCACCTACGAGGGCGGGATTATCGGCGTGCAATTTCGCGATCGCGATCTTTTCGGTTACGGGCGTCCGCTTACGACCTCGGTCGAGGTTTCGCAGCGCGGCTACAAAGGTGAAATTCTCTACGAAGATCCCTTTTTTTTTGACACCGACTTTGCCTTCAAAGCTCGCCTTGCTGCGTTTACTTTCGATTTCGATGGCTACTCAAAGTTCGAATTAGGCGGACGACTCGAACTGACGCGTAAAATTACGAAATACGACGAGGCTGGCCTGATCATCGCTGTTCGGCACGTCAAGATATTCGATGCCACAATCAGACCGATCTTCCTGGGGGACCAATCCTATTTGGTGAACACTCTTGGTTTCACGAACACATTGGATATGCGGGAGAGCCCATACGTGGCGCCGCGCGGATTCCTGATCAATAACACCCTGGATTTGGCATCGAGCGCGTTCGGAAGCGATATCGAATTTATCCGGGGCACTATTCGGTTGGGTTACTATCTTCCGTTTGGACCGAAACCACTAACTCCAGGTGTGGTCGAAGATAAACCGGGCACTCCTTTGCAGCGCTGGTTCCAGCAATCCTCAATCGCCTTCGGCGCTCGCGCGGGGATTATTCATTCGCTGACGGTGAGTGGTCCTGAGGAAGCAACCGCAATTCCGATCGATGAACGCTTTTTTAATGGCGGCGCCACGACCGTGCGCAGTTTTGGTGAGCGCGATCTTGGCCCACACGACCGGAAAGGTAATCCCCTCGGCGGCGAATTTCTTACGGTGTTTAATATCGAATATACCTTTCCGATTTTCGGCGAGTTACAGGGCGCACTTTTCACGGATGCGGGGAATCTCCTGCCGACGTCGGAAGAACCGGGCCTTGACGACATGCGCTACGCGGTGGGCGCGGGGCTGCGTTACAAATTACCAATCGGTCCGATCCGGCTCGATTACGGAGTCAATCCCGATCCTCATGAAGACGAAGATTTCGGTGCATTCCATTTCAGTTTTGGATTTGCTTTCTGATTTGCACGTACTGGCGGCAAGTTCGCAGCGGCGGAAATGAAAGATCGAGAATTCGGTTTGCGCGGCGACGCGGGCGACCTCGGAGGTATTTCGCCAGCAATTTTTCGCGAACAACTTCATCGGTTGGCCGATTGGATCGCTCATTATCGAGAAAAAATAGAAACGTTGCCGGTCGCGCCAGATGCCAAGCCAGGGGCGATTACCGGCGCCCTGCCAAAACAAGCCCCGGAAGAAGGCGAACCTTTCGAGCGAATTTTTACCGACATCGAAAGTTTGATCGTTCCCGGTATGGTGCACTGGGGCCATTCTGGCGCTTTCCACTTCAGCATCGGCGTCTCGTTTTAGCCCTGGAAAAACATGCGCCCATGCGATCTGCTGTCGATGCTCAAGGACGCCGCCAACGAGTGGCTCGACGACAACGCGATGAGGCTCAGCGCTGCCCTCGCCTATTACGCGATTTTTTCGCTCGCACCGCTCCTGGTCATCACCGTCGCGGTCGCTGGCTTGGTCTTTGGCGAAGAGGCGGCGCGCGGCGGCATCAGCAATCAATTGCAGGCCCTCGCCGGGCAGCAGGCTGCCGAGGCGCTCCAGACGCTGATCGCTAAAACCGGCGAGCGGAAAGCTGCGGGTGTCCTCGCGGGCGCGGTCAGCCTGCTCGTGCTGCTCTTCGGCGCATCAACCGTTTTTGGCGAGTTGAAGGACGCGCTCAATACGATCTGGGGCGTGGTCGTGAAGCCGGGGCGCACATGGCTGCGGCTGGTTCGCGACCGTTTTCTTTCGTTCTCCATCGTGCTCGCGATTGGCTTCCTGCTGCTCCCCTCGCTCGTCCTTAGCGCCGCGCTCGCCGCGTTGAGCAAATACATGAGCGGCTTGCTTCCGCTCTCGCCGGTCATCTGGCGCGCGGCGGATTTCACGTTGTCGTTCACCGTCATCAGCGCGCTCTTCGCGACCATTTTCAAAGTGCTGCCGAACGTGCGCATCGGCCGGCATGGCGTGCATCCTCTTTTTCGGCGCGGAGTTCACAAAAGTTTACGCGCGTAAATTCGGCTCCGGCATCGTGCCCAATAGCCGCGCGATGCTGTGGACGGATGCGTTGCGAGGGAAATTGGCGGCCGAGAAAATCTAATTCGAAATTCTCACGAAAACGCCCAGGCCGCGATATAGATGAGCAGCGCCAGTTACCGTTATCTGGGGCGCTACTGAATTTTAGTATGATTTAGCGTGTTTAGCGGTTTGCTTTCCTAACGAATGAAAGATCGACGAAGAGACCTTGGTGACACTCCGCTGGAGGAATTTCGCAAGCAGTTACACGAGCTCGCAGATTGGATTGCCGATTATCGGGAAAAGATAGAAATCTTGCCGGTCGCGCCAAATGCCAGACCAGGGGCGATTATCGCGGCGCTGCCAAAGAAAGCACCGGAAGAAGGTGAATCTTTCGACCAAATTTTTGGCGACGTCGAAAGGTTAATCCTTCCCGGGATGGTGCACTGGGGGCATCCGATGTTTCTTGGCTACTTCGGCTGGACTACGACTGCACCTGGAATTCTTGGCGAAATCATCACCTCACCGCTCAACGTCAACGCGATGACTTGGCGCACCTCGCCGGCCGCCACTGAACTTGAAACACTCGTCGTCGATTGGTTGCGGCAATGGATGCAGTTGCCGAAGGAATTCGGCGGCGTTGTTTACGATACCGCTTCGGTCGGCGTGATGCACGCACTGGCGGTTGCCCGTGAAGAAGCCGCGCCGTTCGTTCGCAAATTCGGGCTCGCTGGACGCAGCGATCTTCCACGTTTTCGCGTATACGCGTCCGATCAGGGTCACAGTTCGGCGGAAAAAGCGGCCATCGTGCTCGGTCTCGGCGAAGGCGGAAAAAGCGGCCATCGTGCTTGGTCTCGGCGAAGAAAATGTGCAACGCGTTCCGTGCGACGCCGAATTTCGAATGGACGTATCGGCGTTACGCGCCATGATTGCGCGCGATCTGCGCGAGCAATTCAAGCCGCTCGCCGCGATCGCGACGGTCGGCACAACGTCGACCGCGAGTGTCGATCCAGTTCCCGAGATTGCCAAAATCTGCCGTGAACACAAGATGTGGCTGCACATTGACGGCGCTTACGGCGCAGGCCTGGCGCTTCTGCTCGAACAAAAGTGGATCACAGCAGGTTGGAGCGAAGCCGATTCGCTCGTCGTGAATCCACACAAAATGCTTTTTGTGCCGTTAGACTTCAGCGTGTTGTACGTGCGCGATCTCGAACAGTTACGCCGAGTCTTCACGCTTGTGCCGGAATATTTGCGCGGCGATACGGTGGAGGCGGAGAAAAACTACATGGATTATGGGGTGCAACTCGGTCGCCGTTTTCGTGCGCTTAAGGCGTGGGTCGTTTGGCGCGCGTTCGGTCGGGAAGGACTCGCGGCACGCATTCGTGATCATTTGCGACTGGCCAAGCTTCTTGCCGATTGGATTAGGAACGATAAACGTTTCGAATTATCTGCGCCCATTGTGATGGGCGTCGTTTGCTTTCGCTTTAAAGATGGCGGTGACGATCAAAAGACCGACGGAATTAACAGCGAAATTGTCGAACGGATTAATGCTTCCGGGCGCGCGTATCTCACGCAAACGAAACTGCATGGTCGCACCGTGATGCGGATCGGGTTGGGAAATGTTCTCACTACCGAGCAACATCTCCGCAACGCCTGGGAGATGATTCAGGAAACAGCCGATGAGCTGTAGCCGCGGCTCTGTAAGCTGCGCGCGCGCCGCACAGCGGCACGGCTGCAGAAAAATTATTTGGCGCGCTCTGAACGCGCCGTAAATTTAGCCCGCCAAACATAGTTCGACGTAATGATCACAATTTTAAGAAAGCATCGTCACTGGCTGATGATCGTGATCGCGATCCTGGCGCTGCCCTTTTGTATCTATTTCGTCAAAACAGATTACAGCGCCATACGCCCCGACCAATTCGCTCGCATCTACGATCGCAATATTCCGATGTTGGAAGCCCAGCAGAATGCCCGGTTGCTCGATCTAGGGCGCGCGCTGGGCATGTCTGATTTTGTGCAGAGTTTGACCATGGGGGCGACTGAACAGAATCAGGTCTATGCGCAATTCATTTTGAACTTGTTGATTTTGCGTCATGAGGCGGCTCGGCTCGGTATTCGCCCGACGTCCTCTGAGATTGCTGATATTGTCCGCGATTTGCCAGCATTCCGCAGCGAGGGTGGGTTCGACTTTAAGAAGTTCAACGATTTTGTGCAGAATGCGCTTTCACCGAACGGTCTCAGCGAGGCGCAGATCGAGGAATTGGTTCGCGATCAGCTTTGCTTGAAACAAATCAAGCAGCTTCTCGCGGCAGGCGTGTCGGTTCCGGAAACAGAGATCAAAGCTAATTACGAGCAGGCTTACGACAAATTATATGTGGACCTCATCCGGTTGCGTCCGGCTGATTTCGCGAAGGAAATTACAATTAGCGATGATGATGTGCGGAAATATTACGAAGCGCACAAGGCCGAACTCAAAAGCGATGAAAAGCGCAAGGTCGAGTTCGTCCGCCTGGCTTTGACTGATGACCAAAAGAAATTGACGGGAAAAGAACGCGTCGAAGCGTTGCAAAAGCTCTCCGACCGCGCGAATGATTTCACACAGGCGCTGCTGGAGAAAGGCGCGGATTTCAAGCAGGTAGCCGCGAAGTTTCAGTTGCCGATGCAACTAACCGGGGAATTCACGGCGGCGACTCCTGACCCGCAATTAAACATCGATCCACAACTGGCTGCCGCCGCTTTCAAGTTATCGATGCGGGAGCCGAACAGCGACCCAATTCAGGTGGCGGATGGGTTTTACATTTTGCATCTCGCCGGGATGGTCGAGGCGCGTCCGCTCACAATCGAAGAGGCAAAGCCGAAAATCGTCGAAGCAATCAAGAACTCTCGAACTCGGGAGCTGATGTCAACAAAAGGCGCAGAAATTGTGCATCAATTGCGCGAAGCAACCAAGTCCGGCCAGTCGCTCGAAGCGGCGATTAAGAAAGCGGGACTAAAGGTAGAGAACATGCCGCCATTTTCACTTCTCGATGAAAGTGCGGAAACTCAAGAAAAAGAACGAAAGAAAGAATCGCCCGAGCTTGTCGCAATTAAGTATGCCATGACGTCTCTGAATGCAGGCGAAATGAGTGACTTCTTGCCGTTGGACGACAGTGGGCTGATCGCGATTTTAGAAAAACGGGAGCCATCGGCGGATGCGAATGATCACGAAAAGAGAGCGGCCTTTGAAAACCGCATCCTGGATAACAAACGACAAATTGTGTTCTACGAATGGCTGCGCGACCGGCAGCGCGATGCTGGTCTTCAGTTTTCGAAGGGCTAAACACTAGAACGACATCGTCATTCCGAGAAGTTGGAGACGCGCGACGAAATCTTTGACAACGCAAGCGGCGATCTGGCAGTCGGGGAGCTGGAGAGCGCCGTCGAGAAATACCGGCGATGCGTTGAAATGGATCCGGGTTTTTTTGACGGCTGGCATGCTCTTGGGATGGCGCTGATGAAGCTCGGACGTTTTCCGGAAGCGATCGAAGCAGGAAAAAAAGCGGTCGAGCTTAGACCCAACGACCAAATCGGTTGGACCAGCCTCTCTCTATTTTACAATCGCAATGGCGACATCAAGGAAGCAGAAGCAGCCGGCACTAAGGCAAAGATTCTTTCCTGGGGCGGGAAGATTGCCAAGGATGGGTAGCGCGCGCGTCTCGCGTGCTGGCGATGGCGTCCCGCCATCGCGAACTTCTCTGATGATGCAAGCCAGCTGAATTAAGATTGTTTTGGCGAGACTCCAAAACCGGCACGCGAGACGCATGCGCTACCCAATGCTCTCACCAAATATTCACGCGCTTATCCGGCGGACGAACCATCGGGCAGTTGTCGGGCAAGTTGAATGCCTTCGCAAATTCGGGTATGTCGGAGAGCGGTCCATTAACTCGATAACGTGCGGGCGAGTGTGGATCGGTATTCAGCCGCAACTTTAGATCCTCGTCGCGCTGTTTGGATTTCCAAATGGTGGCATAAGAGAGAAAGAAACGCTGCGCCGGCGTGAGACCATCGATTTTTTCGCGCGATTTGCCAGCGAGCGCTTTTTGCAGAGCCGCATAAGCGAGCTTGACCCCGCCGATGTCGGCGATGTTCTCGCCTTGGGTAAGCTCGCCATTGATGTGCGAACCAGGGAGCGGCTCGTATTCAGAATATTGCTTCACCACTGCCTGGGAACGCTCTTTGAACTTGGCGGCCGATTCGGGGGACCACCAATCACGAAGATTCCCCACGGCGTCAAACTGCCTGCCCTGGTCATCAAAACCATGAGTCATCTCGTGTCCGATGACGGCGCCTATCCCACCGTAATTAATTGCGTCGTCGGCGTTGGCGTAGAAGAACGGCGGCTGCAGAATCCCAGCCGGGAAAACGATCTCATTCATGTTCGGGTTGTAATACGCATTCACCGTCGGGGGCGTCATGCCCCATTCGGTGCGATCGACCGGTTTACCAATCTTCTTAAGCTGGCGGTTGACCTCGAAATTTTCAGCGCGGGTCGCGTTGAGAACGAATGGACCCCTATCGATCTTGAGCAGCGAATAATCGCGCCATTTCTCGGGATAACCGATCTTGACTGTAAAAGCGGCGAGTTTTTTGAGCGCTTCCTGCTTGGTTGGCTCGTCCATCCATTCGAGGGTTTTGATCCGATCGCTGAGTGCTTCTTTCAGATTGTTCACCAATTCCAGTGCACGCGCTTTGGCTTCCGGCGGGAAATAATCGGCAACATAGAGTTTGCCGAGAGCCTCGCCTATGGCCCCATCGGTCGAAAGGACCACGCGTTTCCAGCGCGGCTTGATTTGTTTCGTGCCACGAAGAACGCCCTCCTTGAAATTGAAATCCTCGTTCACGAAATCGTTCGAAAGTTCGGCTGCCGTAGCATCGATGAGGTGCCAGCGCAGATAAGTCTTCCAATCATCAATCGATGTCTTGGTAAAAGCCGCGTTGGCCGCTTTGAAGAACTCCGGCTGATGCACGTTGATGTCGCCTGGCTCAACCAGATTGATGCTTTTGAAATAATCCGCCCAATTCCAGTCGGGCGTCACCGCCTGGAGATCCTTCTGTGTCATTTTGTTGTAGTTCTTCTGCGGATCGCGCAGCTCCACGCGCGTGCGAGACGCAGTGGCAAGAGACGTTTCGAGCGCCATAATCTTTTTCGCGTCGTCTGCAGCTTTCTCCGCGGGCTCGCCGACTAGGGTCAGCATTTTGGCCACGTGAGCGAGGTATTGGTCGCGTAACTTTTTCGAAGCTTCGTCCGTCTTGGTGTAATAATCTCGATCGGGCAGACCGAGTCCGCCCTGGACGGCTTGGGAAATCTCACGCGTACTGTCTTTGGCGTCTTGGCCCGAACCGAATCCAAAAAACGCGTCGACACCAATTGTGTGCAGGTGCGCGATTTCGTTAAGCAGATCATTACGATCTTTTATTGCCTCGATCCGTTTGAACTCATCCTGAATCGGCTGGATGCGCGCGGCATCGATCGTTTTCTCATCCATGCCACTGGCATAATAGTCGCCGACTTTCTGAACATCAGGAGCGGTCTTTGGATCTACATGACTACTTGCCGCTTTTTCCGCGATATCGTGCAGGGCGTCATTGTTATGCTCGACGAGCTGATTAAAACTGCCCCAGCGCGAATATTCCGGTGGTATCTCCGTGTTTTTGATCCAACCCCCATTGGC
>WNGC01005940.1_pt1 | contig 12169 bp, 12 predicted proteins | sample 5400051 | NCBI WGS metagenome assembly WNGC01 (sample SAMN13153368, study PRJNA577476) | soil metagenome | isolation source: 20 cm soil or saprolite under grassland replicate 2 | place: USA:California | collected 2016-06-15 | reverse complement strand
GGAGGCGAGCGAGAGCATGAGTGAGAGCTGAGCGAGCTCGCGACGATCGCGGGCGAGGTGGGGACGCCGTTCTACGCGTACGACCTCGACCGCTTCCGTGACCGGATCGGCGCCTTCGAAGCGGCGCTCGCAGACGTCCCTCACCTGACGTGCTACGCCGCCAAAGCCAACGATGCGCTCGCCCTGCTCGAAGTGGTGGCCGCCGAAGGGCTCGGCGCAGACGTCGTCTCCGGCGGTGAGCTCGCCAAGTGCCTGAGCGCCGGCATCGCCCCTGAGAAAATCGTCTTCTCCGGTGTCGGCAAGCGTGAGGACGAGATCCGGGCGGCGGTCGAGGCCGGGATCCGCTCGCTCAACATCGAATCGCTCGAGGAGCTAGACGAAATTGCTGCCGCGCGATCGAGCGGGCGCGCGGCAGCTGTCTCGGTCCGGCTGAACCCGGATGTAGCCGGCGGCGGGCACGAATACCTCGCCACCGGAGGAGCTGCGAGCAAGTTCGGTCTGGAACGCGCCGAGGCGAAGGAGGCATTGCTGCGGGCCGCGGCCGATGATGCCCTGAACCCCGTCGGCATCTCGTTCCACGTCGGCTCTCAGCTGCTCGACACCGAACCGATCCTCACGGCCGCAACGCGCGCGCGGGAGCTCTGGCGCGAGCTTGCGGACGCGGGGATTCGGCTCCGTGATTTCGACGCAGGCGGCGGCCTCGGGATCGCCTACGACCAGCGGGGCGAGCCTGACCTCCACGCATATGCCGGAATGCTGGCCGAGCTTTCTCAATCGCTCGACGCGACGCTCGTCCTCGAGCCTGGACGACACCTCGTCGGCCCCGTCGGCACGTTCGTCACCCGTGTCCTACACGTGAAGCAGGCCGGCGGCCGAACGATCGCCGTCTGCGACGGCGGCAGCAACGACCTGCTGCGGCCCGCTCTCTACGGAGCCGAGCATCCCGTCTCCGTCCTTGGCGACGATGACCGGGAGCTCGCGCCGGTCGACCTGGCCGGACCGCTCTGCGAGAGCAGCGATTTCCTGGCGCTGGGACGAACGCTGCCCGAGCCGCGACGCGGAGACGTGATCGCCATTGAGCTCGCCGGCGCCTACGGTCGCGTCATGTCGTCGACCTACAACGCCAGGCCGCTCTGCGCCGAGGTCGTGCTCGAGCAAGGAAGCTGGCGCGTCAGCCGCGAACGGGGCACGTATGAGGACCTTGTCCGCAACGAGCGCACCTGAACGCAGCAGGCACAATGCCCGCGTGGAACGCGATGCGGCAATCGGGGTCGTCGGCGCGACCGGCGCAGTCGGAACCGTCGCGCTCGGCCTTCTACGCGAGCGCGGGTACCGGAAGCTGCGGGCCTTTGCGAGCGCCCGTTCGGCCGGCACGGAGATCAACGGTCTCAGGGTCGAGGAGGCGACCCCGGCCGCGCTGGCCGCGGGCGACCTCGACGTCTGTCTGTTCTCGATCGGCACCGCAGCGAGCCGGGAGCTCGTCCCCCACGCTGTCCGCGGCGGCACCGTCGCGATCGACAAGTCATCGGCCTACCGACTTCAGGAAGGTATCCCACTCGTCGTCCCCGAGGTGAACGGCGGGCGGGCGCTCGAGCACGACGGCATCGTGGCCAATCCGAACTGCTGCTCGATCCCGCTGACGTGCGTCCTCAAGCCCTTGCACGACGCGGCCGGCCTCGCCCGGATCAGGATCGCGACGTACCAGTCCGCTTCAGGAGCGGGCGCAGAGCGGATGGAGCGGCTCCGCGCTCAGGACCCCGCCGCGGGAGACCTCGAGATGGACTGGGACTTTGACGGCGAGGAGTTCGACGAGGAAGCGAAGCTGCGGGACGAGACCCGCAAGATCCTCGAGTTGCCCGACCTCCCGATCAGCGCGACGTGCATCCGCGTTCCGGTCATGGTCGGCCATGCCGAGTCGATCTGGATCGAGACGGTTGACCCCCTGTCGCCGGCGCAGGCCCGCGAATTGCTCGCCTCCGCGCCGAGCGTCCGCATCGAAGAGTTTCCCAGCCCGCGCCGCGCCGCAGGCGAAGACGAGGTGCTCGTCGGCCGCATCCGCGCCGATCGCGCCGCGGACGGCGGAGGGATCGCTCTCTTTCTCGCCTGCGACAATCTGCGCAAGGGTGCGGCGCTGAACGCGATCCAGATCGCCGAGCTGCTGCTGGCGCGCAAGCCCATCGCGGCCTGATCGCCAAAGCAGCGGACTCCGCTCGAAACTCAAGAAATCTTCCGTTTCCGACGATGAATAGCCCATGCGGCTTGGCGACCCGACCCCGATTCTCCCCGGGCAAAAGCCGCGTCTCCAGCTTGGCAGCTTGCTCGTCGAAAAGGGCCTGATCACGGAGGCCCAGCTCCGCGAGGCGCTCGCCGATCGCAACGTCCATGGCGGTCTCCTCGGCGAAACACTCGTCCGGCTGGGATTCGTCTTCGAGGACGAGCTGGCGCGCACGTTGGCCGAGCAGGCCGGCGTCCCGTTCGTGAACCTCGAGGCCAACCCGGTCGACCGCTACGCCGTCGGCACGTTGCCGCGCAGCCTTGGCGAGGCCCTGCCGGCGCTGCCGGTCCGCTTCACCCCCGAAGGCGGCCTCGTGATCGCGGTTGCCGATCCGACCGACGAAACACTCGTGCCTCGACTGCAGACCGCGATCAGCTGCCCGATCGTGCTCATGGTCGCGGCGGCGTCGAGCATCCGCAACAGCTGGCGAAACGCGCCGGCCGCCGCCTGAGCAACCTTAGGGTCGCTGCGGCACGGGTGCCGGCGAGAAAGCCTGCCGAACGAGCCGAAGCACCTTCGCGCGCCGCCCCTCGGCGACCGGGATCAAGCCGCCGAACTCGAGCCGCACGAGCTCGACGGGACCCGAGCTCCGGACGGTCTGAAAGCCGAAGTCGGAAAGGAAGTCGCGGGGGAAGATGGTCTTGTGGACCTGAAAGCGCTCGTACTGCGACTCCCCTTCGGGGTAGCGGTACGCGAACGTCTCGAGCGCCTTGGCGCCCTTGTCCTTTGCCTCTCCGATCGCCGCGAGGAAGAGCGACTGCAGCACCCAGGGGCTGGTCCGGTCGAGCAGGTAGGCGCAGGTGACGAGGACCGCGTCCTCCGAAGGCGGGCCCGCCGGAAGCTCGAATGCTCGCGGAAAGAATTCGGCGGGCCCATACTGCATCGACCCGATCACGCGGCCGTCGTCCTCGCAGTAGAGGGCTCCCCAGGGGCCGAAGTCGCTCTCGGCGCGCTCGATCCAGCGATCCTTGTTCGCCCGGCGGCCGGTCTTCGACTGCCACCAGACGCAGCTGTGGCACACGATCGGCGCCTCCTCCAGCGTCAGCCTCGTCAGCCCCCGGATCCGGGTCGCCGTCATTCGGCCGGACCGATCGAGTCGATCACGACGTTGACGGCCGCCGGCCGAGACCCCGCCATCCGCTCGAGGTACTCGAGCACGTGCCGCTGGACGTCGTGGCCCACCGCCGGCAGCGGGGCTCCCCAGTCGACGTCCAGGTGCACCTCGATCGTGACCGCGCCGTCCTCGCCGCTGACGCGGACGCCGCGATGTCTGTGCAGCTGGCTCGCGACGAGCCCGCGCACCCCATCGATCTCGCGGGCGGCATCGGCGGCGTAACGCGCGAGAACCTCGCTGGAGATACTCGCGTTGCCCTGCACGGTGCCCCTTTCAGTGATGCCGTTGAGCCTCTCGGTCGCGAACACCAAGCCAGAGTGCGCACTCGCTCGCGGCCAAGGCTAAATGCCTTGGCAAGAGCGAGGTTGCGCTCTGGCGCCGCGTGATCGCGGGCGAGAGGCCGACATGCATCGCTGGAAGGGGCACTAGCTCGATTGTACGAGGACGAGCTCGGTCGCCTCGGGCCGCGCCAGAAAACGGAACGGCACGAACGTCGTCCCTAGCCCGGCCGACACGTGCAATGTGGTGCCGTTCCGCCTGTAGAGACCGTGGAAGTAGCGCCAACGCGGGTGCGCGAGAGGGATTCGTCGGCGAGGGAGCGGCAGCGTGATCTGCCCCGCGTGAAGATGCCCCGAAAGCACGAGGTCGAAGACACCGGCCGGCAGCCGGTCGACGACGTTGGGGAAGTGGCAGAGCAGGATTCGCAGATCGGCCTCGGGGACGGCAAGGCGTGCCGGATCGGCGAGCCCTCGGCGGTACGAGCGCGGGTCGACGCCGACTATCTGGACGCGGCGTCCGCGCACATCGACCGTCGCCGCCTCATCGAGCAGCAGGGTCGCCGGCTCGAGATCCCCCACCGGAGAGCGCGTAGCGAACGGATCCTTGGTCTCGGCGAAGTCGTGGTTGCCGAGCACCACGTAGCAGTTCGGCAGCCGCGCCAGCAGCTCCCGCAGTAGCGGCTCGCCGCTGTGGCGCGACACCAAGTCTCCCGAGACGAGCACGAGATCGGGGTCGCGCGAGGAAACCCAATCGACAGCGCGGAGTACCGCGCGCTCCCCGCGCGACGGAAAGCCGAGGTGAAAGTCCGACAGATGCGCGATCCGGATTCCCTCGAGCTGGGAGGGCAGCCGCTCCAGCGGGCACTCGAGCTCTTCGAGCCGTACCCAGCCGGCCTCGAAGTGGCCCCAGGCAACTCCCGCGGCGACCGCGGAGGCCGCGCCGATCGCGATCCCGGTCAGCATCGCGCGACACTGTAGATTCGAGCTCGTGGCCGACCCGCTCCAGCACCCCGCGGACGGCGCGGCAGCGCTCGAGCGGGTGGCCCGAGAGGCCGAGTCGTATCTCGAAGCGCTCGCAACCGCGCCGGTCCGTCTGGCGCGTTCAGACGAGGCGGAGTCCACTCGCCTCGCAGCTCGAGCTGGTCTCTCTTCGTTGGCTACGCGATTTGTTCGGGCTGCCGTCCGACTGGGACGGCGTGCTCGTCACGGGCGGGCAGATGGCGAACTTCACCGGCCTTGCGGCCGCGCGGCAATGGTGGGGCGAGCGCCATGGCGTCGACGTCTCGGTTGAAGGGCTCGTCGGCTTGCCACCGGCGCCGGTGCTGACCAGCGGATTCGTCCACGTGACCGGCCTGAAGGCGCTCGCGATGCTGGGCCTCGGACGCGGTCGTCTGAAGACCCTCGCCGACGGCGCGGGCGGCCCGATGGACCTCCTGGCGCTCGAGCGCGAGCTTCGATCTCTCGACGGCGCCCCCGCGATTGTGATCGGCAATGCAGGCGACGTGAACACAGGTCTCTTCGATCCGCTGAACGGGATCGCCGACCTCTGCGAGCAGTACGGCGCCTGGCTGCATGTCGACGGAGCGTTCGGCCTGTTCGCGCGTGTCTCGCCGCGGACGGCCGAGCTTGCTGCAGGCGTCGAGCGGGCGCACTCGGTGATCTCGGACGGGCACAAGTGGCTGAACGTCCCCTTCGACTGCGGCTTCGCGTTCGTGCGAGACCCAGAGTTGCTCGGGCGCACGTTTGCAGCCGGAGCCGCCTACCTGCCGGAAGCATCGGACGATCGGCCAATCTTCGCGTTTCGCGCGCCTGAGCTCTCGCGCCGGGCGCGCTCGCTTGCGGTCTGGGCGACGCTGGCCGCCTACGGCCGTAGCGGCTATCGCACGATCGTCGAACGGTGCGTCGACAATGCCGCGCGGCTGGCGGCACACGTCGAGTCGGCCGAGGATTTCGAGCTGCTGGCGCCGGTGCCGCTGAACGTCGTCTGCATGCGCTACCGGCCGCCCGGCGTTGAAGACTCCAAGCTGGACGACCTGAACGAGCGCATCGCCGAGGCGGTCCTGACCGACGGCCGTGTCTACGTCGGCACGACCCGGTGGGCCGGCAAGGTCGCCTTTCGTCCGGCCTTCGTCAACTGGCGAACGACCGGAACCGACGTCGATCTTATCCTGGAGACGCTGCGAGACCTCGGCACGCGGCTGCAAGAACCACACGCGTGACGGTCCCTTGAGCTAGATCTCGAGCTTCTCGAGCACCGGGTCGACCGGCACCACGTGGCGCTTGAAGGCCAGCTCCGACTCCTCGAGCCCCGCGGCGGCGCCGACCAGCTGCGAGAGATGCAGGATCGGCATCTGGAAGTCACGGCCGGTCGCGTCACGCAGCTTCGACTGCCAGGCGTCGAGCGACAGATGACAGAGCGGGCACGGAGTCACGATCGCGTCGGCTCCGGCCTCTGAAGCCTGCTCGATCGGCTGGATCAGCTCGCCCATGGCGACCTCTTCGCGCGCTTGGATGATCGGGAAGCCACAGCACTTGATCTTGGCAGGGTAGTCGATCGCCTCACCCCCGCAGGCTTCGATGATCGCCTCGAGCGACCACGGCCGGTCGGGATCCTCGAAGCCGAGCAGCTTCGAGGGCCGCAGGATCTGGCAGCCGTAGAACGGCGCGATCTTCAGGCCTTTCAGCCCCTTGTGGGCGACCTGACGAAGTCGCTTCGCGCCGTCGTCCTCGACGATCAGCCAGAGCAGGTGCTTGACGTCGATGTCGCTTTCGTACGGCGGCACACCGACCGTGGCCAGGTTCTCGTTCACCCGCGCGCGCAGCTCACTGTCGTTCAGCAGCTGAAAGTTCGCCTGCCGGAGGTTCAGCGTGCAGACGTTGCAGATCGTCATCAGCGTCTCGGCGCCGGTCGCCGCCCCGTAGGCGAGGATGCGCGCGTTCAGATGCAGGTAGTAGTCGGGCTCGGCCTCGTGGATATCGCCGGCGCCGCAGCACGTGACGGACTCGAGCTCGTCGAGCTCCAGGCCGAGCATCGGCGCAAGCGCCTGAGTCGAGATGTCCAGCTCCTTCGCCGAGAGCGAGGCGAGGCAGCCCTTGTAGTAGGCGACTTTCAATGGTCCTCCCGGTGACCGTGGTGGATGCCTGGGTCGCGAGCACCAAGCGATGCAAGGACGCAGGGAGTGTTCGGGCCAGATGGCCCGGGCACGACGGAGGACGCCGCAGCGCGCAGCGTGATCGCGGGCCAGGCGCCGCCGACTGTCACCGGGAGGGCCATTTACCCTTCGGCCTTCGGCGGCTCTTCACCGGGCGTGACCTCGGGGACATCTCGTCGCGCACTGCCCGCATCCGTGTGCTCGATGCGCGCCAGCGCCCGCTCGCCCTGGACGATCCCGAGCGCACCTTCGCGTCCCTGCTCTCGGACGAGCTCGTGGAGCGCGCGCGCCTCGCCCACATCCGCAGCGACGTGCGGCGGAATCGGCACCGGCACCTTGCCCTTGCGGGCGAGCCCAAGCGCGAACTTCGTCTGCTTGACGGCCGAGACGATGCCCTGCGTCTTCGGCACGAGCTCTGTCTCGCGCAGCCAGCCGGTCGTCTCCGCCGACTTCACGAACCACTTCGCGTGCTTCGCCCCCATGTCGCGGTCGATCCCCTCCTTGATCGACTCGGCGCCGAGCTTTGCGATCGCGTCCCGAGGATCGACGCCTTTGGGACAGCGCTCATTGCAGAAGTAACAGCGGGTGCAATCCCAGATCCCGTGCTCGTCGTTGTAGTCCTCGAGTCGCTCGACGGGGGCCTGGTCACGAGGGTCGCCGACGAAGCGAAACCCCTTCGCGAGCGCGGCCGGGCCGAAGAACTCGGGGTCGGCCTCCATCGAGTTGCACTCGGAGACGCAGCAGCCGCACATGATGCAGAGCGCCTCCTTGTGGATCACGTTCATCTCCTGCTGGGAGACGATCCGCTCCTGCTCGAGCACCTCGTCGTAACCGGGCTCGAGCCATGGCTTCATCCGCCGGATCTTGTTCCAGAAAGGATCCATGTCCACGACGAGGTCCTTGACGATCGGCATGTTCCCCATCGCCGAGATGACCGGTACATGGCCGCGGTCGACGATCGGCTTCATCCGCTCCTTGCAGGCGAGCACCGCCCGACCGTCCATGCGCATCCCACAGGAGCCGCAGATCATCATCCGGCAGCTCTTGCGGTAGGCGAGGGTGCCGTCCTGCTGGTCCTTGATCAGGTCGAGCACGTCGAGCAGGCAAGCCCATTCCGGCGCCTCGAGCTCGTAGTCGCGCAGCTCCCGCTCGCCGCTCTGTGGGTCGAAACGCCAGATCTTGAGCGCGACGTCCATCAGTAGGTCCTCTCCATTGGCTTCCAGTTGGTCATCTTCACCGGCTTCCAATCGAGCACGGGGCCCTCGCGCCAGCGGACGAGCGTGTGCTTCAGGTAGTTGTCGTCGTCTCGGTCGGGGTAGTCGTAGGGACGTGCGTGCGCACCGCGGCTCTCTTTGCGGGCTAGCCCGCACACGACCATGCATTCGGCCAGCTCGAGCAGAAAACCGAGCTCGAGCGCCTGAGTCAGGTCGTTGTTGAAGACGTCGCCCTTGTCCTCGACGACGACGCGCTCGTACCGCTCGCGCAAGCCGGCGACGATCTCGCCCTGCTCGCGCATCTGGTCCTCTTTGCGAAAGACGCCGAAGTTGACGTGCATCGTCTCGGCGAGTTGGTTGCGGATCGACCAGGGTCGCTCGCCGTCGGTGCGGTCAAGCAGCCGCCGTAGGTCGCGTTCGGCGTCCGCCTCCAGCGACGGCGGCACTTCTATCGTCGTGTGCGTCAGCGCCCAGTCCGCGGCGTGGCGCCCGGCCCGCTTGCCGTACGTGATCGTCTCCATCAACGCGTTCCCGCCGAGACGGTTGGCGCCATGGACGGAGACGCAGGCACACTCGCCGGCCGCGTATAGGCCTACGAGCTCCGTGCGGCCGTCGAGGTCGGTGTCGACGCCACCCATGTGGTAGTGGGCGCCCGGCCGGACGGGGATCGGCTCGTGGATCGGGTCGACGCCGGCGTAGGTCATCGCCAGCTCACGGGTTCCGTGCAACCGCTCGATGATCTTCTCGGCGCCGAGGTGGCGCATGTCGAGCAAGACGTTGCCGTCGACGCCGCGCCCCTCGTCGATCTCGGTTTGCTCTGCGCGCGAGATGACGTCGCGCGACGCGAGCTCCATCGCATTCGGTGCGTACCGCTTGAGGAAGCGATCGCCTTCGGCGTTCAGCAGATAGGCGCCCTCACCGCGCGTGCCCTCGGTGATCAGGATCCCGGTCGGCGCGAGCGTGGTCGGGTGGAACTGCATCATCTCCATGTCCTTGAGCGGAACGCCGGTGCGAAGCGCCATCGTCATTCCGTCACCGGTGCAGGCGTAGGCGTTCGTGGTTCCCACGTAGAGCCGGCCGGCGCCGCCGGTCGCAAGGATCACGGTCTTGGCGCCGATCGTCTTCAGGCCGCCGTTGAGCAGGTCCCAGGCGATCACCCCCTGGCACCGGTCGTCGTCGACTACGAGCTGCCACGCGAAGTACTCCTCGTACGTCCGGATGTCGCGCTTCATCACCTGCTCGTACAGCACGTGAACGAGGACATGGCCCGTGATGTCGGCCGCGTAGGCGGTGCGGGGCTCGCCTGCGGCGCCGAAGGGACGCTGTGCAATCCGGCCGTCGTCGGTCCGCGAGAAAACCGCGCCCCAATGCTCGAGCTGGTAGCCGTCGTCTGGCGCCTCGTCGCAGAGGACCTCGATCGCGTCCTGATCACCGAGGTAGTCCGACCCCTTGACCGTGTCGAAGGCGTGCTTCTCGGGATCATCGTCGGACGCGTTGCCGAGCGCCGCATTGATGCCGCCCTCGGCCGCGCCCGAGTGGCTGCGCACAGGGTGGATCTTCGAGAGGAGAGCGACGTCGGCGCCCGCGTCGAAAGCCTCGATCGCGGCGCGCATGCCCGCGCAGCCGGCACCGACGATCAGCACGTCGTGCTTCGCTTCCACGTGCTCGGACGCTATCGGAAGCGGTTGGGCCTGGGGTTCGTTGCAGGTGCGGCGATCGCCCCGCCGAAGCGGAGCGACCGCCGCGTCACGCTCCTACGGACAGCGAACCCGCCGCTCGGCCGCGCAGCGATCGCGACCACGGCCGCCGTCTGCAAAGTCCCGGCCGCTGTTTCCGGCCAGTACGTCGTTCCTCCCGAGGCCGATCAGGCGGTCGGCACCCGCCTCGCCTTCGAGCCTGTTCACACCCCCGCTGCCGATCAGGCGGTCGGCGTGCTTCGAGCCGTCCACGTCCTCGAAATGGCGGAGACGATCAGTCCCCCAACCCGCGGCCCTGCCGGTGCCAAGGTTGACCGCGACGCCGAACGGCGAGTCGTAGTACGAGACCACGTCACGGCCTGCGATCGACGGTCAGATGCGCGGGCCTGCGGCTGCGACATCGGCGCCGGCATCGGCAGCGAACTGGCCGAAGTTGTCCCGGAACATCTGCGCCAGTTCGCGCGCCTTGCGATCGTACGACTCGGGATCGCGCCAGGTCGAACGTGGATCGAGCAGGCTTGTCTCGACGCCGCGAACGCTCGTCGGCACCGCGAAACCGAACAGCGGATCTGCCTTGAACTCGGCCTCGGTGAGCTCGCCGGAGAGCGCTGCGCGGAGCAATGCCCGCGTCGCCGCGATCGGCATTCGCTCGCCCTCGCCGAAGGGGCCGCCGGTCCAGCCGGTGTTGACGAGCCACACCGTGGCGCCATGGCGGTCCAGCCGCTCGCCGAGCATGTGCGCGTAGACCGCCGGCGGCTGCGTCAGGAACGGGGCGCCGAAGCAGGCGGAGAAGGTGGGCTGGGGCTCGGTGACGCCGATCTCGGTGCCGGCGAGCTTGGCCGTGAAGCCCGAGAGGAAATAGAACTTCGCCTGCTCGCGCGAGAGGCGAGCGATCGGCGGCAGGATCCCGAACGCGTCCGCGGTCAGGAAGACGACGGAGCTCGGATGGCCCGCTTGCTTGGTCGGCAGCGCGTTCGCGATCTGTTCCAGCTTGTAGGCGGCGCGCGTGTTCTCGGTCTTCGAGTCGTCGTCGAGGTCGAGCACGCCTTGCTCGTCCATGATCACGTTCTCGAGCACGGTGCCGAAGCTCTGGGTCGTCTTGTAGATCTCGGGCTCCGCCTCCGCGGAGAGCCGGATCACCTTCGCGTAGCAGCCGCCCTCGATGTTGAAGATGCCTTGATCGGACCAGCCGTGCTCGTCGTCACCGATCAAATGCCGCTCCGGATCGGCTGACAGCGTCGTCTTGCCGGTACCGGAGAGGCCGAAGAACACCGCCACGTCTCCGTCGTCGCCGACGTTCGCCGAGCAGTGCATCGGCATGACGCCGTCGAGCGGCAGCCGGTCGTTCATCAGCGTGAAGATCGACTTCTTGATCTCGCCGGCGTAGAAGGTGCCGCCGATCAGGATCTCGGCCCGGCTCGGGTGGAGGACGACGAACGTCGAGCTACGGGTGCCGTCCTCGTCCGGCTCCGCATCAACCCCAGGTGCGTGCAGGATCAAGGCGTCCGGCTCGAACTCGGCGAGCTCCTCCTCGCTCGGCTCGATGAAGAGCGTCTTCGCGAAGAGGGCGTGCCAGGGGCTGTGAGTGATCACGCGCACGCCGAGCCGGTGGGCGGGGTTGGCGCCGGCGAACGAGTCGACGACGTAGAGCTCCTGCTCCTCGAGGAACGACGTCACCTTGTCGCGGAGACCGTCGAACTGCGCTTCCTCGATCGCGTGGTTGACCTTGCCCCACCAGATGCGGTCCTCGGAGCCTGGCTCACGGACGAGGAACTTGTCGTTCGGCGAGCGGCCCGTATGGCGTCCCGTGTCGACGACGAGGGGCCCACCCTCTGCAAGCCGACCCTCAGCTCGCTGCAACGCGTGCGTGTAGAGGACCGGGGTCGAAGGATGGACGTGGACGCGGCCGCCGGCCGCGATGCCGTGCTCACCGAGATCGATCCGTCCCTCGGTTCCGATCGTCGTTGCCACGCCGCGTCTCCTTCCCGATGGCGCAAAAAACGAGACCCGGCTCTCGCGGGTCGAGGCGTATCGTATGCACGCAGCCAGGCGGCGGCGGCTTGTACGGTGGCCACGTGGAGCTGCGGAGGCCCGATCCACCGCTCTCGGACGGGACCGTCACCCTCAGACCCTGGACGCTCGACGACGTGCCGGCGATCGCCGCTGCCTGCGCCGATCACGAGATCGCGCGCTGGATCCACCAGCTGCCGAGCCCCTACCGTGAAAGTGATGCCCGCGAGTACGTGCTCTCGACCGAAGCCGGCTGGCACAACGGGATCGGTGCATTCTTCGCCGTGGTCGAGTCCGTTAACGGCGAGGTAATTGGGTCGATCGCCGTCCACGTCCTCGACGGGGCACTGGCGAGCGTCGAGATCGGCTACTGGACGGCGGAGGCGGCGCGGGGGCGCGGCCTGACGACGCGGGCGCTGACACTGCTCT
>WNGC01002105.1_pt1 | contig 12170 bp, 9 predicted proteins | sample 5400051 | NCBI WGS metagenome assembly WNGC01 (sample SAMN13153368, study PRJNA577476) | soil metagenome | isolation source: 20 cm soil or saprolite under grassland replicate 2 | place: USA:California | collected 2016-06-15 | reverse complement strand
CAACACGCCCGAATCCGGCTGTCCCAGGACGACCAGGGCGGCACCGAGATACTTGTACGCCAGCACGCGTTGTTCATGCGTCACCACAAACGGGGAGTTCACCGAGAGGACCTGCCGCAGAATTACCAGCTCGCGCTCCATGTCGAGGTCGGCGTGATAGCGCGTCGCGCGCTCCAGCAGGTCCGCGGTATTACTCTGCGCGGCCGCGGCCACCGGCGCGATGCAGATGAGCGCGATCAGCATCGTGCGCTTCATGGCACGTCTCGCAACGCGATCAGCCCGAGCCGCGTCGTGTTGCCGCTGGTCACGTGAAACGTGGTATCAAACGGGGCTGACCCTGACGCCGTGATGCGCAACCGGCGCATTCCCGCCGGCACTTCGAGATCGAACACCGTCCCGATTCCCACCTTCCGATCATCGATATAGATCGCGGCGTCCGGCGGTTCGGTGCGAAGTCGCACGCGACCCGGGGTAGTGCCCACCGGCGCTGCCAGCCGTGCAGCCGCACGCCGGCCTGGTGCGGGCAGCGAGGTGAGTGGCAGTGCCAACCGCGCGGTATCCGTGTTCGATTGCGGACGCGCGCGTTCTGCGGTTGGCGCCGGCGGCACGGGGTCGGGGTTTGGGGCGCGCCCGCGCGTGGCCTGGAGGCCCCACCACGCGCCGGATGCCATGACGATCACGGCGATCCCGGCGGTCAGCGCGACGCCCGGGCGGAATCGCGTCGCCGAGCGTGCCGCGGCGACGCTCGCGGCCAATGCATCCGGCAGGGGCGGGAGCGTTCCGGTTTGTACAATTGGAACACGGTAGCCCCGCGCGAGCCGCCGCAGGATGTCCTTTGCAGAACGTTGATCTTCCGTGTGGAAGGGAAGTCCCTCGAGCGCCGTGACCAGATCAGACGTGTTGGTGAATCGATGCGCGGGGTCTTTAGCAACGAGCCGGGTAATGATCGCAGCCAAAGTATCCGGTACGTCATTACGAATCTGCTGGAGGTCGGGCGGCGGCGTGAAGTAGTGGTGCTGCACGACGGCGAGAACCGAGCTGGCTTCGAAGGGCGCGGTGCCCGCCAGCATGTGGAACGCTACGATACCGAGGGAATACTGGTCGCCCTGCGGTCCCACGTCCGATCCGGCGCATTGCTCCGGGCTCATGAATTGTGGTGTGCCGAGCACTGCTCCGCTCGGGGTGACTTTGGAGTCTTCCGCCGCCCGCGCGAGACCGAAATCCGACACATAGATGCGACCTTCCTGATCGACCAGGATATTCGAGCTCTTGATATCGCGATGAATGGTGCCGCGCTCGTGGGCGTACGCCAACGCGCTCGCGGTAGCGCGCAGCGCGGCTACCACGACGACGAGCGGCAGGGCGCCCTGGCCCTCGATGATCGCATCGAGGGGCTTTCCCTCGATGAACTTCATCACGATATAGTGAAGCCCGCCCGCTTCTCCGACTTGAAAGATCGGAACGATGTTCGGGTGATCCAGCGCGGCCGCCCGACGGGCTTCCCGCCGCAGCCGCTCGGCGACGGCGCCGCCGGCGGAACCCCCCGGCAGCATCACTTTGAGCGCCACCGGACGTCGCAACGACGTATCGACCGCTTTGAAGACCGCAGCCATCCCGCCGCGACCGCACTCGCGCTCTATCTCATATTGGCCGCCCACAACGCGGCGTAGTTGCGAGAGAAGGGGATCCTCGCCTTGGGGGGCGAACATGATGGTCGCGGACGTGGGATCTGTGACTTCGGTTCCGCAAAGCCCGCAGTATCGCAGGCCAGTGGGAATTTCGGTGCGGCAGCGGGGGCAGCTCGTCACGTCCCGGTCGCCCGGAAGGTAAGCGTGGTCAGGCCGCCCGCCGCGGCGGTCGCGCTGTTCGCGCCAGGAGTGCTTCCCAACGTCAGGGTCGCCTCGGCAAGGCCGCTGGCGTTGGTGTTGATTTTGACCTGTCCGCTCCCGCCGAAACTGCCTCCGCCGCCGGTGATTTTGAACGTCACGCTCACTCCTGCCACCGGTCGTCCGGTCGCGTCCACCACACGTATCGTGAATGCTTGAAGCAACGTGCTGCCTCGGACGCCGCTCTGGCCATCGCCACGAACAATTCGCGACGCTGCCGGCCCGCTGCCGCTTGCATGCGGCGTCGTATTCCAGCTCCCGCCATTCGCGGTGCCGGCGAGGCTGTCTCCGGTGGCGGCTGGATCGGCGAGGCCGCGAGGACCCCGCGGGTCTCCCCACCACGTCTGTGGCAAGCTGATACTTGGGGATACCTCGTTCTCCGCGCCCGCGGGCGGGTTGTCGAAAATGTCGTTGTCCCGCGCGCTGAATGTATTGAGCGAGCCGAGCAGGATACCGCTGCCGTTCGTCGACACGAAGTTGGAATCAACGCGGGCGTTGGAGGACCCGTCCTCCACGCGAATGCCCGCATTGAAGCGGTGTCCCGTAATCGTGTTTTGTGCGATCGTGATCACTGACGCGGTCGCCTCCAACGCAGCGCGAGCGGTGAGTGTGTCGCCGGGGACTGGGCTGAATCCGCTGCCCAAGATGGTGTTGTCGATGGCTGTGAAGCTCGTCCCCGAGAAGCTCACGGACGCTCGGTTCTCGAGGAAGCTGGACTGCTGCGCGCGGAAGGTCCCGCCGCTGACGGCCACTGCGTGACTGGCGCTTGCGGTGCAGCGTTGGAACCAGCTTGCCGTGAGCGTAACGGAGCCGGCATTCACGGCGCGGACACAGGCGTCTTGTAGCATGGTACGTATGGTGTCATTCTGGAGCGCGAGCACATCGTCGCCCGCACCGAGAATTCCAGTCAGCGTGCTGTCAAATCGCGACCCCTGAATGCTCAGGTTCGATTCTTCGGAGCGAATCCCGACGCGATTGCCGACTACCGTATTGCTCGTGACTTGCGCCCCGGCCTGCGAGGGCATCGAGGGATTGCGCACGGTGACAAAACGCATCGCATTGAACGGATCTTGGTTGGCGGCCGCGACGTCGCGGAAACTGTTCCCGGTCACTACGGCCTGCCACGACGAGTCGATCTCGAGCGCCGCCCATTCGAACAATGGCCCGCCCGAGTAAACCTCGCCGTTGGTGCCGAGGGGCCGCGTGTCGAGCTGGTTCGACTGGATCATTGCCCCATTGCCGCTGCGCAGCAGAATCAATCGTTGCCGGCCAGCGAGGTCGTTCGACGCAATCGTGGCGCCTGCGCTGGAGTCGACGAGAATTGCGGGGCCCTGCGTGCCGCGAATCGTTGCATGGCGCACGATGTTGCCGCTGCCGCGGAGAATGCGAATGCCGACGCCGATCTCGACGCCGGGCATCGAGTCCACGGATTCGATGTACACGGAATCGATTACGACACCGGCGCCATCCCGCACTCGAATTCCGTACCCGCGCACTGAGCGAATGTCGCTGCTCGTGATTGAGGCGGACGATGCGGCCGAGCTATCCAGCGCGATGCCGCGGCCGATGCGCCCCGTGACCGTGCCGGGCGGGTTCACGTAAAACCGGGCGACCCGGAGATCCGCCTGTCGGGCATCGATTGCGGGCCCGGCGATCGTATGGCGGAGCGCGAGATCCTTGATGACGACCGTCGCTGACGTATAGGCCGTGATGCCAGCCGCGCCCGTATCGTGAGCGAGGAGCGGCAGCAGGAGCGGGTTCGGCGGCGCAGTGGCGGAGAATGCGGAATCGTCGCCGAGCAGCGTGACGCGCCGCGCGAGCGCCACCGTCTCGGCATACGGCGCCGCGCCTTTCCGCACGAACACCGTGTCATCCACATCGGCGGCATTGACGCCGTCCTGGATCCGCAAATAGGGACGTTTGCGCGTTCCCAACCGCGGTGCGATGGCAATGCCGTTGTCGACAATCAGGCGCGTGAGATTGGTGACGACATCCACGACGCTGTCCGCTACGCCGCCCGCTTGGCCGATCACGAATGCAGATCCATATCCCGTCGCCGTTGCGACTCCACTGCTGGACACGGTGACGGCTGCGGCGTTTGATGACCGCCAAGCGATCGGGTAGCCTGGGATTGGATTCCCGCGAGCATTCCGGACCACGGCACTGTACCCGAGCGCCTGCCCGAAGGCGGTCAGCGTATCGCGGTCGTCACTCATGACAATGGATGCCGGGAGATCGAACACGCGGATGGCGATCGAATCACGGAGCGTGTCTCCCGGTGCCGGGACGGACTTCGCACGAACCATCGTCTGACCGGTGTCCCGCGCTACGACCAGACCGGAGCCGTTGACGCTGCCGATGAGGGGCGCGTCACTGGTCCATTGCACCGACGTCGGCGCCAGCGTGTCGCCACGCGCGTTGAGGATCACGATCCCGACGGGGAGCGAGTCCCAGATGCTCGTAAGGGTGTCCGCGGCTCTCCTGATATCGAGAGACGCAGGTGCATTGGTAACTGTGACGAAACAGGTGTCTGCCACCGTCCCCGCCACGGCGATGACGCGCACTGTGCCCACGCCGACTGCCACGGCCAGGGGACGCGGAACGGTATCGACGCGCGTGATCGCGGCGTCGGACGCGCGCCACGTAATCGCCGGACTCTGAATCAGATTGCCGCGGCTGTTCCGGACGGTAGCGGACAGGAGCAGCGTGTCTTTCAGGCTGGCGAGCGATGCGCTGGGCGGCTGGATCACGATCGACGCCGGAAGATCGCCGACCGTTACCGGGACCGTGTCACGCGCCGCATCCATCACGGCAACCACTCGGCCGCTGCCCACGCCCACCCCGGTGACGAGGCCGGTGCGATCGACGGTCGCGATCGTGGGGTCGAGGGTCGCCCATCCCGGCGTCTTGTTCGGGACCGCCACCATGAAGCCGAGACTGTCGGTGGCGCTGGCCGCGAGCGGGACTTGGTCTCCTAAGGCGACAATGGCGGGGACGGGATCGGGAAGGATATCGATTCGTTTGGCCCGCTGCTCGACGATGACGGACAACGTGTCCTGAACGTTCCCGCTCTGGGCGCGAATCCGTGTCGTGCCGTTGTCGACGGCACGGACGGAGCCGCCCGGTGTCACGGCCGCGATCGTGGACGCCTCGCTGACCCAGCTCACAGGCACCGCGGGAAGAGCGTGGCCGCGGGCATCGAAGCCGGTCGCGATCACGGTCGATTCCGCGGTCAGCGCGCTCAACACCAGGGTGCCGGGAGCGATCCGCAGACGGCTCAGTCGCTGGGCGATCACCACACGCGCGGTTCCCGTATCGTTGTCCACCAATGCCTGCACGGTGATCACGCCATTCCCGCGGGCGACCAGGCGGCCTGGTGCAATGAAACTCGCGACTGTCGTATCGGATGAACTCCAGACCGGTGTGACGCTGACGGGTGCACCGTGCGCATCAGTGGCTGCGGCGACGAGGCCGAGCGTGTCATCCAAGCTGACGAGCGTGTCGCTCGCCGGTGCAACTGCCAGGGAGGCGATGACCACATCGAGCATGACGAGCAGCACGGGGGGATCCGACGCCAACGGACTGGCGAGCGAAGCGGTGAGGCGCGTCCGGCCGCGGCGGCGGGCGATGAGGGCGTCGCCGCGTGGCGTCGGTGCCACGACGGTCGAGTCTTCGACGGTATACCGAAACCGCGCGGCGACCGGATCGCCGCCGATATCCGCCGAGAGCGCGAACGCCACGGTGTCGCCCACCACGAGGACGGTATCGCCGTTGTAATGCAGAGAAACGCGGCTGGCCTTGGGACCCGTCAGCGCATCGGAGACGACACAAGCGAACGCTGCCCCCGACAGGAGCAGCGCACTGAGCATCAAAGGCCACGATGCGCGCCGCGTGGCGTCGACGGTACAACTGTGGAGCATGCCAGCCCCGTGCAAAGACGTGGGCGGCATCCACGTCGCGGGGGGGGCGCGCATCCCGCGGCGAAGGGCGCCGAACAAACGACTAGTCGTTCATGAAGATGCAGGAACGGCAGAATTGTAACGCGGGGCTGGGAGGTGGAGCGTGACTGCGATCACATTCTCACGTCTCGGCGGTGAGCGTAACCTTGAATCCCTTCGCTTTGAGGCTCGCGGAGAGCCCGCTCTTCTCGACGGACTTCATATACGCCTCATCAGGCTCGATCACTTTCTTCTCGACCAGCTCGACCAGCGCGTCGTTCAGCGTCAGCATCCCGAGCTTCTTGCTCGTCTGGATGATCGAAGGAATCTGGAAGGTCTTACCTTCGCGGATCAGGTTGGAGATCGCCGGCGTCGTGAGCAGAATCTCGCGCGCCGCCACCCGGCCACCGCCGATCTTCTTGCACAGTGTCTGCGAAATCACGCCTTTCAGGGATTCGGAAAGCATCACGCGAATCTGCGCCTGCCGATCGGCGGGGAACTGATCGATCATCCGGTCCACCGTCGAGGACGCCGTGGTGGTGTGCAGCGTGCCGAACACGAGGTGGCCCGTCTCTGCGGTCTCGATCGCGATGGCGATGGTCTCGAGGTCGCGCAGCTCACCGACGAGCACTATATCGGGATCCTCGCGCAGTGCCGCGCGCAGCGCCGTCTTGAAGCTCTCGGTGTGCATGTGCACCTGGCGCTGGGTGATCAGACACTTCTTGTTCTCGTGCACGAACTCGATCGGGTCCTCGATCGTGATGATGTGATCGGTGCGTGTGCGGTTGACGAGGTCGATCAGCGCGCAGAGCGTGGTGGACTTGCCCGATCCCGTCGGGCCGGTGACGAGCACCAGGCCTTTGGTCAGATAGCACAGCCGCTGCACTTCGTCCGTCAGGCCCATCTCCTCGACCGTTACGACCTTGGCGGGAATCACGCGAAACACGGCGACGGGGCCTTTGCGGTCGCGCGCGGCGTTCACGCGGAAGCGCGCAACGCCGCCGATTTCGTAGGCGAAATCGGTGTCGCCCGTCTCCTTCCACTCGCCGCGGTTGCGCTCCGGCATGATCGACAGCACCAGCAGCTCCAGATCGTTGACGCTCAACCCGGTGCCGTTCTGGCGCTGGATTTCGCCGTGCGTGCGAAACATCGGCGGCTCGCCCACGCGCAAGTGCAGGTCGGAGCTGCCCGACTGCACGAGCGCGCGCAACAGTCTGCCGAGGTTCTGCTCGGCTGACTTGTATTGCGACGACGCGAATTCGCTGGGGAGAGCGCTCGGCGCCCCGGACGGTTCCGCGGGCGGCGGGGGGCTGTCCACCATCGGCGCGGCCGCGATGACCGACGCTCGCGGCGCCGGAGGAGCTTTCTGCTCCTGGGAGGCGCGCCGGATCGCCGAGATCACCGCCGTCAGCCGGCCCCCCTCGGGCACGATTCTCACGCGCACAAGGCCGTTCCCGGCCGCGTAGTCGAATTCGGTCTCCGAATTCTGGTCGATTTTATCTGCCGCTTCCGGCGGCGCGACCTCGACCATCAACGCGTAGATGTGCTGATCGGTCAAGGGCTGCTTGGAGACCTTGCGCGGCTTGCCGTCCTTCACAAGCGTCACCGGCTCGTCCGGCAGGAGATACAACTGATCGGCTTGCTCGCGCAGCATCACTTCGACAAACGGGTCGAGCCGTGCGGGCATCGGTTCAGTCCTCGGGACGCGCGAACAGCACGTGCGCGCGGTTGACCAGGTGAATTTCCTCGCCCGTGCTGATGGCGAAGAACGGCTCCGCCGACGCATTCAGATAGTCGAGCAGCCGCGAGTGATGTTCGGGCAGCTCGATCGTGGCCCAGCCGCTGAGGCGCGAGCCGTCAGCGAGCGTCAACTCGAGACGACCGGTGCGTGCCGCCGACAGGCGCGCGGGATCCTCGGGTGCCGTGGTCCGCGGCACGGTCAGCGTGACGGTTCGGGCTTTCGTCACGAGCAGGATGGCGCCGGTGTCGTCCTTGGGACGAAACGGGAAGAAGCCTTCGCCCCGATTGAGCATATCGAGCGGAGTCTCGGGACCGGCGTGTTGGGGCACGCGCTCCATGACATAGATCTCGCCCTCACGTTTGGCGCCAGCGGTCTGCAGCAATGTCGCCGGGATCGCGACGCGAGGAATCGAGAATCCGCTCACCAGTCGCGCGTCAGCGGTGCTTGCACTGCACGCCCAGCGGCTTGGTGTTGCCGCAGGCGATCGACTCATTCATGCCGCGCGCCAGCGTCCCGCAGGCGGTGCGGTGCGCGGTCTCGGTGGCCTCCGCCTCCGTGCGTCCGGCGGCGGTGGCACAGTTGGAGTGGCCCTGGTACGCGACGCACACAGCGCACTCCTGGGTGGCGCGCGCCGTGGACATATAGAAGAAGAGGGCGATCACTGCCGCGACGATCGCGAGCGTGATCACGGTGGAGCGCTTCATGTGCGAGAAGGTGTCGAAGACCGGGAATTCGCGCCAGAGGCTCGATGTCCCTATTGTAGGGAATGCCTCTCACGATTTTCGCAGTTGTCTTCACTGCGCTCGCGCTTGTGCTGCTCGTCACGGCGCGCAGCGCGTGGCGCGACCGGCGCCGTCTCGGCTCGCTCGTCGGCCTGCTTGCCGCGACGCTGTGTCTTGCGCTGGCGGCAGTGTGCGGCTCGATCACGCTCGGCATTCGTGGCTATCGCGCGCTCACCCGCGAAGTCGTGGCGGCGACGATCAAGACGGAGCCGCTCGGGCCGCAACGCTTCCGCGCAACCGTGACGCTGCCCGACAGCAGCCTGCACATGTTCGAGCTCGCGGGCGACGCGGTCTACGTCGATGCGCACGTGCTCAAATGGCGCCCCGTCGCGAATCTGATGGGCCTGCACACGGCGTATGAGCTCGATCGGATTTCCGGACGCTATCAGGTGCTCGCGGATGAGCAGACGCGCGAGCGCACCGTGTTCTCCCTCGCAGCCAAGAAGCCGTTCGATGCATTCGATCTCGCGCGCACCTACTGGGTGCTGCGGCCGTTTGTGGACGCGGAGTACGGCTCGGCGACGTTCATCGGGGCAACGGCGCCGCCGGGAACCGTCTACGAGGTGCGCGTCTCCACCACCGGACTCCTGGTGAGGCAGGTCCGGTCTAGGTAACCTTCTCGCCGTGGCTGACAAGAAACCGAAACCCAACTACAGCAACGCGTGGCGCGAAGCCCGCGCTCTGATCTGGCGGTATCGGCGGCGCCTCGGGATGGGATTGCTGCTGATGCTCGCCAACCGCTTTGCCGGGTTGGTCCTGCCGGCGTCCTCGAAGTACCTCATCGATCATGTGATTGGCCAGCGGCGCGTCGAGATGCTCGGCGTTATCGCGATGGCCGTCGCCGGCGCGACGGTTGTGCAGGCGCTGACGTCGTTCGGGATCTCGCAGATACTCGGCGTGGCGGCGCAACGCGCCATCACGGAAATGCGGAAAGCTGTACAGGCGTTCGTCTTACGGCTCCCGATCGGCTACTTCGATTCGACCAAGACGGGCATTCTGATCTCGCGCGTGATGACCGACGCGGAAGGCATTCGCAATCTCGTCGGCACGGGCTTGGTACAGCTGGTGGGTGGTCTGGTGACCGCAACGATCGCCCTGGGCGTGTTGTTCTGGCTCAACTGGCGGCTGACCGCTGTTTCGATCCTGATCCTCGCGGTCTTCGGCGGCGGGATGGCGTTTGCGTTTGCCAAGCTGCGGCCGCTGTTCCGTGACCGCGGCAAGCTCAACGCGGAAGTGACGGGGCGATTGGCCGAGACACTCGGCGGAATTCGCATCGTCAAAGCCTATCACTCGGAGCGCAGTGAGCGGCTGGTGTTCGCGCGCGGGGCGCACAAGCTGTTCCGCAACATCGCCACGACCATGACTGGCGTGTCTGGGGTCGGGGCGTTCGCGACCCTCGTGATTGGCGCGATCGGGATCCTGATGATTCTCGTCGGCGGCCGCGCCATTCTCGCCGGCACCATGACGTTGGGCGACTTCGTGATGTACATCTTTTTCGTCGGCCTCGTCGCCGCCCCGCTGATCAACATCGCGTCGATCGGCACGCAGATCACCGAAGCGTTTGCGGGCCTCGACCGCATCCACGAGCTGCGGCGCATGACCACCGAGGATGCCGAAGACGCGACGCGCGCGCCGCTCGGCGTCATCCGCGGCGACATCGCGTTCGAGCATGTGACCTTCGCGTACAAGCCGGGCGTCGACGTATTGAACGACGTGTCGTTCCGGGCGCCGGCCGGCTCGACGACGGCCCTGGTCGGCTCATCGGGTTCGGGGAAGAGCACCCTGATCGGCCTGGTGCTGGCGTTCAATCGCCCCCAGCAGGGCCGAGTGCTGGTGGACGGCCGCGACCTCGCGAGCGTGCCGCTCGCCGATTATCGCACGCAATTGGGCGTCGTGCTGCAGGACAACTTCTTGTTCGACGGCACCGTGGCCGAGAACATCGCGTTCGCCCGGCCGCACGCCACGCGGCGGGAGATCGAGGCGGTCGCGCGGATCGCGCATTGCGACGAGTTCGTGGAGCAGTTCGACGAGAAGTACGACACCGTCGTGGGCGAGCGGGGCGTGAAGCTCTCCGGCGGCCAGCGCCAGCGTATCGCGATCGCGCGCGCGATCCTCGCCGATCCCCGGATTCTCGTGCTCGACGAGGCGACCTCGAGCCTCGATTCGGAGAGCGAATCGAAGATCCAGGACGGCCTCAGGGCGCTGCGGCGCGGCCGGACGACGTTCGTGATCGCGCACCGGCTCTCGACGATTCGCAGCGCCGACCAGATCCTCGTGCTCGAGGGTGGGGAGATCGTGGAGCGGGGAACGCACGACGAATTGCTCGTCGCCAACGGGCGCTACCGGCAGCTCTACGACAAACAGTACAATTTCGAGCGGGATCGTTTCATCAATCCGGGCGAGGATTTTACGCCGGAGCCGGTGGTGGAGGGCGTCGCGCTGCCACCGATAACGCCCCCCACGCGTCTCTAAGCGTCTGCTAGTCGACCGTCACCTGACCGTCCGTCATTTGCAGCTGCGGGAAGATGAGCGGCTGCCTGCATGACAGGCCGTCGGTGGGGAAGAACGAGAAACTGATGGCATCCGGCGGATCATTGGCAGACTTCCCAAAGTCCCACACGCGGGTGAGCGCGCGCTGGCCGGTCACATCGACGCCGTTGGAGGTGCCGTTCTTGATCACGCCGCCTATCGTCGCCTGATTGCCGACGACTGAGAGGCAGTCCACTTCGATGTGGACACCCCCCAAATCCCCACCGAACATGTCGGTCCACTCGCCCGTCACCGAGCCATCACCATGCTCGATGGCTATCAACGAGAAATTCTTGTCGGCCGGGAAGAAATCGGCATCGTGCCCGCCGACGGACACGCGGTGGACGACGCCATTGCCGCTGTTCGCCGTGTTGGTGAACATCGGATTGCCGACGCTGGACATCGAGTTCGTGGGGCCGGTCGGGCCGGATTGCTGACAACCGAGCGCGGCCAGCGCGATGGCGGCCAATGTGATCGCGATACGCTTCATGAATGCTCCCGCAAAGAGGTGGGTGCGACGGGCAACTGCAGGGGGGCTAGACCTAGCACCAATTCAACGCTCGCGCAATGACCGGAAAAAAAGAGAGGGACGTCACCGAGTGATCGGTCACGCCCCTCGCTTCGTGAAATGTTCGTCGGCTAGTTGACTGTCACCTGTCCGCCGGTCATCGGCAGCAGCGGCAGGTTCGGCTGCGCCGTGCATGGTACGGCGAGCCCGACGAAGGTGAAGCTGATCAGATCGGGCGGATCGTTTGCGGACTTGCCGAGATCCGCAACTCGTGTGACCGCGGGTAGTCCGACGAAAGCAGCGGCGGGTCCGTTTCCTGACTGGATGATTCCACTCACCCACGCCTGGTTTCCCACCACACTCAAGCAGTTCACGTCAACGTGCACGCCGCCCTGGCCTTGGCCGAACTGATCCGTCCACTCACCCTTGACCGAGCCATCGCCGTATTGAATCGCGATGAGGGAGAAGTTGGCGTCGGTATTCGCGGTGGCATCCTGGTCGCTGCCCCCGACCGAGACACGATTGACCACGCCATTTCCATTCGTGGAGCTGGCCATGATGCCGCCGAGTGTCGGTTGTGAACGGCTGGTCAGCGGAGCAGTGGAATCGGTACAGGCGACGGCGAGCAGCGCGACTGCGGGGAGAACCAACCATGTGGTCTTCATGAGATCTCCGTGTGGAAGGGGAAGCCGTGAACGTTGAGAGCTTCCGCCGGGAACAGGGAGAGCACAATGAGCGAACGTCGTTACGCACGAAGCTCTGACGGCGTGGTAACCAGACGTGCAC
>WNGC01002104.1_pt1 | contig 12174 bp, 8 predicted proteins | sample 5400051 | NCBI WGS metagenome assembly WNGC01 (sample SAMN13153368, study PRJNA577476) | soil metagenome | isolation source: 20 cm soil or saprolite under grassland replicate 2 | place: USA:California | collected 2016-06-15 | reverse complement strand
GAGGGACGTGAAGCACGGGAGGTGCCGCTCGAACGCGGCCCGGCGCAGCGCGAACCCTGCCCGGCCGGGAATCTTCCCGCGCGTCGGCGTGTTGATCACCACGCTCACCGCCTGCTCGTGAATGAGGCGGAGCGCGGTCCGGTCCCCCCCGTCCTTGCCCACGCGGGTCGCCGCAACACCCTGACCCGTCAGGAACCGCGCCGTCGCGTCCGTGGCGTAGACCGCATACCCCAGCTCCGCAAAGCGGCGAAGCAGCGGGGCGGCGCTGGGCTTGTCCCGGTCGGCGATGCTGGCGAGCACGGCCCGGTGCGCCGGCACGGTGACGCCCGCGGCGATGAGCGCCCGGTACAGCGCTCCGGGAAGGGTGGTGTCCTGCCCCATCACTTCGCCGGTGGAGGTCATCTCCGGCCCGAGCAGCACGTCCACCTGCCCGAGCTTTTCCATGCTGAACACCGGCGCCTTCACCGCGATCCGGGGGGGCGGCGGCAACAGCGTCACCCCCGGGTAGCCGAGATCGGCCAGCGAGGCCCCCAGCATGACCCGGACCGCGATCGGCACGAGCGGCGAGCCGGCGGCTTTGCTGACAAACGGCACCGTCCGGCTGCTCCGTAAGTTGGCCTCCAGGACGTACACGGTGCCGTCCTTGATCACAAACTGGATGTTCACGAAGCCGCGCACCCGGAGCGCGCGCGAGATCGCGAGGGTGTGGGCCACGATCTGATCGCGCTCGTCGGCCGTGATGTGGGGAGCCGGAAACAGCGCCAGGCTGTCGCCGGAGTGGACCCCGGCCCGCTCGATGTGCTCCATCACGCCGGGCAGGTAGAGCCCCACGCCGTCGCTGACCGCGTCCACCTCGACCTCCCGCCCCTCGAGGTAGGTGTCGATGAGCACGGGATGGTCCCCGTTGACCGCCCGCGCGCGCTCGAGGTAGTGGATGAGCTCCTCCCGGCCGGCGACGATCTGCATCCCCCGGCCGCCCAGGACGTACGACGGGCGCACGAGGAGCGGATACCCCAGCCGCGCCGCCACCGCCGCCCCCTCTTCGACCGAGCGCGCCGCGCCGCCCGGGGGATGCGGAATCTCCAGGGTGTGGAGGAGCGCGTAGAATTTCTCCCGGTCCTCGGAAATATCGATGTGCTCGACCGCGGTGCCCAACAGGCGCACCCCGGCCCGGGCCAGGGGCCCGGCGAGGTTGAGCGCGGTCTGGCCGCCCACCTGCACGAGGACTCCCTCGACCGCTTCGCGGTCGACGACGTGCAGGACGTCCTCGAGCGTCAGGGGTTCGATGTAAAGGCGGTTGGCCACGTCGAAGTCGGTGCTCACCGTCTCCGGGTTGTTGTTGATGAGAATGGCGTCCCGGCCCTCGGCCCGGAGCGCCTTCACGGCGTGCACGCTCGAGTAGTCGAACTCGATGCCCTGGCCGATCCGGATCGGGCCGGACCCCAGGACGAGGACGCGGGCGCCCCGTCGCTCGGGGACTTCGTCCTCCACCGCGTACGTCGAGTAATAGTACGGCGTGACCGCGGGAAACTCGCCGGCGCAGGTGTCGACCACCTTGTAGACCGGGCGGATCCCGGCCCCGGCGCGGGCCTCCCGGACCGCGTCCGCGGTCGTCCCCCAGAGGATGGCGATCGTCGGATCGGAGAACCCCAGGCTCTTGGCCTCGCGGAGGGTCTCGGCGTCCCGGCGGCCGCGGAGGAGCTCTTCCATGGCCACGAGGCCCGCGATCTTGTGGACGAAGAACAGGTCGATCCCCGAGAGGTCCGCGATCTCCTGGGGGAGCATCCCGCGGCGCAGGCCCTCCGCGATCGCGAAGAGGCGCTCGTCGCAGGGGACCTCAATCCGCCGGCGGACGTCGTCCGCGGACCACCCCGGAGCGGGCGCGTAGCGGAGTCCGTCGGTCCCGAGGTCCAGGGACCGCAGCGCTTTGAGCAGGGCTTCCTCCACCGAGCGCCCGATGGCCATCGCCTCGCCGGTGGCCTTCATCTGGGTGCCCAGCCGGCGGTCGACGCCGGCAAACTTGTCGAAGGGCCAGCGCGGAATCTTCAGCACCACATAGTCCAGCGCGGGCTCGAAGCTGGCGCAGGTCTTCCCGGTCACCGCGTTCGGAATCTCGTCGAGCGTGCGCCCCAAGGCGATCTTCGCCGCCACCCGCGCGATCGGGTACCCGGTGGCCTTGCTGGCCAGCGCGCTGGACCGGCTCACCCGCGGGTTGACCTCGATGACGTAGTAGCGCTCGCTGTGAGGGTCGAGGGCGAATTGGATATTGCACCCGCCCTCGATGCCGAGCCCGCGGATGATCCGCAGGCCGGCGGTGCGGAGCATCTGGTACTCCCGGTCGCTCAGCGTCTGGCTCGGCGCGATGACGATGCTGTCCCCGGTGTGCACCCCCATCGGGTCCAGGTTCTCCATGTTGCAGACGGTGATGCAGGTGTCCAGGCGGTCGCGCATGACCTCGTACTCGATCTCTTTCCAGCCGGCGAGCGATCGCTCCACCAGCACCTGCCCGATCCGGCTGGCGGTCAGCCCCAGCGATGCGATCTGCTCGAGCGCCTCCCGGTCGGGCGCGATCCCGCCGCCGGTGCCGCCCAGGGTGTAGGCGGGCCGGACGACCACGGGGTACCCGACCGACTCGGCGAACGCGCGGGCCTCCGCCACGGAACGCGCGATCGCGCTCTCCGGAACGGGCTCCCCGAACGCGACCATCGCATCCCGGAACAGCTCGCGGTCCTCCGCCCGCCGGATCGCGTCGAGCGGCGTCCCGAGCAGGCGGACCTCCAGCCGGTCGAGGACGCCGGCCTCCGCCAGCGCCACGGCGAGGTTGAGGCCGGTCTGGCCCCCGAGGGTGGCGAGCAGGCCCTGGGGGCGTTCCCGCTCCAGGATCCTCGTCAGGAAGTCGACCGTCAGCGGTTCGATGTAGACGCGGTCTGCGGTGTCCACGTCGGTCATGATCGTGGCGGGGTTGCTGTTGACCAGCACGACCTCCACGCCCTCTTCCGAGAGGGACCGGCACGCCTGGCTGCCGGAATAGTCGAACTCCGCGGCCTGCCCGATGATGATCGGCCCGGAGCCGATCACCAAGACCTTGCGGATCTCAGCGGGCGGCATCGAGCGCGGCGCCGCTGTGCGCGGCCTCGGGATGGCCGGGGGGCGCGATCATCGACATCCACTGCTCGAAGAGGTACGCGGAATCGAGCGGTCCCGGCCGGCCCTCGGGATGATACTGCACCGAGATGATCGGCAGGCGCCGGTGACGGAGCCCTTCGACGGTGCCGTCGTTGAGGTTGCGGTGGGTCACGATCACGTCAGGATCGAGCGCGGCCTCGTCCACCGCGTAGCCGTGGTTCTGCGTCGTGACGCAGACGCGGCCCCGCTCCAGATCCTTGACGGGCTGATTGCTCCCCCGGTGCCCGTAGGGCAGCTTGAACGTCTCCGCGCCCGCCGCGCGGCCGATGAGTTGATGGCCGAGGCAGATCCCGAAGATCGGCAGCCGCTCCCACAGGCGCCGCACCTGGGCGACCTGGTGCGCGAGCATCTTGGGATCGCCCGGGCCGGGCGAGAGCACGAGCCCGGCCGGCCGGAGGTCGAGGATCTCCTCGGCTGAGGTCCGGTGCGGGAGCACCCAGGTGTCGCACCCCCGGCGGCGCAGGTTCTCGACGATCCCCCACTTCACCCCGCAGTCGAGGACCGCCACCCGGGGACCCGAGCCGGTGTGGCGCTGGACGCGCGGCGTGGACACCCGGCCGACGAGATCCAGCGTGCCGATGTCCGGCAGCGCCCGGGCGCGGGCCACCAGGTCTGCGTCAGGGGCGTCTTCGCTGGAGACCACCCCGCGCTGGAGACCATGGGTCCGCAGGTGGCGCACGAGGCACCGCGTATCCACCCCCGCGATCCCCACCACCTCGCAGCGGGCCAGCAACGTCGTGAAGCTGCCTTCCGAGCGCCAGTGGTTTGGCCGGCCGGCGGCCTCCCCCACCACGAACCCCGCCACGTGGGGCCGCGACGACTCCCAGGCCTCCCCGTTCACCCCGTAGTTGCCGATCAGCGGGTAGGCCATGGTGACGATCTGCCCCTCGTAGGACGGATCGGAGAGGACCTCCTGGTAGCCCGTCATCGCCGTGGTGAAGACGACCTCCCCCCCGGCGCATCCCGCCTCGCCGATGGCCCGGCCGGCGAGCACCAACCCGTCCTCTAGTGCAATCCTGGCTCGCACGCCGCCCTCCCCCGGCCGCGGTGGTGGGGCGCCCGCCGCGGGTATGCATAATTATACAGAGTTGCTTCATAAAAATGCAAGTGGGCCGCGCCGCCGGAACGGGCCGGCTGACGCCCGGGGCGGGCCGGCCCGGGCGACGGGCGGCCGAGAGGCGTTGCGGGACAAGCAAAAGGGAGCCCGGCAGGCTCCCCGAAGTCACACGCGAGTTCCGCGCGTCCCATCGATCCCTCCCGGAGATCGTTAATGGTCCGCTTCGATTCCCCATTGTAGCGCGTCCGCAGGGAATTGCAAGGGGCGATCCGGGGGGGCATCGCACGCCCCCGGCGCCCTCGTGGTAGGAGGCGCAGGGAGCGCGGGCGAATCAGCAGTGAAGCGTCTCACCGTCCCGTTGCTCTACTCCACGCATCGATCGGCTTTGCGCCGCAGGCGGGCCCGGAAGGACAGCGACCGCGCGCCGGAAAGGCCGGCGCGGGAGATAGGGAGGAAGCGTTGTGGTCAAGTGGGAGATTCACGGAAAAGAGTTTGCCAACTGCAACTGCGCCTACGGGTGTCCATGTCAGTTCAACGCCCTGCCGACCCACGGCAACTGCACAGCGGTCATCTTTCTCAAGATCGACAAGGGTTCCTTCGGCGCCACGCGGCTCGATGGGCTGAGCCTGGCGTTCGCCGCCGCGTGGCCCGGCGCCGTTCATCAGGGGAAGGGGACCATGCAGCCCATCATCGACACGCGGGCGAATGACGCGCAGCGGCAGGCGATCCTCAGCATCATGACCGGGAAGGACACCGACGGCCTGGTGACCCACTTTGCCGTTTATGCGGCCATGTGCGAGAAAATCCACGACCCGATTTACGCGGACATCACGATCGATCTGGACATGAGCGCCCGGACGGCGAACTGCAAGGCGGGAAGCGCCGCCGCGGGGCGCGGCCAGCCGATCCTCAACCCGGTGACGGGCAAGGAGCACCGGGTGGGGATCGTCCTGCCGAACGGATTCGAGTACGGCCAAAACGAATGCGGGCGGGGATGGTCGTCTTCCTCAGGAAACGTGGCGATGGAGCTCAAGGACAGCTACGCGCACTGGTGTGAAATCCATCTGAACCAGAGCGGGCGAATCCGCTAGTCCACGGCTGCGCGCTCGTGCGGCGGAATGATCCGCTGGTAGGGCTCGCGCATCAGCGGAGACGAAATCATGAAATCGGCGGAGGCGCGATTGCACGCGACCGGGACGTTCCAGACGACCGCCACCCGCAACAGCGCGCGCACGTCGGGATCGTGGGGGTGCGACTGCAGCGGGTCCCAGAAGAACACGAGGAAATCGATCTCCCCCGTCGCGATCTTCGCGCCGATCTGCTGATCCCCGCCCAACGGTCCGCTGTGCAGCTTCGTGACCTCGATACCGAGTTCGCGTTCCAGCAGCCGGCCCGTGGAGTCCGTGGCGTACAGGTCGTGGTGTTGCAGTAAGAGCCTGTTGAACCGGGCCCATTCCAGGAGATCGTTCTTCTTCTCGTCGTGCGCCACGAGGGCGATCCGTTTGCGTGGCCCCGGCGAGGGGTCGCTACTCCACGCTTCGATCGGGTTTCGACTGGCGTTCATGCGCCTGCTCCTTCCAGAAAATGGTGAAGCCCCCGGCAGGACGGTCCGCCCCCCGAAGGCTTCGTGGCCGGCATTCCTCGGCAGCCCTCACCGTGGCTGCTTCCGTGAGCATCTTAACACGCCCGGCCATGAACCTCAAGGCGGCGGTCTGAATCACGGGCGGCAAGGACCACGGCGCGCCACTCCCCGGAGGCGAGGACCTCCACCCTCCGGAACGCGCAGGCGCCGGCCGCGGCAAGGACCTCATCCAACCGGTCCGCAACGATGCCGGAGCCGATGAAGACCCCTCCGGGCGCCAGCCGTGCGCGGACTTCGGGCAGCATCGGGATGATCGTATCGGCGATGATGTTGGCCACGATGAGGGTGGCCGGGAGCGGCGAATCTCCCACCCCGGAGCCGCGGACCACCGACACCCTGCCGGCGACGCCGTTCGCCCGCACGTTCGCGCGGGCGATCGCCACGGCCTCAGGATCGATGTCCCGCGCCCGCACGCGAGCGGCTCCGAGACGCGCGGCGGCGATGGCGAGGACGCCCGAACCGGTGCCGACGTCGGCGACCGTCCCGCGCGCGCGGTCGGCGGGGCGAAGGTAGCGGAGGAGGGCGCGAAGGCACAGCCGCGTGCTGGGATGCGCCCCGCTGCCGAACGCCATCCCCGGATCGATCCGGACGACGATCCGGCCGGGGCGCGGGGAAAGGCGCACCCAGGTGGGGGCAATGATCAGCCGGCCGAGGTGCACGGGCCGCACGGCCTTCCGCCACGCCCGGGCCCACTTGCCGATCTCGACCGTCCGGCAGGTCACCGAGGATCGGCCGGGATCGAGACCGTACCGGGCGAGTCCCCGCACCCGGGCCCGCAGCAGGCGCAGCGCGACCGCCCGCGCCCGCGACGGCGGGAGGTAGCACCGCAGGCGGACGGCAGCCGGCGACAGCCGATCTTCGGCGACGCCCCCGACGCGGAGGTCCCACAGCATCGCCGCGACCGCGTCCGCAGCGTCGGGAGAGGTGATGACGCGGAGTTCCGCCCAGCGCGAAGCCCCCGCGCGCCTGGGCCGGCGCGGCACCCCGCGCCGCCGTCGCGCGGCCCCCCGAACCCTCAAGAGAGGCGGGAGCGGAACTTTCCGAGCAGCGTCTTTTTCTGGGGCTTGATGTCTTCCCCGCGCAGTTTGCCGAACTGCAGCAGCAGCCGCTCCTCTTCCTTGGTCAGTTCCTCGGGAATCACAACCTGAAAGTGCACGATGAGGTCGCCCCTCCCGTCCCGGAGGCTCGGCATCCCTTTGCCCCGGACCGTGGTCGTGGCTCCGGGCTGGAGCCCCGGCGGAATCGCGAGCGGGACCGGACCCTCGAGGGTGGGCACATCGATCTCATCGCCGAGCGCGGCCTGGGCCATCGAGACGGGCACCTCGCAGTGCAGGTCGCGCCCGCGGCGGGAGAAGATGGCGTGGGGCGCGATGGCCAGATCGACATACAGGTCCCCGCGCTCCCCCCCGCGCATCCCGGCTTCCCCTTCCCCCGGGAGCCGCAGACGGGTTCCCTCCTCGACCCCGGCGGGGACCTTCACCGTGATCTCGCGCTTCGCCCGCGCCCGCCCGCTCCCCCGGCACTCCACGCAGGGATGCGGGATCACCTTGGCGGCTCCCCCGCACTGCGGGCAGGTCGAGACCTGGGAGAACGAGCCGAACGCGGTGCGCCGGCTGTAGCGGACCTGACCGGCGCCGCGGCAGGTGGGGCACGTTTCGGGGGCGCTGCCCTTCTCGGCTCCGGTGCCGAAGCACACCGGGCACGTCTCCTCCCGGGCAATCGCGATGCGTCGTTCCACCCCGGTCGCCGCCTCCGCCAGCGTCACCTCGAGCGCCACCCGAAGGTCGGTGCCGCGCTCGGGCCCGGGCTCGCCACCCTGCGGACGCTCCCGGCCGAAGAACATGTCGAAGATGTCCTCGAACGGGCTGCCCCCGAACGGATTGCTGCCCCCGTGGTCCCGCAGGGCGCCCACCTGGCCGGTGCGGTCGTAGAGGGCCCGCCGCTCGGGATCGCCCAGGACCTGGTAGGCCTCGTTGATCTCCTTGAAGCGCTCGTCGGCGCGGGGATCGCGGTTGACGTCGGGATGATGTTCCCGCGCGAGCTGGCGGAACGCCCGCTTGATCTCCTCCGGCGTGGCAGAGCGGGGAAGCCCGAGCACCTCGTAGTAATCGCGGCGGGGCATCGTGCGCGCGCGTTACGCCTGGCCGATGGCCTCGGCGAGGCTGTCGGCCAGGAACGAGAGGAGGCTGATCACCTTTCCGTACTGCATGCGGGTGGGACCCACGATCCCGACCACGCCCGCCGGGCGGTCGCCGACGAAATAGGTGGCCGTGATCACGCTGCACTCCTTCATCTCTTCGCGCTTGTTCTCCCTCCCGATCGTGATCCGGACGCGGTCCTCCTCGGATCCGGGGCGGAGCAGTTCCACCACCACGTCCCTCTGCTCCAGCGCCGAGAGCACCGGCTGCGCGCGCCGGACATCCTGGAACTCGGGCTGCTTGAGGATGTTGGCCTTCCCCTCCGAGTAGACCGGTCCCGGGGTCTGGGTGAGGTGCTCCCGGAGCAGCCGGGCGACCTCGTCGACCACACGCTGGTGGCGGGCCGCGTCCCCGATGACGGCGTCGAGCGTGCGCGGGGTGAGGTCGTGCAGCAACATCCCGCCGATCCGGCGGCTGATCTCATGGGAGAGGCGGTCGAGATCGTCGGGCTGGATTGGCGTCGCGAACTCCGCCGTGGTCCCTTCGAACACGCCCTCGTCGGTCACCGCGACCACGAGCACGCGCCGCGGCGTGAGGGGAACCAGCTGCAGATGCCGGATCCGGGTTTCCCCGGTGGTCACCGACGCCGCGACCGCGGCGAAGTTGGTCACGGACGCGAGCGCGTGCGCCGCCTGCTCGACGGTCCGCTCGGGCTGGACGCCGAAGAGCGTTCGGCGAATGCGGGCGCGCTCCCACGATGGGAGGTGCTCCTCCCCAAGCATCGAGTCCACGTATACCCGGTAGGCCTGCTCGGTCGGGACCCGCCCCGCCGACGTGTGCGGCTGGCGGAGGTAGCCCAGCTCCTCGAGGCCGGCCATTTCGTTGCGCACCGTCGCGGGGCTGACCCCCAGCCGGTGGCGGGCGGAGACCGCCTCGCTGCCGATCGGCTCGGCCGTCAGAACGTAGTCATCGATGATGATTCTGAGGATCTCGCGCTTTCGCGTGTCGAGCTCGGGCACCCCGGTCTCCTCGTTTAGCACTCGAGGACGTAGAGTGCTAGCCTCGCGTTGGGTTCAATCTACCATCCACCTGTTCGCACTGTCAAGGCAAGCTGGCGGGGGGACGCCTGGCCCGGCCGCGGCGGAGCAACGCGCCGAGGAGCGCCAGTTCCTGCACGCCCAGCAGGGCGCACGCGCCGAGGTACGCGACCGCCCCCGCGGCGAGCGCGGCCGCCAGTTGGAGCGCCGCCCCTGAAAACCGGGCCGGGTTCACCACCCGTCCCGCTGCCTGTAATGTACCCAGGGAGACCAGCGCCAGGACAGCCCCCGCGAGCACGGTCCGGACCCCGGTGCCGAGGATCGCCGCGCCGTCGAGCCGCCCCAGGCGGCGGCGCAGAATGGCCAGCAGCCACCCCACGTTGGCAAACGCCACGAGCGAGGTGGCCAGGGCGATTCCGGTATGGCCGAGCCACTGCATCAGCACCAGATCGGCGGCCGCGTTCAGCGCGATCATATAGACGCCGACGCGCACCGGCGTGCGGGTATCGTGCAGGGCGTAGAAGGTCCGGGTGACGACATAGTAGGCGGCGTACGGCACGCTGCCCACGGCAAACCCCACGAGGCCGAGCGCGACCGCGTGGGTGGCCGCCGGGGCGAACGCGCCCCGCTGAAAGATCACCCGGACGAGGGGATCGCTCAGCGCCAGCATCACCGCCATCATGGGCACCATGGTGAAGAGGATGCCGCGCAGCCCCAGCGACGTCGTCTCACGGAGCAGCGCGGCCCCCTCGACGGCGCGGCGCGACATCGTGGGAAAGAGGGCGGTGGCCAGCGAGAGCGCAAAGATGCCCACGGGGGCCTGGTTGATGGTGAACGCGTAGTCGAGCACCGCGACATAATCGACGGCCGGTTGAGGCGGAAGGAACGAGGCAAAGAACCGGGCCACATTCGAGTTGATCTCGATGATGGCGAGCCCGAGCATCGCCGGGATGGCGAGGCGGCCCATCTCCCGGATCCCCGGGTGCCGGAGGTTCAGCGTCGTGCCCCAGCGCAGCCCTTCCCGGCGGGCCGCCGGGAGCTGCACCGCGAACTGCGCCGCCCACCCGAGGAGAAAGCTGAGGGCCACCCCGCGGATGCCCTGCGCCCGGCTCAGCGTCAGGACGCCGCCGATGATGACCGCGTTGAAGACGACCGGGGCGAGCGCCGGGACGGCAAACCGGTGGTGGGCGTTGAGGAATCCGGTGAGGAACCCTGAGAGCGCGAGGAAGACCATGGACACGAACATCACACGGCTGAGGTCGACCGCCGTGGTCAGCACCGCGGGGTTCGTGTGCAGATACCCCGGAGCGGCGATCGGCACGAGGATCGGAGCGGCGAGGACGCCGGCCACCACCAGGCCCAGGCCGACGAGCAGCACCAGATTCAAGGTGCTGGTGACGACCTGCCGGGTCTCCTCCGGATCGCCTTTGATGAGGACCTCGCTGAGCACGGGAATAAACACGATGCTGAGGATGCCCCCCACCAGCAGGCGCTGGATGAAAAACGGGACGTAGTACGCGATGACGAACGCGGACTTCGCGGAGGTCGCGCCGAAGAGCGCCGCGATCAGGATGTCCCGGATCAACCCGAGGCCGCGGCTGGCCAAGGTGCTTGCGGCGATCACGCCGGCCGCCCGGGCCAGCCCCCCGGCGGCGAACGGCCGGTGACTCGAAGCCGGCTCGGATCCGGTCGACATCTGCCCGCCATTATAGCACGGCGGGGCGCGCGGCCCGCCGCGCGTCGCCAAGGGTGACATGTTCACCGGCCCTGTGCTACAATGGGCCACGCTTGCTCCGGCGGGGTGATGCGCGGATACCTCAGACCGGGGAGGCTGCCAGGGGGGTGCCCGGTTGGCGAAGCGCTCGAAGTCAGGTCTGAAGCGGAAGCGTCAGACGGTCAGGCGGACCGCCCGGAACCAGGCGGTACGCTCCATGCTCAAGACCCTCGTAAAAAATGCCCGGCAGGCGGCCGCGCCGGGCGCGCCGGAGATCCTGGCGGCGATCAAACAGCTGGACTCGGCGGCGCGCAAGGGGATCATCCATCGGAATGCCGCGGCCCGGAGCAAGTCCCGTCTGCTCCGGCGCGCCGCCCAGCCCCCGCGAGCGGGCGCCCAGCCCGGCAGCCCCCGCGTGAGCGTCACGCCTGATCCGGTATCACGCTAGACGCAGAGCCCCACGATCAGGGTTTCGAGCGCCAGCCGGGGCGGCTTGAGGCCGGTCTTGATTTCCGTGTCCGTTTCCATGAGCAGCCCGAGCACCTTCGACACATCCAGCCGTCCGAACGCCTCGACCTGGGCCTGGTAGCGTCCGAACAGAAACGCCCGCGTTCCGAGCGCCTCCCGGATCGCGGCCTGCGGCAGCCGCCGGCCGGGAGCAGGGTACCGCTCCAGGAGGGCCTTCGTCTTCAGCAGCATGCGGATCTGGTCCCCCAGCATGAAGAGCACCTTGACCGGCGGCTCCTCGGCCAGCACCGTCTGGAGCAGCCTGAGCGCCTGATCGGCCCGCCGGTGCCCCAGGGCGTCCATCAACTCGAACACGGTGGCCTCGGCGACATGGCTGGCCACGGCGCGCACGTCTTCGCTGGTGATGATCCCTCGATCGCCGGCGTAGGACACCAATTTTCCGATCTCCGACGCCAGTTCTCGCAGCGAGCCCCCCACCAGCACCACGAGCGTCTGCGCCGCCTCGGTGGGGATCGTCTTCCCCGCCTCCTCCACCCTGGCCCGGATCCAGCCGGGCAGCGCTCCGGGATCCAGCGCCTCGCAGGGAATGATCCGGCCGGTGCGCTGCAGGACGGCGAAGAGCTGGCGGCGGCGGTCCAACTTCTCGGCGAGGATGATCACCACCGAGGGCGGCGCGCCGCGCTCGAGGTAGCCGGCCAGCGCGTCCTGGTCGGCGGCGTTGAAGCGCTCGCCCCGCCGGACCACGACGGCGCGGCGGCTCCCGAAGAACGGAAGCGTCTCGCACCGCATCACGATATCCTGGACCGGCGTCTCGCCGGCGTCCACGACGTCCAGGTTGAGGTCGCGCTCTTCCATAGGAAGGAGATCGTCCAGGAGCTTCCGCAGCGCCGCCTCCGCCAGCCACTCCTCCTCGCCGACGATCAGGTAGACGG
>WNGC01003923.1_pt1 | contig 12176 bp, 10 predicted proteins | sample 5400051 | NCBI WGS metagenome assembly WNGC01 (sample SAMN13153368, study PRJNA577476) | soil metagenome | isolation source: 20 cm soil or saprolite under grassland replicate 2 | place: USA:California | collected 2016-06-15 | reverse complement strand
GATCACTATCGAGCGAGCCGTTCGCGTTGTAGCGCAGCAAGGCAAGCCGGTCGCCCGTACCGGCGTCGGCATTTCCCGCGACCACGATCTTGTTGTCCGGTTGCACGGCGACCGCAAAGCCGTTGTCGAATGCGCTGACGTTGGTCGTGACGATTCCGGTGCCTCCGCCGAATCCCGTAATAGGATCAGTGTCGAGCGAGCCGTTGCTGTTGTAGCGGAGCACGGCGATGTCGGAGGTGGCGGCGAAAGAATTCACGAAAGCGTTCCCCACGACGACGATTTTCCCGTCGCCCTGGATCGCGACGGCGTTGGCGTAGTTGCTGCTCGAGCCGATGTCGGTGGTGACGATTCCGGTGCCCCTGCCGAATCCCCTAGTAGGATCAGGATCGGTATCGAGCGAGCCGTTCGCGTTGTAACGCAGCACGGCAACGTCCCAGATTTGAGTCATGGCATTTCCCGCCAGACCGGCCGCGACGATTTTCCCGTCCCCCTGCACAGCGAGCGCGGCTACGTCGGCATCGAGCGAGCCGACCGGCGTGGTGACGATCCCCCCGCCGAATCCCGTAGTAGGGTCGGGATTGGTATCGAGTGCGCCACCCGGGGTGTATCGCGCGAGGGCGATCACGAACCTCCCGCCGATCTTCGAGTGGCCGGCGACGAGGATGTTGGTGCCGCTCAGCGCGATTGCGTTGGCGCTGGTTTTTGTACCGGATGGGATTGGGGTAACCACGTACCCCAGCGGTGAGTTGAAGCCCGTCGTGTCGAGCGCGCCAGCCGTGCCGGTGACAGTGACGCTGTTGGTGTGGTAACGCAGCAGCAAGAGGCTGGAGGATCCCGACGTGGGACAGCTCCTTCCGGCCACGAGGAGCTTGCCGTCGGCGTCCAGGGTCGCGGCGAAAGCGCTAGCGTCGGCCGAAGGCAGGCTTGTGACCGTGATCCCGTTGGTGCCGAAGCTGGAATCCCGCGCGCCGGTCGCGTCGTACCGGATCACCACGACACGAGCAGGCGTCGTGAAGCTCGTACCCACCGCGATGATCTTGCCGTCCGGCTGCAGAACGGTCGCGAAAGCGACGTCGTCCTGGAAGGTATCGACGTCGGTTGTCACCAGACCCGTTCCGCCGACCAGATTGGTCTTGTCGGGCGTACCGTTCGCGTTGTACCTCGCGAGCGCGACCGCGGTCGGTGGCCGAGAGTAATCGTTCGTCTTGTAGCCGCAGGCGGTCAGGGCCGCGGACGCGAGAAGGACGCCCAACGCCAGTCCCGAGCGCCATGGGATTTTCGGGTTCATGTGCGCCTCCTTTCCAAGTCTCTATAGGCGCAAGCTTAGTTCAAATCGCGCACTTTCGTGCATTACAATTCGCTGTCCGCAAGGCCCACCCCCACTTCGGAGCGGCGACATGAGCACACCCATAAGAACAGTGCTGATCTACGGCTACGGCGTCATGGGCCGCGGCGTCGCGAAGACCTTCGCGGACGCAGGCTTCGCCACCCTCGTGAAGAGCAGCCGCGCGGGGAAGCTCGAAGGGTTGCCGGCGAGGACGAGCGTGGTCGAGCAGCTGCCGAAGGAGGCGCCTGATCTCGTCATCGAGTTCGTGCCCGAGGACGTTCCCGTCAAGCAGGCGGTCTATGCTGAAATCGAGGCGGCTTATTCGGGAAATGCGCCGGGCGAAGCGCCGCTGATCGCGACCGGGACCTCGGGACTCGATCTGGTCGAGCTCGCGCGCAAGATGAAGCGCCCGGAGCGCTTTCTCGGCGTTCATTACTTCATGCCGGCCGATACCGCGCCGGTCGTCGAAGTGATGGCGGGGCTCGCGACTCCGCGCGCCGAAGTGGACCGCGTGGCCGACGCGCTCAGGCGAACCGGCAAGGAGCCGGTGGTGCTCTACAAGCCCATCGTCGGCTTTCTGGTCAACCGCCTTCAGCACGCGATCCTGCACGAAGCCTATTACCTGATCGAGGCGGGGGTCGCTTCCGTCGAGGACATCGACCACGCCGCGCGCAGGTTGCTCGCCCCGCGCATGTGCCTGAACGGGCTCATCCAGCAGAAGGACATCAGCGGCCTCAAGATCCACGCCGACGCGCAGGAGTCGATCGTGCCGAAGCTGTTCCACAATGCGACCCCCAATCCGATGCTCCAGACGATGGTCGCCCTCGGCCGCACCGGGCTCTCGGCGGGCAAGGGCTTCTACGACTGGAGCGGCTGCGACGTGGAAGGCGTGCGTAGGCAGGCTTCGAGCCAGCTCGCCAAGCTGCTCGAATTCCTGCGGAGCGGAATCGGCCCGCCGGCGCCGGGGACGCAGCCGAAGGCGATCTCGAGGTAGCGCGCGCTACCCGTGCTCCCGTCCCCTGAACACCCACATCGGATCGGTTTTACCCGCGCGCTTGAACCCGCACTTGCGGTAGAACGAGATCGCTTGCGCCTCGGCGATCAGTATGTGCTGGTGAAATCCGCGATAGCGCTTCATCAGCCGTCTCATCAGCTCCCGCCCGATGCCCCGACCCTGGAACTCGGGCAGCACCAGCATGTGCGGGTAATACACGACCAGGCTTCCGTCCGAAAGGGCGTTTCCCAGGCCCACGAGCGAGCCCTTGACCCAGGCCGTGACGACCGAGTGCGAGCTCTTGAGCGCGCGCATGAGGCGGTCGGGTTTCCTTGCCGCAGACCATTGAACCGACCGGTACAGGCGCAGCACCTCCGCTTTCGGCAAAGACTTCGTCGACCGGTAACGCACCCGCACTGCATTGTCTCTCTTCGACCTTTTGCCGGGCATGGCTAGCCCCCGCTCATGGTGATGTGTCGGGGCTCGCTCCTCACGCGCGCGAGCCATGCCTTCACGGCGGGAAAGCGCGAGAGCTCGAAGCCTCCTTCGTTGGCCACGTGCGTGTAGGCATAAAGCCCGATGTCGGCGATCGTGTAGCGCTCGGCCACGAAGAAGCTGCGGCTCGCCAGATGTTTCTCCATGACTTCCAGCGCGGCGTACCCGGGCGCCATCTTCTCCTGGAGCCTGGCCTCGTGTTTTTCCGGGCGGCCGAGGTAGCGGATGATGTAGCGCGCCACCGCGATATAGGGCTCGTGGCTGTACTGGATGGCGTCGGACTCCGGGAGACAGACCCCATCCTCCATCTCGAGCAGCGGAATCTTGCCGTTCGGGTTCTTCGCGAGAAAGGCCGGCGTCCGCGTCTGCTTCTCGAGAATGTCGACGTGCACCCACTCGTGCGGCCGCTCGAGCTGGGCGAGCAGCAGTTTGACCTTGTAGCAGTTCCCCGACTGCAGATCACCGTAGACGCGTAGCATTGCGTTTGTCAGTCTACGCTTTTCAGAATTGATTCCTCAAGGAGCGCGGCGATCTCCTTCGCCGCCGCGGGCTCGAGCGTGCCTTTGGCGAGCGCGAGGGGAATGGTGCGCAGGCTCAGGATGCGGTAGAGCTCGAGCGAATCGGGCGCTTGCCTTGCGAGGACGTCGAGGTGCCTGCGGATGGTGCCTGCGTCGCCGCGCGCGATCGCGCTGCCGAGGCCGCCCGCCGCGCCGAGCTTCTCCACGTTGTCCGCGGTGCCGCGCAAAAGCGGCAGGAGCGCGGCGAGCGCGTCGGTCTCCGCGATGCCGAGCTTGCCCCACAGCGCGATGGCCTCTTGGACGAGCGCGATGACGAAGGCGCCGGAGAAATTAGCGGCGGCGTGATACAGGGCGCGCCCGCCTTCGGGCAGGCGCAGCGGCCTTGCGTCCAGGGCGCGCGCGAGCCGCGCGAGCCTTTGCACGAGTGCATCGGGACCCGTCAGCGCGATCGCGCAGCCCGCGAGCGCGCCCGCAGGTTCCCCCGCTTCTCCGAACATGTGCAGCGGATGAAAACCTCCCGCGAGCGCGCCGTCGGCGACGGCTTTTTTCAGAACGTCGAGGTCGGCGGCGCCGCTGCAGTGCACGCACGCGGCGCCTTCGCGCCAGCGCAGGCTCGAGGCGAGACCTTCGATCGCATCGTCGGGCACGGTGAGGAATGCGATGTCGGCGCGGTCGGCGACTTCCTGCGGCGCGCAGGCACGCGCCCCGCGAACGCGCTTCGCGAGCTTTTGCGCCGAGGCGCTTGTCCGGCTCGCGATCGCGACGACGTTCATTCCAGCGCGAGCGAAGCCGGACGCGAGCCCGGTTCCGACACGGCCCGCGCCGATGAAGCCCAGCGTGACTTTTCTCCGAGGCATTTGTTACGAATTGTACGAGAGTGCGGGGGCTGTCGTTCGCGGGCGACAATTGCGGATCATTTGGGACATAGAGTCAACGCCGGCGGCGCGCTCGCGTTTATCGTACTTGTCCGTAGCAATGGACATAACTCTTAGCGAGGTTCCAAATGAAAAAGCTGATCGCAGTCCTTATGCTGGCAGCATTCGCAGGCACGACTCTCGAGGTCGCAGCGCAGACGCCCGCCACACCGGCTACTCCCGCGCAATCCGCGACCCCGGCAGCTCACGCGAAAATGGGGAGCAAGAAGGCCGCCAAGTCGGAAGGCAAGAAAAAGGCCAAGGCCAAAGGCAAGAAGGCCGAATCGAAGAGCTAAGCCGCACCGGCCCTGACGGGCCGCGCAATATCGGAAAGGCGGGACCTCCCGCCTTTCTGTTTTTGTGGATACAATCGCGGGCCTGATCCCATCCGCGCACTCTTGAAATCCACGAGCTTCGACCCCATTTTCCCGCTAACTTCTTTATCGACGCGGAGACCGAAACCATGAAACGCATCTTCCTCTTCATCGCGACCAACCTCGCGGTGGTGCTGCTGCTCTCGGTCATCGCGAGCGCGCTCGGCGTGGACCGGTTCCTCACGCAGAACGGCCTCGATCTCGAATCGCTCCTGTGGTTCTCGCTGCTGATGGGTTTTGGCGGCTCGTTCATATCGCTCCTCATTTCCAAGCAAATAGCGCTGTGGTCCACGGGCGCTCACATCATCAAGTCTCCCGAGGGCGCGCACGAGCAGTGGCTCGTGGCCACGGTGCGGCGCCTCGCCGACAAGGCGAACATCGGCATGCCGGACGTCGCGGTGTACGAAGGCGCACCGAACGCCTTTGCGACCGGAGCGTTCAAGAATTCGGCCCTGGTCGCGGTCTCGACCGGATTGCTCGAATCGATGAGCCGGGAAGAGGTCGAGGCGGTGCTCGGCCATGAGATCACCCACGTTTCCAACGGCGACATGGTGACCCTCACGCTCATCCAGGGTGTGCTCAATACCTTCGTGTATTTCCTGTCTCGCGTCGTGGGCTTCATCGTGGACAAGGCCGTGTTCCGCACCGAGCGCGGCATCGGACCGGGCTTCTACATCACGGTGTTCGTCAGTCAGATCGTGTTCGGGATCCTCGCCTCGATCATCGTCATGTGGTTCTCGCGCCAGCGCGAGTTCCGCGCCGACGCAGGCTCGGCGCGGCTCCTCGGCACGCCGCAGCCGATGATAGGCGCGCTCATGCGCCTCGGAGGCATGCAGCCGGGCGCGCTGCCGCAATCGATGGTCGCATCGGGCATCAGCGGAGCACCGGGATGGATGGCGCTCTTCTCCAGCCACCCGCCGATCGAACAGCGCATCGCCGCCCTGCAGGGCAGGTAAGGGAATACGTCTACAGCGGGTTCTTCGCGGTGACCGCGTAGAATTCGTGCACTTCGCCGCGAACGCGGGGACTGCGCACCCGACTCAGAGAAAATACGACATACGATCTTTGCCGGGCGGTCACCGCCGCCTCGCGCCCTTCCACCTCCACTGCGGCGAGATCGAGCCTGCTTCCCGAGGCCGCGATCGCCACGTTCCCTTCTATGCGCCCGCCCGTCATGACGATGGTGGAGCTGTACGCGTAGAGGCCCGTCTCGCCGCCGCCGATGTCGCTGTCGTCCAGGGTGACGGTCGATTCGAGAACGTGCAGCTCCCGCACCCGCGCGTTTCGAATCTCGGCATTCCGGCAGCCGTCGAGGATCAAGCTGTCGTACTCGCCCTCGAATACCTTATTGCGTTCGTTCCGGCAGGTCCCTTCGCCGCGCTTCGTCAACGGAGCGGCGGCGCGAGCCGGCGCCGGCGGCAGGCCCCGCTCCAGAAACGGCTCAAGCACCGTGCGAAAGCGCTCGGGAGCTTCGAGCATCAGCTCGTGCCCGGCGCGCTCGATTACAGACAGGCGCGCGCGCGGCAATTTCAGCGCGAGCACTTTGCCGGTGCGAAGCGGGGCGAGCGTGTCCTGCGCACCCCAGATGATCAGGGTTTCGGCGCGGACTTTGGGCAACTCCAGGTGCAGGTCCTCGCTCACCACGGCGAGGCCGGCGATCTTCGCGGGGTCGGCGCCGAGCAGGCTCTGGCGCAGTTGCGCGCTCGAGAGGATGACTTGCGGGTCGAGGCGCAGCTGCTGCAGCGGCGCGAGGAGCTTGCGGGCGAGGTTGACGAGCCAATCGGCCGGATCGGCAGCAGGCGGTACGAACTCCAAGCCGAAGCGCGCGAGATACTGGCTCGTCGTAGAGGAACTATGCAGCACGCCCGGCGCATCGACGAGCGCGAGCCGCAGCACGTCGTCCGGGTAGGCGGCCGCGTAGCGCAAACTCACCACCGCGCCCATGGAATGCCCCACCAGCGCGAACGGCCCATGCAAAAAGCGGCCGGCGACGACTTTGAGGACGCGCGCGTAGTTTTCGGGCGAATACAGCACATTCGCCTTGTCGGAAGCGCCGAATCCGGGTAGGTCGACTGCGACGACGTGAAAAGACTTCTGCAGCCATGCGATGTGGTCGCGGAAATCGCGCGCTGCTTCGTCGCCGATTCCGTGCACCAGCAGGATCTCGCGCGCATTGCCGCGGCCGGCCTCGTAGACGACCATCTGCCCGCCGAACACCGGCTCGTCGATGCGCTGGGATTCAGTCCCCGGAACGCGCGTTTCCTGCGCGGAGACCTCGGCCGCCGCGCTCGCATCCACCATCGAAAGGAGCAGTGCCGCGACGAGGCAGGCCCGCCACGGTCTCAGGAAAGGGCGTCGAGACTGCACTAAGTCGATCTCAGCGCGTAGCGACCGTCCTTCTCCCTGACAAGGCGCCCGGCTTCGCGCAGCGCTTCGAGCGCGAGCACCGCTTCGCGCCCGTCGCGGCTCGCGAGCGCAGCCATCAACGCCTCGAAGGTCTTCGGTCCGTCGGCGAGCGCCGCTTCGACCGAAGCGAAACGCTTGCCCTCGAGGCGCGGCGGCTCCGGAATCGTGGACTCGATTCCGCGCACCTCTCCCACGGGCAGCGTGAGATCGAACCCCGCCTTGGCGCCCGTCTTGGCGCCGGAGAGCGACGGATCGAGCGGCAGCGTGCGGAACCCCGACTGCACCACGAGATCGCGGTCCGCCTGGAAGCGCGTCGCGAGCGCCCAGTCCATCTGCTCGTCGGAAAAAATATCGATGTCGGGATCGACGACGAACACGTGTTTCACGTTGGCTAGGCAGCCGAACGCCGCGGCAATGGCGTTCCGGGCCTCGCCCGGCACGCGCTGGCGCAGGGCGATGCGCAAGTTGTACATCCCGCCACTGGCAGGCGTCGCGTACACGGCTTTCGTCTCGCGCACCGCCGTCTCCAGAGCGCGCCAGACCATCACCTCGGTGCGCAGCGCGTTCAGCTGCGCCGTATCGGTGCGGGCGAGGCTCCGGCCGCCGATGGTGGCGGTCTGGAAGAGCGCGTCGCGGCGCCGCGTGACCGCGGTGAGATGGAACACCGGATTCTGCTTCACGCCGCCGTAGTAGCCGAGGAACTCGCCGTAGGGGCCTTCGGCCTCGACGTGGCCGCGCTCGTCGAGATAGCCCTCGAGCACCCATTCCGCATCGGCCGGAACGCGGATTTCGCAGCTGACGCACTTCACCACCGCGAGCGGCGCACCGCGCAGGCTCGCCACGAGTCCCAGCTCGTCCGCCGGCAGGCGCATCACCGCGGCGACGTAATCGGCGGGGTGCGCGCCGACGACGAAGGCGACCGGCAGCTTTCGCCCCTGCTTCACTGCGGACTCGTAGAGCGCGCGCAGGTCGGAGGGCGAATTGAGATCGACGCCGGCCTCGCGCCGGCCGCGCAGCATCAGGCGGCGCACGCCGACGTTGGTCCAGCCGTTCGAAGGGTCGAGCACGAAATCGATCGAGGCCGAGATGTACGGACCTCCGTCCATGCCGTGCTGCAGGTTGACCGGCAGCGCGGTCAGGTCGACCTTGTCGCCGGTAAGCACGATGTCCTGCGCGGGCGCCGACTCGCGCGGCACTTCGACCACTTGCGGCGTCGCCCGCAGGCGGCGCAGCACTTCGGCGAGCAGCTGGTCGGGCGCGGCACCGAAGGCGCGCGCCAGGCGCGCGCGGCTGCCCATGACGTTGCCGACGAGCTGCGCGCCTTCCTTGCCAAGGCGCTCGAAGAGCACCGCCCTGGCGTTGCCCTCGAGCGCCGGGGCGACGTCCGCGAGATCGGCGGCTCCATCGCGGACCTCGAGCTCTCCGGACTGTCGCAATTCCTCTACAAAGCGTCGTAGCCTGAACCGCTCGAGGTCGATCCCGGTTTCGCGCGCGCCCGTTTTCACCGCTTTCGACTCCTCCTCGCCAAAATCAACGGCGTATCGTACCACCGCGCTAAAGGGCGGCTATTGCGTTGCGCCGGCATCGCCCCGGGGCTACACTAGTTTCACGACATCGACCGGTGCGGATCCACTCGGCCGCACATCCAAAGGAGGCTCCATGGCAAGCATCAAATTCGCCGTTGACGGCAAGACCGTGACCGTCAACGCCGACCCGAACATGCCGCTCCTCTACGCCTTGCGCAACGACCTCAAGATGAGCAATCCGCACTTCGGCTGCGGACTCGCGCAATGCGGCGCGTGCACCGTGCATCTGGAAGGCGAACCGGTGCGCTCCTGCGTGATGCCGCTGTCGGCCGTGGCCGGAAAGAAGGTGACCACGCTCCAGGGCCTCGGCACGCCGGAAAAGCCGCATCCGCTGCAGGCCGCGTACGTCGAAGAGCAGGTGCCGCAGTGCGGTTACTGCATCAACGGCTGGATCATGACCGCGGCGGCGTTCCTGAAAAAGAAGCCGAAAGCGACCGACGCCGAGATCCGGGACGCGCTCGCCGGACTCAAGTGCCGCTGCGCGACGCACGCGGCGATCATGCGCGCGATCAAGCGCGCGCAAACACAGATGGCCTAGGAGACGACCATGAACGCACCTCTCTCCCGCCGTGAATTTCTCAAGGCATCGGGCGCCCTGATCGTCACCGCGGCCGGACCCGCTTTCATCGGGGAAGCGCTTGCGCAAACCGCTGCCGGCGCAAAGCCGCCGCTCGTCCCGACCGAGCTCGATTCCTGGGTGGCGATCACACCCGACGGCCGCGTCACCGCCTTCTTCGGCAAGATGGACATGGGCCAGTCCCTGGACATCGCGATCGCGCAGATCGTCGCCGACGAGCTCGACGTCGCAGTCGACAAGGTCGACGTCGTCATGGGCGATACCGCGCTCACCTGCAACCAGGGCGGAGCCTCCGGCAGCACCGGAATCCAGTCGGGCGCCCGCCCCTTGCGCAACGCGGCGGCCGAAGCGCGCCGGCTGCTGGTGCACTCCGCTTCGCAGAAACTCGGGCTCCCGGCCGAGCAGTTGCGCGTCGACGACGGCGTGGTAAGCGCCGTTTCCGATCCCGCGAAGAAGGCGAGCTACGCCGAGCTGATCGGCGGCCGCCACTTCCACCACCAGGTCGAGTGGAACAAGCAGATCGGCAATGCCATGGACATCAAGGTCCAGGCAAATCCGAAGTCGCCTTCCGAATACCGGATCGTCGGGAAATCCTTGACGCGCCGCGACCTACCCGGCAAGGTCTACCGCACCGAGAAGTACGTGACCGATATTTCTCTCCCCAAGATGCTTCACGCCCGGGTGATCCGGTGCGCGCGCGCCGCGTGTACCGTAGCGGGCATCGACGAGAGCTCCATCAAAAGGGTGAAGGGCGCGCGCGTCGTGCGTGAAAAGGACTTCGTCGCGGTGGTAGCCGATCACGAGTGGGACGCGGTGCGCGCCTCGCGCATGCTGAAGATCTCGTGGAACGAGATCAAGAAGGATCCCTTCCCGCCGATGGCGGAGATCTACGACCACATCCGTAAGGCGCCCGTGGTGAAGCGCGAAGACGCGGTGAAGAAGGGCGACTTGGAGGGCGCGTTCAAGACCGCGGCGAAAGTCGTTGAAGCCGAGTACCAGTGGCCGTTCCAGTCTCACGCGAGCATGGGGCCCGGGTGCTCGGTCGCCGACGTGCGTGCGGATGGCGTCACCGTCTGGACCGGCTCGCAAAAACCGCACTTCGTCCAGACCGGAGTGGCGCGCCTGCTCGGCGTGCCCCCGGAAAAGGTGCGCGCCATCTGGGTGGCGGGGCCCGGCTCCTACGGGCGCAACGATGCCGGCGACGCCGCGCTCGATGCGGCGCTGCTCTCCAAGCTCACGGGGCGCCCGGTGCGCGTGCAGGGCATGCGCAGCGACGGGATCGCCTGGGATCCGAAAGGTCCGGCGTCCGTGCACCGCGGCCGCGCCGCGTTCGATGCTTCGGGCAAGGTGATCGGCTACGAGTTCATCTCCAAGGGTTTCTCGCGCAGGAACATCGACACGAATGAATCGGATCCGCGCGACAGCCTCGCCGGCATGTCGATCGGACTGCCGCCCAAACCGAGCATCGACTTCGGCGTGCCCGCAGAAGCCTACGCATTCGACAGCAAGCTGCTCGCCTGGGAAGTGATTCCGCCGCTCCTCGACGCCAGCTCGCCGCTCAGAAGCTCGCACCTGCGCGATCCGGTGGGACCGCAGATCCAGTTCGGCAGCGAGCAGTTCATCGACGAGCTGGCGATCGCCGCGGGCGAAGACCCGGTCGCGTTCCGGCTGAAATACCTCAGCGCTCCGCGCGACGCGGCGGTCATCAAGGCAGCGGCCGAGAAAGCCGGCTGGCAGCCGCGGCAAGCGCCGCGCGCCGCCCGCTCAGGCGACGTCCTGTCCGGACGCGGCATCGCCTACGCACAGCGCAACGGCACCCTCGTCGCGGTGGTCGCGGAGATCGAAGTCGAGCGCAAGAGCGGGCGGATCTGGGGGAAGAAATTCACCGTTGCCCACGACTGCGGCCTGATCATCAACCCCGAGGGCCTGCGCTACACCATCGAGGGCAACGTCGTGCAGGGCCTGTCGCGCACGCTCTTCGAGGAGGTGCGTTTCGATCGCGAGAAGGTGACCAGCGTCGACTGGCTGAGCTATCCGATCCTGGAGATCCGCGACGCACCCGAAGCGATCGAGGTGGTGCTCATCAATCGGCCGGAGATCGCACCGAGCGGCGCCGGCGAGCCGTCGATCCGGGTGGTCCCCGCCGCGGTGGCGAATGCGTTCTTCGACGCGACCGGCGTGCGGCTGCGGCGCGCGCCGCTCACGCCCGAGCGCGTCAAGGCTGCGCTGGCACGCGCGTAGATCCTTCGGCTGCACGCACCGCGCGTCCAGCGCGCGGTGCGATGTTTCTTGCTCAGTTTTTCGCGAGCCTCACCTTGTTCAACGCCGCTTTCAGGCTTCTGGCCAGCTTCCCGGCATCGTCGTTCGCCCAGAAATGCATGAAGAACAACCGCGGTTGCTCCGTGAGCATGTGGCTGTGCAGCGCCGTCACCTCGATCCCGCCCTCGCGCAAGGTCTTGAGCACGGGGTTGACCTCACTCGCGATGAGCACGAAGTCCCCGGTGATCGCCGCCTTGCCGCCGCCGGTCGGCTGGAAGTTGATGGCGATGCCCGAACCCATGCCGATGGGAATCGGCATTCCATCTTCCATGATGGTTTCGGCCCGAGGGATGCTGAACGCATAAACACCGCTGTTGACATTGCCCTTCGCGCCCAGCGTTTGATCGATTGCGGCGGTGTCAAGGTCGAGCGGCGGCGGCGGAGAACCCGCGGGTGCCGGCGCCGCCAATGGGGTCTTGCTTTCGGCAAGGCCGGCGCGCAGCGCGGCGGCGAGCTTGACGGGGTCGCCGCGGCCGTAGAAATGCATGTACATGGTGGCAGGGGAAGAGCGCAGCAAATGGTTGTGCAGCGCCGTGATCCCGATTCCGCCTTCGACGAGTTTCTTCATCACGGGGTTGACCTCTTCCTGCAGCAGCACGAGATCGCCCATCACCATCGCCTCGTTTCCCATTTTCTGGAATGCGAGATAGGAGCCCAGGGCAAGAG
>WNGC01002102.1_pt1 | contig 12178 bp, 9 predicted proteins | sample 5400051 | NCBI WGS metagenome assembly WNGC01 (sample SAMN13153368, study PRJNA577476) | soil metagenome | isolation source: 20 cm soil or saprolite under grassland replicate 2 | place: USA:California | collected 2016-06-15 | reverse complement strand
TTCTTAATTCCCTCAAGATCGCGGGTTTTGTGTCGCCGGAAAGATTTTTTTTGTAAATTTCTAAGAGGGGTCATTCACCGGCTGAGGCGTTTCTCCGGGAGAATATTGGTTTTTGGGGGCAAAAGGAAGTAATCAGCGTTTTTGAGATCGGGCATTTGTGGGATGATGGAAGCGTGAACTCGGCATCGTATGGAAGCCCCCCTGCCCGATGGTTGATCAGGGCTTGTTCTGGGCGAGTCTCTGTCTCTTGTCCCGACTCGGAAAAATCGAGGCCGTATTCCGCATGGGCGTTTTATACCTCGCTCGGTCGAGACCCGGAGATACCTCGAATCTAGGCGGTTTGTTTCTTGGAGTACAAGTGGGTGGTTCTCACCGTCACGACCGTCGGCATTTTCATGGCCACGCTGGACTCGAGTATTCTTGTTGTGGGTCTTCCCCAGGTGGTTCTTGCCCTTAACACGAACCTGGTCGTGGGTGTCTGGTTCATCACCGTCTACCGGCTCATGATAACTGTCCTTCTGGTAGGAATTGGAAGAATCGCGGACCTGTATGGCCGGGTGCGGTTGTACAATCTGGGCTTTGCCATCTTCACAGTCGGTTCCCTTCTATCCGGCCTCTCTATGACAGCGGAGGAGCTCTTGGGCTTTCGGCTTGTTCAAGGCGTTGGTGCTGCGCTTCTCTTCGTCAACAGTGTCGCGATCGTAACGGACGCTTTCGCTGGCGAAGGATTGGGAAAGGGCATCGGGATAAACCAGGTCGCCATTAACGCTGGCACGATCACCGGTTATACTCTCAGTGGTATTCTCATCCAGCTCTTCACCTGGCGATCGATCTTCCTAGTTAACGTTCCGATCGGAATCTTCGGAACATACTGGTCGCATCGGAGATTGAGAGAGATCTCTCAGCCGACCGGAGGAGAAAAGTTCGATCTGCTGGGCGCAGTCAGTTTTTCCAGTTCGATCACTCTGCTTCTGATCGGCCTAACCATCGGTAGTCTAACAGATGCTCTGAACCTTGTTCTCATCGTGTCCAGTGGAATCCTCATGATCTTCTTCTTTCTCGTTGAGCGTCGAACCAAGTTTCCAGTTCTCGATCTCTCCCTGTTCAGAATCAGATTGTTCACTGCCGGAAACATTGCCAATCTGCTCAGCGGCCTCGCCTTTGCGGGGCTTGCTTTCATTATGACTCTCTATTTTCAGCTCGTAAGAGGCTACGATCCGCTACACGCGGGAATATTTCTGATCCCTCTGGATGCTACTCTGATCTTCATTGGACCAATAAGTGGTACTCTCTCGGACAAATGGGGGGCCCGTGGCCTCAGCACTCTCGGTCTCATAGTAGCGTCCGCAGGGGTTTTCGTCTTGTCAAGATTCGATCAGTCTACTCCGTATTCTCAGATCGTGGTGGGCCTAGTCCTTGTGGGACTTGGCATCGGTCTATTCCGTAGCCCAAACGCGAGTTCCGTAATGGGTTCTGTTCCAGCGTCAAAGAGGGGAATCTCTTCTGCCGTAAGGGTTACCATCATCAACACTAGCATTGTTGCCAGTATTCCATTGGTCCTAGCGCTCATGACTGCTGATGTGCCGTACGATAAGCTGGTCAACATTATTGGCAACCCGAACCTGATCACGAGTGTTCAAGCCTCGAATGGTTCTCTGGCCGGTTTTCTTCCAGGGTTGCAGCACGCTCTTCTCGTCTTTTCGGGACTAATCCTCGTCTCAGCAGTCTTCTCTCTACTCCGAGGACGGCGAGTCGAATGATAGGATCATGAAACGCTTCAGGGGGGACTGCATGCAGAGGTATTGGAGCCCCGGCCGGGGATTGAACCCGGGACCTACAGCTTTCTTGGTGGGGATACAAGGCTGTCGCTCCACCACTGAGCTACCGGGGCTGTGGTGGGCTGGGTTGAGTCGAGGCTAAGATAAGTTCTACTGAATACAGGGTTTAGTTGACTTTCTGGTTCCGCATTCTATTCGCGGCCCTGACCAATGCGTCGACCCCGGGCAGGCTCTGGCCGGAGAGAAGTGACAGCATTGCGCCCCCAGCTGTGCTGACGTGTTTGAATCTCTCATCTATTCCAAGGATAGAAGCGAGACCTACGAGGTGTCCGCCTCCGATGACGGTGTAACCGTTGCTTTTGGCCATGGCCTCGAGGACTTTCTTTGTGCCGAGATCAAATCCGTCTCTCTCGAACACTCCTAGGGGTCCGTTGGCGACCGTGGTGGCGGCTCCCTCTACTGCTTTCGAATATTTTTCGATCGTCTTGACTCCGATGTCCAGGGCCGACTCCTTTGAGGCGACTTCTACACTTCTATCAGTTCTTTTTCCTCGAGTATCTCCGTACGCCAGGTCGACCGGGACTTCGATCTTGTCTTTGTATTTCATTGACAGTGATTTTGCAGTTTTGATATGGGCTTGCAGTCCAGCCATCTCCTTCTCATCATCGGCCGAGATTTTCTCGCCCATCGCCTTGAGGAAGAGCTTTGCAGGTACTCCCCCTAGCAGGATCTTGTCGGCTTTGTCGCGTGTCAGAATGTGTTCTATGACCGGGATCTTGTCTTCGACCTTTGAACCTCCGAGAATGTAGACGCTTGGTCGTCTGGGTTCCACGAGTAGTCCAGAAACCGCTCTGAGTTCCTTCTCCATCAACCGCCCAGCGGCGCTCGGGAGTGCATCCGTTAGTCCTACGATGCTTGGTTGCGATCGGTGGGCTGTCGCGAAGGCGTCGTTGATGTTGAGATCGAAGAGCGGTGAGAGTTGCTTGACGAAGTGGGTCTTTAGCAGCTTCTCAGGTTTGTCGTCAACATTCTCCTCGGCGCAGAATCTTAGGTTGTCAAGGACAAGTATATGGCCTTGCTCGACCTTTGCTATCCTCTGGCGAGCGGAGGGACCGATGACGTCCTCCACGAATTCCACGTCCTGGTTGCAGAATCGGGCTAGCGCCTCCGCGTGAGGCTCCAGGTTGGTGAAATCGTCTTTTCCCGGTCTGCTCTGATGTGATCCAAGCACGACCTTGGCATCTTGCAGTCTGGCAAGGGTCTCCGAGACGGCTCTTATCCTGGTGTCGTCTAGAATCTGATGCGTGGATGGGTCTAGGGGGACATTGATGTCTACTCTGAGAAAGATCCTCTTGTTGCTTGTCTCCACTTCATCTAGTGTGAGGAAACTGTGGCTTGGCAAGCTTGCCCTCCTTCCCATCTTTTCGGTGGGTTTTCGTTTCGGTTTAATGTTTCTTGGGCCAATGCTTTTTAGCAGTAGACTCCGCGCGGGCCTTTTTGCCGGGGTGGCTCAGCTTGGTCAGACCCCGAAAGGGGAGCCATAGCGCCGGACTCATAATCTGGTCTGAGACATCCGGAGGTCGCGGGTTCGATAAAGGACCTCTTTCGAGAGCCCCGCCCCCGGCACTTGATTTGAATGAGGATTTTCGCAACGCTGATCGATTGTTCAACCGGTTCGTGCTTCCACACTCTGTTTATTAGAATGGATCGGGATAGTTCCCACGGGAAAAACGGTCACGCAGCCTAGAAGACGAAAGCTTATTGTCGCCTCAATCGTTATCGCCCTTGCAATAGGACTAATCATAGTAAGCGTACCCTACCTTCCCCAGCCAACACCTGGAACTCTCAGTCGTATTCAAGACGGCAGTGTGCTTGCTGGAAGTAGTGCGGACCCTGGGTTTCTTGCGTTCCAAATACCATCGTTACCAGCGAGTCACAAATTCATTCTTCAGGTTAACACAACAGCCCTGGCTGATTTTTGTGTGATGTCGGATACACAGTACCACACGTGGCTATCTACGAAATCTACTAGCAACTATGGGCCGTATTTTCCGTGGAGTGAGTGCCTGAGTCGGGCCGGTCCTACTGCCCAGACAACCATATCATTCACGCCGCCGTCTAGCGGTACGTGGGACGTGATCGTCCTCAATAGTAATCCCAGTCCAATGAATGTGACGTTCTCACCAGCCCTGGTCTGAGCGATCTTGAGTAAACATTGTGCCGCTGGAAGAAGAATGTGGATCAGCTTCTCCGCAGGATGTCAACATGTCCGTCTTTTCTTCCTACGTAAGCAATGTCGCACATTCGCAGGAAGAGACCTGTTTCGATCACACCGGGGATATTCTTTAGCTTCTCTTGGATAATTTCTGGTCGGCGTAGACTTCTGAAAAATACGTCGGCGATGAGGTTGCCGTTGTCTGTTATGACAGGTCCGACCTTGCCTGCGGCTTCTCTTAGAACTGTCTTTTCAGAGATTTTTCTTATTTTTCCGACTGTCGATGCGTAGCCGAAGGGGACTATCTCAACAGGTATCGGTTGTGGTCCCCCCAGGGTCTTCGCTAGTTTCTTTTCGTCGACGATGATGACGAGTTTCTTTGAAGTAGAATCTACGATTTTTTCTCGCAGGAGCGCTGCTCCTCCGCCTTTCACCATGTCGAGGGTTCGCCATTGTATCTGGTCTGCGCCGTCCAGCGCTAGGTCGGGTTCGGTGTCTTCTTCGAGGTTCGATGTTTTGAGGCCTAGCTTCTTTGCGGCCAATTCTGTCTGATATGATGTTGGGATGAAAGTGATCTTTAGGTTCTCTTTCTTGATTCGTTCTGCGGCCAGTTCGAGGGCTCGAAGGATGGTGTTGCCGCTTCCGAGTCCGATGGTCGTGTTGTTTCTGATTTCTCTTATTGCTTGGGCTGCGGCGCTTATCCGGGCTTTGTCTGTCCAGGACATGGTGTTGCTCAGCCTTCTGTTTCGATCTGTTCGAGGCGTTCCATGGCCTTGAGTACTTCTTCTCGGATGGTCTCTAGGCGTTCTTCTGCTTTGTTCTTAGGCTTCTCCTTGGGGGGTCGTTCTTTGGGAGGATTTGTCGGCGCGGGGTTTGCGCTTGTCTCCGTCTTGGGAATTTCGGTGGGCTTGGGCGTCGTTTCGGATGTTGTGATTATGGTGGGTCTGATCTGGCTTATCTTCAGGTCTATTTCGAGCATCTTTTCTTGGAAGCTCTTGAGAAGGTCTTCCTTGGCGGATTCTAGTTCATAGAGGTCTACGGTCCTCTTGTGGGTGTCTATTTCGCCGTCTACTCGTTTGAGGTCTGTCTTGTATCGTTGTAGGAGCTGGTTTTTTTCGTTGTCGTTGATCTGTCCTCTGGTTTCTGCCTCGTAGATCTTTGTGAGCGCGTCTCCGATAATGTCTCTTTCCAGGCTTGCTAGTCGGAGTCGGTCGCGAGATCTAGAGACGTCAGTGCTTGTGATGGTCTTCTTTAGAATGTCCGGTACTGGGAAGGTTTCTCGTTCAATAGGGTTCGGTGTGGTTCTGTTTTCTTCCAATTCGGTTTTTTTTCTTCCGAATAGGAGTATGAGTATGAGTAGTGTGAAAGGCGCCGTTTGGCCCTTTCTCCGCAATAGAAGCATTCCCCAGCGTTCTTTGTAGGTGGAAGGGTGCCGGATTATTAATGGTTTAGCAGAGATGAGCGCGCTCTTGTTACCGCGCTGGGGGGCTGGTGCGTGCAAGCATGGTTATCTAGTGTTTGTATGATTGTTGTTTTCGGGTTAGTACATGTCCCTTGCGATGCAGTGTGAGAGTTGTGGGCGGCCATTGGCCTCGCGCGAGGAGCATGGGGCTCAGAATCTCGACAATCCCTATTGCATTCATTGTACCGATATGAAGGGGAAGCTTTTGCCTTTTGAGAAATTGTATGATGACATGGTCGCCTCGGCCATGCAGACCCGGTGGATGAATAAGGAGCAGGCGGAGAAGTATGCGTTGGAAGAGATGGGTAAGTGGCCAGCGTGGAAGGACCGGGTCGACAAAATGCTGAAGCGATAGTATTAATCGGCAGTTTCCAAGGTTTTCAAGGGCTCTATTCGATTCGCAGTGCAAACAGCTCAGCTTCATTCTTACTGTTGGCTGGCTGCTTTTTTTGGTTGGAGCCCCGGACGAGATTTGAACTCGTGACCCTTGCCTGTTTGTTGGTGTTTACCAAGGCAATGCTTTAGGCTGTGGCATCTACCAGGCTGAGCCACCGGGGCACAGGACGAGCCGCTGTTCTCGTCGGCTATATGAATTGCTTGTGGAAGGGGGCTAGGAATTTAGGGGAATAGTCGCTTGCTCCCCTCGGAGAGTCAAGGGCTGGTTTGGAGGAAGGGTCCGAGCGTGTGGTTGGGGATCTTCCGGTTGTCTCTCATCTGTCGATGGGGTATGAGCGGCTGACCTTGTTCTTTACTGACCGTAGGATCATTGTAGGCCATGGTGGCAAAGTGGGGGCGGGTTCTGTGCCGGGGACCTTCCTCTTCGGATCCTTAGGCGCTGCCCTTGGGGGGCTTTTCGGCAGAGAGAAGCATAAGACGAAGCAGGATTCTCATTACCCGAGCCCCGGAAGCATTCTCACCTTTCACAAAGACAACTTCTCGATCTCATACAGTGAGGTGGTTAACGTTGATCTCGCTCAGGCGAGATCGATCAATCATATCATAATACTATCCCGAAATGACAAGTTCCAGTTTACATCTCGATCGAGGTTTGAATCCATCCTCAGGCTTTTCAGGTCTAACTTGGGAGAAAGGGTGAGTGTCCTTAAGGCAAAAGATGCTTGAAAGGATATTGCTTTCCCGATTGGCCGGGCGTGTTTGGAGTATTGAGAACTCTGCCCGATAAGCCGATATCTCGGGAGTATCATCTACCCTGTTAGAACAGGTTCACATCCTCTGGACTGATGGTTAATGAGGTCAAAGCTCGGAGCGGTCTCAGTTCTGATGCTCACACTGATACTAGTCAGCATTATGTCCGCAGGGCCGCCGTTGAGAGGTCAGAGCAGCCTACAAATCTCGACCGTATACATTTCTCCAATAGCGACGTGCTGCACTAGTCCCAATGTTCCATATACCACTAATAGTCTCTTCAGCATTGGCGTAAATCTGAGCCTCGCGGCGGGGCAATCCATCAACGTTTTCGACGTTAGAATCAACTATACGAATCCTCATACGTTCGTCCAGACCGGTGTGCTTCAGGCCATGAGCGTCGACTATTCCAACAACATTTTTTCTCCATACGCATACTCGGTGGTACAACAGTGCATCGACGGTCAACCAGTGCCGGCCAGCGGTCCAACCTGCATAAATGATGTCGTCGGACAGGTTCACTTCGGAGAGTCCATTCTCGGTCGAACGCTCTCGGGACCCCTCAACGGAGAATTGTTCAAGGTCAATTTCAAAGTCACAGGTAACGGAACAAGTCTGTTTGCCGTCGATAGTGCGGAGGTTGTGAATCCCGTTCCTGATCCGTCGAATCCCCAGCTGGTAGCTCCTGAGGATATCCCGGTGATTACGGGAGCAGGGATCTTCGGTAATGCCGGCGTGGTCGCCTTCTTTGACTATCATCCCCAAAACCCGTCCGTGTCGCCTTCTCTTCTGCCAAATAACGCAGTAACATTTGATGCGAGTGCCAGTTTTGTCCCCGTAAACAGCTCGATGGGATTCACATCATATGCCTGGGACTTTGGCGATGGTAGTCCAACCGTCAACACACCTAACGCTGTATTGCCGCATACTTTTGCGCTTCCTGGCAACTACACTGTTTCGCTGAACGTTACCGACGACAAGAACGAGAGTGGTGTCTTGTCACGTGAGGTATCGGTATTACCAGCTCTTGGAAACCTCGCCCTTAGCGTTCAAGACACGTCGGGGACCTACCAAAGGGGAAATGTTCGGCTCCGTCTCTACAACTCATCATCTTCCTCGACCCCAATATTCAACCAGACCACGGATGGGAACGGCCTCGCGACCATTATCCGTCTCCTGCCGGGAACCTATTATCTGACCTACTCGGGCCAAGGGATAGTGCCCGGCTCGAAATCGGAGACAGTCATTCCAGGTTTTACTCAACAAGACACAATCTTTGTCACCCTTGTTCCGAGGCCCCCTGACTACAGTGGCATAATCTATCTCGGGACGATCCTGGGAGGACTAGCTGCAGTCACAGCGGTTATCATATACCAGAAAGCCAGGTCAGCTCGTAAACGTCGAAAGACTATCGTTCGCTCTTCGAAGAATGCCAGAGCTAGGAACTAGACGTATTCAAGATAGGTTTAGGATCTCCACTGTCAGTTACGCGCCCTGTTTCATAATAATTTGATCTCGCTAGGCTAGAGCAGGCGATCACTGTTTCGGCGTCTTGCGCCTTGATTGAAGCATGAGAGCGATCACGATCGCTAGTACCACTATTAGCGCTATTATTGCCGCAGGTTCGACATAGCCGGAAGAGAAGATGCCGGTGTTCGCAGCGGTTAACGTTACCGGAGTAGCGTACCTGGCAACACTCTGACTGAAGTCCGTCTGTCCGGACACGCCCATAACCTGTCCCCCGATCGTATAGGAGCCCGCGCTGAATCCAGAAGTGTTCCAAGTTATGGTGACAGTTATTTTCTCGCCGGGCTGGAGGTTTGTGAAAGTCTGGTTTCCCACCGTCAGATCGCCGACGAGGGCCAGAACGGTTGAATTCTCCGGCAGTTTACCGATATTTCTGACGGTTATGCTTACGCTAACGTTCTCTCCTACCGTTGTTGACGTTGTGCTGGGTTCTACCGAGTACACTTCTAGAGCGTGTGGTGATGTTGTTGTGGTGACGACAATTGCAAATACGAGAAGGTGGGTCGTCTGGGACGCGGCTGCTGTTGCAGTGACTATTAGGAAGTAGGTACCAGTTGGAGACGAGCCACTCGTGATTATGCTGACTATGGCAGTGGCGTTCGGATAGGTGGAGTTTAGAGTAAACGAGGCCGGCGAGATCGTCACTGTTGGAGGAGAGGGTGGGTTGGTTGCGGGTGGAAAATCTGCGGCGATGGAGACACTGCTGTTGAGTCCCTGTGTTCGGAAGACTAGCACGCTCACGGTTGACGGCTGACCCACAGACACGACTTGGACGACTGTGGACTGAACCATTGTAAAGTCTGGGCCGGTCACGACTACGGAGAATGTTACCGCATGCGTTACGATACGGCTTCCGGCACCACTAGAGGCAACAACCGTTACAGTGTAGTTTCCTATAACGGTCCCGGTAACCGCACAGTTGGTAGGCACCGGCGACTCGCTAGATCCGACACCAAAAATGGTCACCGAAGACGGTGTGCATGTGACAGATACGCCTGTTGAAGGCCCTATTGTTATCTTCGATGTTTCCTGATTGATGAAGATCGTCTTGACGGTCGCGGTTGTGTTGTAGACCGTGGTCCCGGAAGGTCCGAAAAACACTGGCTCTAGGCCCGTTGTGCCCTGAGCGACGAACAAGGGAACCGGGGGCACGGTCATAACAAAGTCCAGTACAGTGACCAATACTGTGATCGTGTGAGTCAGCTGGCCAGATGTGGCAGTGATGTTGATACCATAGGATCCAGCGATGGTCGAATTGACCCTCAGAGATGTCGATGCGGACGTCGTCGTCAAGCCGCCTGTAGACAGTGGGAGGAAAACGCTAGCGCTCGAAAACGAGGCGGTTACTTCCGAGCTCGTCTGCAATGCTAGATTTACGGTTCCGGAGAAATTGCCGCGGCTTGAGAGTGTGATCGTGGCGTTGCCGATCGTGGTCACATTGAACTTGACGTTTTCAGGATTGGAACTCATCACGAAATCAGGTTCAGGGACTGTCAACGGAAACAAGAGAATGTTTGGTGGAAGACTTCCGATCGTCGCTGTAAAGTTGAGAACATATTGTCCGGGCGAGACTGACGATGAAACACTCACTGTTACTTGAGTGAAATTCTGAGGGTTGGCCTGATTGACAGTTAGGCTCGTTTGAGCTATCGATACTCCGGGTCCAGTTGGGAGAACACTCGCCGTTATGGTAACAGTGCCAGAGAAGTCGTTGATGCTTGTCACGTTCAATGAAAGCGACCCGTCTGTCCCGCCTCGCTCAACCGTCAGCGATCCAATGGTTAGAGGTTGAAGGTCGAAGTACGGCCTGTTACTGTATTTGGCTGTCTGAAAAGTCTCTGGAAGTGGAGCGTGTGATCCATTGGTTAGGGTTATGCAGACTCCGCCACCTACACTAGTTCCGGCGCAGCCAGTCTGGAACCGGATCGGAGTATTGTACGTGTTTGCGGTAACATTGTAGATGGCTGTAAACAATAGTCCGGTTATAGGTGAAAACGTAAGTGATTGAGTTGAAGTAGCAAAGTGCAGCGTATCGGGTGTGTCCGTGGACGCGCAGGACAATCCTATGCCCCCTATACAGTTCACAAGAACTGCAGGTTCTCCCTGTAGGACTGTTCCAGTTGTTGAGGCACCTGCAGGCTTCAAGAACGTGCTGTCCGCAAAAAGCGTAATGTCGAAACCGTTCAGTCCTCCAGAACCACTGACCACAACGGCCACTCGTACCTGAGGTGAAGGAGGCCCAGTAGAATTGATCATGGGAGGGGCGACCGGACAGCTGGTGCTGCCTACTGGTGCGAGGCAGACTTCTCCTGTCAGGTCTGCATTTGCTCGAGAGATTATCGGGGTCGCGTATAAACCGGATAAAACGAGTAGTGGAATTAGTATCAGAACGAAGGTTCTGCTCAACGGGTCCACGTTCCTATTGAGAGGTTTCAGGGAGTTTCCGTTAATATATGTCTTGGGAGGAGCGCTGTCTCGTCTTGGCCCCGATCACAGATTTTCTTTCAAACATGGGCTTTCCGAGTTCGTTTTGAGTTGTCGCGCAAAGACTAATACCGAGTATCAACCATTGTTTCTAAGGGCTTGGATGGTGGCCCGTTCTCAGACGTCGAAGAAGAGGCAGAGAGGTCGCTATCTGGCGTATGGTATTCCGCTTCTTGCCCTAGCGATCGTCGCTGGGGCTTATACCGCGAACTATCTGCCTAACGCCACGTCTCCTGCCGCTATGGACTTCACCTTCCAGCTCGTTATGGAGGTCTCTAATCATAATGGAACACAGGTGCGAGCGTGGGCGCCGAACTTGGCGGTTGGAGAGCCTGGAGGTTACTGGGCTACTAGCCAGTACAACAGCTACGGTGTTGACGCTGGCCATTATCCCATCTATATGGACTCGCCTGTCACATCATGTCCAGGGTACTGCGTAATTCACGTAAAATCCAAGGTTGTACATTCCTACGCGCTACAGGACTACTTCAACGTCTTGGGGCAACCTCTAGGCCAGAACAACACTATCTCAATATCTCGGGATGGTAACTTCTACTGGGAGTTGTGCGTGGGCATCGCTCCAAATTCCTACAATCCTCCCGAGTGGGGCGGGCTTCTACTTCAGCCAGCGATGAACATTACACTCTTCTACCATGATTACACTCAACCAGGCTGCACCCTCTCTTAGAGAGATGCTTTGGGAATCCTTAGGATGCTTCAAGCATCCCTGGTGTTTTTCCTCTACTGGTGTTCCAGTTCTTTCTCGAAAATTTATATTGAGTCTTGTCCCTAGCCCCTCATTGGAGTGTTCACACCTGGCTAAGACGAAGATTCTCCCACTCCTGTTGCTTGTCTTGAGCGCAGTCTTCATAGGACCTCTCGCAGTTCCACCCATTCACGGGCAGACCGGAACTGTTTGCTTCGCAGACCCATCATTCGTCTTCACAGGTCCCTGTCCGTCGAGTTCCGCCGTCTTTTCGGGGCCTGTCGGCCAGCTGATTCGAATTGGTGTCTTCATCAGTGGTTCCGACGGTCTCAACTCGTTTGACATTACTATGCTCGCTAATTCCGCTTTCTTGAAACCGGCTGGCATTGATCTGCACGATACTGTCCTGCTGGGGACCCCGACAGTCCTTCTTGCATGCCTCGGGGGCAACGCGATTGCGGGCACTGTCTGTAGTGCGACTGATAATGCTAGCACGATCCATCTGGCCGCTGTCTCAGGTGCAGGTCAAGGTCTAACAGTTGCTCCAACCACTGGCCTTCTTTTTACGGGCATCTTCAACATCACCGCCACCACATTAGTGGCAGGTATCTCGGTTGGCTTCCAGACTGGTTGCACTAACACCAGCGTCCCGGGCGGCGTATGTGTTACCGTCGCAAACGGAACGTCTGACAATGTTCCCGAAAATATTCAGACTGGAACGCTGTTCGAGAATTCTGGCAGCGCAACGATGGCTAATGTGGTATTGTCTGCTAACCAGACTAGTTTTGGCCCCCAATTCCCCAGCACGCCCAATGCTGCTACCATTACCGCGACCGCCGGCAATGGATATCCGACCGCTT
>WNGC01004029.1_pt1 | contig 12186 bp, 6 predicted proteins | sample 5400051 | NCBI WGS metagenome assembly WNGC01 (sample SAMN13153368, study PRJNA577476) | soil metagenome | isolation source: 20 cm soil or saprolite under grassland replicate 2 | place: USA:California | collected 2016-06-15 | reverse complement strand
GCGCCAAACAAAACGAAAAAGATCGCAGGCTGCTTCATCAGCAGGCCAAGCCCCAAAAGCAATCCACTCGCGAACAACCGTCCGAACGATTGTCGATCCGACTGATTAACTAAAAGGAATGCGCCGCCGAGCACCGGCAGGATGACAAAATGCGTCGCGTGACCGGCGAAACCCAAGACCGAGGGACTCACAGAAAGAACGGCGTAACTCGTCGCCGCAGCAATTCCCGCGGTCGAATTCATCAGTTTTCGACCGAGAAGAAAAACGAGCGCCACAGTTGCGGCGTTTACCAAAAGCAAGCCCAAATGAATTCCGGTGATTGTTTGTCCGAAGATCGACATGAGCAAAGCGTAGGCGGCATAAGTCCCAGGGAACTTCATGTTGTAAGCCAGCTCGTATGGCGGAATACCCTGCAGCATCAGTTGACCCGCATAAGCGTATTCTCCTTCATCCCGCTCGAGTGGAATTCCGAGGAGCCTAATTCGGATCGCGAGCGTCAGGGCAAAAACGGCGGATGCCAAAACCCACCATGCGACGCGCAAGACTTTGCGGTGGATATTGATCATGTTTGTCACGGAAAGTGCTATTCCGGGCAAAAATGACGGATTGCAACTAGGCGATTTTCATTGGCCGCGAAGTACCGAAATAGAGCCTCCCTTGATCAGGTTGCTGTTCCAACCGCGAGAACGCCCGCGCAGGAATATTCCAACTGGTCGTTAAAGCTCGTCGCGAAGGATTTCAAAAACGATTGTATTATCGACTGAGCCTTCCAATTCGTCTGTTCCCGGACCGCTGCCGAAGGCAATCACATCGTCAACAGTGCCGAGGGCTGATTTCGTGTAGAATGCCGCCGGCTCCAGCTGTTCCGCTTCTGGTTGCTCGTTCTGATTACCGTTCAGCTTGCCTGGTATTTTCGCCGCGCCGTACGACTTTGTGCCATTTGGACCGGTCGCCCAGGTAATCCATGGCTGGCCGGCAGAATTAAGTCCGAGTAACGCGATTCCGCTGTCTTTGCGGAAAGGGAAACCGTTTAAGCTCAGTCCGCCGATTGCGACATCACCGCAAACAACGATTGTCGATCTTTGCTGTAGTTCAATCGCTCGACGCACCATGTCGGAAAGACTTGGCTGCTCGCTCCGCTCTTTGACTTGGTTCGCAAACGCGAGCTCCGCATTGCTAAAGGCACCGAAAAGTTTCGGCCGGCGCCATGCGGGAATCGCCTCCAGCTCGGCTCGCGTGCGCACAATATCGAACCCATTGCGACGCAGCTCGAGCAGGAGATCCCGGCCATCTTGTCTCTCTCCGCCCTTGGCCTCGGGAAGAAACTGCGCTGCCCCGCCACCCATCGCGATGTCGATCTTTCCACCATCAACAAACTCAGTTGCGATTCTATCGACGTCGTTTGGATCAACCGGATGTCCGTAGAAAGCCGCGCTCGTTGGGTCAGTCAGCTTCGCATCTGTCACGAGACCAGTGGCCCTTCCATTTTCCCGTGCTAATTCAACGACGCTCGTAATTGGCTTTCCATCGTTATCGATCGCGATGGCTCGATTGTTCACTCTTACTCCAGTGGCGATCGCCGTTGCGGCGGCGGCCTGGTCCGGAGCGGCGAAATCTTTCGAGTAATTGGTCAGTAAAGCCAGATGGCTCATTGAATCGAGCGTCAGACGCGCGCCCGCCCCGCCGGCGTAGGCGCGTGCCGGGGCCAGACGGCCCGGGTCAAGTCCCTCTCCAATGAACAAAATTATTCCAAAAGGCTTCCGAACGACCCAGTGTTGGAAATAAAGGACACCGAGCCCGGCAAAGGCGAGAAGACAGAAAAGCGCCAGCAACTGGTTGCGCCATTTCATTTCCTTTCCTGTAGTGGCGGTCTGTGACCGTCGCAAATGTCGCCGGCAAAGAACTGCTTGTCGATGTTCCTAATCGTCGGCAAAGTGCGCCACATATGGCGGGCCCAGTCATGCTCATTATTCGCGATGGCTGGGGCGTTAATCCCGGCGGTCGGGAGAAGCGCGAAGAAAATGGAGACGCAACGCTCCTCGCGCGGACGCCGTTTCACGACAAGCTCTATCGGGATTATCCAGGCGGTAAATTGAGCGCCAGCGGGGCCGATGTTGGTTTGCCGGATGGACAAATGGGCAATTCGGAAGTTGGACATCTTAACCTGGGTGCTGGGAGGATTGTTTATCAGGACCTGACCCGAATTAACAAAGCGATCGCGGACGGCGAATTGGCACGCAACCAAATGGTGCAGGAAACGTTGGCTCGCGCTCGTGGCCATCGCCTTCATTTGCTCGGGCTTGTTTCCGACGGCGGTGTGCATAGCCACTACTTACACCTGATTGCGCTTGCAAACGCAGCCAGGGAAGCAGGCGTCACGCAAATCTTGGTTCACGCTTTCACTGACGGACGCGATGCATCCCCGACGGGTGGCGCAGGCTATTTAAAAACTTGCGCTCAGGAGCTCGAGAAGAGCGGCGCCAAGATCGTGACGGTTGTGGGCCGTTACTTTGCGATGGATCGCGATCGTCGCTGGGACCGCACGAAAAAGGCTTGGGACGCGATCGTCCTTGGTCGAGGAGAAATCTGCAACTCGTCGCCAGATGCCGCGGTAGATCGACAATACTCACTTGGCAAAACCGATGAGTTCATGCCGCCGCTTATCTTTTCCTACCCGGATGAGCAGCGCGTACGTGATGGCGACTCCATTTTGTTTTTCAATTTCCGCGCTGATCGCGCGCGACAATTGTCACAAGCCTTTTTGCTGAAGGACTTCGATTACTTCGATCGCGAAGTCTGGCCGCAAGTCCACTTCGTGACTCTCACCCAATACGATGTCACTTATCCTTCGCCGTTCATTTTTCCTCCGGAAGAGCTCGTCCACATTTTGGGCGAAGTCGTGAGCGCGGCTGGCAAATCACAATTGCGCATCGCCGAGACGGAAAAGTATGCGCACGTGACTTACTTTTTCAACGGCGGGATCGAGCGCCCCTTTCCTGGCGAAGACCGAAAACTTGTTCCTTCGCCAAAGGTCGCGACCTACGATCTTCAGCCGGAGATGAGTGCGCGCGAAGTGACCGACGAAGTCCTCGCGCGCGTGGCAAATTACGATTTAGTCATACTTAACTTTGCCAATCCAGACATGGTTGGGCACACCGGAATTCTGGAAGCCGGAATCAAAGCGGTGGAAACGGTGGACGAATGTATCGATGGCAAATGCCTCATCACTGCCGATCACGGTAATTGCGAGCAGATGCGCAATCCCGATGGATCTCCAAACACCGCGCACACCAAGAACCTTGTGCATTTCATTTATGTCGCCAGGGATGCGGCACTGTTTCGCTGCGAAGATGGGATCCTGGCCGATGTCGCGCCCACCCTTTTGTTTCTGCTCGGAATGCCGCAGCCAAAGGAGATGACCGGGCACAATTTGCTCGTGCCGACTTCTGGAAATTGACGATCTTGATTTACAATCTCTTCTCGCGATCGAGAATGATTGGGGCGCGACGTTTTCAGCTAGGGACGAAAGTCTGTTCCTTCAGCCTGGCTTGAAGCGTGGTTTTTACTGCCCGAGCTCTGCTCGATTTCTTCGGTCACGGCAACGGCGTCGGCCATGGAAGCCTCCTGTCTCATGAAATCATCCAAGTCGCGGCTCGCTTGGGCTGCGCGTGGCTTTTGCAGGCTACTGTAACAAGCCTTTCGCACCTTGAGGAATTTCTTTTGCCATAGGATGTGGGGCTCAAAAGCTTCAATGGCGGGAAGCGTGTAATAGCCAGGATGATCTCCATCCAGATAAGTGGCTATCCCTAGGGTCGTCCCGAGGCGATGGCCTTGGTTATTAAAAACGCAGAAAGGCAAGCGCAAGGCATTGTAGAGAAAAAGGGCTGCCGTTTTTGATCGATCTGTTTTTGCGATTGCTTCTGCGCGCGACATAGAACGCTTGATCAGATCGTGGGCCGGCCAGGGATCGTCGCGCAAACCGTGGATAAACTGCTCGAGAGCCTCGGTGGCCTCCTGCGGCTTTTTGTCTCTCCACAAAAACTCTGCCCGAATTGCTTCAGCGTCCGAAGGGAGAACCGCGGCCAATTTATCGATGTAGGGGAGCGCTGCGCTATCACCGTCGGCGGCCAGGCATTCGGCCACCATGGCCAGTTGAGATAGCGTCTTTGGCTCTTCCGACTGCGCCCGCCACTGGCGCAACGCCCCGGGCAGATCCCCTTCGCTGTAACTGGCAAAAGCGTCAGCCCGATGTCTTTGCTCGGGTGTCAACATCGCCTGGATTTGGTCGGAGCGATTGAGGGAGCCGTACATCGACAAACGCGCCTCCTCCACCCGCGGCCAATCAATCTCTCCGTTTGTAGACTCCGGCCGATCAGCAAGGGCGGCGTGCGCGCTCGCTCGGAGATTTGCGATCTGGAATCCATTAGTCAAGTTCACGCTTCGAGCAAACGCGAATTCGATGACAGTCCGATCGTCAGTATTGAGGGGCCCCGGTTTGAGCTGCTGTAGTGTTTTTGCCACCCTTGGCGCTGCCACGTAGTGCGCTAGAAAATCCTCAAGAGCGTGTCCACGCCACGCTGCTGCCAAGGCGGATCTGAAGGGCTCCTCCGCCAGACGGTTGCGTAATGTTTCTGCATCGTACGCGACCGGTTCATGAGAAGCCAGAAGCAACAGATCGCCACCCTCCGTTTGCCACGATTCGATGTTCGCAAAAACCGATCCAAGCGTTCGATAAAAAATCTGGATCGTGCGGTCATCAATGTCGTAGGCTTGGACCCATTGGAAAAACATGCCGCCGGGCTGCAAACACCGGTCGACCGATTGGTAGTACTCCCGGGTAAAAAGTCCCGCCACGCCCGCCCGATAGGGATTGGACGGCTCCGAGACGACAATGTCGTATTTGTCGCGGGTGGTGAGGAGCAATTCCCGCGCGTCGCCGATTGTCACGTGTAGTTTTGGATTGAGCAGGGCGTTGTGGTTTACGGGCGCACATGCTTGCGCCACTTTGAGAACCACGGGCTCGAGTTCGACAGCATCCACTCGCTCCATGCTGGGGATGGCGGCGAGCCAGCCTGCGGTACTGCCGGTCCCCAAACCGACGACGAGCGATTTTGTAGGGCGCGGATGGAGCGCAGCGCCGATCATGCCGCTCATAATCTGCGTTCCGGCGTCGTAAGTAGCATTTCCGTCGGATCGACCGTTGACGATGAATGCTACGCTATCGCCGTTCGATATGGCGACGCTGCTTTCGATGCCGTCGATTTGCCACGAAATTTGACGCCGAATTCTCTGCATGAGCTCGCGCATTTCATTGGGCGTAGCCCGAAACTTGTTGACGCGGCCCACCCCGATCTCACTGTGACGCCAAAATGCGGTCGGCCCTGTTGCTCTCAACATCAGAAGGGCGAACGCTGCCATCGCCAACGAAGGAATGAGTCGGAGCCCAGGGGATACTCCGCGCCAGGCGAAACATGCGGCCACGACGGCGAGTACAGAAAGGAGGACGACGACGATTCGCCACACTCCCGGTGCTGAAAACATCGGGATGAATCCAAAACCACCGGCTAGCGAACCGACCAACGCTCCAGTTGTATTCCAGGCGTAGGCTGCCCCCGTCTGTGAGCCGACCCCCTTCCTTCCTTTCCCAAGGAGAGCAATGAGCAACGGAAATTGCACACCCGCGATGAGCGCCGCCGGGAAGACAACAATCGAACATAGAGCCGTCCAAGCGATGACGTGTCCGTAAAATCCCAGTGTTCCGAGCGACCGCAGGAGCATCGCGGCCATCGCGATTCGATCCCCGAGGGCATAAGGAAGAGCGATGAAGAACGCTTCCGCGGCGCACGTCAGAGCGAAGAACTCGACCGAGGCCGATCGCTTCGGACCAAGCACCGCGTAAGCGGCGCCGCCAAGGCCGATTCCAAGCAGCGCCATCCCGAGAATTAGTCCGAACGAGAACGTCGAGCCCCCCAGAAGAGGACCAAGCATTCGGTACCAAACCAGCTCCATCAGGAAGAACGCAAACCCCACAAGCCCGGCCGCGGTGAACACAAACACCGGGCTAGTCGGCTGGCGCGATTCTGTTGCCTTTGATTGGCGCGGTGATTTTGAGTCCGTCTTGAACTCAGGCGTTGATCTTGAGATGTAGAACGCAATCAGTGCAACGAGGACGTTTAATGCCGCCGCCAGCCAGAGGGTCAGCCGGTTGCCAAAGTTTTCGAAACAATAAAAGGTGCCAAACGCCGCCCCGGTGACGGCGCCAAGCGTGTTCGTCCCGTAAAGAATACCGACCGCGCGACGCTCGGCATCGTCCGGCGCAACCGCGGCGCGGGCAGCGGCCGGCAAGGTTCCACCCATCAGAAAAGTTGGTGTCCCGAGAATGATCGCTGTCAGGATCAGGCGCGCGAGCGTGCCGCCAGCCATTCCCATGGCCTGTGTTCCGCCGAGAGCGATATAAAGATGCCGCGCCGCCCAGATCAGCAAAGGCGACAAGGCGGCACTGGCTGCGATAAGCAATTCCAGACGGGCATAGAACTCCAGCGGTCGCGCTTTCGTTTCCGAACGGCGGCCAAGAATAATTCCACCGAAGCCAAGTCCGGCCATGAAAACACCAACGACCGCGGCCGAGGCCGCGGTGGAGGCACCAAAGATTAGCCGAAATTCACGAAGCCAGGTTGTCTGATAAATAAGAGCGCAAAATCCAGATCCAAAAAGAAGTGAAGCGACAAGGCGAGTGCGAACAGGCATGGCAAAATTTGACGTGCGAGAATTTAGATGTTCGAGCGAGTGGCTATTTCGATCAACGCTTCTTTTTCGAGAAGAAGAAATCACTTCACTAAGAGCCCGCCGAGACCAAATCTTCGAATGTGATTTCCAGCTGTCGATTGAATGCTCGCGTCCCAGCCGCAGCGATTCGTTCCAAAAAGTGGATTCGCTTTTCCGGCGTGGTCTCCTGCCAGACCGGTTTGCGCATGAGCTCGAGCGCGCCATCCGACTCCACAAGCGTGCCCCATCCGACCGGGATTTCCGAATCACGAAAGAGCTCGTTGGGCACCACCAGGAAAAACAAATTGGCGCAGCGGTAGCGGATCAATTTGTCGAACTTTGTGCAGTTGTAGAGCCGATTTTGCAGCGCATTCAACTCATGCAAAACGCGGGCGTAACCACGGTGGCCGATGGCTGCGAAATCGTGCGAGTCAAATTCCGGGAAGAGCGAATCGGCTATCCGTAAGTCAGGAAAATGCACCCGCAAATGTTTTTCGAGAATTTGCCGACGCCGGCAGATAATCTCGAGGCGTTCACGTGCGGCCTGGCTGCGGCAATTATCCCTTCGCAAATCGGGGAGCGCGTGCTTGCATTCAAAAATCGCCGTCGATCCAATCTTTTTTGGTGTCGGCCGATAGGCGGCCACATCGGCACGATAGCGGCATTGCGGCAAACCAACTTCCATCGCGCAAGCGGAGTAGCCGTGCGTTTGCGCCCACAGAAAAGCGAGACGTTTTAGCCGAGCATGCCCTGCAGTTTCGCCGCGCTGGCTCTTTATCCCCGGACCCATTCCGTCAGCTCTCTCGCCCAATATGTGATGATAACGTCCGCGCCGGCGCGTTTGAGCGCAGTCATGATTTCAAGAACAGCGGCTCGTTCATCCACGACTCCTTTTTCGGCTGCCGCTTTGACCATCGCGTACTCACCACTGACGTGATAAACCGCTGTTGGTTTTCCAAAATGTTCATGCACCTGCCATAAGATGTCGATGTACGGCAAAGCCGGTTTCACCATCACGATGTCCGCTCCTTCATCGATATCCAACGCAACCTCACGCAGGGCTTCATCTGCGTTCGCGTAATCCATCTGGTAAGAACGACGGTCGCCAAATTGCGGCGGGCTCTCAGCGGCCTCGCGAAACGGGCCATAAAAAGCCGATGCAAACTTGGCCGCATAACTCATGATCCCGGTTTGATCAAAGCCGGCGCCGTCAAGCGCTTCGCGAATGGCGCCGATGCGGCCGTCCATCATATCGCTTGGCGCTACCATATCCGCGCCAGCTGCCGCGTGGGAGAGCGCAGTCTTAACCAGAAGATCGACAGTTTCATCATTGAGAACATGGAAATGATCCCCATCAATCCGCGTGACGCCGCAGTGGCCGTGACTCATGTATTCGCACAAGCAAACATCGGTGATAACGACGAGTCCCGGACATTTTGATTTGACGGCTCGCAGCGCTTTTTGGACGATCCCGTTTTCCGCGTAGGCGCCGCTGGCTTGTTCGTCTTTTTTCTCCGGAATTCCGAAAAGCAGGATCGCTTGTAACCCGCGATCCTGAGCGCGCTCCGCTTCATCGACAATCTCTTGTAACGAAAATTGGAATACACCTGGCATGCTTGCGATCGGTCGGCGCCGCTCCAATTTTTCGCTTACAAAAAGCGGCAGAACGAAATCGTGCGCGGTCAATTGTGTCTCGCGCACGAGGTTCCGCAGAGCAGGGGAACGCCGCAAACGGCGTGGTCGATGCACCAATTTTCTCACCGGGCAAGGGTACCCATTCGGCGGACGCGTCGCAAGCTCGCCACAGGAGGAGTCCGGTCGAGTGGTGGACTTGACGGGGCGAAGAGTTCCATGTAGCGCGTGCTTTGGCAGGCCGGTCTCCATCCTTATGACTCGCTCGGCACGTACCCGCACGACCGACTACTTGTTGGTCGACATCAGTAATTCGTACACAAAGTTCGCTTTTGCATCGACAACGCGCATTTCGAGTCCCGTCCGAATCGCCACAGACAAACTTTCAAGCCGTCTATTTGGGCGATTCCTGACCAGACAAAAGGTGCGCAGAGTAGTCGTTTCATCAGTGGTGCCGGGAAAAAATTCTGCAGTTTCGAGCGCTGCTGGAAAAATCGGAGTGCTCTGGTTGAATTCGACCCTCAATCTGGGAGTGGGGATTGATTATCCCAAGCCGAAATCAATCGGAGCAGACAGGCTGGCGAATGCTGCGGCAGTTACAACGCTCTATGGCTGTCCTGCCATCGTCGTGGATTTTGGTACCGCGGTGACTTTTGACATTGTTTCCGATCGCTGCAATTACATTGGTGGGGTGATCGCGCCGGGGCTCGAAGCGATGACTAATTTTCTTTATCAACGAACGGCACTGCTGCCGAAGCTATCCTTGAAGGAGCCGCGACGCGCGATCGGAAGATCGACAATCGACGCGATGTTATCCGGGGCAATTTTTGGTTATCGTGGGCTGGTCCGCGAGATCATCGCCCGGGTCAGATCGGAACAGTTTCCGCGCAGAAAGGTTCATATCGTGGCCACGGGAGGCTACGCGCGGTTGATCGCGGCGCAACTGCCGGAGATCAGTGCGGTTCGTCCGCACCTGACTCTGGAAGGGCTGTGGGTCGTCGCGAATCTGAATTCATAGTCTCGGGTGAGCCTTGGGGGGCCGATCAATTAGGTTCGTGGAGTTGCGCCGAACGCAGTTTCTGCCAAAATAGGGGCTTGTTATTGGGCGTGAGGAAAGTTTTTATCGATATTACATGAGGATTTGGAAAATCGCCGCCGTTACAGCCTTGGCGCTCAGTTCCTTTGCCGCGGACAATGTCGCCCCGACGAAATCGGAACTGGAAGACATGTACAATAGGGCGTTCCGTGCATTTGATACGAACGACTTTCCGCAGGCGCTAAAAGAGCTCGACGCGATCGATGCTCGCCAGCCCGATTTGGCGGCGTCCCAAAATCTACGTGGTGTGATCCTTATGCGGCAAGGCATTTACGATAAGGCGGAAACAGCGTTGCTTGAAGCGGCGCGGATCGATCCAAAATTTTGGAATGCGCGCTTTAACCTCGCGGAAATTCCGTTTCTCAAAAAAGATTGGACGGAAGCGCGCAATCGTTTTCAGCAGCTCCTTTCCAGCAGCAAGTCGGACCTGGCAAGCGAAGCGGCGCAGCTAATTCAATATAAGGTTCTCCTGACTTACCTGCTCGAAGGTAAAGAGAATATGGTCGACTCCATTCTGGCCAAGCTAGAGCTTTCGCCTGATACGCCAGCGGTTGATTATGTAAAGGCGGCGGTCGCCTTTCAACATAAGAATGAAAAAGAAGCAAAGGATTGGGTGGCTACGGCGGAGAAAAAATTTTCTCCACAACTGAACAAACTTTTCGCAGAATCGCTATATGAAGTGGGCTGGCTGCAAAAGCCGGCTGGTCAAGGGCGCGCGTCCCTGCCGTTGACGACTGCCGCCGAGCGCTCGGAAAAAACAAAGGCCCTCGCACGATCAAGATTCGAGCAAGCGCAACAAGCCCTGCGACAGCGCGACTTCGCAACTGCCCGCAAGCTGATCGACGAAGCCGATCAGACCGAAGCGAATCAGCCGGCGACTCTCAATTTGCGCGGCGAAATCTTGATGGAACAGAAAGAATTCGATGGGGCCGAGGCTGCATTCAAAAAAGCGGCCAAGCTCGATCCGAAATTCCGCGAGGCACAGTACAATCTTGCGCAAGTTCCATTTAAGAGGAAAGATTACACCAAGGCGCGGGAGCGCTTCGAGTCATTGTTTGAGCAGACGCCAGGAGGCGATAAGAATCAGGCCTCCCAGCTCATCAAATTCAAGATTTACATGACTCTTTTGCTCGAAGGAAAGGAGAGCCGGGCGCAGGCGATGATGGAGCAGTTTCAATTCACGGGCGATACGCCAGCTCTCTACTATGCTCAGGCGGCATGGGAATTTAAGCACAACAATCCGGACAAGGCGGCCGACTGGACTGCCTCAGCGAGAAAGATTTACTCGCCAGCTTTGAATAGCGTTTTTGCGGACGCTTTTTACGATCTCGGCTGGATGCAAACTCCAGAGATTGCGGCCGCGCCCGCGCCTGCGATCGACACAGCTAGCGCTATGGCGACGCAAACGGAGGCCAGCCCGGCAATCGAGCCCAGTCCCATTCCCGGAACGGTCGCTTCCGCAAACAAGCCAGCGAAGAAATCAACCGTCGAATCTTTGCCTCTTTCTCCGCCCACGGCTAGTCCTTCGAGTGGTGGAACGGAGGCGACTGCAGCCCAAACGGGCGAATCTTTCGCTCCACAGCCTCAGGTTGGAGCATCGAGTGAATTGGCCGCGGCCGGATCCCCCGCAGCCGCCGCTTCGGTTCCAGAGGCTTTCACCGCCGGATCCCCAGTTGCGGAATCATCACCCGCTGAAGTGCCAGTTACCGGCGAAACAACGCCATCCGCTCAGGTGTCGGGCGCGCCTGCTGTCGCCGCGAGGCCCGCCGCGGTGCCGGCTTCGGCTCGAACTCGGGAGTGGTCGGGCCCGGCCATTAGTGGGATGGCGAGTCGGCAGACGTTGCTTTTCGGCGGGTTGTTCTTAGCCGGGATCTTTCTGTTAGCCTGGGTAATCGTTCCCGAGCTTCGGCGCCGTACGTTCAATATCTCGCGTTACTTGCACGCCGGGTTTCTTGCCAAGTCTCGGGGCCATGAAACTAATATTGTCCATTCGGACAAGCAGATGGGGATAGAAAATTATTTTTTTGGTGGTCCGCGCCAAGTCTCGCTGCAGTTAACTGCTTCGAAACCTTCGTTGCGACGACGCAGCGCGTTGCCGTTTGTAAAAGCCGGCGGTGCTTTTGGCCTGCCAGTGAATGCGAACGGTGGAGAATCAGAGGCCCCCAGTTATCACGATACTGAGCCAGATCGCAGTTCGGCCCCCGTCGTTGCCGAGCCGGTCTTTGAGTCAGTGGGTTCCGTTGTCCAACAAAGGGCCGAGGTCTCCAGTTATCACGATACTGAGCCTGGTCGCGAGTTGCTGCCCGAGGCCGAACCGGTCTTTGAATCGGTGAGTCCCGTTGTCGAACAAGCGGCCGAGGTTTCCGCTTATCAGTATGCTGAGCCAGATCGCGAGGTGGCGCCTGTCGCCGAATCGGTCTTTGAATCAACCGGACCGGTGGTCGAAGAAACGGCCGAGGTCTCATTGCGCGGTGCCCCACAGACACCAGAGTCGGCTGAAGCTCCCTCCATCACTGATTTAAACACAAGGTCCTCCCCACCGGTAGAAGCGCCGACCGAAGTTGACGCGGGCGATGAGGAAGCTGCAGCAATTGACTTCGAACCGATTGGACAAGGGCAGCCAATTCCCTACCAAATGCCTGTCTCCGGGACGGAGCCTTCCATCGTTGAGGCGGTTACCGGACCCCCACCTT